>Ga0265297_10000581_pt1 | contig 105846 bp, 95 predicted proteins | sample Munlanlwell13791_FD_192502 | JGI IMG/M metagenome (GOLD analysis project Ga0265297, IMG submission 192502) | Leachate microbial communities from a municipal landfill in Southern Ontario, Canada - Leachate well 137-91 | ecosystem: Engineered > Solid waste > Landfill > Unclassified | place...
CTTTATTAGTGTAGGTAAAACCATCTTTCAAAGTCGCATCAGCATAGCCTTCTTGTTTCACCGTTACATCCCTTGCAACACCTATATCCTCTTGTTTGGCCGCTGAAATAGTTACCTTAATTTCACCTGCAGTGACTGTTGTAGCTTTTGCTGGATCACCACTGCCAATAATAACTGTTGCTGGCACTGCAGGATCGAAAGGATTGTGTGAATCACTAAAAATACTGATCTCTTTCTTGCCACTCGGTAAACTTACATATGAACTTAATCTATCAATCTTCGAACTATCGTTGTAAGCAAACACTCCGGTCAATTCTAATGAATCACCACTCTTCTTGTTTGTAATTTTTACTACCACTGGCGCTGGATCGTTCGCTTTCTTCGCTGGCGTTATTACTGTCAGTGTATTACCAGTATCTCCTGTAACTTGACCTGGGTTATCTTTGCCAAAATCCACTTCCACGTCATTTAATGAAGATTTGTCAAAAACCTCTTTATCAGCCGTGAAAGTGACTACTGTACCACCCAAGGCAGAACCGTGGTCTTTGTCTAACGTTACTTTATCAGTGTAGGTAAAACCGTCCTTCAAAACCGCATCAGCATAGCCTTCTTGTTTCACCGTTACATCCCTTGCAACACCTATATCCTCTTGTTTGGCCGCTGAAATAGTTACCTTAATTTCGCCTGCTGTCACCTTTTCCTTTGGAACAGTTACTGGATCGCCACTGCCAATAACAACTGTCGCTGGCAATGCAGAATCAAAAGGATTATGCGAATCACTTGAAATAGTTATTTCTTTACCACTGGGTAAACTTACATTTGAGCTTAATCCAGCAATCTTCGGACTGTCATTGTATGAAAAAGCTCCACTCAGGTCTAAAGAATCACCACCCTTTTTGTTTTTAATTGTTATCACTACTGGTGATGGATCGTTTGCTTTCTTCACCGGTGTTGTTACTGTCAGTGTATTGCCAGTATCTCCGGTAACTTTACCTGGGTTATCTTTACCAAAATCCACTTCCACGTCATCTGCAGACTTATCAAAAACCGCCTGATCTGCTGTAAATGTTATTACTGTTCCACCTAATGCAGAACCATGGTCTTTGTCTAGCGTTACTTTATTAGTGTAGGTAAAACCATCTTTCAAAGTCGCATCAGCATAGCCTTCTTGTTTCACCGTTACATCCCTTGCAACACCTATATCCTCTTGTTTGGCCGCTGAAATAGTTACCTTAATTTCACCCGTAGTGACTGTTGTAGCTTTTGCTGGCTCACCACTACCAATGGTAACTGTCGCTGGCAATGCAGGATCAAAAGGATTATGCGAATCACTTGAAATTGTGATTTCCTTACCACCACTTGGCAAGCTCACATTTGAGCTTAATCCAGCAATTTGCGGACTATCGTTGTATGCAAAAACTCCGGTCAGATCTAAAGAATCACCGCTCTTCTTGTTTTTGATTTTCACAACCACTGTCACTGGATCGTTTGCTTTCTTCGCTGGCGTTGTTACTGTCAGTGTATTACCGGTGTCTCCAGTAACTTTACCTGGATTATCTTTACCAAAATCTACTTCCACGTCATCTGCAGACTTATCAAAAACCGCCTTATCCGCTGTAAATGTGATTACTGTTCCACCTAATGCAGAACCATGGTCTTTGTCTAGCGTTACTTTGTTATAGTAAGTAAAAGCATTTGGCAAAGTTGACTCAGCACTACCCTGCTTCACTGTTATAGGAACCGCTATTCCTGCTGTAGCGCCTGCCTCGCTCATGCTCGGAACTGTTACTATAATACTCTCAGCACTCACCGCCTTAGGCGTAATAGGATTACTGTTTCCAACTACTACTGTTGTTGGAACAGAAGTATCGAAAGCATACCCAGCCTTGCTAAATATTTTGATCTCTTTACCACTAACCAAACTGACATCAGAACTCAAGTGATCTATCTCTGGATTGTCGTTGTATCTAAATGCATTTGGAAGAACTAAAGAATCACCACTCTTATTTGTTACAGTGACATCTACTGGAGTTGGTTCATTGGCTTTATCTTTTTCTGGCACTGTAACCACTAAAGTGTTACCAGTACTGCTCTTGGCCGTAACTGGAGTGCCTTCGCCAAATTGCACTGTCACATCGCTGGCTGTTGCATCAAACACATTGCCTTGGGCTATTAATTTAACATCATAACCACCCGCAGCTGGCCCACTCTTGCGATCTAGATCTAAAGTATTGTAAGCAGTAAACACATCAGATTTAGTATCTGTAAAAGTACTTGAACCATCTACTTGTGTTACTGTTACTTTACAAGAACCAGCCGACATGTCACTTGGCGTTTTAACCTGAATTTCTTTGTCATTTTTTACGACAATTTCGGTGCCATCTTTCTCTCCAAATTTCACCGTTGTGGTAACGCCCTGTTTAGTGCGGAAATTACTGCCCTTGACAGTTACAAGCTTTCCTCCTGTTGCAAAACCAGCATTTGGCTCTACACCTGTTACCGTTAAATTGCCTAAATATGTAAATGCAGCAAGTAGCGTAGCTTTGTCTTTGCTATTAGGATTTGTAACAACTATATCGTACTTAGTATTTTCTTTTAGTTTAGGCACTGCGATCGTGATTTTTTGCTGACCTGGATCAACTGTTGTGGTTTTAGGCGAAGCTACATCTTGGCCATTCTGAAACGTTACTGTTGCTTCGCTATCAAATATTTTATATTCCGATGCCTTCGTAGGCTGTATATCTATGGTATCATTTTCTGTTCCACTATCATTACTTAAAGACACATCATGATATGTAAAAGTCCCTGTAGAATCACCACCTGGATCTTTTACTGTTATGTTGACAGTACCAGTTCCAGAACGAACTTTATTGATCTTAATTTGATTTGCGCTAACTACCGAATATTCATCGTCATTTAATTTATTAGAAGAATCTATTGGCCCCCAATAAACGTCTACTTTGTGAACGCCTTGGTTATCCAAAGTAAAACCACCACCATTTATCGTTACTGCTTTTCCACCACCGCTTAAAGAAAAATCCTGATCAATGTTGTTGATAAGAGACGGATAATCGTCCTCGATCTTTGTGTCGCTCCTATCTTGTAATCCGCGTGGATCCTGGTTTCTTACCGCTATCGACACTTCTCGCTGACCATTTAAACCAGCCTTGAGCTTCAATCCACTCTTCAAAGCAGCATTAGGCTGCAGTGTAAGCGAATTACGATTGTTTACATAAGATGTAGAAGGAACAACTTGGCCGTTTAATTTAACTTGCACGTCGCTAGCAAAAATAGGCACTGATGCCACTGGATTACTAGTAACTAGATATGCCCCTCTTTGATCATTACTGTTGCTCGCTGTTTCTCTCTTGGCTTTAATTCCGTAATACGTAAAAGCAGCTGGCATTGTGTAAGTAACACCGCCCATGACTATAACTACATCTAACGGCTTCCCCATTTTTCCACTTTCTTCACTTGGACCGTGCGGCGTACGGAATTTAACATTGTTACCGTCGAAACTAACAACTTTTGCTGGAACACCATCAATAGTCACAGATGGGCTTGGAGAATCATTGGCGCCACTTGCTGCTAATAAAGCTTGGCTATTACCACAACGCGCATCGATCTCTAATTCACCGCCATCTAAACCGTATAATCCAGAACTACTGCCTACGCCATTGGAACTAGTAAGAAACTCGCAAACTCCAGCGTTGTAAGTGTAAGCACCAGACTTCGTAACAGAGCGTCCGCTTGGTGTAGTAACTGTAACATCAACAGCTCCAGCAGCGTGTGCTGGAGTAACAGCCGTAATAGATGAACCACTAACAGCAACGCCTGTAGCTTGCGCACCACCAACTAAAACAACGGGAAGCGTGCCTGATGTGGCACCCAAATTATCCGTCAAATTACTACCGTTTATAGTTATATTAGTTCCACCTGCTATACTGCCGCAATTTGGTGCAATACCACTTAATTGCAACATCAATTCATCTTTAACCGCCAAAACTTGGGCCATATAAACAGCAGGCGTAGAAGTCCATTGCACTAAATCATCGCCCAAAATTTTGCGCGAACCAATTGTGTAAGCAGCTGTTCTTGTAGAATTTGGATTGGCATCGAAACTGTAATTTACATTAACACCAAAACGACTATCGTTACTTAAACCGTCTGTGCCGCCTCTGGTAAAACCACCGGTAAACGCCATTTCCCAACGCGTGCCATAAGCTGTCGGTAATAGCCAATCAACTTCAGCTTGATATTCCTTGTAAGGTTTACGCGTACTAGCACTTATTTTAAATTTTAAAACATCAGTGACTAATTGCTCTAAACTCGCTGTAGCGCCAAAACCAACAGTATTTTGATTTATAACTGTCTGATATTTAGTATCGTAATTTACAGAATCGTAATTAAGAGCTAAACCGAGCAAACTAGTTTTAGTTGGCAAAAGATCAATACCAGCGCTTGCCATGCGATCTTCCGCGCCAGCGATACGACGATAATCTGCTGTACCTGCCACTGTATCAGTAATTGTGCTAAGTGCTTTATTATCAGCTTTACTAAAACCAACGCTTAAGTTAATGGCATTTAAAATACCTTTAGGTAAAACGTATTGGTAAGCTGCACCATACGCCGCTTGTCCGACCCATTCCGTGGCCGTGCCTGTAGTGAAATTAAAATCTAAATTCTGTTTTAAATATTCAGCCGTCACTTTTAAACGTTGCTGTTGATCGAAAGCATGACCGTAAGTACCGCTGTAACGGCGTTGAGATTTACCAAGCTCCATCGCTAAAGCGAAAGCATTGTAAGCGTTAAATCCTTGGGCGACTTTCGCTTGCAACATGTAATTGCCGAGTTTGCTATATTGCGCACCAATAGTTATCGGCCACTGCCAACCAAGATCTTTGCTAGTAAAAGAAAGGTTTTGTGCCGAATTGGCATTTGCCAAGGGACCCTGGGAGGAATCAGGAGCGCGCAAAGTATCTAAGCTTGTCTCACATCCGCTAGTTCCATCTGGAGAGAACATAGCATTGCCAGAAAATTGGCAAATTTTAGCTCCCATAACTACCGGGTAAAGTAAAACTAAACCCAAAACAAAAGACAGTAGTTTCTTCATATTTTTCATGGCATTTTCTCTTTTTGTTTAATTTCCTAAAAACAAATTCCTTAAAAATTTATCCGGCTTCGTTTTCAACTACGCCGTGACAAGCAAGAAGCTTGAAAACATGTATACAAGATTTCTTTATTTTTCAATGAGTTGCATTTTGAAGTGCGGGTCATTCCTCTTGACACCTAATTTCTTACATTAAATCACCCTTTCGTAAAAACTTTTTTATTCTACACTAACAACTCAATTCTTTTAACCCTATCCAAAAATTTTTTCTGAAAAACTTCTTACCAACTCACTTTTAATTCATAAAACCTTAATATTTTAATCACAAAAATACCCATTTTTGAGGATGGGTATTTGCTTGCGAATTGCAAGCTGAGCATCTTAACACATTCTTAATATAATAAGCAATCACTTCATCTTTTACCTTAACAATTCCCCGCTCTGCCAAGCGCAGAGCGGGGAATCCTTCTTTCATCATTAAATACTACTGACTAGCTCTTGGCGCAGGAGTTGTCGTGGAAGAGGACAGGTGGGGCTCTAATGTAGGTGCTTCTCCCCTCCTGCGCACTTCTCCATATATATTACCTGGATTAAACGGCCTTCCTGACACAGAATAAACTCGTCTAATTTCTCCAGCCAACGCTGCAACGTTAATAGGTTGGCTTTGTCTGTCGGCGACCATAGTATTAGTACTTTGCGTGTTTGGCCCTTGACGCAAAACTTCGACAAGATCTCTTTCGGACCTTTCTAGTACCATACCACCATGACCAGAGCCCTTTGTAATACAAGAATTTATAGGATTCAGCACAGCTCTATTAACAATTTCTCCAGCATTTACCATTATTGCAGCAAGCGGAAGTAAACCCTCCTTATTCAGAAGGGTATTTCTCATGAATTTGCCTATCGCCCCGGGTATCAAATCTTGACTAGTCCCAGTATCGTCCACATAACTGATTGCCGGTGGATTTAGACCCCAATACATATAACCCATACCAACAACAAAAGCCAAACGATAAACTACACTTTGTGCAGTTATTTCAAAGTTAACATCACCAAGAGCAAATCTCATGATACGAACAAATTTGTTATCGCCTGGGGGCAAAGCTCCACGTTTATACATACTAGCTTCTCTTAAGGCCCGTGCTGTACCTCCTATTATCCAACTTACCATGGCTGCTACAAACACGCTCGCATTCCAGGGTTGAGTTAAAGGTTGTAAAAAGAAACCACCTGGTGGCGGATTTGTTTGAATTAACCTGACATATTTAGATGACTGCTGTAAGTTATATACGTCTTCCGGTGCATCAAAAAACGATCCCGTGACATTACGAGATGCCTCCTCTTTTAAAATTTCCCTAACAAACTGATAAGACTCACCGGTGCAAGTCTGTAAATCTTGAACAAGACTCGCACTACCGCTTGCCGTAAAACCAGCATGTACATGGTCTACAAATGATGGATCTCTCATCAACTGCTCAGACACTTCCCTCAACTTTGCTAATTCATTAAGAGCTGATCCTCGATGAGTCATTGTAGTATCACTTGGATTACAAACTACATCTTCCACTGATACAGTATTTACAAAAAGACCTTGCCCGAGTGCCAATGTAACAGCAGTTCTACTCAATAAAGTAGCTCCTTCTTCAACAACCCTCATACCCGTAGCAAACCCTTTCTTACCTAGAATTTGGGCACATTTGCCTTCTTGTTTCTTTTGTGCATGATACGGATCTTCTACATCAAGAAGCAACGATCTCACAGAAGAGTGAGCCGGACGCCTACGACAGCAGCCAAAAAGTGAAGCAACTATTCCTGTTGGACATTGACATTTATAAGATGGTCTGTTCGTAAAACTACTTGGTGTTGCCCCTATCACAGGACCAGGAGCATTTACTTGCTGAGGCGAAGGGGCAACAGCAACCATCGCTGAGACCTGGTAAGTCCTCGTAGCTATAGGAGTATCGGTTGGTCTTGGGGTTCCACTAGAGCGTGTTGCCAGTGGGGGTAAAGATTCAGCGGTCATAACTGCAGTAGGGGCGACTGGACTTGGAACCGAAGGTTCAGGGAGCATATGAGAAACTGGTGTAGCAGCAAAAGATGTACCAAATGTATACATTGCACCTCTGCTTGGTGTTGCAGTAGATGAACTGCTCGGTTGACCAGGTATGCCGATAGGAACAGAAGATGACGAAGAGGAAGATGATGATAATTCCGGCAGCACTAACGCCACTAAGGCATCAAATTCCGCCTGTCCTTGCATAATTGGAAAACGTTGAGGAGAATTTAACTTACTCTTATCCTTTGAGAGTGCGTCCATAAAATCGGCTAACTGCTCAGCATTTCCCGTCCAGACACAACGTTTAGTGGGATAATTATTGCATAAACTTAAAAGCAACCATCTTCGTAAGGCGGAAACATCTGCTGCCCCGGCTTGAACTTCGCCCAATTTCGGAAGCAGTTCGCCTACAACCAACTGCCTGGCTTCTTGCTTAGCACTCTCTTCTTTCAACGTTTTCTTGCTTTGATCTATGGAGTTAACAAAACCCAATACGCGTTTAGCGAACAAGTCATCATCACCAATAACTGAATCTATCTCTGACTTTATGCTGTTCCGCAATGTTGTCGACAATGGCATACCTACCCCCAAAACTCATTTAAAAAATTGACAAAAATGAACAACTAAATAAAATCCTAACACACCAATCTTAAGAAAATCTTAATTAAGAAAAATATTTTAATCCTTTATTCATAATCCAATACAATACTTGAAACACCGCATGAACACTGAGGTTTATAGTATAGTGTTTTTCAAAGTGCTAGGAATTTAGCGCGGTAATTTACAGAAATTAAAAAAATTATGCAAGGGATAAATTTAACCTTCCATAGATAAAACTTTTAGTTTAAAAACATGAAAATCGCATTTCAAAATACAACAGATTGATTTTAAAAGAATTCACGTAGACATGTTTTCAAGCTTCCCGCTCATAACAGAGAAAGTTAAGGCGAATCGTCTTTCCACTCGTTGATTTTTTCGGGTAAGAAGCTATGTAGCCACGTAGCTAAACCTTGAAAACGAGGAATAAGAACGGAATCAGTCCACCACTTGTCTTGGGTTGCAGCGCTCATGTTACCTAAAAGAACTAAAACTCCGACTAGTAAAATACCGCGCCCCGCTCCAAAGAGCATACCTAAAACTCTATCTGTTCCGCTTAAACCTGTGTGAGAAATAAGTTCGTAGATAAGAAAATTGATGAGAGCGCCTATGATGAGAATTCCAACAAATAAAATCAAAAACGCCACCACTAATCTGAGCGATGGCGTTTTTATGTAACCTACAAATAAATTAGCACAAAGCGAACTAAATTTGAATGCAACCCAAGCGGCGATAATCCATGTGCATAGTGAAATTGCTTCGCGCACAAAACCACGCACCAAGCTGACTAAAGTCGATACGCCGACTATAATCAAAATTGCATAATCTGCCCAATTTAGCATTTAATTATTGCGCCTGCGTTTGTTGAACCGCTCTGACTCGAGTTTTTTCAGTTTTGTGTTTAGTTTTTTTTGCTTTGACTTTGCCTTGCACAGAAGTTGCTTTAGCAGCTGTGTTCATAACAATACCGCGAATCTGAAGCTTCTTTTGCAAATCACGTGATAACGCCATAGCCTCAGCACGATTTTGTACAGGGCCAACAAAAACCTGGCTTAAAACACCTTTATTCGTTACGAGTAAACTTCTGTAAGTTTTATAGCCATGGGATCTTAATTTTTTCGTCATATTATCAGCGTTAGGCGGAGCAATAAAACAGCCTGTTCTCACCGCCCAAGTGCCGCGAGAAGCATACTTTACAGTTGCAATGTTTTTATTTTTTACTACCACCTTTTTGATATTTTTAGCTTTAGTTGGCGTAACTGCCGGTGCAACCACATCAGCATCTGTTGATTCTTTATCTGTAGCTGTGGGCGAAACTTCTTCTGTAGAAGCTTCTGCGGTTGGAGCAGTTTGGTTTGCCGGAACTGCTGCAGCTGTTTTTGGTACAACATTATTAGAAACTATAGCTGCTGGTTGAGTAACTGGCATTGTAGCTGGCGCTATAGCCGGCGCTGAATTGTCCACTTTGCCATCATTGGCTACCATATCAGTTGCAGAAGGCGATTGCGTTGCGTCACTCCCTGCTTGCTCATTCACTGGAGCCGCACGATTTGCCGGAACTGTACCGCGTGGGGTTGCGTCAATTCCAGTTATCGATGCTGTCTGACTTTGTCCGTCAACTGGCAAAGTTAATTGCACTTCTGTCTTGTTTGCATCCACTTGAGACTTCTTACCTGAATCAAGACTCTCATTTTGTTTCGCTCCATAAAAAAGCAGGGCCACAATTGCTGCCACTAAAATGAGCAGAACCACTACTCCAACAATACGTTGTTTAGATTGCGTTTCCATAAATTTCCTCTTAACAAAAAAATTATTTTACTCGTTGATGAGTCAACTTCGCCAGCAAACGCGCTAAAGTTGAGCGCATGTCTTTACGATGCACAATCATATCGATTGCACCATGTTCCAATAAAAAATTACTCTGCTGAAAACCTTCTGGTAATTGCTGCCGAACAGTTTGTTCGATCACGCGAGGTCCTGCAAAACCAATTAAGGCATTCGGTTCAGCAATTATAATATCACCTAAAGTAGCTAAGCTTGCCGAAACTCCGCCAGTTGTTGGGTCAGTTAAAACTGAAATAAAAGGAATTTGTGCCTCTGCAAGTCTCGCCAAAGCTGCACTAGTCTTTGCCATCTGCATTAAGGAAATCAAGCCTTCTTGCATCCTAGCGCCACCACTTGCGCTAAAACACACAAGCGGAATTCTTTGTTTAAGAGAAGCGTCAACAGCTTGTACAAATTTCTCGCCCACCGCCGAACCCATTGATCCGCCAATAAAATAAAAATCGAACGCAGATACAACCACAGGAATAGAAGAAATACATCCTTGCATCACCACTAGAGCATCTTTTTCTCCAGTAGCTTTCTGCGCCGCCTGCAAACGATCTTTGTATTTTTTACTATCTTTAAATTTCAAAAAGTCGACAGGTATAACTTCCGTAGCAAGTTCTGTACGCGGCTCCTCATCTAGAATTTGATCGATCCTTTGCCTCGCAGTCAATCGCATGTGATGATCACACTTAGGACATACATACAACGTACGAATCAACTCAGCTCCATAGAGCACAGCACCACAAGCAGGACATTTAGACCAAACGCCCTCTGGCACGCCTTTTTTGCCCTTAGCATCAGTATGAATTTTTCCAGCTAATAATCGCGAAAACCAACTCATAAAATTGTTTTTTCCCCTAATTTTTGCAACTTAATTTTGTATTATAGAACAAAAGGTACAGAATATTCTATACAATTAGATTACACAATCAACATCGCATCGCCATAACTAAAAAAACGATAACGTTTTAGAATCGCTTCTGCATAAGCCTTTTTAATTAAATCTATTCCGGCAAAAGCCGATATCAGCATCAAAAGCGTTGATTTTGGTAAATGAAAGTTAGTTAAAATTGCGTCAACACATTGCATCTTATAACCAGGATAAATAAAAATATCTGTCTCACCGATAAACGGTTTTAGTTCAACAAAATTGCTCTGCCGAGCCTGTTGCATTGCTGTTTCCAAACTTCTAACTACAGTTGTACCAACAGCTATAATTCTGCCGCCACGTTTTTTTGTAGCATTTACTTTGGCACAAACTGCCTCATCTACTTTTATTCTTTCCTTGTGCATTTTATGCTGAGTAATATCAAAAACTCGCACGGGCTGAAAAGTTCCGGCGCCAACATGCAGCGTTACAAACGCCGTATCTACACCAAGATCTTTAGTTTTATCTAGCATCGCCAGGTCGAAATGTAAACCAGCTGTAGGAGCGGCAACCGCACCAAAATCTTTCGCAAATACTGTTTGATATCTTTCTTTATCGAGATTATCTACAGGACGATCTATATAAGGCGGAAGTGGCATAGATCCTATCTTTTCACATAAGCTCAAAATATCTAAACTTTTTTGCAGCTCCCCTGATACATTATCTATATCTATAATTTTCAACTCAAAAATAAACAAATCTCCTTCGCGAGAAATTACTTCTAAACAAACTTGCCTCAAAACTGGATTTGTTTGCACATCTTCTTCATTGAAATATAAATTAGCACCTGTTTTTAAGGATTTACTAGCCCTAGCATGCGCTAAGAATTGTTTCTCTCCTAAGGTTCGCTCCAACAAAATTTCCACTTTGCCGCCGCTAGGTTTATGTACGAAAAAACGTGCGGGGATAACTTTAGTATCGTTAAAAATCAAAAGATCACCAGGGCGCAAAAACTCTGGTAAATCTTGAAATTTCTTGTGTGAAATTTCACCAGTGTTTTTATTCAAACACAAAAGACGACTGCTACTTCGCTCCAGTGAAGGATACTGGGCGATTAATTCTGGCGGTAAGACAAAGTCAAAATCAGCTACTTGCATAACAATAACACAACATTTACAATACGCTCCTTCATTTTAAGCCGGGGTGGCGGAACTGGTAGACGCGCCAGACTCAAAATTTGGTGGTGGCAACACCGTGTCGGTTCGATTCCGACCCTCGGTACCAATTTTTATTTTGTATACCACAACAAAGATTTTTATGCCAAAAGTATTTATGATCAGGGCGCTTTCGTGAATAAGAAAATCAATAGCGATAAACTTTTTAAAACCATCGACTACGGCGTCCGGCTTGGCGCAGCACGTGCTTTAGCTGAACATAAAAGAGATGGAAGACCGATAGTAATTTCGCGTAATGGCAAAATAGTTCACATACCGCCTGAAGAAATAGAAATCCCGGAAGAGTTCAAAGATATCGTATAAAACGAAATTGCATCTCTAAAACATAACACATTGATTTATATATAAATTATATAGACATGTTTTTTAATTATTTAATCCTTAATTAAAAGTTTAGGTAAATCGCAAAGCAATTCTTGCATAGGAATACTTTTTTATTCACAAGAATATCAAAAAACTCTTGCAAAATTTTCCACTCTCGATGAAGATTGCTACTCCTAATTCCAGCCACATTGAGCTAATTGTATGTTTAAAAAACTGTTTTTATCCTTCATCTTCGCAATAACACTACTTTTCAGTTCCTATGCCTTTGCTCTCACCGAAACTGGAGCCATAGAGTTATGGAAAGACAAAGTAACTAAATATGAAGATGGCCTTTCCCACTTCATCCAAAAAAAACATTTCCCATATTTTGCGGGGCAATTCGAAGAAGACAGTAACCCAGAGCCCGTGCCTGTTGAAAATAAAGTAAGCGTTCAGAAAATAGAAGCCCCCGCTCTGGCCGCAGCTCCCACTACAACGCCGTCTGCGATTCCAGAGAAAATAACTCCTCCGGAAGAAAATAAAGTCGAAATACATGAATCAGCAGCAACAATCCCAGAGGCATATGCAAACGTCTCAACACAGGAACGAAGGCGTTTACGTTGGCTGGCCGCCACACAAAGGTGTCATGGCGTTCGACATATTAGAACTGATAAAAAAATTGTAGCGCTAAGTTTTGACGATGGTCCGAATGGAAAATATACAGAAGAAGTATTAGACATACTCGCTAAACACAATATACACGCAACTTTTTTTGTCGTTGGTGAAGATGTGGCTCACCATGCAGATTTAATAAAAAAAATATATAATGCCCACCATGTCATCGGCAATCATTCTTTTTCACATCCTAATTTTTCTACTTTACCTAGCGAAAAAGTAGCTCCAGAATTACAAAAGAATAGCGCTTTAATTTATGGTATGACCGGAGCCGTGCCTGCATTATTTCGCCCACCTTATGGCGTCTGCTCTAGCGCTTCCGCTGGAATCACTGCCGAACTTGGCTATAAAACTATTCTTTGGGATGATATCACTGACGATTACGACATAAAAAAAACAACCGAAAATAAAATTGCGTCTGATATTTTAAAATTAGCCCGCCCGGGATCTATTATTGTTTTGCACGATGGCGGTGGCGAACGTAGTAAAACCGTCGCAGCTTTGTCTATAATAATCGATCGGCTAGAAGAAAAAGGATATAGCTTCGTAACAGTACCAGAGCTGCTTTCAATCCCTCCTTATCAAACAGTACATGATGAAAAAACATCTACCCAAAGCATAGTAGAAAAATCATCATTTTAGTCCAGTGCAAAACTTGACAGTACTAGTGGTTCTTGGCAAACTGCATTAAGGAAAATTTGGCGAGTAACATGCGGATCAAAAAAAGAATTATTTTCATTCTAAGTCTTGGCCTTGGCACTACTCTGCTCTTCGGCTGCAGTAATCGTCAAGCAACCATAGCTTTACAATCTGATGAGCAAGACGTTCATGTCGCTGAGGCTAAGTTAGCTAAATCAGCAGAATCAATCAGTGATTCCTTGCAGGAATTAGCGGCTATTGAACGCGCTTCCCATCCGGCCAGACAAATGGCCAATCCTGTTGATGCTGACATAATTGGCATGGGACAGCTAATATCAGTTGACTGGACCGGACCTATCGGGGCATTTGTAGAAAAACTAGCTAAAACTTCAAGTTATCGCATGCGCATTTTAGGCAAACCCCCAGCGATTCCAATTATCATCTCGATTACTGCACACAACACGCCATTAGCTGATGTTCTAAGAGATGCAAACTTTCAGTGTGGGCGCAGAGCTAATGTAGCTATTTACGCAGCTAACAAAGTGATTGAGTTGCGCTATGCAAAAAACTAAAATAATTTTTGCTTTTTCACTGCTTTTTCTATGTGGGTGTGCTAATAAAGGCGCCTCAGATGGTTTGAATCACATCCCAGCTTTTAAAAACGTTACCCCTTTTGCTATAAATAAAATCCGTAGAGCGGCAATACAAGAAACAGCCGGCAGTGTTGGCGCGCAAGCAGCTCTAGCTTGGCGTTCCAAACAAATTAACGATATGTTGCTACAACAAAGCCGAACATTGGATCGAATTTTCAACTTCAATTCTTTAGTTCTCGCCCACAATGTCTTACCGCCAGTGTTAGTCGAGGGACACAACACATTAAACTTAGATAACAACGAGACAATCCGCCTTTCCGATCGCGATTATCAAATTGTTTTTCCAGCACGCTTTATCACAGCTTCACCCACATGGCGTGACTATTTGCTCATGAACTACAAAAAACCAGATGATCCAGATACAACATTGCTTCCGAAGAATAACGAAGAAAGAGAAATTTGGAATTTATATCTAGGCAAGGGTTGGCAAGCAGGATTAGATCAATCTGCAGAAATTTTCTCTGTTAATCTAGGAAGGTTGCATCGTGACTTTGAAGGCATGATTTTATATCGCAAGCTATATGCGCAAAAAATCGTCAGTGCACCATTCGTTTCTCAAGCTGATTTAGGTATCACCGGTGGAGGCAATAATTTACGCATTAACGATCGAGTGCTTCGCATCACTGCTGTTTCCGAACTAAATGCTAACAGTAAAACTTGGAAACCTGTTATGACTATTAAGGAAAGCAATGAAGATGATGCGGCCTGGCAGTCAAATAGCAAAGGCGCTGCCGGCATCGATGCCAAATTAAAAAGTCTCATGGAAAAAATAAAGTAAACCTTATGGAACAACAAACACAAGAAATCGTACTACCCAAAGAACCTTTACGCTTTGGTGCTAACGAATTAGAAATGCTGCTTGGTTTTTGTAGCCGAATTGGCGCTTCTGATATAACAATTCAAAGTAACGAGCCAGTAATAGTCGATGTCCGCGGCAGATTACATAAAATAACCAAACGTAAATTATCTACTACAGAAGTTGGCGATTTGCTAAATGCCATTTATGGTCCAAATGGAACTGCACAGCTTTTAAGTGGTACAGACGTCGATACACACTATGAATTTAGACCAACTCGCATCGAGCGCTACCGCTATCGCGTTAACGGCACAGGCTGCCAAGTTGAAGGTCATCATGGCTTGCAAATTACTATTCGTACTATTCCAGCCGAACCGCCCCCTCTTGCATCTTTAAATTTGCCGCAAAAAATTATCGATGCTCTCGCTCCGCAAGAAGGCGTAGTCTATATAACTGGCGCCACCGGCTCTGGTAAAAGTACTCTACTTGCTGCCATTATTCGAAGCATCGTAGAAGATCCAAAAGCCAATCGCAAAGTTTTAACTTATGAATCTCCTATAGAATTTGTCTTCGATTCCCTAGACAAACCAACGGCAGTAGTAAGTCAATCGGAAATTCCGCGTGATTTACCAACGTTCGCTGCAGGTGTACGTAATGCTTTACGTCGAAAACCGCGTTTAATTCTAGTTGGTGAATCAAGAGATGCAGAAACAATGGCGGCCGTGTTAGAAGCTGCTTTAACGGGACACCCAGTTTATACTACTTTGCACACTACTGGTGTTGCTGAAACCATTCGTCGTCTAGTTGGCAACTTCCCTGCCGATGAGCGTCACGGGAGATCCATCGATATTATTGAAACTCTGCGTTTGATCGTCTGGCAAAAACTAGTTCCAACCGTTGATGGCAAACAAGTTGCTCTGCGCGAATATTTAGTTTTTACAGAAGCTGTGAGAGAAAAATTACTAGAAAGCGACTTAGACCGCATCACAACTTCGACACGAAAACTATTAGTTGAATATGGTCAGCCCATGATCGTAGAAGCCAAAGAAAAATTCGCCGCTGGCATTATTTCTGATTATACCTATAAAATTCTTGAAGCCGGAACCAAGTCCGCCGATAGAGATGCTGGTTTAGTTAAGTAGTAGAACAAGCATACCCGTTCTCTACTTTTTTTCCTCATCCAACAGTTTTTTAACTTCGCGGTCAAAATCGGAAATATAGTTCCTATCTTGAATTACTCTATACTTTTCATACTCAGTTTCCGCTAAAGCTACTGCAACTTCATGACTTACCTTTCCAACATTCGTTAAAATTTCATACTCAGTAAATTTGAGAAAAGCGTTAAGCTTCTCCACCCAGCCTTTCATGGTCATCGCTTTGCCACGTGCTGCCTGCATCTCAGCATGATCTAAATACATATTTCCAATGCGATTCAGATGTTCTAGCTCTTTTTTATCTAAATAATTTTTGGCAATTATAGTATCACTCGGCATAATTTTACCTTTCGGTGATCGTCGCCAAGAAGTTAGTCCCATTTTATCTTTTTCACTATTTGCGCGATCCACAATAATTTCTGCTGCAGTTTTACCCGTTATAGCAAAGTGTAGTTTATTTTGTACGGTAGCAAAAAATTGTTTAGTCTCATATGCCTTAGGTGAATAATCGATAGCTGTAGCATAAATATCGGTGATTTTTTGATAAATTCTCCTTTCACTAGTGCGAATATCTTTAATTTCCTCATAAAGCTCATCAAAATACCTAGCACTAAAACGAGAACCATATTTCATGCGATTAACGTCTAAAGCATAACCTTTGTGAATATAATTTTTTAAAATTCCTGTTGCCCACTGACGAAATTGCGTACCTCTCTCAGAACTCACCCTATAACCAACAGCAATAATCGCCTCAAGGCTATAGAAAGTAACTTTTCTAGAAACTTCCCTACCACCTTCTTTTTGAACTACCGAGAATTCCTCGATAGTTGATTCTTTATCAATTTCGTTTTCCTGGTAAATGTTTTTCAGATGAAGTGAAATATTATCCGAAGAACAGTCAAACAACTCAGCCATTTTTTTTTGAGGCAACCAAATGTTTTCTTCAGAAAACAAGACTTCAATATTTACTGATCCGTCTGGCGATTGATAAAAAGTAATTTGATTATCTTGTATTTTTTTCATAATTATTCTCTCATCAACTGATTCAATACCCTTCCACGAACAATAGAATTTCCATAAAACTACATTTTACCATATCTTGTTTACCATAAAATACAAAAAGGGGGCCATGTGGCCCCCTTTTGGATTGAATATAAAGAAACAGGCTTACATCATTCCTCCCATACCGCCCATTCCTCCCATGTCGCCCATTCCGCCGCCATGGCCGCCAGCTGAACAACATTCATCTTTCTTTGGCAGTTCTGCGATCATACATTCCGTTGTGATCATAAGACCTGCTATTGAAGCTGCATTTTGCAAAGCTGAACGAGTTACTTTGGTTGGATCCAAAATACCCATTTCGATCATATCGCCAAACTCACCTGAGGCAGCGTTATAGCCAAAATTGCCTTTGCCTTCAGCAACTTTATTTAAGACTACTGAGGCTTCTTCACCAGCATTACTTACAATCTGGCGCAGCGGCATTTCGAGAACACGACGGATAATGGCAATTCCCATATCTTGATCGTGATTTGCGCCTTTAGTCTTATCAAGTTCCTTAACAGAGCGAAGTAAAGCAACGCCACCGCCAGGAACAACGCCTTCTTCTACTGCAGCACGTACTGCATGAAGAGCATCTTCTACACGAGCTTTCTTTTCTTTCATTTCAATTTCAGTAGAAGCACCAACTTTAATGACAGCTACACCACCAGAAAGTTTGGCCAAACGCTCTTGTAATTTTTCACGATCATAGTCTGAAGTAGAGGCTTCTACTTCGTGACGAATCTGCTCAATACGACCCTTGAGAGATTTAACATCGCCATGACCATCGATAATAGTTGTGTTATCTTTGGTAATAATAACGCGTTTTGCTGTACCTAGATCTGCTAAAGTAGCGCCTTCTAGAGTTAAACCAATTTCTTCAGCGATAACTTTGGCGCCTGTCAACACGGCTATATCTTGCAACATCGCTTTTTTACGATCGCCAAAGCCTGGAGCTTTAACTGCTGCAACTTTCACAATACCGCGGATGTTATTGACTACTAATGTAGCAAGAGCCTCACCTTCCACATCTTCAGCAATGATCAAAAGTGGTTTGCCAGATTTGGCAACGCCTTCAAGAACAGGAAGCATTTCACGAATATTAGAAATCTTCTTGTCTACTACTAAAATATGCGGATGTTCTAATTCAGCCGCCATACTTTGTTGATTGTTGATGAAATATGGTGATAAATAGCCGCGATCAAACTGCATACCTTCGACGATATCTAGCTCATTTTCTAAGCCTGAACCATCTTCAACAGTTATAACACCTTCTTTACCAACTTTAGCCATAGCTTTAGCAATAATTTCACCAATAGCCTCATCAGCATTAGCAGAAATTGTGCCAACTTGAGCAATAGCTTTGTCGTCAGAACATGGTTTAGAAATCTTCTTTAAGTGATCTACAACCGCTTTCACAGCTAAATCGATACCGCGCTTTAGATCCATTGGGTTCATGCCAGAAGTAACGTATTTGTTGCCTTCCACACAAATACCACGAGCTAATACAGTTGCTGTCGTAGTACCATCGCCAGCGATATCAGAAGTTTTAGATGCAACTTCTTTGAGCATCTGGGCGCCCATGTTCATGAATTTATCTTTCAATTCGATTTCTTTTGCGACTGTCACGCCATCTTTAGTGATAGTTGGTGCACCGTAACTTTTGTCGATTACAACATTGCGACCCTTGGGACCCATCGTTGTGCCAACTGCGTCAGCTAAAATGTCAACGCCTTGTAGCATAATATGACGTGCGTCATCGGAAAATCTTAATTCTTTTGCTGCCATTGTTATTTCTCCTCAATAATTTACTTTTCAATAATGCCCATGATGTCATCTTCGCGCATAATGACGTATTCGCCACTATCGATTTTGACTTCTGTGCCAGAATACTTACCAAATACGATTTCATCGCCGACTTTAACAGCTAAAGCTTGCACTTTGCCATCTTCTAAAATTTTACCTTTACCCACAGCGACGACCTTACCTTTCATAGGTTTTTCTTTGGCTGTATCTGGTATAACAATACCGCCAGCAGTTTTACGTTCATCATCTAAACGTTGCACGACAACTCGGTCGTGTAATGGACGAAATTTAATTGCCATATTTTTTATCTCCCCTTGAAGATATTAAAGATTGTTGAAAAAATAAAAATTGCCCGAAGAAATTAAAATTAGCACTCTCGAGCATCGAGTGCCAACTAATATAGTGCCGTTTTAGTTAAAGTCAAGGGACGTTCGTTAAGAAAAATCGCCAGAACCCAACTTTAATTTTCAACTTATTGATTTATAAAGAAAACATATAGACATGTTTTTTAGAAGAATGGAGAAGAAAAAAAATAGTGGCGGGTTTATAACCTGTTAAATCCTTCCCAAAAATCACTCTCTGGTTTAGAATTGTTCACCGGTGTAAAAGCATTTAAAAGGTAAAAAAATTGTGTCTAAATTGCCCACAAAAATAGCAGCATCCATTCTTTCAGCAGATTTCGCTCGCCTCGGTGAAGAGTGCACTAATGTGTTAAAAGCTGGCGCCAGTATGATTCATTTTGATGTCATGGATAACCATTACGTACCGAACTTAACAGTTGGCCCCCTAGTTTGTAAGTCTTTAAGAGATTTTGGCATAACTGCACCGATAGATATTCACTTAATGACCAAACCAGTAGATAGCCTCATAATAGATTTTGCTAAGGCCGGCGCCACTTATATCAGCTTTCACCCAGAAGCATCTAAGCATATTGATCGCAGTTTACAATTAATCATTGACCATGGCTGCCAGGCAGGTTTGGCGCTCAATCCATCAACTTCGCTAGATTACTTAGAATACGTGCTCGACAAAGTTTCTTTCGTACTTATAATGTCGGTCAACCCGGGCTTTCCGGGGCAAAAATTCATACCCAGCGCTCTAGAAAAAATAAAAGCTACTAAAAATCTTCTCGACAGCCATAAAATGAAAGCGGTACGCATTGCCGTAGATGGTGGCGTAAAACTTAGCAATGTAGCGCAAATAAACGCAGCCGGTGCTGATACGCTTATTATGGGATCAGAGATTTTTGGGGTAAAAGAGAAAAAATATAAAACAATTATTGGCAAAATACACAAAACGATTACCAAATAATACAAATTATAAATTCAAATCTCAATCTATTGATTTATAAGCAAATCTTATAGACATGTTTTTCTGAAAAATTCATAATTAATTTTTAAAGGTATACTTATGACAGCAAAAATTATCGACGGTAAAGCTATCGCTCAAAAACTCCATGAAGATATCGCAAAAAATGTTAAAAGACGTGTTGATGCAGGTCTTAGAGCCCCAGGGTTGGCTGTAGTTATTGTAGGACAAAACCCAGCTTCGCAAATCTATGTAAAAAAGAAACGCGAAACTTGCGAAAAAGTTGGCATGCTGTCTAAACATTATGATTTACCAAACGATGTCAGTGAAGCGGCTTTATTGGAATTAATAGACAAATTGAACAACGATTTAGTCATAGACGGTATTTTGGTACAATTACCGCTGCCACAGCATATAAACCCCAATAAAGTTTTAGAGCGCATTCGCCCTGATAAAGACGTCGATGGCTTTCATCCATACAATTTAGGCTGCCTTGCGATTGGCAGGCCGCAGCTCCGTCCTTGCACACCTAAAGGCGTTATGACCCTTTTAAAAAGCACAGACAAAAAATTAGAAGGCATCAACGCTTGCATAATTGGCGCATCAAATATAGTAGGCAAGCCAATGGCGCTTGAGCTTTTGATGGTGAATGCAACGGTCACTGTTTGTCATATTTTTACCAAAGATATCGCGCCATTTATCAAGCAAGCTGAATTAGTAATCGCCGCTGCTGGAGTACCACACTTAGTAAAAGGCGAATGGATCAAAGAAGGTGCTGTTGTTATCGATGTTGGCATCAATCGCCTGCCGGATGGTAAAATAGTCGGCGATGTAGAGTATGACGTTGCCAAGGAAAAAGCTAGCTGGATCACCCCCGTTCCAGGCGGCGTTGGCCCCATGACAGTTGCAACTTTAATGGAAAATACGCTTTATGCGGCGAATGTTTTGCATGGTTAAATACTGATAAACATTGGCCTCGAACCATTTTGCTGACGTCAGCAAAATGGTAGCCCTACCCTGCGAGAAAACCCTCGTAGAACGAGGAATCAGGCCAGAGTCTTTGCTTCCAGATGAGGACATTAAAAAAGGTTGCAAAAAAATTACATAACGAAAATAAAAAAAGTGTTGAGAGTGTTGCTCCCTTGGATTAATGTGTCCCTTAAGTTAATAATTCACATAAGAGGAAAATTATGACAGAAAACGACAAAAAACAAATAAGTATTGATGGCAATGAAGCATGTGCAAGCGTTGCCTATCGCGTAACTGATCTGAGCGTTATATACCCAATTACCCCCTCTAGCACCATGGGCGAACTCGCTGATTCATGGTCTAGTGAAGGCAAAAAGAACATTTGGGGCCGAGTCCCTCAGGTGATGGAAATGCAAAGTGAAGGTGGTGCCATCGGCGCTATGCATGGTTCTCTACAATGCGGCACATTAACCACCAGCTATACTGCCTCACAAGGCCTTCTCCTTATGATTCCCAATATGTACAAAATCGCTGGCGAATTAACTTCTGCTGTTTTACATGTTTCGGCTAGAGCATTAGCCACACAGGGACTTTCTATTTTCGGCGATCACAGCGATGTCATGGCAGTACGCAGCACCGGCTGGGCATTACTATGCTCTGCCAGTGTTCAAGAAGCTCAAGACATGGCTTTAATAGCCCACGCATCTACGCTAGAAAGTAGAATACCATTTGTACACTTCTTCGACGGTTTTCGTACTAGCCATGAAATCAATAAGATTGAATCCTTATCCGACGATATACTTCACGCTTTCATAGACGATGAATTAGTTGCTAAACATCGTGAACGCGCTCTAAACCCTGATCATCCGTTTATACGCGGAACTGCACAAAATCCTGATGTTTATTTTCAGGCTCGCGAAACATCAAATCTTTTTTATACCGCAACACCAGCTATCGTTGCAAAAAATCTGAAAAAATTAAAAGAATTAACCGGTCGAAACTACGATTTGGTAGAATATTTCGGTGCCAAAGATGCAGAATATGTCGTAGTTATTATGGGTTCCGGAGCAATTACAGTACGCGAAACTGTACGCTATCTAGAAACCCAAGGTAAAAAAGTTGGTGTATTACAGGTTCGCTTATTTAGACCTTTCCCAAGTGAGAGTTTCTTAGCTGCTCTACCAAAAAGCGTTCGAGCTATAGCTGTTCTAGATCGTACCAAAGAACCAGGCTCTCTCGGCGAACCGCTTTATCAAGATGTCATAACCGCATTAGAAGAAGCCAGAAAACAAAATGGCTCATTGACCAATGGTATACCTAACATCATAGGCGGACGCTATGGTTTAGGTTCAAAAGAATTCACTCCTGGCATGGTCAAAGCAGTTTTCGATGAACTAGAAAAGAAGGACGCTAAAACCCATTTCACCGTTGGAATAAATGACGATGTAAGCAGCACCAGCTTACCTTATGATCCAACACTCAATATCTTGTCTGATAAGGTTACACAAGCTTTGTTCTATGGCTTAGGCTCAGATGGAACTGTTGGTGCTAACAAAAACACTATAAAAATTATCGGCGAAGAAACGGCTCTTTATACGCAAGGCTATTTCGTCTATGACTCCAAAAAATCCGGCTCGCAGACCTTTTCTCACCTACGTTTTGGACCAGAACCAATTTTGGCCCCTTATTTAATCACTAAAGCTAATTTTATTGGCTGCCACCATTTTCCATTCGTCAAAAAAATTAACGTCTTGGAATATGCCACTGAAAATGCCGTGTTTCTTTTAAATAGCCCTCATGATGCTGCATCTATCTGGAAAGAGCTTCCTTGCCCAATTCAAGAAACTATCATCCAGAAAAAGATTAAATTCTATGTAATTGATGCTTATAAGGTAGCAGAAGAAAATGGCATGGGAGGACGTACCAACACTATCATGCAAACCTGCTTCTTTGCAATTTCCAATGTTTTATCCAAAGAAGATGCCATCACTAAGATCAAAAAATCCATACAAAAAACTTATAGCAAGAAAGGCGAAGAGGTTGTGAAGAAAAATTTCGCTGCTGTAGATGCAACATTGGCTAACCTAAAAGAAGTAACAGTCCCGAAAGAAGCTGATAAAAACGCATGCCAATTGCAAAAAGTAGTGAGTGACCAAGCTCCAGACTTTGTAAAAAAAGTTTTAGGACCAATGATGGCTGGACATGGCGACGACTTACCGGTAAGCGTCTTACCCAATGATGGAACTTATCCCACAGCAACAACCAAGTGGGAAAAACGTAATATTTCGTTAGATGTATCTGATTGGAACCCGGAGCTTTGCATTCAGTGCGGACAGTGTGGCTTAGTTTGTCCACATGCTGTTCTTCGCGCTAAATATTATTCCCCTGATCTTTTGGCTAAAGCACCAAGTGGTTTCAAATCAGCTCCTGCTCGCGACAAAAAACTTGGGGATGACAAAAAGTTTACATTGCAGGTCTATTTAGAAGACTGCACTGGCTGCGGCTTATGCCAAGCTATCTGCCCAGGGGTGAGCAAAACTGATCCAAAAGAAAAAGCGATTATGATCAAAGAAAAAGAACCATTTTGGGCTACTGGAAAGGAAAATGTTGCCTTTTTTGATTCATTGCCTAATAACAATAGACAAAATTTAGATCTCATTGCGGGACGTCATCTGCAATATTTAGAACCGCTTTTTGAGTTTTCCGGAGCTTGCGCTGGATGCGGTGAAACGCCTTATGTGAAACTTCTAAGCCAAATGTTTGGCGATCGTATGTTAGTTGCAAATGCCACCGGCTGCTCTTCGATTTATGGCGGTAACTTACCAACTACACCTTGGGCTAAAAACAGCCAAGGCCAAGGTCCAGCTTGGTCAAATTCATTATTTGAAGACAATGCTGAATTTGGCTTAGGATTTAGACTAGCAGAAGATATTGCTGTAGCACAAACTTTAGAATTACTACAAGAACTACGCTCCACGATAGGCGAAGATTTAGTACGAGATTTAACTGCCGGAGCAGTAAGTAGCGATGAAAAATCTATCGCTAATCAGCGCGAACGCGTTAAAACTCTACAAAATATTCTACAAAAAAACACCGACGAAAAATCTAAACGCTTATCTCAACTGGCAGATCATTTGGTCAAACGCAGCATTTGGATTTTAGGCGGAGATGGCTGGGCTTATGATATCGGCTATGGTGGCTTAGATCATGTTCTAGCAAGTGGCCGCAAAGTAAATGTTATGGTTTTAGACACAGAAGTTTATTCCAACACTGGCGGACAAGCTTCTAAATCTACACCTCTTGCAGCAGTTGCTAAATTTGCCGAATCAGGGAAGCCGATAGCACGCAAAGATTTGGGACTTATGATGACAACATACAGGAACATTTACGTAGCCCAAATTGCTTTAGGAGCTAATCAAGCCCAAGCCTTGCGCGCTATTAAAGAAGCTGAAAGCTATAGCGGTCCTTCTATTATCATCGCATATAGCAATTGTATTTCTCATGGCATCGACATGTCGACTGGACTTACCCAACAAAAACTAGCAGTTCAAAGCGGCTTCTGGCCACTTTATCGCTATAATCCAGATCGTCGCAAAGAAAATTTAAATCCATTACAACTCGACTCTGGGGATCCTAGCGTAGCTTTCAAGGATTACGCTTATAACGAAAATCGCTTTAAGTCCTTGTTAAAACGTGATCCAAAACGTGCTGAAGAACTCATGAATGCTGCTCAAAAAGATATAGAGGAAAAATGGAAGCTACTAAAAAAGCTGGCTGAAGAAAATAAATAAACCATGAAAAAAGTTATTAATAACTTTGCCATACGTTCAGCAACATTAGACGATTTAGAAACATTAGTTAAGTTCCGCATCGCTATTTTGCTAGAACTAGATATTTTAAGGAATGATGATATCCCTCTAATGGAACCTAAATTTGGAGATTATATAAAAAGCAAGTTGTTAAGCGGTGAATTGCTTTGTTGGTTTATTGAAGTAAACGGAAAAATTGCCGGGGTTGGGAAGGTGATGATTTATGACGCACCACCTCAATCTCCACAAAATCCTGGGAAAGAATGCTATATTTTTGGCGTTTACATAATCCCTGATATGCGTGGTTTAGGACTAGCTACCCAAATTACGAAGCATATAATTAACGAACTAAAAGCTAGCAATTATAAGAATATTTGGCTCAGAGCAAGCAAATTTGGTAAAACTATTTACGAGAAACTTGGTTTCGTTAGTTCAGGTAGTCATTCTTGTGAATACATGGAGCTGAAGCAATAAATTATGAAAATAATTTTATTCGCCTATCACGAAATCGGCTATTTATGTCTAGAACACCTACTAAAATCTGGTGAAAATGTTGTCGCCTTGTTTACGCATGCTGCAAATCCTAAAGAAAATATCTGGTTCAAAACGCCGGATATATTAGCAAAAAAATATCACATCCCCATTTACTACGATGCAGATTTAAACAACCCTGAAATACAAAAACTCATTTTAGAAAAATTCTGCCCTGATGTTGTGTTTTCGCTTTCCTACCGCCAAAAAATACCCAGTTGTATTATAAACTATCCAAGATTGGGCGCTTTCAATATGCACGCAGCCTATTTACCACAGTTTCGTGGCTGCGCCCCATTAAATTGGGCCTTGGTTAAGGGAGCGAAATCAACTGGCGTTACGATTCATTATTTGGCCGATAAGTTCGATACTGGCGCTATTGTTGCTCAGCGTAAAATCCCTATAACTAAAAAAGATGATATAAATTCGCTCTATCGCAAATTTCACCGCGTGGGTTTGGAGTTATTCAAAACGACTTGGCCTAAAATTAAGTCTTCTAAAATAAAAACTATTCCACAAGACAACAGCCACGCTAGTTACTACGGCAAACGTAAACCAGAAGATGGTTTAATAAATTGGCAAACCATGCCCTCGGAAGAAATTTATAATCTAATTCGCGCTGTAACAAAACCCTACCCGGGAGCTTTTACTATTCTAAATGGCCAAAAAATTATTCTCTGGCATGCAAAGATCAGAAATAAAAACCCAAAAAATCTGAAACCTGGTGAGCTGTTTAAACAAAATGGGTTGCTATTTATAGGCTGTAGAGATGGCCAAGTCTTGGAGTGCGATGATTATTTTCATTCGGCAATTTAAGATATCTTACCCTGATAGAACTTCTTTTTATTCATAGCGTTATCAAGTAAAATTACTACAAATAAGCAAAAAACCATTTGTAGTAATAAAATTCTACCATATAATATTACTATGAATAGCAAAAAAGCCATTTACAGTAATTAAATATCGTGCTACGCTTTACAATTCAGTTGTTTAATCACAATATAGAACATTCTAAAATTCTAGCGTTTTTATGACAACAACATTACCTTCTTTCGTCGGCAGAAAAAAAGAACTAGCATTACTAGAGCGCTTCTTACGCAAAAAAACCGCTTCTCTTATTGTAATAAAAGGGCGACGTCGTATTGGCAAAAGTAGGCTCATTACAGAATTCGCAAAAAATTTTAAATTTTATTCTTTTGCTGGCATTGCACCAAACGAAAAAACCACAGCCGAATCTGAGCGTGATACATTCTCAAGACAGTTAAGCGAACAAACAGGAATGCCGACCTCTAGCATTAACAATACCGACTGGGATTACTTATTTTACTTCCTAACGGAAAAAATCCGACACGGACGAGTTATCCTACTCTTCGATGAAATCTCCTGGATGGGATCAAAAGATCCACACTTTTTGGGGAAAATTAAAAACGCCTGGGACTTAAAGTTCAAACAAAACCCAGGATTGATATTTGTAATATGCGGCTCAGCATCGGCCTGGATTGAAGAAAATATTTTAAATAGCACTGGGTTTTTGGGCAGAGTATCTCACACCTTAACTTTAGAGGAACTACCCTTAAGCGATAGTGTAAAATTTTGGAGAGATAATCATAATAACATCTCAGCTTTTGAGAAATTCAAACTATTATCAATCACCGGTGGTGTACCTAGATACCTAGAAGAACTTGATCCTAGCTTAAGTGCCGAAGAAAATATTAATAACCTATGCTTCCAAAAAGGAGGCCTCCTAGTCAATGAGTTCGACCACATATTTTCTAATATTTTCAAACGTCAATCACATATTTATCGCAAAATAGTAAAATCTATCGTCCATAAACCCAAAGATATAACTGAAATAAGCCAAGATTTAGGTGTAGCAGTCACGGGTATACTAAGTTTATATCTAGAAGAACTCGTACTAGCCGGCTTTCTTAAACGCGACTACACCTGGCATTTACAAACAGGGGAAGAAAGCAAATGTAGTAAATATCGTCTGAGTGACAACTATCTACGTTATTACCTATGCTACATTGACAAACATAAAGACAAAATTGAGAAAGGCTCTTTTGAGTTAAAATCCGCTGCGGCATTGCCAGATTGGCCAACTATTATGGGACTACAATTTGAAAATTTAGTATTAAGCAACCGTAATTGTATATTTCAAGCCTTAAATCTATCACCCGAAAACATCATAAACGAAAACCCATTCTTTCAAAAACCGACCACAAAGCAGCGCGGCTGCCAAATAGACTACTTAATTCACACCAAGTTTAATACTCTCTACGTCTGTGAAATTAAGTTTAGCAAAAACCCGATTGGCACAGAAGTAATCACCGAAATGCAAGAAAAAATCGCTCGCTTAAAGCGCCCTAAAGGCTTCTCCTGCCGACCAGTGCTGATTCATGTAAATGGCGTAACTGAAGATGTTGTAGATAGCGATTATTTCTCTGCGATTATAGATATGAGCGATTTTTTCAAATAAATTTAACGAGAAAAAAATCCGATAGTCGAAAAGATGAAAATAGTGTATAAAATACAGGGTGGAAAACGAAAACCAAGAATAAAAGTATAACTTATTGAAAAATAAAGAAATCCTGTATACATGTTTTTCCCATTTTAGAGACCCAAACTATGCGCACAAGTCAATTTTTACTTACAACCTGGAGAGAAACGCCGGCAGATGCCGAAATCGCTAGCCATAAATTAATGCTCCGCGCCTGTATGCTCAGAAAAAGCGCAACAGGCATTTATACTTGGCTACCACTCGGTTTAAGAGTTTTGCAAAAAGTTGAGAATATCGTCCGCCAAGAAATGAACAAAAGCGGCGCTCTAGAAATTTTGATGCCAGCCGTGCAACCTTCTGAGCTATGGCAAGAAAGCGGTCGTTGGGAAAATTATGGCCCACTTCTTTTAAAAATTTATGATAGACATAAACACGAATTCTGCTTCGGTCCAACGCACGAAGAAGTAATCACTGCATTGATGCGAAATGAACTAAAGAGTTACAAACAATTGCCGATCATTCTTTATCAAATCCAAACCAAATTTCGCGACGAAATCCGCCCACGCTTTGGCGTCATGCGCTCCCGTGAGTTTTTAATGAAAGACGCTTATTCTTTTCATTTAGATGAAAATTCGCTGAAAGAAACTTATGACTTAATGTACAAAACTTATAACAATATTTTTACCGCCTTAGGTTTAAAATTTTGCGCAGTTCTGGCTGATACTGGAAATATAGGCGGCAATGCCTCGCACGAATTTCATGTTTTGGCTGACTCTGGTGAAGATCAGATAGCCTTTAGCGATCAAAGCGATTATGCCGCAAACGTCGAAATGGCAGAAGCTTTGCAGCCAGATTTAAACCTACGCTCAAAAGCCACTCAAAAAATGAACAAAGTTGCAACTCCTAATCAACATTCTATCGAAGAAGTTGCCGCTTTTCTAAAAGTAAACCCAAGCCAAACAATCAAAACTTTATTAGTCAAGGGCAGTGAAAAGCCACTAGTAGCCTTGCTTTTACGCGGCGACCATGAACTAAACGAGATAAAAGCGGCTAAACTTCCGGAAGTTGCCACTCCCTTGCAATTTGCCGACGAGGAATTGATCAAGAAAACTTTAAATTGTTCAGTAGGATCATTGGGACCAGTTGGCTTAGATTTGCCCATAATTGCTGATTACGATGCCTTACTTTTAAGTGATTTTGTTTGCGGAGCTAATCAGGACGGCTCACATTTAATCAACGTCAATTGGGAACGCGATCTACCAATTCCCAAAGGCGTCTCTCTACGTAAAGTTGTAGCTGGAGACAAAAGTCCAGACGGAAAAGGCACGCTAAATATTGCTCGTGGCATTGAGGTCGGACATATTTTCCAACTTGGAGACAAATACAGCTCCGCCATGAAAGCATCAGTATTAGACAGTAATGGCAAAGCTGTAACCATGAAAATGGGCTGCTATGGCATTGGTGTTTCTCGCATTGTAGCAGCTGCTATTGAGCAAAATCACGATGAACATGGCATTATTTGGCCAGATAAAATTGCGCCATTTCAAGTTGCAATTTTACCTATGAATTTACATAAATCTTATCGAGTACGCGAGGCTGCAGAAAAACTTTATCAAGAATTAACTAATTTAGACCTCGAGGTTTTATTAGATGATCGCAAAGAAAGAGCTGGCGTGATTTTTGCTGATATGGAACTCATCGGCATTCCGCATCTTTTAATCATCGGCGAAAGCGGTTTAGACAATGGCCAAATTGAATATAAGAATCGTAAAACTGGCGTTAAAGAAAATGTATCTATGGCAAGTTTGTTAGTTACATTACAGAAAAAAATAGGAGAAAGACCTAATTAATTTAATTTTCATTAGGACATAAAAATTAATAAAATAAGTCAACTTACCAAAATACAAAAAATAGAATCAACTGACTTCACAACAACTTGTTTCAATAAGAAAATATTAATGTGTAGCATAAATTTCGCAGCAATCTTACCTCCACAATTACGGAGATACAACAGTGAATCCAGCTATAGCTGCTATATTTGAAAATTTAGCTGATATTACAGTGGCCTTTGAACCAACCACTGACGCTTTCAAGTCAGACAAAACTGGAACCGGCGAATGCCGTGAGCTATCTGTTAAAAAACTTTTGGAAAGTTTTTTCCCAAACAACTATAGCATAAAAAAAGGTACAATTTATGATAACACCAGCAACTCACAATCAATTGATTGTATCATTCTCCACCCAAGCCATCCTACTTTAATCACACCCAAAAGAAATGTAATATTAGCCGATGGGGTCTACGCTGCAATAGAGGTTAAGCCAGATATTTCAACACTTACAGAAAGTTCTGAGTTTCATAGAGGCTTGTGTCAGCTACAATCTGTCAAAAAACTGAAAAGAGAATGTCGGATATTTGACAGGAATGCCACCCCAAATAGCTTATTGATGATACCAACTGCTTTGTTTGCAAATCATGCTCGAAACGCGATAGACATGATTAATTACATAAAAAAATGTGTCGAGCAAAAACTATTCAGCATTGAAGAATTACCAGATGTAATAGTAACCTTGATTAAGAATAGCATATTGTTTCACACAAACCATATAGAAAAAACACTCTTTGCGAAGCTCTTTCCTCAACAAACAGGAGAAGCTTTTATTAGCATCGAAACAACAAAAAAAGAACATACTTTAGGTGTGTTTTTATTAATTCTCTTAAGGTTTATCCCCCCGGAATCACATATAAGTGGTTTCTTTATAGACCGATACATAGCCCAAGGAATACCAGATACTATCAATGTTCAACTGCTACCAGGGTGCATTTAGGAGAAACTGAAAGCGATGTCAACATTAAGCGCAATTATAATAACCAAAAATGAAGAAAAGCAAATCACCGCTTGTTTGGAAGCTTTGCGTTTTGTCGATGAAATTGTAGTCATTGACTCCGAGAGCACTGACCAAACTAAAGAAATTTGCCAAAAATATCAAGCGAAGTTTCAAGTTTCGCCATGGCTCGGCTTTGGTAAGCAAAAACAATTAGCTTTAGAAGCAGCAAGCTCTGATTGGATCCTATCCGTAGACGCCGACGAGATTATCACTAAAGAACTTGCTGAAGAAATATTACAAATTGTAAAAAAAGAAAATTTATTTAATGCTTATAGAGTACCACGTCAAACCGTGTTCTATAATAAAGCTCTAAAGCATTGCTGCAACCCTAAAAAAGATACTCCCATTCGCCTTTTTAAAAAGGAAGTAGCTAATTTCAGCAATGACCTAGTTCACGAAAAGGTTGTAACTAGTGTAGAAACGGGAACCTTAAAAAATCATTTATTACATTATTCGTTTAAAAGCCTTACTGACCTCCTTAATAAAGCTAATCTCTATTCAACTTTAGGAGTCGATAGGTTATCCAAAAAAGGAATACAAGGCGGTATGTTAAAAGCTTTTGGCCACGCGTTTTGGGCTTTTATCAGAATCTACCTACTAAAAGGTGGCTTCTTAGATGGCTGGCCGGGATTTTTAATAGCTTTTAGCAATTTTGAAGGAACTTTCTATCGCTATGCTAAGCTTTTAGAAATGCAGAAATATAGATAAAAACATGTCTACGGGTTTTCCTTTAAAATCAAAGAGTTGCGTTTTTAAAATAGGTTCTCTTGCAGAACATGGATAAACAAAAAAGCCAGGCAATTAACCTGGCTTTTTCTAGAATCACATTAAAATCAAATCAGTTATTTTGTATCTTTCAAAGCATCAATAACTTTATCGGTGATTTCATAGCTTGGATTGTTGTAAACTGTGCTGACCTTGGTCACAACTAAATCGTATTTTTGATCAACAGCGATTTTGTTCACAGCAGTTTCGACGCGTTTAAGAATAGTTTGCATCGATTTATTTTGAGCATCCATCAAATCGTGTTGGAAGCTGCTCTGTAAATCCTGAAGTTTTTTCTGCTTATCTAGAATTTTTTGCTGTTCCTTCTTTAACTCATCACCCTTTAGAGTAGCACTGTCCTTGTTATATTTTTCGATGTCAGATTGCAAAGTCTTTTGAGCATCTACTACGGCCTTATTGCGTGGTTCAAATTGTTTCTTTAGCTGATTTTGTAAAGAAGAAACCTGTTTGTCAGCACTAATGATTTTATTTAAATCAATAACACCTATTTTGGTGTCGGCCATGGAAACACCGCTTACACCAAGTAAAATTGCACTAGCGGCAACTATTGAAAATATTTTTTTCATTAAAATCTCCTAAATTTTAATACACAAAGTTAAATTTTATTAAACAAACGGGAAATGGTATCGGAGCATTATAATAGCAGTGTTTATCCTCTGCAACTACCTTAAAGATTCTATGATATTTTTTTGTATAGTAGCAATATCACCCACCCCTTCTATCTGGACAAAACGTATACCTAAATCGCGGTAGTAATCTAACAATGGCTCTGTTTGCGCATGATAGACTTGTAGTCTTTTCGCTATAGTTTCCGGCTTATCATCATCCCTATGTACCAACGGCTCCCCTGTTATATCATCAACGTTCTGATTTTTAGGCTTTTTATGTTCAATATGATAAGTACGGCCGGAAGCAGGATGAATACGCCTCCCGCTTAATCTCTGTATAATTTCCTCATCCGGCACATCCAGGTCAACAACATAATCTATATCAATACCAGCTTTTAAAATGGCTTCGGCTTGAGGCACAGTGCGAGGAAAACCATCTAATAAAAATCCCTTCTTGCAGTCTTCCATGTCTAATCTCTCTCGCACTAAATCTATCATGATATCATCAGAAACAAGCATACCTTTATCCATAACAGCCTTAGCCTTCAACCCAATCTGAGTCCCAGATTGCACAGCCGAACGCAAAATTTGTCCTGTTGCAACTAAAGGAATACCAAAAAAATCAGCTAAATATTGCGCTTGTGTACCTTTTCCAGCACCTGGCGCACCTAAAAGAATTATTTTCATAAAATCAATCCATTACCATCGGAACGAATGCAACAATAATTAAACAGGCTCCTACGACAAAACCAGTAATTACAGAACCCAAGGAAACAGCGAGTGGATTTTTTCTATACTTAAAATAGCGCACAATGCTAGCCAAAATCAAGCCTGTTCCGCCAGAAATCGCAACTACTTGCAAAATATCATGCACTACCATTTCCATCGAAAACAAATTATCCGCCGCCGTTCCAAAACTAACTGCATTTTGTGCAGCAATAACTTGTGTACTAAGCAACAGCGCCCCAACTAAAGAACAAGCACGCATAAAACGTGTATTTTTCACATTACACCTACCAAATTTTAAAGAATTGTCAGGAGAAAATATTATAAAAGAAGGAGCTTATTCTATTGGTTTTTTCTGCCTAATATATTTATTCAACACCGCCTTACAACCATCTAAAGTCAAGGGTTTGGTTAGAACGTCATCTAATCCTAAAGTACTAGCGCGTCTTTTAATACTAGCATGATCATAGGCGGTAACAATAACTATCGGGATTTGTTTTAACAGTTTATCACTCATGCTACGTATTTTCTTAGTTATATTAAACCCATCCATATCGAAAATACCCAAGTCCATTAAAACTAAATCATAAAAACCACGCTTAAGGTGTTCTAAAGCTTCATGTCCAGTAGCAGCCACATCTACATTGCAACCTAATTGATTTAACATATCCTTAGCCGCAAACTGCGCCATCTCTTCATCCTCTACCAATAAAATTTTACCTGGTGCTTGATTTTCTGCCATACAAATACCCTCCTCACACTACAACGACTACATAATAGTATTTTAATACAAAAAAAACGTTATAGCTAAATTTTTTAACTTCATCAATAGAAAAAATAACTTTGACGCATTGAAATCACTTGATTTTTCCCAAAAACATCGTTATTTCTCTACTTTGGAGTGTCTGTATGCGAATTACAAGAATTTACCACCCACTACAACTAGAAAACAAACAAGAAATTAGTTTGGATGCAGAAACATCGCATCGTCTACTGCGCGTCTTACGTCTACAACCTAATGATTTTATTATTATTTTTAACGAAAATAACGGCGCCTATAAAGCTAAAATTATCTCCACACAAAAAGGAAAAGTAAAAATCTTATTAGAAGATTCTTCTCCATCCATTACAGAACCGCCCATTACAATTAATTTAGCTCAGGCCCTACTTCGCAATGAAAAAATGGATTTCGTTATACAAAAAGCAACAGAACTAGGTGTGAGCTCTATAACGCCAATGGTTACAGAACATTGCAACTTGATTTTAAATTCTGAACGTCAGGAACGCCGTTTGCAACATTGGCAAGAGGTTGCAATCAATGCCAGCGAACAATCAGGAAGATGTTCTATACCAAAAATTTCACCCGTACAGCCTTTAGTTAGCTATTTAACTAGCCCTAAGCAAGATTTAAATCTAGTGCTAAACCCGTCAGCATCTTTGAGTTTGAGAAAACTAATCCAACAACAGCAAAATCCACCCCAGAGTTTAGCTATATTTGTAGGCCCGGAAGGCGGCTTTAGTTCTGCTGAAATAGATTTACTACAACAAAACAATTTCACATCCATTTCTCTTGGTCCGCGTACATTGCGTACTGAAACGGCATCTTTAGTTGCTTTAAGTATACTTCAATCTGCCTGGGGTGATTTGGCGTGATTTGATCAGAACAAAGAAGCCGACCCAAGTACAGACGCGATTAATCGCGTCTCTACATTAAATTTATAACCTATTGATTTATAAGGAAAACGCGTAGACATGTTTTTTATAAAATTGTGAATTATGAGTTGCAAGCATCATAAAATAGGTGGAAAATTGCGCGCATGTTTGGTACAAACAAAAAACCTTTAGTTTTCTTCATTGGCCTCCTTGTCGTACTTGTCCTTAGCGTAGTTTTCTTTACTAATCAACCAGCACACAAGAGCCACCGTACTGAAGCCGTTTTCGTCAGCATTAGTCAAGTGAAACAACAAGACACTGACGTCTATGCAGATGCTATTGGCAACGTAGTCCCCCACGCCTCTGTGGCGGTAAAATCACTCGTGGATGGTCAATTAGTTAAGGTTGATTTCAAAGAAGGTGACGCTGTTGTTGCAAACCAAGAATTGTTCATTATCGATCAAAGACCTTTCGCAGCTAAACTACAACAAGCCAATGCCACTTTGGTGCGCGATCAAGCCCAACTTGACTTAGCTAAGTCGCTTTTAGATCGCAACAGTAAATTAGTAGAGGGGGGATATATTTCCAAGCAAGACTATGATCAACTCAAAACCAACCTGATCTCTCTAAGCGCCACAGTTCAGTCTGATCAGGCAGCCGTCAAAGAAGCGCAGTTACAATTAGACTATTGTACGATCCGCGCCCCTATTAGCGGCCAAACAGGTAGTCTTGCTATAACCGCCGGAAATTTAGTCAAAGCCAGCGACCAAACGCCTCTAGTTATTATCAATCAAATCGCTCCCATTGATATACGTTTTTCTATCTCAGAAAAGCAATTCTTATCTTTACGCAATAATATGGGTAAAAATGGCACATCTCTACAAGCTCATCTAATACAAAATCCACAAATTCTCAAAGATGGCTGGTTATCCTTTACCGACAACACTGTTGACCCAGAAACCGGTATGATCAAACTAAAAGCCTTATTCTCCAATACCGATCAGTATTTCTGGCCTGGACAATTTGTAAAAGTAAAAATTCCTATCATGCATTTCAAACAAGCTTTACTCGTCCCAACACGCGCTATTCAGATCGGTCAAGATTCTATTTATGTTTTTGTTGTAGATGAAAAATCATCAGTCACCAAGCGCCAAGTCACTTTGGGACCAGCTATAGGAATGGATACTATTATTACCGACGGACTAAAACCCGCCGAAACAGTCGTAACCGAAGGTCAACTTTATCTCACCAATGGCAGCAAAGTACAATTCAAGCAGCCAGAAATATCCCCTTCACCATCGAAGAAACCATGAACATTTCTGCACCATTTATTCGTCGCCCAATCACGACCACATTGCTCATGCTAGGGCTTCTGATCTTAGGTTCTATAGGCTATTTTCTTTTGCCCGTTAATGATCTACCAAACGTAGATTTTCCAACCGTAGTAGTTTCTGCCGACTTAGCTGGAGCCAGCCCAGAAACCATGGCGTCTAGCGTAGCGATGCCCTTAGAAAGGCGGCTATCTTCAGTCGCTGGTATAGACTTCATGACATCTAGCAGTTCTCTCGGTCACACACAAATAACTCTCCAATTCGCTTTAGATCGCAATATCGACAGCGCTGCTCAAGATGTACAAGCGGCTATTTCAGCAACTTCGCGCAAATTACCCAAAGAAATGCTGAATCCCCCAAGCTATCGCAAGGTTAATCCAGCTGCTGCCCCTATCCTCTTTTTATCGCTTAGTTCCGACACCTTACCTTTAACCGCTGTTGATCAATACGCGGAAACAGCCTTAGCCCAGCGTATTTCTATGATCGAAGGCGTAGCCGAAGTATCTATTTTTGGCACACAAAAATACGCTGTACGCATCCAGCTCGACCCTGCTTCTCTTACCGCTCACAACATTAGTTTAGAGGATGCAAAACAAGCCATACAACAAGGGAATGTCAACCTACCAACTGGCACTTTGAGCGGCCCTAAACAAACTTTTTTAGTTCAAACAGAAGGACAACTAAAAAATGCCGATGCCTATCGCGAGCTCACTGTAACTTATCGCAACGGCAAACCTATAAAATTAGGCGACCTTGGCAAAATAATAGACAGCGTAGAAAATAATAAAGTAGGTGGCTGGTACAATGATAGCCAATCTATTGTCCTTGCTATCCAAAGACAACCAGGCAGCAATACAATCGCCATCGTGGATGCAATCAAAAAAATCTTACCAACCTTTAAACAGCAACTGCCACCAAGCATCAAATTAAAAACAATCAGTGATCGCTCGCAAACTATTCGTGATTCCATAAAAGAAGTAAACATAACTTTGCTTTTGGCTATGATTTTAGTCGTAGCAGTTATATTCATTTTCTTGCGCACATTGCGCGCAACCTTAATTCCTAGCATTGTTTTACCGCTGTCAATCATCGGCTCTTTCGCTGTAATGGGGTTTTTAGGCTATAGCTTAAATAATTTATCGCTTTTGGCACTAACACTAGTCGTTGGCTTCGTTGTAGACGATGCGATCGTAATGCTAGAAAATATCATACGTCATATTGAAAAAGGCGAAACGGCTTTTCATGCGGCTCTAATAGGATCCAAAGAAATTGGTTTCACCATCATTTCTATGACAATATCTTTAGTCGTCGTCTTCGTCCCAGTTTTGTTTATGAGCGGTATTTTTGGACGTTTATTTCATGAGTTCGCCGTTACGATATGCAGCACTATTTTAATCTCTGGAATAATTTCATTGACGCTAACTCCTATGCTCTGCAGCAAACTTCTAAAAAAAGATGCCGCCCCAAAAACTCACGCCTGGCATGCTAAAACAGAGCACCATCTGCAAAAATCCCTGGCCTACTATCAAAAAACCTTAACATGGGTTTTGCATCATAGCCGTACTATGCTCTTCGTATTTTCGGCAACACTGCTATTAGTCATTGCTCTTTTTTATATAGTTCCAAAAGGTTTCTTACCTAACGAAGACACCGGCCAACTAAATGCTTTCACCGAATCTGATCCATCCACATCTTTCGAATCTATGGTAGAAAAACAAAAGCAAGCAGTAAAAATTATAAGAGAAAATAAAGACGTCGAATCAGTAATGTCTAGTGTTGGCGCAGGTGGAGCCAGCGCTGCCGGTAACACTGGCCGTTTAATGATTATCTTGAAAAAACGAAGCCAGCGCCATCAAGATGCTATGAACATTATCCAAACTCTAAACTCAAAACTAACGCATATTCCTGGCTTAAGAGTTTTTCTGCAAAATGTTCCGGCGCTCAATATTGGCGGTAGAATGAGCAAAAGCACTTACCAATATACTTTACAAGATAACGACCCAACTGAACTGAACCACTGGGCAAATATATTTTATGCGGCTTTAAGCAACCAACCAGAACTGCAAAATGTCACGACTGATCTAGAATTTACTGGTCCACAAGTAAAAGTAACGATAAATCACGATGAAGCATCCGCCTTAGGAATTAGCACTGATCAAATCGAAAACACTTTGCTCAATGCTTTCGGAGCGCGCCAAGTTTCAACAATTTATGGTTCAACTGATACTTATCCTGTCATTCTAGAAGTAGACCCATATCAACAAATAGACCCTAATGCTTTAACACAACTTTACATCAAATCCACTAACAATAAACTCGTCCCGCTTAGCGCCGTAGCAGAACTCACACAAGACACTGGCCCCATGAGCATAAATCATCAAGGCCAAGTTCCAGCTGTAACTATATCTTTCAATTTAAAACCCAACGTCTCACTAAGCCAAGCTATCAGCGCTATTGATAAAATAACAAACTCTCTTCATCCTCCTACAACACTCAACTCAGACTTCCAAGGAACAGCGCGCACTTTTCAAGATTCTCTCTCGAGTTTAGGCCTACTTTTAATCTTAACAATAGTTGTGATTTACATAGTGCTAGGCATACTGTATGAGAGTTTTATACATCCTTTGACTATTTTATCGGGATTGCCAGCAGCTGGCGTTGGAGCGCTATTAACACTTCTCATCTTTCAAGTTGATTTAAATCTTTATTCGTTTATCGGGATCATCATGCTAACCGGTATTGTAAAGAAAAATGCGATTATGATGATTGATTTCGCTCTAGATGCGCAACGTAATGAAAACAAAACCCCATTGGAAGCTATTAAACAAGCTTGTTTAATCAGATTTCGACCCATAATGATGACAAGCCTTGCTGCTTTGTTAGGTTCATTACCAATCGCATTATCTTTTGGAGCCGGCTCAGAAACGCGCCGTCCACTCGGTTTAGCAGTTGTTGGCGGTTTATTGGTCTCGCAACTTCTAACTCTTTACATCACTCCTGTGATTTATCTCTACTTTGAGAAGCTTTCTCATAAGTTCAAAAAGACGACCCCAACTTGAAAACGCAACTCACTGATTTATAAAGAAAACGTGTAGACATGTTTTTTATGATTCATAGCCAAACTCCTGCACAGCTTTTTGATCATCACTCCAGTTTTCTTTTACCTTTACCCAAAGTTCTAGAAAAACTTTCTTACCTAAAGATTGTTCTAGCTCTTTGCGCGAAGCCGTGCCAATTTCTTTAAGTTTTGCACCACCTTTACCAATAACAATTGCTTTCTGGCTGGTTTTTTCCACTAAAATCAAAGCGCTAATACGCACTATTTTTTCTTCATCTTTGAAATTTTCAATGTGAACATCGATAGCATAAGGCAACTCATCGCCCAAAAAACGCATTAACTTCTCTCGTACAATTTCAGAAGCAAAAAATCTATCACTCCTATCCGTTATTTGATCTTCGGGAAAGAAAAAGGGATTTTCTGGTAATAGTTTAGCAACTTCCTTCGACAGAGAGTCGACGCCCACGCCCTTTTCGGCAGAAATGGGAACAAGTGCAACAAAATCCATTTTTTCTTTAAGTTTAGTAAGATAAGGCAATAACTCTTCTTTATCTTTCACCAAATCTACTTTGTTAACCACCAAAATAATCGGATGTTTCGTCGTTTTAATTTTCTGCAAGATCCATTCATCATCCTCGCGCCACACCAAAGCTTCGGCAACGAAGATAATTAAATCCACATCATTTAATGCACCTAACGCAGTTTTCTGCATAGCCTTATTTAAAACACGCTTGTCCGCACGTTTTTTGGCTTGATAAATACCCGGAGTATCAACATAAATCATTTGAGAATCGCCATCAGTTTTGATCCCGAGGATCTTATGGCGCGTGGTTTGCGGCTTACGCGAGATAATACTAACTTTTTGTCCTAAGATAGCATTCAGCAAAGTTGATTTACCAACGTTTGGTCGGCCTGTTATCGCTATATATCCGCATTTTTTATTTTGCATAATTTATTCTACCGTTACTGATTTGGCCAAATTGCGCGGTTGATCCACATCTGTACCTTTCAAAACCGCAACATGATAGGCTAGAAGCTGTAATGGCACAGTATACACTATGGGAGCTATTTCCCTCTGGACTTTGGGCATTTTTATCAAAGTAATATTTGACATCGAATTAAAAATTTCAACACTACTGGTGAAAATGATTAGCTGCCCATCACGTGCCTCTACTTCTTTGATATTACTCTGCAACTTTGCAATCAAATCGTCAGGTGGTGCCAAAACTACAACTGGCATATCCGGATCAACTAAAGCGAGAGGGCCATGTTTCAATTCACCAGCAGCGTAAGCTTCTGCGTGAATATACGATATTTCCTTCATTTTCAGAGCGCCCTCTAGAGCAATTGGATAACATAATCCTCGCCCTAAAAAAAGTGCGTTTTTCTTCTGTACTAAGCTTTGCGCCAATTTTTTAACAACATCATTCAAAGCTAAAGCTTCTTCTATAGCGATCGGTAAATGCTTTAGCTGCTGAATCAAATGCACTTGTGCTGACTTGTCTAAGCCATAATGCTTACCCAATGCCAAGGCTAAAAGCAAAAAAGCTACCAACTGCGTAGTGAAAGTTTTGCTAGCGGCAACACCAATTTCTATGCCAGCATGTGTCAAAAAAGACAGATCCGCTTCGCGCATCAAAGCACTGGAAGCTACATTAGTTATTGCTAAACAAGCTAGATAACCCATTTCCTTGCTTCGCCTTACAACAGCCAAAGTGTCGGCAGTTTCTCCAGATTGCGAAACCGCAATCAAAAGAGTACCTGGTAACACCGGGGTTTTTTTATAACGAAATTCGCTCGCTATATCGACTTGACAAGGTGTCTTTGCTATTTCTTCCAGCCAATAACGAGCCAAAAGCCCAGCATGATAACTAGTTCCACAAGCGATGATCTGAATTTGCCGAATTTTAGGAAAAATTTCGATAGCCTTAGTTGTAAAAATATCATCCGAGATATCTGACGTTTCTAAGCAACCTTCCAAGGTGTCAGCAATAGCTTCTGGTTGGGAAAAAATTTCTTTCTGCATGAAATGCTTATAATCGCCGCGTTCTATAGCGCTGATCACTTGCGGCATTTTGTGCCAAGCATGTTCTACTTTTTGCAAATTTTTATTATAAATAGCAATTCCACCCTTGCTAATATCCACCAGGTCTCCTTCTTCCAAATAAACAAAATCATCTACCACATTAGCAAGCGCAATAGTATCGGAAGCAAGAAAATAACCATTCTTACATTTACCAGCAACCAAAGAACTGCCAGAACGAACCGCTATCAGACGTTCAGGCTCAGCGCTGTTTAAAATAGCCAAAGCATACATGCCCTCTAGTTCCAAAGAAGCCTTGTGCACAGCAACTAAAAAATCCTTAGTCTGTTGAAAATATTTATGTATTAAATGAGCAATAACTTCAGTATCAGTTTCTGAAAAAAATTTATAGCCTTCTGATATTAAAGAATCACGTAACTCTGCATAATTTTCAATAATACCATTATGCACAATGGCAATATTATCATTAGAAGAAAAATGCGGATGTGCGTTACTTTCCGAGGGAGCGCCATGTGTTGCCCAACGCGTATGTGCAATACCAGTGCCACCTTGCAAAGGTTCCCTCTCGATGGCTTTTTCTAAACCTACAATTTTACCAACCACGCGTCGACGCTGAAGCTCTCCTTGTGGCATTAAAACAGCCAAACCAGCTGAATCGTAGCCACGATATTCCAGTTTTTTTAAGCATTCCAATAAAGTTGGCACTACATTATTTCTTGCAACTGCAGCAACAATTCCACACATAATTTACACCTTAAAATTTTTTTTAAATGCCGCGACCGCATACAAAGATCCAGTTACACACAAAATTGTATCACTGGAATGTAGCAATAGCGGCAATTTTGCTAAGTCTTCTATGACATAAATACTATTTTCTGGCAAGTACTTAAACCATACTTTCCGTATTTTATCTAACGATGAAAGACGCTCCACATTGGCATTAAAAAGAATTACTTTGTGTGCTAAACGACCTAAATAAGCACAAATTTTCTTGTAATCTTTTCCTTGCGAAATACTAATAATAAATACTAATTTTTCTTTGATATAAGGAGATTTTTTTAATGTTTCTGCTAAAACTTTAGCTCCAGGCGCATTATGCGCTCCGTCTAAAATAATGGTACGACTTATATTTGCTATTTTTTGATGCAAAATCTCTAACCGCCCAGGCCATTTTACTTTACTGAATCCAGCGTAAATCGCTTTTAACGGCACATTATATTGCTTTTGCACTACTTCAATAGCAGCCAAAGCTAATGCAGCATTCTGAATTTGATGTTCTCCTAGAAGCGGTATTTTTAAATTTTTATACTTAGGATCGTCATCCCGCGACTTGATCGCGGAATTCAAAAATACATCACCAAAATAAGAAAAAGTTTGTGTACGGTTTTTCCAATCCACCTTCTCAATTTTACTGCTGAAATCTTGGTTTAAGAAAAAAATTGGCGCAGATTTTCTTTGACATTGCGAAGATATAACCAAATCCGTAGATTTCTTACCAGTATAAACTACAACTGGCGTAGCATCCGTAATAATACCTGCCTTTTCTTGAGCTATTTCTTCCAACGTCTCCCCAAGCAACTCTTTATGATCAAAACCTATAGAAGTAATCACATTGACGATTTTGTTTTTAGCAACATTGGTGGCATCTAATCTACCGCCCAAACCAGTCTCAGCCACAAGAAAATCAATTTTTTTCTCGGCAAAATACTGAAAAGCTGCAGCTGTAATTATCGAAAAATAAGGCAATTTATCTACTTCCTGCAAAGAAAAAATTTTTTGTAGGACAGAATCCAAATCCCCATTAGTTATTTCTTTGTTATTTATCTTAATACGCTCATTTAGACGTAATAAATGCGGAGAAGTATAAAGCCCAACACGATAGCCAGCTTCTACTAAAATTTGTGCAATCATGCTAGCCGTAGAGCCCTTGCCATTTGTACCAGCGAGGTGAATAACTGGACACCTATCTTGCGGGTTTTTAAGTGCACTTAAAATATTGCGCAGCAAAACCAAATTGGGTTTGGCAGAGAAATTAGAGTATCCTAGCAATTTAGCAATATGTTTGTAGCGCATATTTTCCGCCAATTATAATATCCAACCACAGCCATAACCAAGTATATCCCTTGTAATAAAGCATGCACTGGAATTCCCTTATACAAATAAATTCCAGCATATATGCTGTCTACCAAAAACCATAAAATCCAATTTTGCATAATTTTTTTGCAAGTAAGCCACTGAGCAATCACACATAAAACAGCAGTACTCGCATCCCAAAAGGGAATACGTGAATCGGTGTAATTACTCAACAAAAAATAAATTATAGCAATACCCAAAAGCGCCATCACAAACAAGCGCAACATGGTTGGAAAAGACAAGCTAGTTATGGCTAATTGGCTACGCAAAACTGAACCTCGTAACCACTGATACCAACCATAAAAAGTAGAAAAAAAGAAAAATATTTCTAGAGCTGTATCTGCGTAAATTCCTACGCGGAAATACAAAATTAAATTAATACTGCAGGCCAAAAGACTAAGCGGCCAAGCTGCAACGCTGGCTCTTATGAAAGCAATTGTGGCTAAAAAGCTTAAACTTGCTCCACTATAATCAAGAAGAGTTTTCCAAAGCATATCTTCCTCCGCTGGCATTACCCAGGTCAGGTTCAACGGGTTTATTCTCAGCCAAAATCGCTAAATTTCAGCACCCCAACATTCTTTCTACAAACCAAAGCGATATGTAAGGCCTATTCCATACAAATCCATTTTCGGTAAATTTCCGTTATTAAAAATTCTTGTAACGCTCAAATCCGCACTTAAGCTTTTTGTAAAATCATAAATTGCACCAACGCCTAACAAAAGAGCCAACTTGCTGCTGGATGCCTTACCTTTAAAATAAGTACTATCTGGAATAGAACTACGGAAAACCCAAGTGGTACCACCTTTTAAATAAAATCCAAAATTGTGCGCAAAATGCAAAGAAACTAATCCGCTTAGGTCAACTCCTTGCTGTGTAAAAGATTGTTTTAAGCCAGAAGATGACGTAAATTCAGGTTTGCCATAATAAGCATAACCTAACTGCAAACCAAGATTTTCAGTAAAATCATAACCAGCATAAATACGCCCGAAAGCTTTGTTAGATTTTACAGAACCACTGCCAGACTTGACAACGTCCGCAGTGTAATACCCCAAAGAAGAAAGCCCGCCTTGTACACCAATGTTATAACCAGCATAACTTGGCATAAAAGTAGCACAGCCCAAAACTAAAGATATTGCAGAAAAAATTAATTTATTTCTCATATACTCCTCGAATACTAGGAACCTTCAAAACTTCGAATATTATACCAATTTCTTTTCCGCTGTCGCCAACTTTAAAGCAATAAAAAAGGCGGGACTAGCCCGCCTTTTTTTAACTCAACTTTTCGTTGATAGTTCTTAGAAAGTAAATTTATAAGAAATACCAAGAGCGAAGAAGTTTACGTTAGGTTGGAAATTCGAACTGCTGATGTTCGCATTACCATTGTAGTGCATCCAAGAAAGATCAGTTGTCCAATTGGATGTAATTTTGTACTCAACACCGGCGCCGTATGCAGCATTGAAATTATGGGAATTATCAATGGTGTAACCGCTAGTGTTGCTGTTAAAGTTAGACATCAAGTAGGCTAAGCCAACTTTGGTGTAAATACCCCAACAATCAACCAATGGCACCTTGACTTTGAGTAACAAGTCAATCGCTTGGGTGGTAATTTTAGCAACATCTGTAGAATCAACTGCATTTCTCAACTTCGCATCTGCAAATGTTCTGAAATAGCCCAATTCAAGAGCGAAATTTTTGTGGAAATCATATCCAGCAAAAATACGACCAGCAAAATTGTTGGCACTGTTAACATTTAGTAAAGGGGTACCGGCTAGGTCTAAATTTTTCCAACCGGTTAAAGCATAACCAAGTTGTAAACCTAGATTAATACCAGGAGCAAATTCACAAGGCGAAGCGGCGACATTTTCATCCGCCGCATTGCCATTAGCAAATGCTGCAGCGCTTAAGCCTAGTGCTAATGCACCAACTAATAAAACTTTCTTTAGCATAGATTAAATCCTCATTGATTAAAAAAATTTGGATGAAAATCAAACCAAACGTTATTAAGTTTAGCTAAACCAAACTTAATATACTAGCTTTATAACACTATTTTTACCTTTTGCAAAGTAAATTATTAAAAAATTTAAGCGTTATAAAACGCGCATACTTTTACATATATTTCATGAAGATGCAACTTTTTTTTGTTTTATTTAAAATTAAAATAAATATTTTTATTTCTTTTCTACGATTCTCTTACCCAAACAGATAAATTGATAAAAGAATTTAGTCTATGGAAAAACTCAATTGGTGATTTTTTAAAATAGCTACTTAAGGATATTCGAATAAATTTTGCGCTATAAGCTAAAGTGGGATTTGTCGTGCTGCTCTGGATAGAGCATGGAAAGATGCAGTATTAAACTACGAAAAGACTTACAAAAACGACTTTGCCCCATATTCGGGGCAAAGTCGTGTGAGAAACCGGTATTTTTCTTAGAAATTAAATTTATAAGAAATACCTAGAGCAAAGAAATTTAAACTAGGTTGAAAATTCTTACTGTTAACGTTCGTGTTGCCAGTATAGTGCAACCAAGAAAGATCGGTAGCCCAGTTAGATGTGATATCATAATTCACACCAGCGCCATAAACCACGTTAAAGTTCTTAGCACTATTAAGAGCATAGCCCGCAGTAACATCTCTAACCTTAGATGTTAAGTAACCCAAACCAACTTTAGTATAAATGCCCCAAGAATCAGCCAACGGAATCTTAACTTTGACTAACAAATCAGCAGCCTGAGTTAAGATATTAGCAGCATCAGCAGTACCAGTTAAATTCCTTGGTTTAGCCTTGGAGAAAGCAAGAAAATAACCAGCTTCAAGGGCAAAGTTCTTGTGGAAATCATACCCAGCATAAACACGGCCAGCGAAACTATTGGCTTTATTAACATTTACTACATCGCCAGCATTCCACATGGTTTTCCAACCAGTCAAGGCATAGCCAAGTTGCACGCCACCATAGATACCTGGATTAAACTGAGGCACAGCGGCGACATTTTCATCCGCCGTCCCATTGGCAAAAGCTGCTGCGCTTAAGCCTAGTGCTAATGCACCAACTAATAAAACTTTCTTTAGCATAGATCAAATCCTCATTGATTAAAAAAATTGGATGAAAACCAAACAAAATATCACCAACACTTTATAATACTAAAATTTTAAGCATTATAAAATATCCACATATTCACACATCTTTAATCAAGATGCAAATATTTTCTCATTATAAAAAAATATTCGCTGACTCTACTTACTCTTGCTCTTGTGCACAGAACTTGCCAAGATAACATTGCTCTGCGAAGATAGTAATCATCTAAGTTTTTATAATTATTTAAAATGAAATTTTTTATATGCAAGAAAATTATCAACCAGAAATATTAGAAACTAATATTCAAAAATCTTGGCAAGAAGAAAAAGAATTCGTTGTCACAGAAAATTCTAAGCAAGAAAAATTTTATTGCCTTTCTATGCTACCGTACCCAAGTGGTCACATTCACATGGGGCATGTGCGTAACTACACAATTGGCGACGTTATCACTCGTTATCAACGCATGCTAGGCAAAAATGTTTTGCAGCCCATGGGCTGGGATGCTTTCGGATTGCCAGCCGAAAACGCAGCACTCGAGCACAAACTCTCTCCCGCAACTTGGACTTACAAAAATATCGCAGAAATGCGAAAAGCTCTACAACGCTTAGGTTTTGCTATTGATTGGTCACGAGAAGTTACAACTTGTAAACCAGAATATTATCGCTGGGAACAATGGTTATTTTTACGTATGTATGAAAAAGGTTTGGTCTACAAAAAAAAATCTGCAGTAAACTGGGATCCCGTTGATCAAACTGTTTTAGCAAATGAACAAGTAATAGATGGCCGTGGATGGCGCTCTGGCGCACTAGTTGAAAGAAGAGAAATAAATCAGTGGTTTTTGAAAATTACCGCTTATGCTGATGAGCTTTTAGAATGTCTCGATAAACTTTCCGGTTGGCCAGAAGAAGTGCGTACCATGCAGCGCAATTGGATAGGTAGATCCACTGGAGCAACTATTGATTTTCCGCTGCAAAACAGCAATGAGAAAATAAACATTTTCACAACACGTCCTGACACTTTATTCGGCGTAACTTATTTAGCTATTTCCCCAGCACATCCTCTGGCATGCAAAGCAGCAGAAAAAAACAGTGATCTACATGCCTTTATCAAAAAATATCAAAATATTAAAAATGCCGAAGCTGATATTGCTACTTTAGAAAAAGTTGGCTTTCCGACTGACCTTAACGCTATTCACCCTTTAACAAAAGAAATAATCCCAATTTGGGTGGCAAATTTCGTTTTAATGGAATATGGCAGCGGCGCTGTGATGGCTGTTCCTGCTCATGACCAAAGAGATTTTGAGTTTGCTAAAAAATATTCTCTACCAATTAAAAAAGTTATTAAATTAAAAGATAACAAAGAATGGGATTTTTCCGCTTCCGCCCTAACCGAATACGGTATCTTATGTAATTCAGAAACATTTAATAATGTGGGCTCAGAAGAGGCAATACCCAAAATTATATCTAAATTGGAAGAACTTAACTTAGGCAAACAACAAATACATTATCGCCTCCGTGACTGGGGGGTCTCCCGTCAACGCTATTGGGGCGCTCCTATTCCAATGATTAATTGCCCCAAATGCGGTACAGTTCCGGTTTCGGAAAAAGATTTACCGGTTGTATTGCCAGAAAATGTAGTATTAAAAGATCCTCGCTCTCCCCTTTTATCTATACCAAGTTTTCTCGAAACAATTTGTCCAAAATGCGGTGGCAAAGCCACCCGTGAAACAGACACGTTTGACACATTTGTAGAATCATCTTGGTATTATGCTCGCTATGCTAGCCCTGACCAGAATAATTCTATGCTAGATGAACGAGCGAATTATTGGCTTCCTGTAGATCAATATATTGGCGGAATTGAACATGCTATTTTGCATTTACTCTACGCTCGCTTCTTTTTTAAAGTAATGCGCGATTTTGGCTTAGTAAAATTTGACGAGCCTTTTACTAATCTACTAACACAAGGCATGGTACTAAAAGATGGCGCCAAGATGTCAAAGTCCAAAGGAAATACTGTAAGTCCCGAAGAAATGATCGCTAAATACGGCGCCGATACAGCACGTTTATTCATAATTTTTGCAGCGCCGCCAGAACACTCTTTGGAATGGTCAGATAGTGGCGTAGAGGGCGCACATCGCTTTTTAAAACGGCTTTGGAGCTTTGCTTATACACAAAAAAATCTATTACTCGAACAAAACAAAAAGCAAATATCGCCTAACGAAATTAATGTAGAACAAAAAAATATACGGCGCGAAATGCATAAAATCTTAAAGCAAATTAACGCTGACATGGAACGAAAACAGTTCAACACTGTCGCTTCTTCCGCCATGAAATTACTTAATATTCTGCAAGAATTAACAAAAGATTCGAAAGTTAATGCTTATCTAATTCCAGAAGGATTCAGCATTTTACTTCGTATTTTATCGCCAATTACGCCGCATATTACACAGTATTATGGAGCGAGCTTAAATTTGGTACCAACATTACAGCCGCAAACTGGCCGGAAGTAGATGAGAAAGCTCTCGAAACAACTGAAATAGAACTCATGGTACAAATAAATGGCAAGTTACGAGGCAAAATAATAACCTCCAAAGATGCCACACAAGAAATAGCTCTGGAATTGGCCTTACAAGAAGAAAATATTAAAAAATACGTCACCAAAGAAACAGTTAAAAAAATTATTTTGGTGCCAGAAAGGTTAATTAATATTATTGCGCCTCCTGCGTAACCTGAATGAAGTCTTACCCTTGAAAAACATGTCTACAAGAATTACTTTAAAATCAATTAGTTGTATTTTGAAGTTAGGTTCTTTGGGTTTGGTCAATACCGTGTTTTTTACTGTATTGCTAAGATGCAAAATGATGGTTAAACTGAACTTGGGTGGGGCAAGGTTTCCTTAAAAATAAAAAACTCAGGATCAAGATATGAAAAAAATATCACTTGTATTAGCAAGTCTCTTTTGCATTTTGCTTTTAAATAGCTGCGGATTTCACTTACGCCAAGGCCAAACCTTACCTCCAATCTTACACAAGATGTATGTGCAAAGCATAGAGCCGTATAGTGCGTTCACATTAAGCTTAGAAGATGCTCTACGCGCTAACAACGTAAACTTAGTGTCTTCACGGAAAAATCCCACGTCCACATTAGAAATTAGCTCCATTTCATTCACTCACAGTGGAGCAACTACCTATAGCAGCGCTCAAGCTAACGTTTACACATTTACCCTATCTGTAACTTTTGCTGTTAACGCCCAAAGCGGTAAGACACTATTGCCATCGCAAGCTGTTTCAGCAACTCGCTCTCTGACTTTTAGTCCTAATGAGGTTTTGGAATCTAGTAACCAAGTTAGCGCGGCAAGACAAGAAATGGAACAAGAAGTTATAATGAAAATTTTAAACATTTTAAATGCCAAAGAAATTGCTAAGGCAGCAGAAGCAAATCGCAATGAAAATTTACTATCAACAACTCGCATCAAATCTAGCAAGGGGCCTCGCCCCAGCTTATATCATTAGCGGAAATGAAACTCTGCTAATTGAAGAAGCTGCGGAATTAATTCGCAAAGCTGCGGCAAAACAAGATTTTAGCGAACGTAATAGCTTTGTCATAGAAAAAAACTTTCCTTGGCAAAACCTATTCAGCTCGGCAAAAAACCTATCACTCTTTGCCGAAAAAAAATTGCTAGAACTGAATTTATCAAGCGTAAAACTTGAAACTATCGGCAGTAAATTTCTAGCAGAATATTTAAAAAATCCAGCAGCAGACACAGTGCTACTTATAATTGCTCCTAAGCTAGAAGCCGGATGGCAAAAAATTGCTTGGCTCAAAACTATAGAAGAAACTGGCGTTTTCTTGCAAATTTGGCCTATTGAAAATTCTGAACTTCCCACCTGGATTAATCAAAGATTTCGCAGCAGAGAAATACAAGCTAGCCCTAATTCTTGCAAAATAATTGCTGAACGCGTTGAAGGAAATCTACTCGCTGCCGCGCAAGAAATAGAAAAATTATCACTTATGTATGGCCCAGGAAAACTAGAAGAAGAGCATGTAATGGCTGCTGTTGGCGATAATGCGCATTACAATATTTTCTCTTTAATAGACGTAGCTCTAGCTGGCGATGCTCGTAAAGTTGTAGCTGTTTTATACGGACTTAAATCCGAAGGAACTGAACCAATTTTAATTCTTTGGGCACTCGGTCGAGAACTACGCACTTTACTGAAAATAGCTGACGCAAAAAAAAGGGGACATAGTGTGGATGAAGCCTGCAAAAACGAGCAAGTTTTTGCTAAACGCTTACCTCTAGTCAAACTGGCTCTAGGACGCTTAAGCCCTGAAACTTTAGCTAAACTACTAAAAAAAACAGCACGCCTAGACCAAATATTGAAAGGAGTAATTCCCGGAAATATTTGGCAAGAGCTACAGCAAATAACATTAGCTTTAGCAGGAATAAAATATGAATGAAATTGAACAGGGAATTGGAATATTGGGTGGCACTTTTGATCCAGTTCACCTTGGCCACTTACACTTAGCTAAAACTGTATTAGAAAAACTACATCTCGATGAACTACGCTTTATTCCTTGCTTTCAATCCGCTTACAATAAAAAAATAATTGCATCCCCAGAACAGCGACTTGCTATGCTAGAATTAGCTATCGCAGCAGAAAAGCGCTTCCTAATCGACGATTGTGAAATTAAGCGGGGTGGAATTTCCTATACTGTCGATACTTTAACCAAATTGCGCACCGAATTTCCCAAAACCCCACTATACTTAATTGTCGGCATGGATGCATTTCAAAAACTTCCAACTTGGCATCGCTGGCAAGATATTTTATCACTTTCTCACCTCGTTATTGCGGATCGTCCAAACACACAAGGAATTGAAAATCCAGCTCAACTGAAAAGTTCGCTTACCTCTAGAATTCTACAACTTGCAATCAATCCTCTGCCTATTTCTTCTACAGCCATCCGTGAAGCTCTAGCGAAAAAAGAAAACGTCGCCAATCTATTGCCACCCGCGGTTTACCGCTACATAATAGAACATAAGTTATATGCCTCAAAAAATCCAACTTAAAATTCTCGATCAACGTATTGGCAAGGAATTTCCTTTACCAAGTTATGCTACAACTGGTTCAGCGGGCTTAGATTTATGCGCCTGTGTGGAAAAAGAAACAGTCATAACCCCTCAGCAAACCATATTAATTCCCACTGGCATTTCTATTCACATTGAAGATTCATCTTTAGCGGCTGTAATTTTACCTCGATCTGGTTTAGGCCATAAACATGGCATAGTTCTAGGAAATTTAGTTGGGTTGATCGATTCGGATTATCAAGGCCCGATAATGGTTTCTTGTTGGAACCGCAGTGACAAACCCTTTACTATTTTGCCCGGCGAACGCATTGCACAACTTGTTTTAGTCCCAATAACTCATGCCGAGTTTACTATCGTCGATGAATTCACCACTAGCCAACGCGGCGAAGGCGGTTTTGGGCATACGGGTAGAGTTTCTTTACAAACTTTATTAAAAGATATTAAAACTGAAAATATTCACGCAGAAATAAGCTCCGGCAAAGCTAGAGGAAAAGAAGAAAATGTATAACAAAGTTACTTGAGTTTATCGATGTTATACGCAAAACTTATAACATCGATAAACTTAGATAAGATTGTTATAAATCAAAATTTAAAATTAAGGACAAATTATGAACAAAAACTACCAAATTAACTCTAAACTACCACAAACAATTTTCCGTACTTATGACATTCGCGGTGTTGTAGGAGTAGATCTTACGGAAGATTCTGTCTATACAATTGGCATAGGAATTGGCTCTGAAGCCTTAGCACGCGGCGCAAAAAAAATCATCCTTGGACGTGATGGACGCTTGTCTGGACCTAGTTTACTTGCGGCTTTAAATGCTGGTATTTTGGCAACAGGTTGCGATACTTTGGTTATCGGCGAAGTAACCACGCCAGTTCTATACTTTGCAACTAATACATTAGGCATAGACTCTGGCGTTATGCTTACCGGAAGCCACAATCCAGCTGAATATAATGGCATTAAAATGGTTCTCGCTGGCAAAACTATTTTTGGTCCAGAAATTCAAAATTTATATAAACGCATTAGTGAAGAAAATTTTGAAGTTGGATCTGGCACAACTAATAGCGATAATTCCCTAATAGATAGCTACATAAAACGTGTCACTAGCGATATAAAATTAGCCCGTCCTTTAAAAATTGTAATTGATTGTGGAAATGGCGTTGGAAGCAAAGTTGCACCACAATTATTCAAAGATTTGGGCTGCCAAGTAACTCCTCTTTTTTGTACCGTTGATGGAAAATTTCCCAATCATCATCCTGATCCAACAGTAATGGAGAATCTTAAAGATCTCATTGCTAAAGTCAAAGAGGAAAACGCCGATGTAGGACTTGCTTTTGATGGCGATGCTGATCGTATTGGCGTTATCACCAATAAAGGAACAGTAATTTTTCCAGATCGTCTAATCATGTATCTTGCTTCGGACATTTTGAAACGCAAACCTGGATCAGCCATAGTCTATGATGTAAAAGCCACACGTAACTTAGAAAAAGAAATCCTACACCTTGGTGGAAAGCCAATTTTGTCACCAACTGGACATTCTTTAGTTAAAGCTATGATGAAAGAAACCAGCGCTGAATTAGCGGGTGAACTAAGCGGGCATGTTTTTTATAAAGACCGCTGGTATGGATTTGATGATGGTATTTACAGCGCCGCCCGATTTTTAGAATTACTCTCACAAGACTCACGAACCTCGGAAGAAATCTTCGCAGCTCTCCCGAATAGCATCAGCACACCAGAAATCAAAATTCCCATATCTGAAAAAGAAAAATTCATCTTCATGGATAAGTTTGTAAAAAACACACAAATCCCTGGTGGAAAATCTGTCACTATTGATGGACTAAGAGTGGACTTCCCAGATGGCTTTGGCTTAGTTCGCGCCTCCAATACAACGCCTTATTTAATCGCACGCTTTGAAGCAAACGACAACATAACTCTGCACAAAATAAAGGAGCTGTTTAGAGAAAAACTTTTGGCCTGCAAAAAAGATTTAAAAGTTCCTTTTTAAATTAATCAACATAGCCATATGTTTGGCTTCTTCGCGAGCAATAGCATGCACTTTGGCCTGCTCTTCTGAGGATACAAAGTGCTCTAAGCCAATGTAAAATACAATTGAATCACGCTCGCGATCGATGGCATACACAATAGCGTCTTTAGTATTGGTAAGTACGTCTTCCAATGGCTTTACCGCTTTGCGGCTGGACGCTATTAATTCTTGTAGATAAGATTGATATTCAGCATCATGAGGAGCACCAGGGGATCTTTCCTCACTCACATGCGACAGCATTTTGGTATAAAAATCTTCGTGCTTTTGCTCTTCTTGCATTAGCATATGAAATAATTTCTTACTTTCTGGGGCAGTAGCCTTAGAAGCTAGCCCTTCATAAAGAGCAAAGCTTTCTTTTTCTTTTTCGATAGCAAATTGAATAATTTCGCTTAAGTAAAATAATTTAGACATAATGGGTCTCCTTATTGTTTATCCAGAAATGAACCCCAAATCAGTAGGAGCTCGACCTAAAGAATATAACAAATCCACTGTTTCTTGAACAGCTTTACTAACTACAGTATCAACCGCAGCCCGATTATCGTAAATAGCATAAAGTGAGCGATATTTTTCTGGGGTAATGTTTATCATCATGGAATTCGCTCCGGCTAAAAGTCCTTCACGTTTCGCTTCTTTATCGAGAGTTTCTAGCGCAGTTGTAACTAAAATATTAGAGCTATAATCAAGCAATCTAGATATAGCGATAGTTTTTAAAATAAGTTCTTTGGAAATGCGCTCCTCTTTTTCCATCGGTGTTCCAACAGTTGGCAAAAACGGCCCAAAAGAATACATATCTGGCCCTAAAGATTTTGTAAGTAAGATATTGTTAATGATATCTTCATCGCTTTCCCCCGGAAGACCAACTAAAAAGCCAGTTGCAATGACATATCCCATATCTTTTAGAGAACGAATAAGCTTTAAGCGATCTTGCAACGTAGTTCCCGGACGAATACGTGAGAAAATCTCTTCATTGCTAGTTTCAAAACGCATCAAAGCAGCTCTAGCCCCCGCTTTATAGAGCTTGCGATATGTTTCTTCAGAGCGAAGCCCTAAACTTACAAAAACTAAAACGCCCATTTTGCGCAAATTACGCACTAAATTTTCTAGTTTAGCATCGTCATACCAATAATCCTCTCCCGACTGCAAAACAATAGCTTTAAAACCATGTTGGTCGATAGCATTCTTAGCAATCGCCAAAATTTCCTCAATTTCCAGACGATAGCGCGTTAAACCACTACGCTCCGCGCGAATTCCACAGTAACAACAATTTTGATTACAATGATTAGAAAACTCGATAATGCCGTGAATACAGCTAGCATTACCGTGCTCACGCTGCCGAACATTATTAGCAATTTCATACAGTACTGATAATTCCTCAGGGGCTTTTAATTTAAAAAGTTCCAAAAGTTCAGATTTTTTGAGTGTTTTTTGCAAATTCACTTTTTGTAAAATAGCTAAAGCGTTAGAGGAAAGTTTATCTTGGTCGATACGCGACAAAGCCTCATCAGTCTTTTTTAATTCAAAGAAAATATTGCGCCAATGCGCTAAAATTTCTTCGGCCTCTTTAGGAGCAATTTTACGTACAAACACCCCACCTTGAGCGTAGATGTAATCGCCAACTTTTACTGGCTCAAATTCTAAATCCAACAAAATTTTGCGTTTTTCGCCAAAATAATCGACGATGCCAATATTGCCTTCGATAGCGATTAAAAGCGCTGGTATTGCGTAGCACATGAATTATTCACCTTTGAAAATTTAATTGTGGAATTTAGCATAACACGGAAATTGTAGAGACAAAAATTTTCATTGCCTTGCAAGCAGGCTTTATGATAAAAACCATCTTAACCATGAACACAAAAATAAAAAAACCAAAAAAATCCGCAAAGAATAAATCCACAGAACAAGCACTCTGCGATAAAATTTGGGAAGCGCTGAAGCTTTGCTACGATCCAGAAATACCGGTCAACGTCGTTGATCTAGGTTTTATCTATGGAGTTGAAGTAAAGCTCTCTGACAACAAACCCAAACCTTATGACGCCTTTATCCGCATGACTTTAACCACCCCAGCCTGTGCTATGGGAACTATTATTGTTGATGAAATCAAAGCCCGCGTTAGCGCCTTAGAAGAAATAAATGCTGTTAATGTAGAACTGGTTTTCGATCCGCCTTGGGATCGATCTATGATCTCGATGCGTGCTAAACTAGAACTTGGCATTTCGTAGGCGGAACGAGCATGCCCTGTTCCCTACACTGGTAACAACCGAAAAAACTTGCTAAAACAAGCAAAATAGAGTTAAATTTGCGCGGTTTTACAAAGAAACCTCAAGAAAACATGTCTATGAGATTTTCTTATAAATCAATTAGTTACGTTTTCAAGTTGAGTTCTTGCAAAAACTAGCTCACCATTCCTATTAATAAACAGAAAAAACAGGACAAAGATAATGAGCACAAACGTCATAATTAGCAAAGAAAATTTGCTCCAAGGTTTGGACAAAGCGCTCGCTGATTACAAGCTCGCTGCCTTAACCGAAAAAGAGGGAAAAGTACTATACGATTACGTTGATAATAGCAAGGCCATCAAGCTCGACTACCAACCGACCGTATTGTCCCCAAAAAAATTCTTCTTTCCGCAACATGAAACCATCTTAGAATACACAAGCGATGGCAAGTCCAAAGCCAAAATTGAAGCCAAACCAACGCTTCTTTTCGGCCTCCGTCCTTGCGATCTGAATGGCTTAAAAATTCTAAATGAGGCCTTCGCCGACGATAATGGCGACCCAAACTATCTGGCCAAGCTAGAAAAAGCTTTAGTAATCGGCATTGATTGCTGCAAAATCTGCGACAAAAACGCCTTTTGTTTTAAAGTTAAATCGCACTATGCGCGTGGCGGTTATGACGTGATGTTATACGAGTTAGATGACAAATATTTAATCGAAACTGCTTCGGACAAGGGACAAGCATTCGTTGACAAATATTTCAAAACAGAAAAGCCCAAAGGCACCGAAAAAGCTGATTTTGACAAGAAAAAAGAAGCTTCTTTTGGCAAAGAAAAACCTTTTGACAAGCTAGAACAATTCCCCGAACTTTTCGAGCAAAATAAAAAACATCCAATCTGGGACAAAGAAGGCGCACGCTGTTTAAGCTGCGGTTCTTGTATTATGGTTTGCCCAACTTGCTATTGCTTCGACATAGAAGATAATTTGGATTTAAACCTAAAAGGCGGCAAGAGAGTCAGAAAATGGGATGCTTGTATGCTGAATTGCTTCGCAACTGTCGCTGGGGGTGAAAACTTCCGTCACAGTGCTACAGCCAGACTCCATCATCGTATCAACCGCAAATTTGATTACCTAATGAAAAAGCATGGCCAAGCAGTTTGCGTCGGTTGCGGCCGCTGCGTTCGAGCTTGTTTAGCTGATATTAGTCCGAAAACCATCGCCGAAAATATTAACGGCGAGAAGAAATAGGAGGACAAACATGAGAGAAAAACTAAATTTACAACCCAAAAACGACGCACTTTATCTGCCGGAAGAAGCTCGCATCGTAAAAGCCAAAAATTTCACAGAAAAAGAAAAATTCTTTGAAGTAGAAATCACAAGCGGCCGCAGTCTGGGGCACATGCCAGGACAATTCGTCCAGGTTTTTATTCCCGGCATTGGCGAAGCACCAATTTCGATTTCTTCAGCTCCAGCCAAACATAATCGCTTTGATATGTGCGTCCGCGCTGTTGGCGAAGTAACCAATAAAATCCATACCATGAAAGAAGGCGACAGCTTGCTGTTCCGCGGTCCTTTTGGACACGGTTTTGACGATAAAATTCTAAGTCGCATGGAAGGCAAGCACTTGATTTTAATCATCGGCGGCCTTGGTTATGCACCACTTAGATCTTTGATCAACAAGATCGTACCAGATCGCGCTAAATACAAAAAAATTACTCTTTTGTATGGCTGCAAAACACCAGCTGATCGTCTCTACACTGATGAAATCGCTGAACTTTACAAAATCGGCGCTAATGTCGAAGTGTTAGAAACAGTAGATCGTGGCGACACCAACTGGAAACATAATGTCGGCGTAATCACGACCTTAATTCCTAAAGTAGAATTCAATCCAGAAGAAACTTTGGCCTTTATTGTCGGCCCGCCAATTATGTACAAGTTTGTCTTGAAATCGCTTTTGGAAAAGAAAATGCCAACAGCCAATATCTTTATCGATTTAGAAAGAAGAATGCGCTGTGGCGTTGGTAAATGCGGTCATTGCCAAATGGAAGGTATTTACGTTTGCCAAGAGGGACCAGTATTTAATTATGCCGAAGTCGAAAAAAATGAGGAGGTGCTCTAATGAGTGATACTGTAGCAAAAAAACCGAGAGTTGCATTTTTTGACTTCTCTTGTTGTGAAGGATGTCAGCTCTGCGCTATTGATTTAACGACGGAACAATTACTCGATTTAATTAATGTAATCGACATTGTTGAGTTTCGTGAAGCTATAAGCGAGAAGTCTGACTCTTATGATATTGCTATTATTGAAGGTTCTATAACGAGAGACTCAGATGTTCCTCGTCTGAAAAAGATTCGTGATACAGCGAAAATAGTTATAGCCTTAGGAGCTTGCTCCATGATTGCAGGCATAAATGCACTAAAGAACTTTCAAAGCAAAAACGACTATCAAAAAGCTGTTTATCCAGAAGACCCCAATAAATATGAAACTACTACGGCTAAAGCGATTAGCGAATTTATTACAGTTGACGCCTTCATTCCTGGTTGCCCGATAGACACTGGCGAATTCGTGCGCGTAGTAAAAAATCTGGTACTTGGCAAAAATCTTGGTATTCCAGATTACCCTGTCTGTGTCGAGTGCAAGAAAAACGAAAACGTTTGCGTATACGAAAAAGGCATTCAGTGTTTAGGGCCTGTGGTTCGCGCAGGATGCGGCGCTCGTTGCCCCAGCAATGGTGGCTACTGCTTTGGTTGCCGCGGTTTAATCCCAGAAGCCAATTTGCATTCGCAACAAGATATCATGCAAAAATATAGTCTCTCATTTCAACAAATGATGGAAAAATTCAAACTTTTCCTACAAAGAAGTCCGGAGGTATTCCAAGATGGCAGCAAATAACGTGAAAATCGATGTTCATCACATCACGCGCGTGGAAGGACACGGCAATATCAAAGTAGATATAGAGAATGGCGTAATCAAAGAATGTAAACTAGAAGTAGTTGAAGCCCCACGTTTCTTTGAAGCAATGCTGAAAGGTCGTCCTTATGACGAAGCAGCCCTTATCACTAGTCGTATTTGTGGTATCTGCTCTTTAGGTCATCAAATGGCCTCTATTCAGGCCACAGAAGATGCTTTTGGCATTAAAATTTCTGAACAAGAAAAATTACTTCGTCGCCTCATGAACTGCGGTGAATACTTCGAAAGCCATGTGCTACACATTTACTTTTTGGCTGTTCCTGACTTTGTCGGCGCCAAATCAGTACTTCCTTTGGTCAATACACACAAAGATGTAGTAATCCAAGCATTAAAACTAAAGCGTCTTGGACATTATATTGGAGATGTAATTGGAGGAAGATTAATCCACTCGATGGCAACTAATGTAAAAGCTATGACTAAGATCCCAACAGCAGCACTTTTACAAGATATTATTGCCAAACTAGAAGATGCCAAACTTGAGCTTACCAAAGCTATCCCTATTGTGAAATCCTTGAAATTGCCACATTTTGAAAGAGAAACTGAGTACATTTCGCTCTATAAAAAAGGCGAATATGCGCTTTTAGAAGGCAATATATTTTCTAGCGATACAGGGGAAACTTCTTATAAAAATTATCGTGAAATGACCAATGAATATTTAGTTGATCACTCTACGGCACGCCGCGCTAAACATCACCGCGATTCTTTCATGGTCGGCGCTTTGGCTCGCTTCAATAACAACCATATGTGGTTGTCTGACAGAGCTAAAGAAGTTGCAGCAGAGTTAGGCCTCAAAGCCCCTTGCTACAATACTTACATGATTACTGTGGCGCAATTCGTTGAGCTTTTCCACATTGCTGACGATGCGATTCAAGCAGCCAAAGATTTATTAAATATGAATCTAAAACTGGAAGATCGCTCTTTCCCAGTGAAGGCTGGAACAGGCGTTGGTGCTGTAGAAGTTCCGCGTGGTATTCTCTATCACGAATATACCTACAACGATAAGGGGTTGATGGAAAAGGCTAATTGCATTATTCCAACCGGGCAAAATTTAGACAACATCGAAAATGACTTTAGAGCATTGTTACCAACGGTGTTAGATAAATCAAAAGAAGAAATTACGCTGCTTTTGGAAATGATGGTTAGAGCTTACGATCCATGTATTTCCTGCTCAACGCATATACTAAACGTTGAGTTTGTGTGATACTGTCAGGACTCAAAAAAAGGGAGCTTTGGGCTCCCTTTTTTTAGATATTTTAGATAGGATATACTCCCTTCTTGCCTGGTGGAGAAAGCGGGCCAAACGAAACTGGAGCGGATGGAACTGAACTGCTAGACCGTTTAAATTTACGTTCCTGTGCCTGATCATCGCACTCTTTTAGATCTCTCATCAAAGCCTCATTAATATGATAAAGAACTCCGATGTGACTCATTCTTAATCCCTCAATCTTATCAACAATATACTGCTGCTCTTTTCCGACCAATAGTTCACGGTTTTTATAAGCCAATAGAAATTCTAAAAATCCCTTCGATGCAAAAAAACCTGCTGGATGGTTGGCATCGTGACGCCTAAAAATATTCTCTTGAATATTTAGTTTTTTGTTGATGCATTCACGCAAACAGGCAGCACCTGTATTTTCACGAGTATCCAGATCTACCAAAGGAATCAGCTTATTTAAAATACAATTAATTTGCAATTGCTTATCTGTTAAACGCTGCAACTGCTTTTTACCAAACAAACCAGGACAACAAATTTTCACTTTTTCTTGTTCTAAATGAACCAAATCAGTATGAAGCATATTTAAAATTCCAACAAAAGAATGTTCCATTTCCTGAATACCTGGAGGAATTGTTCCAGTCGATTTAGGAGTGGTGCTAACAACAGGTGTTTTAGAAGCGGACTGCGGAGTAGCAACAGCACTCATACTGGGAGAAGTAGCTGTTGGTGATGTTCGCAGGGGTGTTGTCGGCGGGGGTGATGTCCGCGCAGGACCGGCACTTAGTTTAGGCGTTGTAACTTTTCTCTGTTGCCCATTTAATAGTGGTTGTGTTTCTGGTGTTGCTTGCATTTTTATCTCCGCTATTTTGATGCTTAAATGGTTTAATAACTAGACATCGCTGATGTCATACTAATTTTTAGGTAATAAAGAAGATGTTTCTGAGTTAAACTCACTCGGCAATATTTCCTGTACTTTTGCAATAAAATTTCGTAATTCGGCACTTAGATTTTGTGTTTGCAAAGTCTTCACAACCCTTATGGCCGCGTTGATGTTGTCTGTTAAATTAGCACCCTGCATAAACTTTAAAACATAGTTCTCGGTACCTTCGCGCATGTTTTTTAAAGAGGTTGCATTACCTACGTTATTCTGCAAAGTTATCTGATAAACACCAAGCCTTTGTAGCACACCGTCTAAATGCATTAAGTCTTCTATTTGCTGTCCAGCAGAAAGTTTCATCCAAAAGCATAAACAACAAGGTTGCTTTGTTTTAGACAATTCTTGCTTTGCAAGCATAGCGGCTGTTGCAATATCGACTACTATTTTTTGTTCTGTGGTCAAAGTTTGTCTAAGCATAAGAAGCAGTATACCAATTAATTCTTAAAAAAATCTGAAATATATTTTTTTCCAAAGTTTTTTTTAAAGATCTTATATATAATGATGCACATTGCAATAACAATGTGTGGAGAATTATTTATGTTAAAAGTGCCCTCAAATAACACTGGCGTCATCGCTAAGCCTGTGCCAAATTTATCAACAACTAAGTTTAATTTTTTTGCCAATACTAGCGTGTGTTTACTATCAGCTCAAGAATCAGCCAAAAATGAATTATTAGAAATACTTTGTATAGATGAACGTTACTATGAAGCAGAGATAGAACGACTCTACAATAAATTTGAAAACGCAGGTTGTTTTAAAGTACAACAGAATGGAACAATTAAAGCCATTTTCGCTGATCAGTGTCTCTCATCAGGGCGACTAACTTTTTTGCAACGTATGCTTTCTTTTGATACAGAAATATATCCCAATAAAAAAGAGCTTAGAAAAGCGATCTATGAAAAATTTGTTAAATTTGAGATAGATAAAGCTGTTCAAGAATATTTCGAAACATCAACACTTCCTAGAAAGCTCATCAGATATACGGAACAATATGAAAAAATATTGTCGAAGATGTCTAAAACTGATCAAAAAAAATTAATGGATGCATTGTCTTCTTTTCCTTTTATTTTAGAGCCTTATCCAGAATCTGAACCTACCTCTATACCGCTTATCGCTCTCTGGGACGATTATGTTTCAATGGTTCTAAGCGATGTTCCATTGGCTCCAAAAGTATCAACAGCATACAGTCAAGCTCAAAAATCTTTGACAACTGCCACAATTAATCCGCTTACTTCAAAAGAAGCGACAAATTTATTGGATTGGATACCCTTGGCAAGGGATAGTGAATCGCAATTGCGCGCAATTTCACAAATATGCGACAAGCAAGGTACTGCTGCTATACGAAAATTAGACATGAATCTTTTCAGATCCTTGCCCTCTAAGCAGTATTATGAAGCACTTGTTTGGTTAGTAAACTCCCCATCCAATTTCTTGAGTGTTAATGATGTAATACGTGCACTTGATAGAATAAGCCCTGAACGATTACAACAGTTACAGCTCAATGATCTAAGTAAAGAGGTAAAGCAAATTATCTTTACATCTTGTGTTGGAAACGGCGCTTGCCAACGCGCAACGAATGCCTTGACAAAAGATTCTACTCACCCCTTTACTCCATCCGAAGCAGCGAAACTTATCCATGGCTTATCTTCACAGCAATTAATAGCAATTTCGCAAATATGCGAAAAAAATGGCACTGATACTATAAAAAAAATCGTACATGCTTTGAGAAGCGCGCCGGGAACTTGGTTTACCCCTGCTCATAGCAACGCATTTGTTTCGTTAGTAACTGATGCAGCCAATAATCACTTAAACCCGAAATCTATAGTGTGTTTACTTAGCACATTAAGTGCTAAAAAAGTAAAATGGTTACAGGATAACGGTAAACTAGTTAGCCAAGTAAAACCCTCCATATTATGTGATGATGATGTTGCGCTCGGGCGCTATTGGGCTATAAAGTCATTGACAACCGCTGCAATCAATCCATTTAGTGAAGCCGAAGCGACCGATCTCCTCCGAGAGGGGTTAAATGAACAGCAATTGTATGCAGTTCGGAGGATATGCGATAAGCTCGGTACTAATCCTATACCAGAAATAGTAGATTCTCTTAGAAACTGGGAAGGTGGTAAGTTTGGCGTCGATCAACGAATAGCATTTGTTGATTTGGTAACTTCTCCTTCCAACACTAGGACCGCTGCTGACATATTATTTGCTATTAGTGAAGTAAGCGAGAAGCAACCTCAAATATGTGCTAGAGATCTATATAATGAAGTAGTTTCCTTATTAGCAAATGTTTCAAATAATCCAGCAACACCAAGTTTGAGTACTTAAGTTGTTTTAAGAGCTTTGTCGCAATGTTTGATAGGCATGATCACAAAAAATTACAGAAGGCTGTGGATATGATTAAAACTGCTTCTTTTTCTAAGCAGCCACAATATAGCTCTTAGCATGACATTTCGCCACGTTGCAACTGTATTGTATTTTATATAATCACGCTCCAAAGGGGCAAATCTAGAATAGCCCAGTCCAAGTGAGTCACTCTTTTATGTGACGAACGTCGGGCTGGGTTTGCGTACACGCAAAAATCCAAGCCCTGAAAGGGCGCAATAAAAAATTATCGCGTAAAAAAATTCTTATGTCGCGCTTTCAGCAAAACGAGCTAAAAGATCAGCTTGATGCTCGCGAGCTAAAACCTCAATAACGGGCATTAAATTACCGTCAATAATATCGCTTAGATGGTATAAAGTAAGATTAACACGATGATCTGTCATGCGGCCTTGAGGGAAATTGTAAGTGCGAATTTTTTCGGAGCGATCTCCAGTTCCAACTAAACTACGCCGCGTTTCTTCTTCTGTACGCCGCTGCTTTTCTTGTTCAGAAGCTAAAATTCTCGCCTGTAAAAGTGCCATGGCCTTAGCACGATTTTGATGTTGCGACCGCTCGTCCTGGCATTCAACTACAACACCGGTTGGCAAATGTGTAATACGTACGGCTGAATTGGTAACATTAACATGCTGTCCACCAGCTCCGGAGCTGCGATAAGTGTCGATACGTAAATCGGCTGGATTAATAGCAATTGATTCGATAGCATCTACTTCTGGAAAAACAGCTACCGTACAGGTCGAAGTATGAACTCTGCCCTGCGCTTCGGTTTCTGGAACTCTCTGCACGCGGTGTACACCGGATTCAAATTTTAAGCGCGAATAAACATCCTTACCGCTAATGCGACTAATAATTTCACGGAAACCGCCTTTTTCACCCTCACTGGAATTTAAAACTTCCACACGCCACTTCATGTTTTCAGCAAAACGACTGTACATACGGAAAAGATCACCAGCAAAAATAGCGGCCTCGTCGCCACCAGCGCCAGCGCGTATTTCTAAGAAAATATTTCTTTTATCATTTGGATCTTGCGGCAAAAGAAGAGTTTGAATTTCTTTCTCTAAATTTTCCTCAGCTCTAGCTAAAGTTATTAATTCTTCTTCAGCCAGACGGCGCATTTCTTCATCACTTTCCTTCAGCATTTCCTGCATAGCTTCGCGATCAGCCAATATCTTTTCATGCTGGCGATATTTATTTACTAACTCTTCGGATGCAGCATATTCTTTAGCTAATTCGCGAAAACGCTCCTGGTTGTTCATGACTTCTGGATCAGCCAAAAGAGCTGCTATTTCCTGATGCCGTTTCTCCAAAGTTTTTAATTTTTTCAAAATGGATTCTTGCATAAATTCTTTCTATATATGGACCAAAGAAGCGCGTATAATACCACTTTTTAGGCAACTTAGTTAAAAATAGATTTCAAAATGCAACTTATTGATTTTAAAAGAAATCATATAGACATGTTTTTAAGGCGACTAACTATTTTCTCTCTGCTTATTTTGGGCTCTGTTGCAATTTCTTCTTGTAGCTCATTTCATGTTACGCCTGACACCCACAATTACCACTACCTTAGCTGGCCAGAGCGCCTGAAGCAACTAAAAAACCTCGACCAGTGGCAAATCCAAGGCTCACTGAGTATAAGACAAGGCAATGACAGCGACATAGCTTATTACAGCTGGCAGCAAAACAAAGATATTTATCAAATTCATCTTTCTGGTCCGCTCAATTTGGGCAGCATTTACATAAACGGCAATAGCGAAGAAGTTACTTTAATAAAATCGCAAAAGGAAAAATATAGCGCCAAAACACCAGAAAAATTACTACAAAAAACCGTTGGCTGGTCACTACCTATAAGCGGTTTAGTTTATTGGATCAAAGGCATGCCCTCACCCAATACGCCCTATTCTCTTAAACTGGGTAGCTATAATCATCTCACATATCTCAAACAGCAAGGCTGGATTATCCAATATCCAGATTTCACGGTCCAAAATGGCATCGACTTACCGCAAAAACTAACGCTACAAAAAGCGGATCTTAAAATTAAAATTATTGTGAAGGACTAACCCATCACCCTGCTTATTGATTGCTAATCCAAGGCGGGAAAGAAATTTTAGTAAAAAATTCTATTGGATTAACTACTAGAATATCTTGATTGGAATAAGACCTATTTAGGTTTCCTACAATTTGTACTGCCTGTTTTGGCTTTAGTAAATTTTGATAATAACGAAGACTCGAACTTATTTCGCTGTCGGTTAGTTTCACTTCGATCAAATATTCCAAAACGTTATCAATAACAACAGCAAAATCTACTTCCCTACCGTCTTTGTCACGAATATAGTGCAAAGAGCAATTAAAACCCAAATAATCTTCAATGAAATTTAGACGCTTTAAAAGCGTTGTAGCTACTAAATTTTCTAACTTAGCACCATCATCCCCTAATAAATCTGCATTATCGAAAAAATAAACTTTAGGCGGTTTTAAAATCGATCGAGTAGAACTCTTTGTAAACGGCCGTACAGCAAAAGCTATATACATTTTTTCGACCAATTGTAGCCAACTTTTGGCAGTAACGGGAGATATTTCCAAATCCCGTGCCAAATTCGACAAAACGATTAAATTACCAGCTCGCTGCCGCAGAATATCGACAAAAATAGTCAATAGCTGTATATTTTTAATATTATCTAAATCGCGCACATCTTCCTTTAGAATACGATCAAATCTCTCTCGCCTCCAACGCCTAGCTTCTCGTTCATCTCCGCCCAAAAATGGCTCAGGAAATCCTCCTAAAGATAGGAGACGCTGATAAGCTTCGCTTAAAGATAAATTTTCCGGAAGCTCATCAATTGTAAGTGGATGAAGACGCCAATAGTGATAACGCCCAATCAAAGAATCGCCTCCGCGCTTATACACATCCAAACGAGCTGATCCCGTTACCAAATACTCCTGCCCTGGCGGCTTCGCATCATAAACGCCTTTAATCCACTGCTTCCAACGCGGATATTTATGCAATTCGTCAAAAATAATTAGTGGAACACTCGAAAGCCACTTTTTGGCTAAAATATCACGCCTATCTTCATCAATATCCCAATTGAAGTAACTACAAGAATTTATATCTGTTCCACATAGAACTTTACTGAGAACAGTTTTTCCAACTTGTCTAGGGCCACCTATAAAAACCATCTTTTTTTTGATGTCATTGGCAATAAAATCTTCACAGTATCTTTTCATGGCTATTTTATATCCTACTATAAAATGGACGCGTCTATTTTACATTATACTAAAAAACAGACGAATTGCAAATTTAGCTCGATATAGTCCCTACCCCCCCATGCTTTGAATAATTTTATCGATTTCCAAAGTAGTATTAATCGCAGTGATTTTGATTTTAGGATGAGCGTTACGAAAGACTCGAAAAATTTCATCAGCAAAAGCACGGCCTATTTCTTGAATACCATCAAAATCTAAAACTACTTCCGCGAATTTTTCAAAGCGCGCGACTAGCCTCTTAGCTTGTGAACGCGATATGAGCTGCTCTTTGCCGTATTGCAACAAACGCACAGCAACAACAGTGCGCGAAAACCTGTACTCATCGTCGGTATATTGATCAAACACTTCTTTGCTCGTGTGCTTTGCGTCAACGTCTATGCTTAAAACAATTGTTGTACCTAGAACATTTTTTTCTTCTGACTCATTAGACATCAATAAACCTTCCGATCCCATGCGAGCACAACTATAGCTTAATTTGCCTGAAGTCAGAAAAAATTTATCAAACATTTTGGAAGTGAAAAAGATCCCCTCGCCCGTATGATCTTTGGGATCGGTTGTGAGCTTCCCTTTGGATAACTCTAAAAGCGCTTGATGCGGATCGTCCAAATTATATTCTTTGCGTATTTTTTCAAAAATTCCAATACCAGAATCTTTTAGGCAAATTTCGATTCTCTGCGCATTGCGTTTGATGGAGATTTGGCAATCTTTGCTCCCCGAATGGTCTATCACGTTATTAACTAATTCTGTGACACCATATAAACAAATATCTAAAATATTTTCTTTAACAGCAGTCAGTAATGGCCGAATCTTTTGCTGCCAAACTTGGTATTCTTCTGTATCTTTTGTGATAGGAAAACTAAATTTTTCTTGAACCAACTCGCGAAGATTATAGCGGCAAGCCTTAGTTTTCCCAGAAGTTTCTAATAAACCTTGCTGCACAAGCTTGTCTAAATAACGATTCGCCGTAACTCGGGAAACTTCAAAATGCGAAGCTGTAAAGGTAGCGATATCGCTAGGATGTTCTTTTACTTCTCGCAAAATAAAATTTTCAATAATCTCCTTATTGTGTCTTTTTTGCTGCATATTCGCCTCCTTTAAATTAATTATTGTAACCTATTATAGGCAACATTGTAACATTTATTTTGATTATTGTAACGTTTTAGGTTGGGTAGGTTGGGGCAAAAAACAAGCGAAGCGAGTTTGGACCCAAAAAATTCAGTTGGGTTCGCCTACGCAGGAAACGTGGCTTAACCCAACCTACAGGCTAGGTGTATGACCCATTTTTACAATTTTTGGTTCCAAAAAGTGTATACTTTTAGCACTTTTTCGTTCCAAAAAGTGTGTATTTATCGGTCGACCCAGACTTTAAAATTCAACTCTTTGATTTATAAAGAAAACGCGTAGACATGTTTTTGTTATGGTTTTAATATTTCCTTAAGAAACCTGGGCTATACTTTATTACTTCAAAAGTATAAAGTTCTATGTTTTTTAAAATTAGCATTAAATTTATTTGGAGATAATATGTTTGATCAACAAAATGCAGAACCACAATTAATTTCTAGACAATCCACTGAACAACTAGGGGAAAATGTTGTGACAGCAGCGCTCAAAAGTTTACTCGGGGGAGCAAAACAATTATTCGCAAAAGATCCACTGTCCTCTGCCCCAAAAGTTGAAATCCCTTCCATAGGTGAAAAAACTGCCATTCACAACCTAAGCGCGCCTACAAACAACACTACCCCACAAACAACAACAGCAGAATCAACCTCGCTAACAGGCACCTTGCATATACATAATTTTTTGCCCTTTCAAGCTGTAACTGACCCAGACAAAGTTGCTTTTTTCAAAAGGTATAATACGTTTACAAACAAAAAACAAACTTCTGAGCAGCAATCGGAAGGTGTTGGCATTTCTGCCCAACATACAACACCGGTGAAGAAGTAAAATTCCCTTGTTGCAATAAAAAACCCTCCAAGCGGAGGGTTTTTTGTTTACAGAACAACACAACAATAACGCTATACAGCGCCACCTACTCTAATGACCGCCATAGAGTTAGTGCCACCGTGCACGCCTTCGTGTGGACCTTTAGTAACAATAACCAAATCGCCATCATTGACAAAACCACGTTGCTTGAGTTCTAAGATAGCGGAGCGCTTAACTTCACTACTGCTATTATATTTCGTCACATCAAAGTAAATTGGATAGACGTTGCTATAAAGCGCCATTTGTCCCAAAGTGTGTAAATGACGACTTAAACCATAGATCGGAATTATCGATGGTACACGCGACATCCAAAGCGGAGTAACACCTGACTCAGTTAAAGTTATGATAGCTTTAATATCTAGGTGATTAGCTGTGTACATTGTAGCCATAGACATAGCTTCATCTACGCGATTAAACGTACACTCAAGGCGTAGTTTAGACGTTAATGCGGCTGGCTGTTTTTCGGCTGCTACACACACGCGGTGCATGGTTTTCACCACCACGATTGGATAGCTACCAGAAGCAGTTTCAGCTGAAAGCATCACCGCATCAGTATTATCCAAAACCGCATTCGCAACATCCGAAACTTCCGCACGCGTCGGCACTTGGCTAGTAATCATCGACTCCATCATTTGCGTTGCTGTAATGACAGGACGATTTAAAGAACGCGCTCTAGAAATCATCAACTTTTGTGCAGCTGGAACTTCAGCATCTCCAATTTCGACCGCTAAATCTCCGCGCGCAACCATAATCCCATCAGAAGCTTGTATAATTTTATCTAACGTCTCTGGAACTATAGCTTCTAATCTTTCGATCTTAGCAATAACTCCCGCATTACCACCAGCTTGCTTTATAAGCTCTTTAGTTTCTAAAACATCTTCAGCACTACGCACAAAAGAAATAGCAATGTAGTCCGCACCGATTGCCACTGCCGTTTTAAGATCTTCACGATCTTTATCTGTCAAAGCACCTGCAGACAAGCCTCCACCTTGGCGATTAATGCCCTTATTGTTGGAAAGTATGCCGCCAACTTTAACGCGGCAGAAAATTTTATTACCTTCCACCTTTAGAACCGTCATCACCACTCGACCATCATCGAGTAATAACACGTCATCGGCTTTAACATCTCGCGGTAGCTCTTTGTAATCAATACCAACAGATTTGTCATCTCCAGCATCCGTGGCTAAATCTGCATCCAAAATAAACTGCCCACCCTCCGGTAAATCAATCTTTTTATTCTTGAAGCGTGCAACACGAATTTTTGGACCTTGCAAATCAGCTAAGATACCAACAATATGCCCCTGCTCTTCTGCCGCAGTACGCACCATATCAACGCGTCTTTTATGATCCTCAGGAGAACCATGCGAAAAATTTAGGCGAACTACATTAGCACCAGCGGCTATAAGGCCGCGCAATACCTCTAAATTATCAGTAGAAGGTCCTAATGTTGTTACTATTTTAGTACGTCTTACAGAAGGCGTTATCATCATTATTTTGCTCTCTCTTCTAAAATGGTTACGGCTGGTAATTTATCACCTTGTAAAAATTCAAGGAAGGCACCACCACCAGTGGAAATGTAGGAAATTTTATCGGCTACTTTAAATTTATCGATAGCAGCTAATGTGTCGCCGCCACCAGCAATGGAAAAAGCTCCACTTCTAGCAATAGCTTCAGTTATGGCCTTGGTTCCGGCTGCAAATTGATCCATTTCAAACACACCAACTGGTCCATTCCAAACGATAGTCTTAGCTTTAGCAATAATTTCAGCTAATTTTTTACTAGTTTCTGGTCCAATGTCCAAGATCATTTCGTCTGCAGCGATTTCATTAACTTTTTTCACTGTGGCTACAGCTGTTTCTGTTATTTCTTTAGCGACCACAACATCAGTTGGAATGGGAATTTCAGCTCCGCGCTGTTTGGCCAAAGCGATAAGCTCTTTGGCTTTTGAAATAAAATCCGCTTCGCAAAGAGATTTGCCAACGTTGTAGCCAGCTGCTGCGATAAAAGTATTAGCAATACCACCGCCAACAATGAGCTGATCAACTTTATTCAACAAAGTTTCTAAAACTTGTACTTTAGTTGATACTTTAGAACCGCCCACAATCGCTAAAAGCGGATGCTCAGGCTTTTCCAAAGCCTTGCCCAAAGCTTCTAGTTCGGCAACCAAAAGCGGTCCGGCACATGCAATCTTGGCAAATTTTGCAACACCATGCGTAGAAGCTTCAGCTCGATGTGCTGTTGCAAAGGCATCCATGACGAAAACATCTGCCAAATTAGCCATTTTTTGCGCTAATTCGTCATTGTTTTTCTTTTCGCCTTTATTGAAGCGTACATTTTCGCAAAGCACAACTTCGCCCGGATTAACATTTACGCCGTCTAGCCAATTGGTTTCAAAACGCACTGGCTTGCCCAAAAGTTCTGACATGCGCTTAGCAACCGGTTCTAAACTAAATTTCGCTTCGATCAAACCTTCTGTTGGCTTGCCTAAATGCGAAAGAACTATTACAGCAGCACCAGCTGCCAAAGCTTGTTGCAAAGCCGGTATGGAAGCGCGAATACGCGTATCTTCCGTGATTTTGCCATCTTTCATCGGAACGTTTAAATCTTGACGGATTAAAACGCGTTTGCCTTTAAGGTCGATATCAAGCATTTTTTTGACTGTTGTCATAATCTCCTCGTGTTTGTTATTTTCAGATCGTCATCCCGTGACTTGATCACGGGATCCAGAAACGCCTCAAATTGGTATGGATTCCGCGGTCAAGCCGCGGAATGACGTAACACAAAGAGACGCGATAAATCGCGCCTCTACTTTGCCTGCATCAAAGCTTTAGTTGTATCTAACATGCGTGAAGAGAAACCCCACTCATTGTCGTACCAAGCCAACACTTTAACTGTTGTTCCAATCACTTTGGTTTGTGTCGACTCGAATGTCGAAGAAACTGCAGTGTGATTGAAGTCAATGGAAACGAGCGGTTCAGCGTTGTAAGCAAGAATACCTTTCAATTCACCTTCGGAAGCTTCTTTCATAATTTTATTGATTTCATCTTTGGAAGTTGCGCGAGCAGCTTGGAAAGTCAAATCAACTAAAGAAACATTGATGGTTGGCACGCGGATAGCAAAACCGTCTAACTTGCCATTTAGTTCTGGCAACACGATTCCCACAGCCGCAGCAGCACCAGTCTTAGTTGGAATCATAGAGTGCGTAGCGGAACGAGCGCGACGCAAATCTTTGTGATAAGTATCAATCAAAACTTGGTCATTGGTGTAGGAGTGAATTGTGGTCATTAAGCCACTGACGATACCGATTTTGTCATTCAAAACTTTTGCGACTGGAGCTAAGCAATTGGTTGTGCAAGAAGCATTAGAAATAACGGTGTCGCTAGCTTTGAGATTCTTGTGGTTCACACCATAGACAATAGTAGCATCTACTGCTTCACCTGGAGCAGAAATAATTACTTTTTTAGCGCCAGCTTTGAGGTGTACAGAAGCCTTTTCTTTACTAGCAAACTTACCAGTACATTCATGTACAACATCGACCCCTAGATCTTTCCAAGGCAATTTGCTTGGATCTTTTTCAGCAAAGACGCGAATTTTATCGCCATTTACAACCAAGTAATCCCCATCTATCGAAATCTCACCAGAGAATTTACCATGCACCGTATCATATTTGGTAAGATGAGCGTTGATTTTAACATCGCCTAAATCGTTGATAGCCACAACTTTTATATCTTTGCTGTAGCCTTCTTCGTAGATAGCGCGGAGAATACAACGACCAATGCGGCCGTAACCGTTAATTGCTACTTTAATAGTCATGATTTTTACCTCGTTTAAAATTAAATTAATGATGAACTATAAATTATGAATTATGAATGAAGAGGAAATTTATTGACTCATTCATATTGTGACCCGGTGCATTCTAATGCCCCCAAAATAATGCGCGCGGTATTTTGCTCCGTAAAGCCTAAAAGTGCAAATATTTCTTGCTGTGGCGCTGATTCACCAAAGCGGTCAATCCCTAGAATCTTGCCATCTAGTCCCACATATTTGTACCAAAAATCGCTAGAACCAGCTTCTATAGCTAATCTCTTGGTGATTTTTTTAGGTAAAACGCTTTCTTGATATCCACTATCTTGCTTGGAAAAAGTGTCTGCAGATGGCATAGAAACTAGACGCACTTTCTTGCCCAAAGATTGCACTTGCTTAACAGCAGCAACGGCTAAAGCAACTTCTGAGCCAGTCGCAATTACAATACAATCTGGTGTTCCTTCGCTATCCAATAAAACGTATCCACCTTTTTTAATGTTCGCCAACATTTCAGCTGAATATTTTTGCTGAGGAAGCTTCTGCCGCGTCAATGCCAATGCTGTTGGGCCATTAATCCTTTCTATCGCCACCTCCCAAGCTATTGCCGTTTCCACTGAGTCACATGGACGCCATAAAGATAGATTAGGCGTGCCTCGCAGCATATTTAAATGTTCAATCGGCTGATGCGTCGGACCATCTTCGCCAACCCCAACGGAATCGTGCGTAAACACGTAAATAGCGCGAGTTTTCATCAAAGCTGCCATACGAATAGCACTATGCGCATAATTACAAAAAACTAAAAAAGTTCCGCCGTAAGGAATAAATCCGCCATAGAGAGAAATACCATTCATCATAGCCAACATGCCGAATTCGCGGATTCCATAGTGAATGTAATTGCCGTCGGTATTATTGCTAGTAATGTCGCGCGAACCTTTCCAATCGGTAAGATTAGAAGGTGTAAGATCAGCCGAACCACCTAAAAGGTCTGGCAGTAAGGGACCAAAAAAATCTAAACATTTTTGTGAAGATTGACGGGTAGCCAAATCTTTCGGTTCAGCATTAATTTTGGCAATAAAATCTCCTATTTTTTCCTTCCAATTTGGCGGAAAAGCTTTATTAATGCGTCGCAAAAATTCTTTGGCTAAGTCTGGATAGACTTTTTCATACTTCACAAATAAATCTTGCCAATCCGCTTCCAACTTATCTCCACGCGCTTTGGCGTCATAAGCCGCATAAATTTCTTTAGGAATAACAAAGGGCTCATATGGCCAATTCAAATGCTCACGTGTAGCCTTGATTTCCGCATCTCCCAAAGGATTTCCATGGCAATTATGAGTCCCGCAAATATTCGGCGCGCCAAAGCCAATCACTGTTTTGCAAGCAATTAAACTTGGCTTGTCGTTGACGCTTTGCGCTTCGCTAATAGCACTTCGAATAGCCGCTTCATCATGTCCATCTATTTCTATAACATGCCAATTATAAGCTAAAAAGCGCTGTTTGGTGTTGTCGGTAAACCAGCCCTCTACATGCCCATCGATAGAAATTCCATTGTTGTCCCAAAAGGCAATAAGCTTGCCTAGTCTATGCGTTCCCGCCAAAGAACAAACCTCATGCGAAAGACCTTCCATAAGACAGCCGTCTCCACAAAACACATAGGTGTAATGATCGACAATATTAAAGTTCGGACGATTGAAAGTAGCTGCCAAAATTTTCTCGGCCAATGCCATACCCACAGCATTGGCTAACCCCTGTGCTAACGGACCTGTAGTGGTTTCAATACCTGGCGTAAGTCCAACTTCCGGATGACCTGGAGTTTTAGAATGCAGCTGACGAAACCTCTTCAGTTCCTCTATTCCCAAATCATATCCAGTTAGGTGTAAGAGCGAATAATGCAACATAGAACCATGACCATTAGATAAAATAAAACGATCACGATTTTCCCAAGCAGGGTTTAGCGGATTATGATGCAAAAATTCAGTCCAAAGCACAGCAGCTATATCTGCCATGCCAAGCGGCATACCTGGATGCCCCGAATTAGCCTTTTGTATAGCATCCATACTTAAAAATCGAATAGCATTTGCTAGTTCACGTGTTGTTGTCATAGTTTTTCTCGAACCTATAAAAATCATTCGCCCAATATCTTCTTAATCACATACTTCGGCCGACTGCGCACTTCCTGATAAATGCGCCCAATATATTCGCCGGTTATACCTAATCCCATCAACAAAATTCCAATCAAAAAGAATAAAATAGCAAATAAAGTAAAAACACCTTCTACTTCCGGACCAACAAAGATGCGACGTAACAATAAAAATACAAAGAAAAGAAAACTTAATATAGAAATACCAAAACCAAATAAAGTAAAAATTTGCAGCGGCAAAAGCGAATAACCAGCCATTATGTCAAATGACAAGCGAACCAGATCAAAAAGACGATACTTAGACTCTCCGCTATGTCTAGCTGCATGCTCAACAGCCACTTCTGTAGGCTTTGACGCATAGCTATAGGCTAAAGCTGGAATAAAAACGGCTGCTCCTTGCGCGGAAAGCATAATATCTACTAATTCGCGGTTATAAGCTCTAAGCATGCAGCCTTCATCTGTCATGTGGATATTGGTAACACGAGCACGTAATTTATTAATAAAACGCGACGCATAGCGTCTAAAAAAACTATCTTGCCTATCTAGACGATAACCGCCCACGCAATCATGACCTTTATCGATTAAATCTAAAAGCTTGGGAATTTCTTCGGGTGGATTTTGTAAATCGGCGTCTAGAGTTACTACTGCCTCACCTCTCGATTCCGCAAAACCCGCCATAACTGCTTTATGCTGACCAAAATTACGTTGAAAATCGACCACGCGAATTTTATCGGGATGCGCTTTATAAGCCTTGGTCAAAACCGCCATGGATTTATCTTTGCTACCATCGTTAACAAAAATTACTTCATAAGATTTATCCAAACCGTCCATTGTTTTTAAGAGACGGCCTAGCAATAGATCTATATTGCCTTCTTCATTATAAATTGGAATAACTATGCTCACATCTACAACTTTACTTGATATTTTTTTATTCATTTTTAACCCTTGAAAATTTTACGCATGGTAGTAACCACGCGATCTTGCTCAGCAAATGTCATATCTGGGAAAAGTGGCAATGAGACAATGCGATCCGAAATTATTTCTGCATTCGGAAAATCGCCTTTCTTGTAACCAAATGTCTTTTGATAAAAGCTATATAAATGCACGGCTTCGTAATGCAGCCCCGTTCCAATATTATTATCTTTCATTTTCTGCATGAACTCATCGCGCGTCACACCAGCTTTTTCAACGTTGATCAAAGGCGCATAAATATACCAACAATTACGTGAAGAATACTCTGGATTTAGCGGCAACATTAACTCTTCCCAGCCAGCAAATAATTCGTTGTAACGCAAGACCAGCGCAGTGCGCTTGGCAATAAATTCCTCCAAATGAGCCAGCTGATGAATACCAATGGCCGCCTGCAAATCCATCATGTTATATTTATAGCCAGCAGCGATCACATCATAATGTTGACTGCCTTCTTTGGCATTTCTATTCCAAGCCTCGCGGTCAATACCATGAAAACGCATGATGCTAATGAACTTTGCCATGCTCGCATCGCTAGTAGTAACAGCACCGCCCTCACCCGAAGTCATAACTTTATTAGGGTGAAAGCTAAAAACTTGCGTATCGCCAAAACTGCCAATAATCTTATCTTTATAAAAAGAACCGACTGCATGCGCTGCATCTTCAATAACACGTAAATTATATTTCTTGGCTAGAGCATAAATAGCATCTAAATCAACTGGAACTCCCGCAAAATGCACCGGCAAAATGACTTTGGTTTTAGCGGTGATAGCTTTTTCTATTTTCGCCACATCAATGTTCCGCGTTGCTAATTCGACATCGACAAAAACAGGCTTAGCTCCAGCTTGTACAATAGTATTGGCGCTAGCCGCAAAAGTTATAGGTGTTGTGATTACTTCATCACCTGGTTGAAAATTTAAACTTTGCAAAGCAAATTGTAGGCCAGCCGTCGCCGAAGTTAAAACCAAAACATTGGATACTTCTTTTTTGAAATATTTGGCTAAATCACTTTCAAAACGCTTAACCCTTGGACCGGTGGCAAGCCAGCCGGAACGTAAACAATCGACAACCTCATCGATTGTCGCTTGATCGATACAAGGTTTAGAAAAAGGCAGAAATTCTTCGTTCATTTTTATCAGCCCTCAAGTACAGACGCGATTAATCGCGTCTCCACAAAATATAAATTGTTGATTTATAACAAATTTCCATAGACATGTTTTGTGATAATTATTCCAACGCCTGTTCCAAATCCGCAATAATATCACGTTGATCTTCTAAACCAGCGGAAATACGAATGGTTTTTTTGGAAAAACGACAACGTTTTAAATCTTCGTCAGTATAAGACCGATGCGTCATAAGCGCAGGAATTTCAATTAAAGTTTCCGCATCTCCCAAGCTCACGGCAATCTTGGCCATTTCCATGCTTTCCACACATTTACGTGCCACATTTTCATCGCCATGCAACTCAAAACTAACAATACCACCAAAACCTTGCATTTGTTTTTTCGCAACTTCGTGTCCACGATGGCTTTCTAAACCAGGATAGAGAACACGCGAAACCTTAGGATGTTTTAAAAGAAATTGGACAATAGCATCGGCATTTTCAGCATGTTTTTGCATACGCAGTCCTAAAGTTTTTATGCCACGCAAAATCAACCAAGCATTGAATGGACTTATTACGCCGCCCAATTCGCACATATAGCCAAATTTCAATTCTGGTAAGTAAGATTCTTCTTTAGCTACAACAATTCCACCTAGAGCGTCGCCATGTCCGCAAAGATATTTAGTTGCGCTATGCAAAACTATGTCAGCTCCCAATTCTAAAGGCCTCTGCCAAAATGGCGTGGCAAAAGTGTTATCTACAACAACTTTAGCGCCAGATGAGTGCGTAATCGCCGTTAAACCCGCTATATCTATAATCTCAACTGATGGATTGGTCGGTGTTTCCAAGTAAATAACTTTTGTGTTTGGCGTCAACGCACGTTTGACATTCGCCAAATCCGTCATATCGACAAAATCAGCTTCTATGCCAAATCTCGGCAATAAACTCTTGATAGCTGAAAAGGCTGATCCATATAAATTATCATGCGCTAAAATGCGGTCGCCGCCTTTCAACAAAGACAGTAACGTGCTAATAATAGCAGCCATTCCAGAAGCAAATGCAACTCCTCCAGCTCCGCCTTCTAAAGCAGCCACACGTCTTTCCAACAAATTAATAGTTGGATTGCCGCCACGTGTGTATACGTAGGCTTGACGCTTAAAACTAAAGATATCATCCGCCTGCTGAATATCATCGAAGGTAAAAGTTGAAGTCATGTAAATAGGCGCAGCCAAAGATTGATTTTGATCTTTTTCTTCACCAGCATGGATGGCCAGTGTTGCGAAATTAGCTTGTTTTTTGGACATAAATCCCCGCTCTTTAAATAACAGAGCGCATTATACCAATTTGATGGGTAAAAGGTAGTTTTGATAATTGCCGTACTTTAAAGCCGAACAACAAATACAATGCAAGTAGTTGACCCATATGTCAATTACGCGCATTGTACATCAAGAAGCAACCTCGAAGTTTAATAGAAAAAAGTTTTTAGAGTTAAACCTTGGATAAAAAACATTTTACAGCAACTGTTTATATCGTTTCTGACGCAAAAGTTCTCTTATTGGAACACAAAAAGATGGCTTCATGGCTGCCGCCTGGCGGACATGTTGAAGAAAATGAACTGCCAAGTGAAGCAGCTATAAGAGAAGTAATGGAAGAAACCGGTCTGCAAGTAGAACTAATCACCGGCAAGAACTTTCAGGAAGAAAAGCATTATCTTGAAGCAAATGATCCGAGAATTTCACTAATCCCTTGCCCCTGGCGATTTCTGCTCGAAGAAATCTCCCAAAACCACTACCACATTGACTTTATCTACCTTGCCAAAATCATCAACAATAAAATCAAAAACAACGAAGGACACAATCTGCAATGGTTTAGCATTTCAGACCTAGAAAAAAATCAAAATATATTTCCAAATGTGAAATATTATGGAATTAAAGCCATTCAGGAGTTCTAAAATTACAAGTTTGAGCAGATAGAAAATTGTAGCCAAGCCGCACAATTAACCACAAAATATTTATTTATTACTATTTCTGTACAGAAAGTCTCTTTTTCGTAATAAGTCTTTTTGCTGTTGCCCCCTGAACTAAAATTGAAAACACTACCACAATGTAAGTCATTGGCAACAAGATATCTTGCACACGCCCATCCGGAAGCGCCAAAGCCAATGCCACGGCAATTCCGCCACGCAAACCACCCCATGTAAGAACCATTGTGGTGTATTTTGGATACACATTCCTATTCTTAAAATAACGCATTGGTACTGCAACGGTAATGTAACGAGTCAAAAGTACTAAAGGAATCGCTAGCAAAGCTACGACTAGCTGCCAAACTGAAAAATTTACCAACAAAATCTCGGCGCCTATTAGTAAAAAAAGGATGGCGTTCAACAACTCATCAATCATCTCCCAAAATGATGACAAATGCTTTCTTGTAGCAACTGAAGAAAATATTTTGTGCTTATTGCTGGCAATAAAAATCCCCACTGTAACCATAGCTAATGGCCCTGACACACCTATCGTTTGAGCCAAAGTATAACCACCTGTAACTAATGCCAAAGTAATTAATACCTCAATTTTATAATCATCGATTGGCTTCATTACCACATAAGCAAGAATACTTAAAACCACACCAAAACCTATCCCACCTACAGCTTTTTGTACAAATGATAGAGTAATATTCAAAAAAGTAGGAGAATCATGCGCAAACACAATACTATAAAGCGTCACAAATATGACCACTGCAATACCATCATTCAACAACGACTCCGAAGCAACTAGCATCTCAATATTTTTGGGTGCTTTCATATGCTTCAAAATAGCTAGTATCGCAATCGGATCGGTTGGGGATATTAGAGCCCCAAACAATAAACCCTCCATAAAGGTTACTTTCAATCCTAACCAAAATAAAAGATAATACGTTGCAATACCAATAATGAGGGTCGATGCTAGGGTACTACATATAGCTAAAACACTTATTTCCCACTTCTGCCTTTTTAAACAATTCACATCCAGGGTTAACGCGCCAGCAAATAACAATAAGCCAAGCATACAATCCATCAAGATATTGCGGAAATGTATACTATCGACAAAATTAGTAACATAGTGGCGTATTACATGAAAACCTAAATGATCCAATACCAACAATACTATCGCCAAAAACAGCGATGTTGACATAATGGCAATCGAGGACTGCATCTTTAAAAAACGGTAATTAAGATAACTAACAAAAACAGCTATATTAATAACTATAACAATATTTGTATAAAGCATCATAAAATGGACAGCGCTATCTAGATTAAATTTTATTCATGGACATCACTCTAACATGACCTACATTTACCATCCAACTCTAGAAGAATCAATACAACAAAAAGCAATCTTTCAGTAAAAAACACATCAAAACTGCTTTTGAAGGCATCTACTTTCCTAGAAATTCATTAAATGGCGCATATTTGGTAATATATACCTGTTAAATAAATTACGTTGGATAAGAATTAAAACACAAGGCAACACATGATACCTTTACCATCTACAATACCCGTTTTTCTTACATGGTCTATTGCTATCCTGCTGGCTTTCATTATTGGTGAATATGGATTTAAGTGGATAAAATTACCCCGAATTAGCACTTACGCTATCATGGGTTTTATACTTGGACACTCACAAAGCGGATTCTTGCCTAAAACTCATTCCGATACTGTATTACTATTAATCAATATTGCCTTTGGTTTGATACTGTTCGAAGCCGGTTATCGTATCAATATGCGCTGGCTGCGTAAGAATCTGTGGATCGGCATAACAAGCATCGCAGAAGCTACTCTAACTTTTATTGCAGTTTACATATTACTACTGTGTTTCAACATGCAAACCTCAACAGCATTACTATTATCTGCTTTATCAATGGCCACCTCACCAGCAACGGTTGTACGCGTTCTTCACGAACAAGGAAGTTCAGGACAAGTAACTGAAAGAGTGCTTCTGCTATCTACTTTGAACTGTATACTTGCAGTGTTTTGCTTTAAGGTCATCGTTGCTTTTATGATCTTAAAAACTTCTGGCAGTATATGGCAAGCATCGTACGTCAGCCTATTCGCTTTAGTATTATCCATGGCATTAGGCGGCCTTTTAGGGATAGTAATAGCTGCTTTAGTGAGGAGTACCAAAACCACCACTCACAACATGGTATTTTTCGCTATTTCGATTATCTTTCTTGTAACTCTGACGCACAGCCTGAACTTATCTCCCATAATGGCTACCTTAACATTTGGACTAGTGTCTCGTCACCGCCGCATCATTTTAAATTCATCACAACGCGGCTTTGGAACACTAGGCGATCTCTTGTCTGTACTGCTCTTTGTGTTCATTGCTACAACTTTAAAATGGCCACATATAATTGAAGGTGTTGGATTGGGGATAGCGCTGATCGTAGTACGTCAGCTCTCTAAGATTTTGGGAATAAGCATTTTCGCGCATGTTAGCGGTATTTCATGGCAGAAGGGATTGCTCGTTGGATTTGCCATGGCTCCTATTTCAGCTTTCGTTATCTTACTGTTGGAACAAACGCATTACTTGGGAATTAATTTAGTCGATAAGTTTTCTTGCCTAGCTGTAGCAGTATTAATATTAGAAATTATTGGACCAATTATGATTCAGACTGCTGTGAAACTATCCCATGAAGTTCCAGACACTAAGGAGTATTGATATGTCTTTAGAAATATTTAACAAATCCCAATCTTTAAGCCTAGGAGTAGAACTTGAATTACAGTTAGTTCATCTTAATGATTTCGATTTAGCTGCCGCCAGTCCAGATATGCTGGAATTATTAAGACGTAAATCCTTTCCTGGAACTGTTACACCAGAAATTACAGAAAGCATGATTGAAATTTCCACAGATGTTCACTCTAAATATTCTGAATTATTATCACAACTATTGGAAATACGCGATAAATTGATTGATGCAGCAGATCGCTTAAATATAGGAATATGTGGAGGTGGAGTACATCCCTTTCAATTTTGGTCAGATCGTCGCATATTTAAAAAACTAAGATTCAAAGAAGTATCCGCTTTATATGGTTACTTAACCAAACAATTCACCGTCTTTGGCCAACACATTCACGTAGGTTGTACTAGCGGAAATGAAGCTTTGTTCTTGCTACATGCACTTAATCGTTATGTCCCACATTTTATAGCTTTGTCTGCATCATCTCCTTTTGTTCAAGGCAAAGACACCATGTTTAATTCTGCTCGCTTAAATTCAGTATTCGCTTTTCCTCTAAGCGGACGAGCCCCTTTCTCTTTATCCTGGGATGAATTTCAACAATATTTCATCAAAATGCAAAAAACTGGCATTGTCAAAAGTATGAAAGATTTTTATTGGGATATTCGCCCAAAACCCGAGTATGGAACTATTGAATTAAGAGTCTGCGATACACCACTATCTGTTCAGCGAGCAGCAAGTTTGGCATGCTACATGCAAGCACTCTGTCGGTATTTATTAAGAGATGATGATAAATTAAAAACAGCCGAAGATGATTATCTGGTATACAATTATAATCGTTTCCAGGCATGTCGATTTGGCCTGGATGGCACTATAATACACCCCAAAAGTCATGAACAAATTTCGCTAAGAGAAGACATTTTAACAACACTGCGCCTTCTTCAACCTCACGCTGAAATTTTAGATAGCATACCAGCACTAGAATATATAGACGATGTTGTTCACACAGGCAGCGATGCTAGCTATCTTCGCCAGGAATACATATCTCGAGGAAGCTTAGAAGGTGTGGTCGATGCATCATTGCAAAAATTTAGATTAAACGTTTAGTTACCACTGACGTTATAGCAGTTTTCTCCTGGATATTTTTAAAATCACTCAAATTCGTTTAAACTTAAGAAATTCTACAATTCGAAACCACGGATTTTAACACTTATGCACCCAAATAATCTAGATTTTACTCAGGCTCGTATCTTAGTCGTCGGCGACATCATGCTCGACAGCTATTGGTTTGGCGACACTTCACGCATTTCACCAGAAGCTGCGGTACCGATTGTACATGTTCGCCAAACCGAAAATCGCCCAGGTGGAGCTGCCAACGTTGCGCTTAATATTAGTTCATTAGGCAGCCAAGTGACTTTACTTGGATTTACCGGCGATGATGAAGAATCAGAACAACTAGAAAACGCCCTAGAAGAAGCCAATGTAGATTGCGCTTTCTTGAATGTTCCTGATCTTCCAACCATCAACAAAGTACGCATTATAAGCCGCAATCAACAAATGCTACGTTTAGATTTTGAAGAAAAATTTCACGCCGAAAATGTCGATCTGACGAGGCTTTTAGAGCTTTATGAACAACTTTTACCCAATACAGATTTAATTATTTTATCTGACTATGCCAAAGGAACTTTGAATTTAAGCCAAGAATTAATCGCTTTGGCAGAAGCTCATAAAAAGCCAGTGCTGGTCGACCCTAAAAGTAAAGATTTCAGTATTTACAGAGGAGCCACAATCATCACACCTAATTTAAGCGAGTTTGAAGCTGCTGTGGGACAATGCACATCTGAAGAAGAAATTGCGATTAAAGCCAACAAACTTTGCGAAGATTTTAACTTAAAAGCAGTTTTAGTTACACGTGGCGCGGACGGCATGAGCCTGTTTTGCCAAAATAAAGAACCATTACATCTTCCCACCAAAGCGCGTGAAGTTTTTGACGTCACCGGAGCTGGCGATACAGTAATTGGCGTTTTAGGTGCTGCACTAGCAGCTGGTAATGACTTAGCCTCTGCAACAGCTTTAGCTAATGCAGCTGCTGGCATCACTGTACGTAAACTTGGCGCCGCCACTGTTTCTTCAGCAGAATTACGCCGCGCTGTGCAAAGACAAGAACAAGCTCCCGAAGCTGGCATTTTAAGTGAAGAAGAATTACTTGCGGAAGTAGCGGAAGCGAAAAGCAGAGGCGAAACCATTGTCATGACCAATGGCTGTTTTGATATTTTACATGCTGGCCACGTCGCCTATCTAGAAGAAGCTAAATCTTTGGGAACTAGATTAATCGTTGCTGTTAATGATGACTCTTCCGTACAGCTTTTAAAAGGTCCCGATCGCCCTATTAATCATCTAGAACAACGCATGTTAGTATTGGCCGCACTTCGATCAGTCGACTGGGTTGTTCCTTTCAGTGAAGATACTCCAGAACGCATTATAGGAAATGTAGCGCCAGATGTTTTAGTTAAAGGCAATGACTACAAAGTTGACGAAATTGCTGGCGCCAAGTCCGTATTAGAACGCGGCGGAAGAGTCGAAACTGTTCCCTTGCTGCAAGGGTTTTCAACTACGAACCTAGTTAAACAAATAAAAGACAATACCTGACAATATTCCATTCGACAATGTTAACCCAGCGCCCAAGCTGGAATAAAGCAAATTTTACTAGCTTTATCGTAATAAAAATCTCCCATATACACGTAAAACCCGAAGCTAGCTTTCGATTCTTCAGATAAAAAGTTACGCAAATTTTTGACTTTTTTATCTTGAATATTTTTCGAATAAGTCACCTCAAAAGGAAATACCAGACGCTTTTTCTCAGCGACAAAATCCACTTCAACTCCGCCTGATGTACGCCAATAATAGATTTCCCTCTGCTGTACGTTACCATCTAACCAAACTTGCAATTCTCTTAAAAACCAATTTTCAAAACGGTGTCCAATTAAGCCAGTCTTTTCTAAAACCCGAACATCATCAAGACCGCTCAAGTAGCTAACTAAACCATTATTCGTCAAATAACCTTTAGGGGATTTAACCAAGCGTTTTAAAGTGCTACCGATAAAAGGGAAAACTTCTTGATATACTAAAGTTGCGAGCAAAATACCTCGATATTTTTTTAATGTATCGCGAGCGCACCCTAGCGTTGTAATAATTTTATCATCCTGTCTTATTGAACCAGTTTGGTCAGCAAGGATTTTCATTAATTTATGATAAAGATCTAGATCGCTAATAGAAGTTATAGCCTGCACATCTTTTTCAAGATAAGTTTGGAGGTAATTACCAAGATAAATATTACGCAAATTAGCTTCTTTTTCCTGTAAAATCTCTGGCAAGCCACCAAAAATCAATTGTTCCAGCAAACTTGCCTCAATACGCTTTCTAAATGGAGCACGGGAGGCAACATATTCCTCTATTCCTTTAAAATCTACCGTATCAGCAGATATTATATCTAAAAGCCCCACTTTCGGTGGCGATTTTTGGCTTAAATAAGCCACAGATTCTCGCAAGCAAAATTCACGTAAATAGTGCAACTCTATTCTGCCGGCTAATGTTTCCGCCCCTAATCTATGTAGTGTTAAAAAGCCTGAACCAGTGAGAATAAATTTAAGCGCATTTTTAGTTTTATATTCATCATAAAGAATTTTAATCTGATCAAATAACTCCGGACATTTCTGTGCTTCATCAATAGCCACCCAGATCTTTTTCTCTCCACCAATTTGTTGCTCGGTTTGTTCTTCTACTACTTTTTGAAGATCTCCGCTAATAATTCGCTGCCTAAGCGCTAGGCTATCCATATTAAGAAAAGCCCACAATCTATCTTGGTTTTGTTTAACATATTCTTCCACTAAAGTGCTTTTACCAACTCGACGTGAGCCCAAAAGTGCAGTTACGCATTTTCTCTCAAAAGATTGAAAAATACCCTGCTGATTAACACGTGTTGTAAACATCATCCTCTCCCAATAGACCTCAAGCAGTCAAAAGATAGTATGTAAAATAGCTATTTGAATAGCAATATTACATGTAATTTTACTATTTAAATAGCGATTTTGCAAGAAGTTAACAGGATAATAGGAGGGATCTAAGGTCACCACTTGCTCGAGGATTTTAGGTTACTGGCAAACAGTGGAGTAAGAACAGGATTGAATCGGCTAGCGGGTGTTGGAACAATCACTGTGCCAAACAATCGCTTCTACAAATGAAACAATGGAATACCTGGCACCGCTTTCTCTTATTAAATTAAAACACAGGCGCAGCAACCGAAGCTGTACTTTGTCCCAACAAACATGTATTTAAGCTAGTAGACGATCCAAGAACAGCATAAAAAAATGTATGCGGTATACAGCATCGGCTTTTTTGCACCATAACCGTTGAAGCGCGTGTAAAAGGAGAATTAGGGCTATGTTTAAAGCTATTTTGATTTTGCCTCAAAAACGAAAGGCTGCTAGGGTTTCGCATCAAGGACCGTTTTTGTTGCTCCGCTTGTTTTCTCTCTTCTTGGATCTTGTATGCTTGCACCTCCTGTCCAACAAAATCTACTGCTTGGTGCAAAGGCATCCTATCGGAAAAAATCTCTCCACTCTCTTCTATTTTTAGTACCGTAAAACCCCCGACTTTAGCTTGATTAATTCTATCTGTAAAATTGCTACTCCAACAAGAAACTAGCAAGTAAGGACCAAGATCGCATTTTGATTCGGCTTGCAACAAAGAAGGCAAGGAACATTTTGGTGGTGGCAGCTCTACTGGGCAAGTAATTTTATGCTCTTCGCAAATACTTTTTAGTCTCTTTAGTGCTTCTTCACAGTAATAATCATTATCGGGGAAAAAAATTTGGACATTATTATGTAGCCTTATATTCTCTAGTTTCTTAAGTGCCAAAACTCCCTTTTCTATAAAAATAGATGGAAAAACTTCTAAATTTTCGGAATTAGACTCCGCATTAAATAAACCACATCTAAAAATATGAGGATCAATAAACACTATCGAACGCACAAGCACCTCTCTAAATATTAAAAACACGGTATTGACTTTTTTTCGCGCGTAAGGTAGCTAAAAAAATTATTTTATGCAAGTGACTTTAAGTTATTAATTTAATAGACTAATACTGCTTGTTTAAAATAAGTTTTAAGCCAGACTAGGATTTCATTTTATAACATATTGATTTTAAAGGGATTCACGTAGACATGTTTTTTAGTTTCAAACAAAGAAATTTGAATAAGCACACTATTGCTATCCATTTTATTCTTCTCCTAGGAGTAGTAAGTTTTTTTGCCGATATAACTTTCGAAGGCGCAAGAAGCATCACCGGCGCTTACTTAGCGCTCCTTGGAGCAAATGCTGCAATGGTTGGATTTATAGCTGGCTTTGGCGAACTAGTTGGCTATAGCTTACGCATTGTCTTTGGTTACATAGTCGATAAAACCATGTGCCACTGGATTATAACTTTGCTTGGCTATGGCTTAAACTTAGTAACTGTGCCGCTTTTAGCCCTAAGCAGCAACTGGAGAATTGCTGCACTTTTAATTATTTTGGAACGCTTAGGCAAGGCTATCCGCGCACCAGCTCGCGACTCCATGCTCTCTTATGCCAGCACTAGAGTTGGCATGGGAAGTGGTTTTGGCCTACACCACGCCTTAGATCAGCTAGGCGGTATGGTTGGACCTTTGCTAATAACCGTGGTTATGTTTTTTAAAGGCGGCTATCAATTGAGCTTTGCACTTCTCGCAATTCCCGCGCTAATTTCTGTACTTTTTCTAGGGATAGCTAGGCACACCTATCCCAAACCAGAAGATCTAGAACCTCCCAACCATCACATTATAAAAAAACATGGGCTCCCCTTGCCATTTTGGATTTATTTAGTAGCAGGATCTGCTGTAGCTATGGGATATGCAGATTTTCCACTCGTTGCTTATCACTTTGAAAAAGCCTCTGTCATGCACCCATTCTGGATTCCCTTATCCTACGCAGCTGCAATGATGACTAGCTCTATAGCTTCTTTATTTTTAGGTCGCATTTACGATCGCATGGGTTATCCAATACTCCTCATCGGTGTTGCTCTTGCATCTTTCTTCTCTCCTCTCGCTTTCTTAGGAAACGCTAATTCAGCCTTTTTCGCCATGATACTCTGGGGACTTGGCATGAGCGTACAATCCACCCTAATGAAAGCGCTTATTGGGAATTTAGTAGAAAAAGAACATCGCGCTTCCGCTTATGGCATTTTCAATACTTGTTTTGGAATAGCCTGGTTCTTGGGTAGCGCTTGCATGGGACTTTTATATGATATTTCCATATTAAGCATGGTTATATTTTCTATGGTTGCGCAAAGCTTGTTTATTCCCTGCTTTATTGTGGCGCAGAGAAAAACCAAGAACGAATTGTAGAGACGCAATTAATCGCGCCTTTACTAATGCCCATGCTGATCCAGGGAATGCAACATACAAATAATATGCTCTAAATTCGCAAAAATCATAGGGCAATATTCGCTCACAGCGCGCTCGCTGCCGGGAAGAGTATAAATTTGTGTAGTGTTTTTTACAGCGGCAATACTACGGCTTAAAAGCGCTGCCGGTTTAGTTGCAGCGTATTTTTGGCGAATATTTTCCATAATACCTGGAATTATTTTAGGGAAAATTCTAGCTACAACATCAGGAGCCTGATCGCGCGGACCCACACCCGTTCCACCAATAGTAAAAATTATATCCACCGAATCTTCTAAAGCTTGTTCCAAAACTCGGCTGAGCTCATCTTCATCGTCGGAAAGAAGTTTACTTGCACACTCCAAATGCCATCTCCTGCCTTGAAAAAATTCTTGCGTGAGATTTTGAACCAAAGGTCCGGCAGTATCTTTGTAAACTTCAGCTACGGCGCGATCGCTCAAGGTGATAAATAAAATTTTAAGTGGTCTTGCTAGATAAGAAATTTTATCTCCAGCTTGAATTTTTCCGCCTTGTATAACACGTGCGAAAACGCCTTCTTTAGGCATAGCACACATACCAACTTCGCGAAAAATTGCACAAACATCACCGTGGCACTTTTTTCCAATTTGGGTAATTTCTAAAACCGTATCGCCGATCACTAAACGATCTAAAAGTGCCACTTTTGTAAGATCAACGCCAGAAATGGTGAGGTTTTCGGCAAAATCTCCGGGGTGAATTTTTTTACCAGTTCGCTTAAAAAAGCTATCTAAACTTTCTTGCCCCAAAATGCTAACCTGCCGATTCCCCGGCCCGCGATGTACATCGCCCACTACACCTAGTTCATCCAAAACTATTTCTGGCACCGGATGCTTCGACTCTTTCTTACATTCCGCCAAATTAACGCTAACCACACAACCAAAAGATGGCTTTTTGCAGATGTCATCCCGCGACCTTGATTTAAATTTACAACTATTTGATTTTACAGTGTTTTTCATAGACATGTTTTTTCTTCAACGCTTATACATCTGGATAAACAGGATGACAAGCATGTTTAGTTTTCTCCAATAAAACAATTTCCCCAATATGCATATTTTTATCCACTGCCTTGCACATATCGTAAATAGTCAAAAGCGCCACACTTACTGCCGTCAAAGCTTCCATTTCTACGCCAGTCACGCCGCGGCTTTGCACTATGCTTTCCGCTGTAATACCGGTAGGTCCTATTCGAAAATCAACTTCTACATTATCTAATAAAAGCGTATGACAAAGCGGAATTAGATCTGAAGTTTTTTTTGCAGCTTGAATTCCAGCGATTTTCGCCACAGTTAAAACATCGCCTTTAGCTATTTCCTGCTTTTTAATAGCCTTTAAGGTGTTTTTAGCTAAGAAAATTTTACCACTCGCGCGGGCTAAGCGTTTTTGAACCGTTTTCTCACCCACATTTACCATCTTAGCTTTATTTTTTTGATCTAAATGTGTGAATTTTTGCATATTTATCCACCTACACTACACATCCATTGGCGTTTACAAGGTAAGCCTCGTTCGGGTTTTTGTAAAACTGCTAGCTTTATCGCCTCTTCGATGCCTAGTTTTTTTGTATCAAAACTCAAATCTGAAAACAGACAGGGCAAAATACTGCCATCGCTAAGCAAACGTAGCCTATTACAATTTTTACAATCTCCACCACGTCCGCCCCAAACCTTATGAAATTTACCTTCAGAAAAATCCATCTTTTTAATAAATTGCACAGGAATATTTTTTTGCACTGCATATTTCTGCACTAAAAAAGCATCTTCTTCTTCCGGGTTCTCTTTTACAACGCAATTTAGTTTAAGTGCTAAACCAGCTGCCAATGCTGCTTCTATTCCGGAAAATACGCTAGCAAGATCACCACCGCGCGTGGTTAAAGCAAATTTCTCAGGAGAAACAGTGTCCAAACTAATGTTTACACGCTTTAAGCCAGCCGCTTTTAGATCTCTGGCTAAATTTGCTAATAAAATTCCATTTGTAGTTAGCGCTAAATCTACAATTCCATTGATTTTAGAGAGCATGTGCACTAACTGCACAATGTCGCGTCTTACAAGCGGCTCACCGCCGGTTAAACGAACTTATTAACACCAAGCTCGGATGCAACTTGAACAATAGCCGATATTTCTTCGAAGGTAAGAATTTTGCGCGCCGGCTGAAAGGGTAAACCTTCTTCCGGAACGCAATAAGAACAACGCAGGTTACAACGATCGGTTACTGAAATGCGTAAATAATTTATTTCACGCCCAAATCGATCGCGCATGGTTTTATTTGGTCAAACCACGTTTACGCATGTGTGCTGCGATGCCGTAAAGTGTCGCTTGTTCCCAATTCGCCTTGGCGGAGCCTTGTTTAGTTGTTGTGGAAACAGCTTCAGAGTCAACTCTTTTGGCAATAACGCCACAAAGGCAGGCAGCATGCAAACCAAAAGCACTGCACATAACAAAAAGCGCCGATGCTTCCATCTCAAAATTTAAAACATTTAAAGCACGCCATTCAGCCATAGAACCTTCGAAGCGACGCAATAGATAACCAGAGTAATTATCACGACGTTCTTGACCAGGCCAGAAGGTATCGGAACTGGCGGTTATCCCCGTGTGAAATGGAACTTTTGCAATTTTAGCGCCTTCTATTAGCGATTCTGTAAAATCAAAAGACGCAACTGCTGGATATTCCATGGGTGCGTAATGACTGGAGGTTCCTTCCAAACGCACAGCAGCCGTGCTAATTATCACATCGCCTAAATTAGTGTAGGGTTGAATTCCACCACAAGTACCAACTCGTAAGAAATATTTAAGCCCAATAGTAGCAAGTTCTTCAACTGCAATACCCGTAGATGGCGCTCCCATGCCGGTGGAACACACTAAAACCTTTTGACCGTGAAAATCAGCTAAGTAAGACGTATGCTCACGATTAGAGGCTAAATGTTTGGCATTTGAATCAAAAATTTTAGCTAAAGACTCGACGCGATATGGATCGCCAGGAAGCAAAACATATTCCGCCCCTTCTATCATATCTTTGGATAAATTAATGTGATATTGCTTGGCATCGGAAGCTACTTGTTTTGGCATACTAAACCTCAAAAATCTAAGTTAAAAATTCCCAGACCCGGACTTTAAAATACAACTCCTTGATTTATAAAGAAATCACGTAGACATGTTTTTTGCCGTCTACCAACAGGATGGCCAGATAATAAAGCAAAACACCTTACGGCGCAATTCCGACCGTAAAAGACGCGATAAATCGCGTCTCTACATTCGTCCCGGACGCTATTTCTTCCACACCCACATCCACCATAAAAAACCCATCGCACTTTAACAATGCCATCAAATCTGCCGAACCGTGAGTTTCGATAGGTAAAAGAGTTCCGTCTTCTTGCAAACGGACTGGTACAAATTCGAGCCTTTCACTGTTTTTGCGTCGCCAATCTTGCGCCAAAGGCATAGCAACGCTGGTTAGCAGCGGTTTTAAATGAAATAATTTTTCATAGGCAAATAATACAAATAAATGAAAAGTCAAATAAACCGCCACAGGATTACCGGGCAAGGCAAAGACATACTGCTGCTCTTTGCTAGCAAATGTCATAGGTTTACCAGGTTTTATAGCAACACGATCAAAATGAATAGTAAAACCAACTAAGCGTAAAGCTTTAGCCACAAAATCAAAATCTCCTGCAGAGACGCCGCCTGAGAGCAAAATAAAATCAGCTGCCTCTATTTTTTGCAACTCTCTTACTAAACTTTCGCAATCATCTTTTACGGTTAGATTCGCAACCACATCTAACCCCCAACTTTTACAAAGCAAGCGAAGAAGCGGGGCGTTAGAATTCATGATTTTGCCGAGGATTATATCTTCGCACCTTTCAACTAACTCATCTCCAGTAGAAATAATCGCTACTTTCAATCGCCTTAAAACTGCAATTTCAGTAATGCCAGAAGCTATCAGATTAGCAATTTCTAATGCACCTAATCTTGCTCCCGCCGGAAGTAGAGCTTCGCCTTTTTGTAAATCTTCGCCTTTTTCCGCAATATTTTTAGCCTGGCTAAATTTTAGAATAGTAATCTTATCGCCTTCTAATTTAACATTTTCCCAAGGAATTACTCTATCCACACCATCTGGCAAAGGCGCACCAGTCATGATTTTCAGTGTCTCTCCAATCTCAAGCTTATGTTGTATAGTACTTCCTGCAGCAACAGTCTCCAGAACTTTAAAACTTTCGCTTTCATCCCCTTCTAAAATAGCATAGCCATCCATCATAGCCTTACGAAAGGGTGGCAAGTCTAGCTTAGAAAGCTGTGTTTCTACTAACACACGCCCTAAAGCATCTTCTGTAGATAATTTTTCTTGTGAAAAAGCCTCTGGGATTAGTGCTGACGCAAGTATATTTAGCGCTTGATCAAGAGAAATCATTTTTAATGTAAACCAAAGCTAATACCAACTAACCACTGCAAAAAGATAAGGGCTGGCATAGTAATAACAGTCAAAAGTCGAGTAGATATAAGAATAAGCAAAATCAAAAAGCCATATGGCTCAATACGGCGCAGCTTTTCAGCAGCTTTAATTGGAAGTAGACCCATCAAAATATGTCCCCCATCTAAGGGGGGTAGAGGCAAAAGATTAAATACCATCAAAAGAGCATTAATCATAATACCAGCAGAACCCATATAAACCACTGCCAAGGCCCAATCCAAGCCAGTTAACTTCAAGAAAATTCCAAGCTTAGCAATTGCACCCCAAATAAAAATCATAATAAAATTCGCCAAAGGGCCGGCTATGGCAACCAAAATCATGTCGCGACGCGGTTTTTTAAAGTAACGAGTGATAACGGGAACGGGCTTCGCCCAACCAAACACAAATCTACCACCGCTTAAGAGCATCAGTAACGCTGGAACTACTATCGTTCCAACAGGATCAATATGTTTGGCTGGATTTAAAGAAAGACGACCTTGGATAAAAGCCGTCTTATCACCAAGCAAATACGCCATCACCCCATGCGCAACCTCGTGCATAGTAACGGCAAATAAAACCGGCAAAACCCAAATAGAGATAGTTTGAACAATCGTAAGCTGTTCCATCTTAGCTCACATATTCAAAAGCTTTTACTACCTTACTAACCCCAGCAACTTTTTTAGCTGCATTAGCAGCAAGATCACCTTGACCACGTGTTACAGAACCAAGCAGATAAACAGCAGAATCTTCCGTAAGAACTTTAATTTGAGCGGAACGTAAATTCTTCTGTTCTAATAAAACTGTTTTAACTTCCGTAGTCAACCAAGTATCCTTGGAACGTTGATGCACACTAGTTGGAGGAGCAATAACTATTTCGTTGTAAATATGTTTAACTTTCGGAATTTTTTGCATTAATGACATAGCTAAATCGCGTAATTGCTCAGTAGGAGCCTGACCAACCACCAACAAAACCTGGTTGAAAGACGTGGCAGAAATATGCGTCTTATCGGCTAACTCTTGGTTAGATGCAATTTTAGCTTGCGCACGATAAGTAATATCGCTATCAGTAGACATAGTGGCTACACTGCGACTATCGTAAACTATCAAACCGGTAGCAGCAGCACCAGCCGCTACTAGAACTACTGGCACACAAGCTTGCAAAAAAAACATCATTGAAATCGCAAGCCCAGAAAAAATTGAAGTTGTTTTTATATTCATAAACGGGAACCTCTTTTTTATTAGCAATAAATATCTTATTATCTTTTGAGCCAAAACGCATCCTTTATCCACAAGATTTCATTAGGTCCACTAGCAATAACATCAAATCGACAAGCAATATGATCATAAAGATCGCGTTCACATAAATAAAATTTTGCCGCACGAATTACTCGACGTTGCTTCTCTTGTGTCACACTGTCGCCACCATCACCATAATCATCGCTTTGACGATATCGCACTTCCACAAAAACCAGCTCTTCCTTATCTTGCATAATGAGATCGATCTCGCCGTATTTACAAGAATAATTAGCCAAAACTAATTTCAAACCCTGAGCTTGTAGATAAAGCGAAGCTTCGCTCTCTTTTGCATGCCCAATTTGAATTGTAGTAGGTTCGGTCAAGAGTTATTGCACCAACTGGGGAGCTCCCGCGCTCATTTTCGCCCAATCCAAGCGACGATAAATATGGTGATAGGAATCTAAATATAAAGCCCCGGTGGCTCCTGCTAAACCATGAGTTGGAAAAGCGCCTTTAATTTTCAAAAAACGCATTAAATTATAAGCATCTACACCCAAGGCATAGAGCTTGCGCGTTTGCGAGGAGGAAGCAGGAAATGCAGCAAAGATCTGCATGCGTACTTCTCCAACATAAGAGGGCAACTGTGAATCAGCTCTTAAAACCCAGGGCAAATCACAAAAGATAATATCATCTAAATCAAAATCCGCCTGTGGATTAGACGCGCCACTATAAACAAAAGAAGTAGAATAGATAGGTACTCTACCCACATAATAAAATTTTAGAAGTGGACGAATTTGCCGACCATCTTCTGGATTAGCAACTAAAAATATAGAGTCAAAATCTTGACGCCTAACAGTTTCCAAATTCAGTGGCTCTGGCTTTGCTTTAGCTTTGCCTTTACCTTTCGGGTACAACTGTGCCATATCGATTTTCAAAAACTCTGCGATTGCCTGCGTAAAATCGGTTTTTTTATCGTAAAATAAAATATCGATCACTTTCCCGCCATGGCTAAAGCTGTTTTGAAAAGTAGCTACCAAACCTTTGCCCCAATCGTTATTAGGAACTATAACCAAAGCTTTATTATGACCATCGCGTAAAATCCTATCCGAAACTTGCAAAACTTCATCTTGTGGAGATAAACCAAATTGGTACAAGTTAGGCAAAGAATGCTTCGAATAATCATCTACTGTATTAAGCGCTAATACAGGCACCGTCAAATTAGCACTTTGCATGAGGGCGGAAACTTCCGTTTTAACGAGTGGTCCAACCACAAAATCAGAACCGTTTTGAACGGCATTTTGGTATAAGCTATATATATCAGCTTGATTAGTATCGACAAAATTTATATCTGGAACACTCTGATTTTGCTTTTTAGCATAATCGTTAGCGACTAAAAAAGCATTGCGAATTGCTTGTCCGCTACCAGCTAATCTACCAGACAAGGGCAATAAAACAGTAACTTTAGTGGGCGGATTGGTATTACCAAAACCCGTGGCGCTTCCCAAAGAATCGGATGTATAAGAGAGGGGGTTAAACTTATAAGAATCAGCATTAGCGCGATCGCGCTCAGCTTTACCAGCAGTAAAATCCATACAACCAGTAAGTAAAAGCATGCAAAATAGCCAAGCAAACCAAAAAAACAAATTTCTACTTTTGGCCAACATAAATTTCCACTCCAAAAATACAAAACTCGTTAAAGTTTATATCAGAAAGCCTTTGACATCCACGATTTTAACGGTGCCAGTCATTCCATTTTTCCATTTGACATTTCCGTGGGGTCAGGTCTAACATCTAACAAAATGTGATATGTTAGACCTGACCCCGTAACTTTATGCTTTACATAGTCGCCACTCCCATCGGAAATCTGCAAGATGTGACACTACGCGCACTAGAAATTTTAAAAAGTGTGGATTTGATTGCCGCCGAAGACACTCGCACCAGTAAAAAGCTTCTCAATCACTATGGCATCGACAAGCCAATGTTATCTTTACACGACTTTAACGAAGAAAAACAAAGCGATATTCTCTTAGAACAACTTAAGAAAGGACAAAATATAGCCCTAATAAGCGATGCTGGCACGCCACTTATCAGCGATCCTGGCTATCGCTTAACCAAATTAGTCCACGAACACAATATAAAAATTGTTCCTATTCCAGGCGCTTGTGCTGCCATTAGCGCTCTTTCTGTCTCTGGCCTTCCCACCGACCGCTTTGTTTTTGAAGGTTTCCTTCCCAGCAAAAGTGGTACACGACTAACTCGCCTAAAAGAATTACAAAATGAAGAACGCACTCTAGTTTTTTATGAATCTCCCCACCGAATTTTAGAAACTTTGCAAGATTGCGTTGCTGTTTTTGGTGGAACACGTGATGCTGTTTATGCTCGCGAGCTCACTAAAATATTCGAAACCATCCACAGAAGTAACCTAGAAAATTTACTTAAGTGGGTAAAAAGCGATACTAATCAACAAAAAGGTGAGATTGTTCTCATAGTCTCAGGCATGGAGAAAGAGACAATTAAACCTGAATCTTTTGAAGCTTTATCTCCCGAACAAAAAACAACTCTACTTACCCTCTCCGAAGCACTCCCCAGCTCTCAAGCAGCAGAGCTGGCAAGCAAAATTTTAAGTCCTCCAATATCCAAAAATCTGTGTTACAAAATGATTTTATCTCTGAAAAACCGCCTGTAGCCTAAACTTGTTAAACTTGCTATACTCGCCCCGAGAGTTAGCCAGACAGTCGCCTGGTCACTAAAATGAAGTTCCTCTGTAAAAAAGATAAAAACCCAATTTCATTTTATAACTATTTGATTTTAAAGGAAATCATATAGACATGTTTTTATCGTAGGGAACAGAGCATGCCTGTTCCCTACATCGAGTTTATTTTAGTGACCAGGAGGAAAGTCCGGGCTCCATAGGACAAAGAGCCAGATAACATCTGGGAAGCGCGAGCTTACGGAAAGTGCAACAGAAAATATACCGCCAAAGCATTTTTGCTTAGGTAAGGGTGAAATGGTGCGGTAAGAGCGCACCGCGTTTCTGGTAACAGAAAACGGCAAGGCAAACCCCTCTTGGAGCAAGATCAAATAGGAATCCAGAGCTAAAAGCTCAAACGTGGTCCGCGTTGGATTCGGGTAGATCGCTTAAGAACATCGGTGACGATGTTTCTAGAGAAATGACTGTCCACGACAGAACCCGGCTTATCGGCTAACTCTTTCAACTTTGCTTTATAGCACCAATTGGTATAACACCAAACAGTGCTACAAACAAATGTACTGAAACTAGCTTTTTTTGTTGATTTTACGCAGAGCGTTATTAACGGCCTTGGGGACAAACTGGCTAACGTCGCCACCTAACTCGGAAATTTCGCGCACCAAAGAAGAAGATAAGTAGGCATATTGCTCGGCTGGAGCGATAAAAAGAGTTTCTATATTAGGCTGCAAGCGTTTATTCATGGCTGCCAATTGGAATTCGTATTCAAAATCGGAAACTGCGCGCAGTCCTCTTAAAATAGCCTTCACGCCCTCTTTCTTAGCAAAATCAATAAGCAAACCAGAAAATGGGCAAACCTGCACTCTAGAAGCATATTTTTTTAAGGCAGCTTCGGCTAATTTAACACGTTCATCAATACTAAATTTAGTTTGTTTTTTGCTGTTTACTGCCACAGCTAAAATAATCTCATCGAACAAAGACAAAGCTCGTTCAACCAAATTTATATGCCCATTGGTTATAGGATCAAATGTGCCCGGATAAATAATTTTCATACAAACCTAACCCAGCCCAACAGGCTATTCTATTCCGCCCCTTTCAGGGCTCTTGATTGTTCGAAGAAGCGCCTGCTTATAAAATTCTCTTGCCTTGTTTTGTTCAGCGCCTTCGTATTTTTCCATAATTTCACCAAGCTGTAAGTATGCAGAAGCGCTAGGAGAAAGAGCAATCACTTGCTCTAGATAACGCCTAGCTTTGCCCCACAGAGCTTGCTTTTTACAGATTTGACCCAAACACATTAAAAGTTCTACATTTTCCGGATGTGACTTTAACCATCTTTCGGCTGCGGCTAATTGAGTAGCGGCTTTTTCGCCAGAGGTAAAGGCATATAATGGCAAAATTTCTGGCAACCAAACCTTATTCAAAACTTTACGTAAAAGCTCTTCAGCTTCAGATGAGCGTTTGTCTTTAAGCAAAAAATCCACATAAAAAGCCAATAATTTTGGGTTTTCTTGCATAGAACGCGGCAGCTCGTGCCAATCCCTATCTACAGCTTTTTTCCCTTGTTTGGCCGCTGAGGTACTCATAATTCCTAAATAAACTTTCTCACAAATCAAATAATACTCCTCTGCAGAATAAGCCGCCTTCTTTTTAAGTTGTGGCAAAAGCTCCAGTAGACTCTGCCAATCACCAAGCTCGCAATAAACTTGCTGTAAACATCTGAGAACAGTTTTGTGATGCGGCTTTAATCCTTGCAAATATTTTAAAGTCGCTAAAGCTTGCTCCCATTGCTTGCTGCGCATTTGCATACGAACTTGCAAAATTCCTACAGCCAATTCAGCACCGGGCATAACAGAATGGGCTTTATTTAAATAGGCATCACGTCGCTTGTAAGCTTCCTGCTTTTGCGCAATCCAAGCCCCCGCCAAATAATTCACAAATGGGTCTGGATTTTTGTCAGCGGATTTACTTAAACATCTTTCGGCAGCAGAATAATCCTGCTCAATCAATTTCATGAGACCAATATTTGTAAGATGTATAGCTTTTTGCTCAGAACGTTTGTACCACCAACGCATGAGCCGCCCAGGTAAAATTCTGGAATTATGAATAAAACGCAAAAAAATATAGAAAAGCAAAAAGCCCACAACCAAGGCTGCCACAGCAAACCAAAGTGTCGTTTCTATACTTAAATTACGGTAAACAACTAAAACATAGCCAGCATCAGCCTGAACCTTTAAGCCAATCCAAGCAGCCAGCAATAAAATAAAAAAGTAAAATAATAATCTTTTCATTTTGTCAGTACCGCTTGTATTGCTTGTTCTGTTTGATTAAAACTCGGTACGATTAACTTTACATTTATTTTTTTCATCTCTTGCAAAGCAGCAATAATATTAGCCGCCTGAGATGGATTCATGCGTAAAAAATAAGTTTGCAAAGCATCGCTAACTTGCTGTAGATTTTTTTGATACAGCTCATCGTCATAGTGTAAAATGGCCCACTCTGCTATAGCGATTTTATTTTGCAAAGATAAAATCATACTGGTGGCCTGTTCTGAATTTAAAAACACCGTTTCTGTATTACTCTGCTTACGAATTATCAACGCTTGATTTAAAGCCTTACTTGCACCTTGCCAAAAAGCCTGCCAACGACTCGCCTGCTTCTTAGTACTTTTAAGATCATCAGTAACAATATCATTAGTTAAATCTTTTCTGTGCGGTAACTCTTTCGGTAATATAGAAAGCTGGGGAATTTCTTGCTTAATTACTTCTAAACGAGCTACTGTTTTAGTTACGTCCAATTTAGACATCTCTTGCAAAACCTTACCTTCTTCTGCCAAAAGCTCGCGCACGTGCAATAAGTCAACACTCTTACTAGACGCCAAACTACTTTCTGCCACGGAAAAAAACCTAAGTGCAGCATCGACATTTCTATTTGTCAGTAAAGAAAACTTCGCCATCTGCAAAAGAGCGTCAACCCTAAGCAAAATAACACGATTAATATTGTCATCACGCTCCATGGAAACTTTATCTAAGCTTGTATGCAAAACATCTAGGGCTGCTTTTTGTTTCGTAAGTTCATCTTCCAATCGAACTAAAGTGGTTTTTTGCCAAATAACATTACGGGCACTTAACCATAAAGAAGATAGTAAAGCCGCCACGCCCACTGCAAGCAAAATAATTACGATTACAGTCAAGGTCTTTACTTTGTCATTTTTTGTATTTTCCTTATTTTTCATTTTATTTCTCTCTACAAACTATCATTATCAACTGCACCAGCATTACCGTGATATTTGATGTTTTCATAAGCACGACTAGCATCATCCTTTTTGTCCACTACAATAAAAGCACAATCTGCGACGTTATATGACATGCAGGTTTTAAGCCCTGTCTTTTCTTGTTTCCAACTCTTTCCCCGCGGATCTAACACTAAAGTGTGTTTACTTGTCTCCAAAGCAACTGGAAAATCAAAACTGCCTTTACCTCGATATAAACAAATTATTTTACCTACTCGTACACCCATCCACTGCGCGCCCAGAAAAACCTCTAGCGTACTAGAAAAAGATTCGCTAAAGCTTGTCCATTTGCCATCTCCACTTGCCCATCTTAAGTTTTGTCTGGTTAAATCTTGAACATTTGGACACGTGTATTCCTTACCAGCAACTGGAACTTGCCAAACACCAGCATCAGCTCCCGTAATGCCTGGACTTGTAGTAGCTGTATTTTTTGACTCCGTAGTCGCCAAACCAGTTACACCAAAAAACAGCAGGATTAAAATAAGTATCGTTTTAGAAATCATATTTAGCTTCATAAAAACATGTCTACAATAATTCTTTATTTTTCAATAAGTTATAAAATGAAGTGTGAATTGCAAATTCCATCAAACTAGATCAAAATAAAAACTTGTTTATTATCACATGGGTGATAGATCTTTTGCCACATATTTCTCGATAAATCATAAAAAATAGGTGCAAAATGGCCAAGCTACACTTTTATTATTCAGCAATGAACGCGGGAAAAAGCACCGTTTTGCTTCAGTCAGACTATAACTATCGCGAAAGGGGCATGGAAACTATACTATTCGTCCCACAAGTTGATAACCGTTGCGGAAAAAGCAAAATCGCCTCCCGCATTGGGCTGTCAGCCGATGCAATCGCTGTTAGTCCAGATTTTTCTTTATTCGATTATGCAAAAGAAGCTATACGCAAAAACCCTAAAATAAAATGTGTTCTGATAGATGAGGCGCAATTTTTGACTAAAAAACAAGTCGCAGAACTTGGCTCCATTACTGACTATTTTAACATTCCCGTTCTTGCATATGGACTACGCACTGACTTTTTAGGAGAGCCATTTGAAGGAAGCAAATACTTACTAGCTCATGCTGACATCTTGATCGAAATAAAAACTATTTGTCATTGCGGCAGTAAAGCAACTATGAATCTTCGCATTGACAAAAACGGCAAGGCTTTGCGCGAAGGCGAACAAATTGAAATTGGCGGGAATGAACGCTACATCGCTGTTTGCCGCAAACATTTCACAGAAGGCAAAACTGCATCTGATTCAAATTAATTTCTCTTCCGTAGCCCAAATAGCTTTCACGTATGCGCAATAATCGCAGTTTCTACTTGAAGCGGGAAGTGTATTTTTATTTAAACAATGAAATGCCGCAAAAATAGTCTCTTCTACCCACAGAGTATTCCCCTGATGTGGAATAAGGGTAACATCGAATTCTAATTTATTATTGAACAACCTATCTTCTTTTTGGCCATTACAATAAACAAAATATCCCATAGCAGAAACTGGATAACCGTTTTGCTTTAAAAGCCACTGATAAATTTCCATTTGCCTTTTATAACTTTGATGCCAACTTGCGTTTAGCTCTGTGATAGGCTCATTTTTGCTAGTGGACTTATAATCAACGACAATGTATTCACCGCGAGAATTCTGCCATAAATCATCGATAGCGCCAGTAAGCAGCAAATTGGTTGGTACATGCAGATATTCAATACCTTTAAAATTTTCCCGCCACTTATTCAACTCTGAGTGCTTGGCTGGAATAGCATCAACATTATTGGCTATAATCAGCGCATGTTTAATACCTTCTTCTCGATGTTTATCAAATTCTTGTTTTAGCAAAGCATCAACAGCGCTATTTAAATTAAAAGGAAATCCTGGCGGACGACCAACACCCAAACGACGATCACGATAAAAACAGCGTGGACATTCGATAAACAATTCCAATTTAGAGCGACTCAATTTAAAGGGTTTTTCACTATCTGGCTTATATAAATTTCTGCTGCGTATGGCATTGTAATATTTGCCCATCAATTTCATTTCCCCAAATTTTAATTTAGCGCTATCATGAAAAGGTAATATTTTATTGTAACCAGGATTGCAAACCCATGCAAAACAAAAGTTTTCCATACACACTGAGTCTAGCAGCTGGAGCCGCCTTGCCGCTAGCCTTTGCCCCCTTTCATCTATCTCCGCTAGCCATTTTATCTCCTGCGATACTTCTTTACGGATGGCTACATTTCTACACGACAGCCAAACAAAGTTTCATTTCCGGCTTAATGTTTGGCCTGGGAGTTTTCACCGTGGGCGCTTCCTGGGTGTACATAAGTATACACACCTACGGACAAGCCTCCACTCCCTTAGCTTTTTTAATCACCGCCCTATTTGTATTCGCCTTGGCATTATTCCCAGCTTTACAAGGATATCTATTTCACAAAATTACCCCCAATAATAATCTCAATAAAACTCTACTTGTTTTTCCAGCTTCTTGGGCTATTTTCGAATGGCTGCGCACTTTCGTTTTATCTGGCTTTCCTTGGCTATTTTTAGGTTATAGCCAAATAAATACACCGCTCCAAAATCTAGCTCCTTTTGTAGGTGTATATGGCGTTTCTTGGGCAGTAGCATTAACTAGCGCCTTATTAGTATGCCTAATCCTAGAAAAAGATAAAACACGTAAGATTATTTTCATAGTAACACTGGGTCTACTTTGGTTTGTATCTGGAGCGCTATACCAAATCAATGAATATTTTGTCAAACCTAAAGGGTCTCCAATTCGCGTCAGCTTAATTCAAGGTAATATCCCGCTGGAAACAAAATGGGATAGCAAACAAATACCCGCCGTACTGCAAACTTATGCCGCACTAAGCGCGGAACATTGGCAAAGTAGTTTAATCGTCTGGCCAGAAGCCGCTATCCCAGCACTGCAATGGCAAGTAACGGATTATCTAAAAAATCTTCAGAAAAGTGCTAAAACACACAACTCGACCATAGTAAGCGGTATTATTTTCCAAGATGAAAAAAACAAAAAATACTACAACAGCATGATATCCATGGGCGTAAATAATGGTTTATATCTCAAAAAACGCCTAGTACCTTTTGGTGAGTTTTTGCCATTACAATCATATTTGTCCTGGTTGTTAAATTTCCTGCATATCCCTTGGTCGAACTTAACGCCCGGAATGGAGAATCAACCTAAATTTGTAGCAGCAAACCTTGCAATCGCACCTTTTATTTGCTACGAAATTGCCTATCCATACTTGGCCCTACGTTATTTTCCTTATACAGATTTACTGGTCACCATTTCAGAAGATAGCTGGTTTGGCCGTTCACTCGCAGCCGAACAACAATTAGAAATAGCTCGCATGCGCTCTTTGGAAACTGGTCGTTATCAAGTTGTTTCCTCTAACAACGGCCTAACTGCCATAATCAACCAATATGGCAAATTAGAAGCTAAAATACCTGCTTTTCAACAAGCTGTACTAACAGGGGAAGTTTATGCAATGGAGGGTATTACACCTTGGGTTAATTACGGATATTATTTATGGATAGTTGCGGCTCTTTGCTCGTTAGGCGTTGGAATCGCTAGAAATGGTAAAAACAAAACAAAAAAGGTAAAATAAAATAGAAAATTGGTGTAAAAAATTATGGCAAATATTAACCAACCTGCTCCTGGGGCTCATTGGCGCGATTCTGCTCGCTCTGCACGTTTTTTCATTGTAGATGCGCAAGCCGCTTTCCCATTATTACTTTTTTTACTTCACATTAAACTTTGGACATTTATTGTTGCTATAGTCGCTATGTTATTTTTTACTATGCTAAACCGCTTTGGCTTTAGTGTTATCGTGTTTTTACGAGTAGCCCAATCATTTTTAGCTGGAAAAAGGAAAAAAGCTTACCCCTGGTGGCTTTGAAACGCGTATTATATTTACTAATTTAGGAAAAACGTTTAATATTCGCCTCCTTGTACGGCGGGCATATTTTTAGTAAGAAAATGAACGTAGATTTAAAAAAAACCTTGATCTCCGTGGTAAAAAGCCTAAAGGTAAATTTTACCTTATACGATAAGCCAATTAGCTACGAAGAAGCGTTTTCCGAAACAGGTCTACTCCCTGCTTTAGCTAGAAGAGCAGATCAATTATCTTCTTTATGCTTAGGTTACGGGATTGGAGCTAGCTTTAGCGAAGTTGAAAAATCTCTTATGGGAGCCAAAGTACAATTTGATGAAGTAACGCCGATGGTCCTGCGTTTACTTTGTCTCGTTGATATAGTTTCCGAATTGATAAAAGCTGCACCATCAAAAGATAAAGTACCGCTAGATGAATTATTGTACGACTAACTGTGAGAACACGCTATATGACTAACAAAGAAGCTATTAACGGCAAATTAGCAAACATGGATCCAGATAAAATATTTGATTTTAAGAAACTTGCTCAATTGTGTATTAAAACGGATTATACAATTGAAGACTTGGTTAAATCATTTTCGCAAGTCATAAATTTTCATAAAGAACAACAGAAAAAATATAGCGATGCAGGAGACCCAGGTGGCATAGCTGCTATAAAACACGAAAAGGCTTTAGAAGCACTAGAACAACTCATCAATTCCATGGTTGAAACTCAAGAATCGAACAAAAAGATTTTAGTCCAAATTCAAGCGATACTACCAAACCTAACTCAAACCTCCGGAATGCGCGCGGGTATGGGCGGCAGCTCACAACAATCCGAAGACGATAAAGATATTGACTCCTAAAGTATGAATGACACACCGAACAATTCTAAACCGCAAGGTAATGATAAAGTAGCGAATTTCTCTACAAGTCCATCGGATTTAAGCTTAAAGCTAAAGGGCGTCTTACAAAAATTACTCGCCTCTGAAGCTTGGAAAAAAGATTCCCTATTCTTAAAAAAAGCCCGCGAACGCATAGTTACGTTATTAGAAGAAACTGAAGACTTAATAGAATCTAACAACCCCCAAAAACCTCAAGCCGATGAGGACGATAAAAGTAAAAAAGATTCTCCACAACCCGGAACAGTCAAAGTATACATCTCCCTTTATCACGTTTCTCCTCAACAAAGCGAAAGTGCCAATTTGCAAAGCTGGCTACATACAATTAAAACGTTAGGTCTATACAATGTCACTCGTCCAACCTATCGTTTAGAAAACCACGTACGTGACATGATAGAATCCAAAGCTGACAAGCAACGCCATGGCTACGTTGAAGTTATGATTCATGAAAGCGATATAATTCCAATTGAGCCAACGCCCGTTGATAGTTTAGGATATGAAATGTTGATTTTAAAAGAAGGGTCTGTACATTTACAAAATATTTTATCCTTTGTACATGCCAATAAAAATCGTTACAAAGTACAAGGCAATAACCTTATTTTTGTTGGGGAATAAGTAAGCAATTTTAGTGGCAATATCAAAGCGCAACAAATATACTATGCAATATTATGGCTAAAGGTGCACCAGATTCACAAGGCGGTGGGGGCGATACATCCATAGGTTTCCTGTGGGTTGCTGCAGCAATCATTATTTTTGCCTTTCTAATATGGACTTATGGAAAGGTTTATATAACAAGCACTATTTGTAGCATACGCTATTATGAAATAGTCGGTATCAAATATATTTTAAATACCTGGATCACCGTCACAAAAGAGATTCCCTTATTAGACTCCATTGTCCCCAACTTATCACGTATAACTCAATGGGAGACATACACCAAAGAAAGTTTTGGTTTTGTTGATCCAAAAATAATCAAAGCAATGAGCGTCTTCGTAGGTAACTATCTACGCATACCTTGTGTAATAATTTTGGGACTTTTAACTTTCTATGTGTACTTTACTAGCGCAACCTATCGCTTCCAAAATATTTTTAATCTAAAATCTCTGAAAACACTAGAACGAAAAAACTGGCCACAAATTTCTCCCGTAGTTAATTTAGAATTACAATCCACACCTCTCGATGCTGCCCCGTGGGCTATGGCCCTTTCGCCCATGAATTTTTGCAAAAAACACAACCTAATAAAAGTTGAAAAAGACAATAAAGGCCTATACAAAACATCACTAGTGCGCGGAGCTGCTTATCGCATTCTGTCATTGCAACTTGGTCCTCGTTGGCGGCAACCAGAAGATCTACCCATGTACTTACAAGCTCTTTTTGCTATCTTTGCTGCACGTATAAATAACGATAAAAAAGCTGCTGACGCTTTAGTCTTACAGTTGGCAGCCTCCTCTACTAGTGGAAGATTAAATTTCTCCGGTGTCAGCGAGTTAGTAGCAAAACATAAAAACGCCAAACCTGTGCAACGCGTCATTGCCATTCACGCTTATGTAACAACGGTTATGGCGTCTTTGCTAAGCAGCTCACGTGAAGCCGGTGTCTTAGCAACATCAGAATTTATCTGGCTAAAACCCATGGACCGCCGCATATGGTATATTCTAAACAGCGTCGGAAGACCAACTGCATTTGCAGAAATATCTGGCACCTTCGCGCATTGGTTAGCTGAAAAGAAATTGGGATTACCTTTGAACGTACCTATGGTAGACGAGGCTGTTATTGGCTTAGATCTTGCCCTAAAAGATATCCTCTACAAACCAGACGAAGAGTAACAAGAAAACCATGGCAATAATCAGACAACGCGGATTAGACCAAGAACAGGAGCAGGCATCTAGCCTACTG
>Ga0265297_10000582_pt1 | contig 105804 bp, 103 predicted proteins | sample Munlanlwell13791_FD_192502 | JGI IMG/M metagenome (GOLD analysis project Ga0265297, IMG submission 192502) | Leachate microbial communities from a municipal landfill in Southern Ontario, Canada - Leachate well 137-91 | ecosystem: Engineered > Solid waste > Landfill > Unclassified | place...
CCGTAGGAATTAACCAAAAGATGATTGAAGAATATATTGAAAATCAAGGCAAGAAAGATTCAGGGCAAATCCGACTGGGATTTGAGGTGGATTAATACCCCGACCGTAAGGTCGTGGGAAGTTTATATTCTATCCGAAATTAACCAGCGAATTCGGTCATTGGTTAATCGTGACTAAAAAAGTAACATAATTTACGCGATCGCGTAAATTATGTTACTTTTTGAATTTAGTACGTTTTCAGGATGTTTAAGGATGTTTAGGTGGTATTCAGTTTTTTTGCTTTCAATTTTAATTTTGTGTTTTTTTAACTTTAATTATCTGGTTTTCAGCTAATAATTTATTTTTTATTTACTATATATTTTCTGGACCTCTCACAACCCGCTCTTCATCCACTAAATACATTATCGCAATTTTGTACTTTGTGAGGTCCGATTTGTGGTTTTTACAAACATTAATCTTGCTATAAAATCTCGCTATCAACTAAAAATGATAAAACCGGGCTAAAACCATAGCCAAAGTTCTTTTTTGTCTGCCTTATGTGGATTTCGGGAGACCCCCAATTTTTTGAAAAGTGTCAAAACTGCCGTGCCGTCCAAAGCTTTATGCGAAGGACGGTGCCTGTGAGACCCCACTACACCAAGGCTTCGAGGGGCAAGTAACCGTCCCCTTTTTTCTTTTTTGTCCCTATTCATTATTCTTAATTCTTAATTCATAATTCATTCTTCATCATTCATATTCTCAAAAGAGTTTAGGATTTTGGCATTTGATATTTTTGTTCCTAGAAGTGTTGACATTTTTATTTTGATCTGCTAAGGTGTCCTTGTCGTTTGTACCAATCGACCCGCCCAAAACGGGTCAACGGAAGGAGATGGCGTTCATATGAATGCCAACGGTTGTCGATTATCTTGTGACGGCTCACCTCCCCTTACGACGACAATGAACACTGGCCACCGGCGTGCCGGTCCTGGGCTCGACAGCGTGATCACCATCAGCGCGGGCAACACGATCGCCGCCGCGTCCCTGTAGGCTACCGAGGGCCCCGCGGGGCGCCCCCCCACATCGCTGGGGTGCCCTAGGGCAAAGAGCCTACGCGCAGAAGCACATTGCAGTACCCCCCACCCGATCGGGTGGGGGATTTCTTTTTTAAGAGCCAAAAAACGAATTCAGAATATAGGATGTAGAATATTGTATAATGGATACTGTTAACCAATAAGCCGGTTAGTTTAGTAGCTTACTAGCTTAATACTTACCTGCTTAGCACACACAACTTAGTACTTACTGGCTTATCAGCTTAATCCTTACCAGCTTATTCACTTATCAAACTCTTTTCTTGCCCAAAATATTGCGATCTGCTATTCTTTAAACTATGAAAAGATCGGAACTTTTCTTTTCTTTTCTGTTACTACCGGTCGATGCGGTGGCGATCATCGCCTCTTTTTTGATTGCTTACGTATTTCGAATCCAAGTCGATCTAATTCCGGCAAATACCGATGTTCTCTTAGCTGATTACCTTTGGTCCGGAGTTTACCTTTTACCGGTCTGGCTGATTTTTCTGGCCCTCGGAGGAATGTATCGCGCCGATCGTGACCGCAGTTTCCTAAACCAGCTTTATAAAATATTTATTTTCTCTTCAGCGGCGATCCTTCTTTTGATCGTTTTTATTTTTTTAAACAAAATCACCTTTTTCTCAAGACTGATTCTGATCTATACCTGGATTTTAAGTGTGATTTTTCTCTTTTCCGGACGTTTAGTTGTTGAGGAAATCCGTCGCTTCCTCTTCCGTTATGGTATCGGTGTTCACCGAGTAATCTGTATCGGCGCCAATCAAATGACTCAAAAAATTATCCACCGAAGTAATGCCGATATCTCGCTTGGGATTAAAATCGTCGGTGTTTTAAACGGCAAAAAAACCCACGACAAAGATTTGAAAGTTGTCGGTTCTGTTGATGACCTTGAACAGGTGATTGAAAAACATCAAGTCGATGAAGTCATTTTGACCGATATGTCGATTCCCGAATCAAAGATAAGTCGAGTAATCGCTGTTTGTTCCGATAAAAATGTAATTTTAAAATTCATCCCGGACATTTTTTATCTGGTAACCTCAAATGTGGAAAATAAGCAATTGGCCGGTCTGCCGGTAATGGAGATTAAGGGGTCGCCACTCGATGGCTGGAATCGGATTTTTAAACGGGTTTTCGACATTGTTTTTTCGATTATTTTTGCTATTTTCGCCCTCCCGATATCATCGATCGCCGCCTTGGCTATTAAATTAACCTCAAAAGGTCCGCTTTTTTACACTCACAAAAGAGTCGGTCGAGACGGTCGTAATTTTAAACTCTATAAATTTCGCTCGATGTATTTTGATAAGTGTGATTTTGCTCCCGGAGGTCGGGAGTGGACGAAAAATCAAGATCCACGGATCACTCCGGTCGGTCGAATTTTACGAAAAACCAATATCGACGAATTCCCTCAATTAATTAATGTTTTTCTCGGCGATATGAGTTTGGTCGGTCCGCGTCCAGAACAACCGGTTTTTGTTGAGAAGTTCCAAAAAGAAATTCCCGAATATTATAAACGACATCGAGCAAAGTCGGGGCTAACCGGCTGGGCACAGGTCAATGGTCTTAAAGGCGATACCTCGATTAAAGAGCGAGTTAAGTATGATATTTTCTATATTGAAAACTGGTCGATCTGGTTTGACATCAAGATTTTACTTATGACGTTTGGTTTGATTATTAAGGAGATATTCGGCGACAAATATGAATATCGCAATCATTCATGACTGGCTAACCGGTTTTGCCGGCGCCGAAAAGGTTCTTCTGGAGTTAATCAAAATTTATCCGGAAGCGGATATTTACACTTCTGTTTTTAACGACCAAAAAATTAAACAGATCCCTCGCGACCGAGTAAAAGTCAGTTATTTGCAGAAAATCCCCGGGAGTAATCGCGGTCGCCGGTTTTTAATACCGTTGATGCCCCAAGCTTTTGAAAATTTTAATCTTTCAAAATATGATCTGGTAATTTCAAACACTTCTTCTGTCGGCAAAGGGGTAATCACTCGACCAGAAACTCCCCATATTTGCTACTGTCACACGCCAACCCGTTATCTTTGGGAATCAAATCTTGATCCACGGGCGAGCGGTAATTTTTTAAAAGACCGGATCAGTCATCGTCTCCGGATCTGGGATCGATTAGCGGCAATGCGTCCGGATTATTTCATTGCCAACTCGAAAAATATCCAACAAAAAATCAAAAAATATTACCGACGTGAGAGCGAAGTCGTTTACCCGCCGGTTGAAGTCGGTCGGTTTAAGGTTACCGACAAAAAAGAGATTAAAGATTATTATCTCTGTTCCGGCCGCTTAGTCGGCTATAAGCGAGTTGATCTGGCGATCGCCGCTTTCAATGATCTTAAAAAACCGCTTTTTATTATCGGTAGTGGTCCGGAGGAAAAACGGCTTCGGGCAATCGCCGGAGAGAATATTAAATTTCTTGGTCGGGTTTCCGATCAAGAACAGGCGAAATATTATCGAGAAGCTCGAGCTTTTATTTTCCCGGCTGATGAAGACTTCGGGATTGTCCCTCTTGAGGCGCTCGCTTCCGGTCGACCGGTGATTGCTTTTAACGCCGGCGGCGCCCGAGAAACAATTACCGAGGGGATTTCTGGAACATTTTTTTCAGAACAAACTCCCCAATGTTTAATCGACGCTGTTCGTAATTTTAATCCCGACCATTATCGTCCAGAGTCTCTTCGGCAAAGAGCGATGGATTTCGATCAGACAATTTTTCGAAAAAATTTTAAAGATACAGTTGATCGGTTAGTTGTTGATTTTCAAAAAAACGGTCCGCCAATAAAATAACAAACTTGAAAATTAAGGAGAGGTTTGCCTTCAATCGATGGAATTAAAAAAATTCATCGACGCCCATCAACAGAAACAAAGACGATTAAGAATCATTTTGCTCAAAAAAAGAACGATCAAGATTTTTTTTCAAGTGATTGGCGACGGTCCGAAGAAAAAAGGGTTTTTCCGATTTCGGTTGGTCATATTTTAATTTTAGTGATCGTTTCAATCGCTACGATTTTTGGTTTGGCGTCGGCAGAAAATTACAAAGTTGAACTTGAAAACCAGAGCCGAAAAATTGAAAGCGATATAAATGATGGTCTTTTAGCTCTTGACCAAAACGACAATAAAAATGCTCTCAAAGCTTTTAAAAAAGCCGATCAACGGCTCAACGACTTAAAAATAAATCTTCAAGCTTCCGGTCAATACATAACTTATTTCTTTTATCTTCCGGAAAGTAATTCAAAGCTGGTTGAGGCGAGTCGGATCGTCAAAATGGCTTCGGCGGTAACTACATCGATCAATCTAATCGGAGAAAATCTCTCGGTTACCGATCAAGTTAGTGAAAGCGATAATTATCTTGATAAAATCTCTGCCGTCAGCGGAGAACTTTCGACCATCGCTACCAGAGGTAATGAAAAAATTAATCGTTGTCAGGAGGAACTTGCCAATTCGGAAGAAATATTAAAAAACTCGGATAGCGAACATTTTAAAAAAATCCGCCAATCTCTGATTGACAAAAGGCCGCAACTCTCAAACGCCCTCTCGGAGCTTTCTAAGGTCTATCAACTTTTACCGACCTTTTTTGCCGCCGGAGGAGAGAGAAAATATCTTTTATTATTCCAGAATAATTCCGAACTCCGGCCGGCCGGCGGTTTTTTGGGTAGTTTTGCTGTCGCCGGTTTTCGCGACGGCCGTTTCAATTCGCTTGATTTTCAAACCAATATATATAAGTTAGATAAAGCTTTTTCCGCCAAAACCGTGATTACCGAGCCGGAAGAGCTAATGTATATCTCAAACGGCTTAGCGATGCGCGATTCCAACTATCATTATGATTTTGCCGAGGCGATGAAAAAAACTTTATGGTTCTATGAACAGGAAAGCGGAAATTCAGCTGATGGAGTAATCGCTCTTGATACAACTTTAGTGACAAAACTTTTGGAAATCGTCGGTCCGATTAAAATGCCGGAATATAATTTGGAAGTTACGGCAGACAATTTTTTAAAGGAGGTCGAATATCAGGTTGAAATCGGATATTTTGATGATCCGAACAACTGGTCGGAGAATGAACCAAAAAAAATTCTAGCGGAAATGATGCCGAAATTGGTTCAAGAAATCTTTACCGGATTAAATGATTCAGGGAAGCAAGCAAAAATCATTTCTTTATTTTCCGAATCGCTTTCCGCCAAGCATTTGCTTTTCTATTCAAACGATTCGTCTATTCAAAACTATTTTGAAGAAAAAAATTATGCCGGCCGAATCAGGGGTCTTGAAGGGGCTGACTACCTATTTTTAAGTCAAGCGAACATAGGTGGTAAAAAAAGCAGTTTAAACATCGAAGAGATTATTAGCCAAGATATTGAAATAGACGAGTTAAATAATGTCAGTAAAACTGTCAGTATCAAGCGACTTCATCACGGCAGTTATGATTGGCCGGACGGAGTAAACAAAACCTATAACAAACTGATTGTTCCGACCGGCGCGAAAATTATCGATTATCAAGTTGTTTCCGGTGACGATTATCCTTATGGCGAGATTAAAAACATCGAAAAATCCGGTTATAAAACCTACGAGGAGAACGGTCGGACGATCATCGCTTTTTGGCAAAATACCAAGCCGAAAGAGCAAAGTGAGATTAAAATCAGTTTCAAGCTATCGCATTCTGATGATTTCATCAATAATTATCGTTTAATGATCCAAAAACAGCCGGGAACTTTGAATCAAAAACAGGTTGTTAAAGTTAATCATCCAAAAAAACGGGTCTATTTTCAGGGTGGTTTATTCGATCAACCGATCGAGTTTTACCTCGAGAAAGATTCGATTGTTAATTTCGAATTAAAATAAGAAGACCCAACAACTAGCAGATCCGACAGGTGATTTTTATTTTTTTAAATTCTTTATTATCAGCTAAGTATCATCGATCAATTCCCAATAATTTATATGGAATATTTATTAGCTTGCTTTGACGGCTAAAGACTTGCAAACTTGGCAGATTCCGGTAAAATGAAGAGGCTAGGGGCAAGCAATCCCGGTCTACGGGTAGTTGTTATTGTTAGTTTTGTAATTAATATTTTCTAAATAATGCCTGAAGAGAAAAAATCAAACTACGACGCCAGCCAAATCACCGTTCTTGAGGGACTCGACCCGGTTCGAAAACGACCGGGGATGTACATTGGCGGGACCGGAATTGACGGTCTCCATCATTTGATATGGGAAGTTTTTGATAATGCTCTTGACGAAGCAATGGCCGGGGTTTGCACTCGAATCAAAATAATATTTGGCGCCGATGGTTCGGTTTCCGTTGACGATAACGGTCGAGGAATTCCGGTTGATGTCCACAAACAAACCGGAAAATCAGCTCTAGAGACTGTTTTGACAATTCTTCATGCCGGTGGCAAATTTGGTGGTGAAGGCTACAAAGTTTCTGGCGGCCTTCACGGTGTCGGTGTCTCGGTGGTTAACGCTCTTTCGAAATATCTAAAAGCCGAGGTCAGGCGCGACGGTAAAGTTTATCGGCAAGAATATGAAAGGGGAAAACCACTAACTAAATTATTAGAAGTTGGTGAATCGAAAGAAACCGGAACAACGATCACTTTTATCCCCGATCCGGAGATTTTCAAAGAAATTGAGTTTTCTTTTAAAACCGTTGTCGAACATTTGCGCCAGCAGGCCTATCTGACGAAAAAAGTTTGGATTGAAATTGTCGATCAACGGACAAATTTATCTAAAAATAATCTCGAGAATTCTGGTGAATCCGAAGATAGCCAAGAAACTGATATCGAAAACATCGATGGTGAGGAAGCAACTGAAGAACCGAAGAACTCCGGCAATTCCCCGAGAGAATACAACTTCTATTTCGAAGGTGGTATCAGCTCTTACGTCAAAAGTTTGGTTAAAAATCGTCAACCGATCGTTGATTTGCCTTTTTATTATGAAAAAAACATTGACGATATCAACTGCGAACTGGCGATTGCTTATGCCAGCGACTTTAAAGAACACGTTTTTTCTTTCGCAAATAATATTCACACCGTTGACGGCGGGACTCATTTAACCGGTTTTCGATCGGCGTTAACCCGAGTTTTGAATGATTACGCTAGAAAAAACGGCATGATCAAAGATAAATCGGAAAACCTTTCGGGAGAAGATGTTAGAGAGGGTTTGACAGCGATTATTTCGGTTAAACTCAAAGATCCTCAATTCGAGGGTCAAACAAAAGCAAAACTTGGCAATGCCGAAGTTCGATCAATCGTTGAAACAGCGATGTCGGAGGGTTTTACTTATTATCTTGATGAAAATCCTCAAGAAGCCCGTAAAATAATTGAGAAATGCGCTCTTTCCGCCAAGGCTCGTTTAGCGGCTCGAGCGGCCCGCGATACGATTATTCGCAAGGGAGCGCTTGAAGGAATGACTTTACCGGGGAAACTCTGCGATTGCTCAACCAAAGATGCCAGCCGGAGTGAAATTTATATTGTTGAGGGCGATTCCGCCGGTGGGTCGGCAAAGTCGGCTCGCGATCGGAGCTTTCAAGCCATCTTGCCGCTTCGGGGGAAGATTTTAAATGTTGAACGAGCACGTCTCGATCGGATGCTTGCTTCAGACGAGATTAAAGCTTTAATTGTTGCTATGGGAATCGGAATCGGTGAATTGATCGATTATAATAAACTCCGCTATAGCCGGATTATTATCATGACTGACGCCGATGTTGATGGCGCTCATATTCGGACATTACTACTGACTTTCTTTTATAGAAATTATCCAAAACTGGTCGAAGAAGGTCATATTTATATTGCCCAACCGCCACTTTTTATCATTACTCAAGGAAAAGAAAAATTACCGTTTTATAATGATGCCGAGAAAGATCGTTACTTAAAAAAGATTGGTTATCAGCAAGCAGACAGTGAAGAAATTGAATCCACTACCAACAAAAAAGACGATGAAGAAAATGTTTCGGAGCTGGAAACGCAGAAAGAAGTCGAAAAGAAAAAACCGCGAATCAGTATCCAACGTTACAAAGGTTTGGGCGAAATGAATCCGGAACAGCTTTGGCAGACAACGATGAATCCGGAAAATCGGATTCTTCTCCAGGTAAAAATCGAGGATGCCGCTCGAGCCGACGAAGTATTTACGGTTTTGATGGGCGAAGAAGTTCCGCCAAGAAAACGCTTCATTCAAAATCGAGCGAAAACAGTTAAAAATCTTGATGTATAGGAATTTATATGGAAGATAATCAAAAAGAAATCCCAGAAGAGAACGATGAAAAATCGACTGACTCTTCTGACAATCAGATAGTTGTCGATCCGAATATCGGGACAATCAAACCGCGATTTATTGCTGAAGAGATGCAAGAGTCATATCTCGACTACGCGATGAGTATTATCGTTTCTCGCGCTCTTCCTGACGTTCGCGACGGATTAAAACCGGTCCATCGACGAGTGCTTTTTTCGATGAACAATCTTGGTTTACGATCAAATGTAAAATATCGAAAATCAGCGACGATCGTCGGTGAGGTTATGGGGCAATACCACCCACACGGTGATTCGGCGATCTATGACACCTTGGTTAGAATGGCTCAAGATTTTTCAATGCGCTATCCGCTTGTTGACGGTCAGGGTAATTTTGGTTCGATGGATGGCGATAGCGCGGCGGCAATGCGTTATACCGAAGCTCGAATGACAAAAATTTCCGAAGAAATTCTCTCTGATCTCGACAAGGAGACTGTTGATTGGCAAGACAATTATGACGGGACTAAAAAAGAACCGAAGGTCTTACCGTCAAAAATTCCCCAACTTTTGCTTAACGGTTCAATGGGTATTGCAGTTGGAATGGCAACCAATATTCCACCTCATAATCTATCGGAGATTTGCGACGCAATCGCTTACCAAATCGACAATCCGGAAGCAACAATCGACGATTTGATGAAATTTGTAAAAGGTCCCGATTTCCCGACCGGTGGAATCATTTACGATATTAATGAGATTCGTCAGGCTTTTGCTACCGGGAAAGGGAAGATTGTAATTAGGGCAAAATCGGAGATTGTCGAGAAAAAGCGTGGTTTTGCGATCATTGTTAATGAAATTCCATATCAGGTTAACAAGTCATCGTTAATCTCCAAAATCGCTGAATTAGTTCAAAACAAAAAAATCGATGGAATTTCCGATATCCGCGATGAATCTGATCGCGATGGGGTTAGAATTGTCATTGAAATTAAGGCCAACGCCTATCCAAATAAAATTTTGAATCGTCTTTATGACATCACTCAACTACAAACAGCTTTCCATGTAAATATGCTCGCTCTGACTCCGTCATTGGAGCCACAATTGATGAACTTAAAGACGGTCATTGATTATTTTATTAAACACCGTCAAGAAGTTATTACTAGGCGAACACGATTTGATCTTCAGAAAGCCAAAGATCGAGCGCATATTTTAGAAGGTCTGAAGATTGCTCTAGATCATATTGAAGAAGTGATCGAAACGATTAAGAAGTCTTCAACCAAAGAAACCGCCCAAAGGAACTTGATTGCCCGTTTCGGTTTATCGGAGCGTCAAGCACAGGCGATTTTGGAGATGCGATTATCGGCACTTGCCGGTCTTGAGCGACAAAAAGTTGAGGACGAGTATCAAGAAAAATTAAAACTAATCGCCTATCTTGAAGATCTTTTAGCTAATCCGAAAAAGATTTTGGAATTAATAAAAACCGATGTTAATGAAATCAAAGAAAAATATGGCGATTCACGTCGGACAAAAGTTATCCCAACACCGCTTGACAAATTTACCGCTGAAGATTTGATCCCCGATGAGCAAGTAATTGTTACCCTAACTGCCAGCGGTTACGTAAAACGTTTACCGGTTGATACTTATCGTTCCCAAGTTCGTGGTGGAAAAGGAGTCACCGGTATGAAGACTAAAGACGAAGATGCGGTCGAACATCTGCTCTGCGTTTCAACTCATGATGATGTTTTTCTTTTCACCAACCAGGGAAGAATCTTCAGAAATAAGGTTTACGAGATTCCTGCTTCGAGCCGTCAAGCGAAGGGGGTGGCAATGGTTAACATCATTCAACTGGCGCCAAATGAAAAAGTAACCGCGGTTCTGGCAAGCAATAAAGACTCGTTGAATGATGATCGATATTTCTTTATGGCAACAAAGAATGGTGTTGTTAAGAAAACCCAAATCAATGCTTATAATAATGTTCGAAAAACCGGAATAATCGCTATCAAACTTAATAAAGGAGATGAGCTTCGTTGGGTAAAAATCACTTGCGGCGAAGATATTGTTGTCCAAGTGAGTTCCAAGGGTCAGGCGATCTGCTATCAAGAAAGCGATGTCCGACCAATGGGTCGATCGGCGGCCGGAGTCAGAGGAATCAATCTTCGAAACAAAGATTCGGTTATGGCGGTTGACGTTATTAAAAAAGAGCAATCCCCCTTTATTGAAGGCGCACCGAAAAGCGGTTTCCCTGATATGCTAGTCGTTCTTGAAAACGGTTTTGGCAAACGGACAATGATAAAACATTTTCACCTTCAAAAACGAGGAGGGATTGGAATTAAGGCGGCTAATTGTACCTCGAAAACTGGCAATATTATCGGTATGAATATCATTCATGACGATCTTGGGGATGTTGTTTTAGCCTCAAGAAACGGTCAGGTAATTAGGATGAAACTCGCCTCGATTAAAAGGTTGGGACGAGATACGCAAGGAGTCACCCTAATGAGGCTTGGCAGCGATAAGGTTTCTTCAGTAACAATTATTCGACCGGAAGAAGAAAGTAATGTCAGTCGTACGAATCTGGAAAATGATAAAAGTCATCAGCCGGTTGAAAACCAGCCGGATGAAAAATTAGAATTAGCGACCAAAAACGATTTACCAAAAGTTAAGATTCATCAATACAAAGCCGACCTAAAGTCTCAAAAAGAAATCGAAAAGACGGAGGTTCTTGAGACGGAATTAAAAAAAGAAGTCGATCTTGAACAATTAAAAATTAATCAATACCAGACAAGCCAATCAAAAATTAAAGACGACGAAAAACCTGAACCGGAAGTCGATCACCAAGACGAGGTTAATTATTGGGGAAAACAGTAATCCATCATTTAGTGTTGAATCCTAATCTTGACATAAATCAATATTTAAAACCTAATCACGGCTTTACTGAAAAAAGTATGAAATATTATGATATCTGTTTAGGTTGTTATTTTGGTGTTTTTTGATATAATCTAATTATTAAGTGCGTCGATAAATAATTGAGAAAAATAGATGGCAAGGTTTAAAAAGCGAAAATTGAGCAAAAAAGAAGCAGCGGCAATCAAGAAGCAGGAAGATTTTTCCGCTGCAGATCGAGAAGATTTTCCCCTTGAACAAACGAAAGTTCAGTCAAAATCAAGAAAAATGATTGTCTTGCCGCCGGTGGTTTCGGTAAAAGAGCTCTCTTCTAAAATGGATCTCCCGGTTACAACAATTATATCGGCTTTGATGAAAAATGGTGTTCTAGCGAATATTAATCAAAGTGTTGATTTTGATACTGCTCAAATTATCGGCGATGATTTAGGTTTTGATATCGAAGCCGTTAAAGGTGAAGAAGTTATAGTCGAAACCGAAAAGAGCGAATCGATTGTCGATCAAAAAAATCTCTTGTCTCGACCGCCGATCGTGGCAATTATGGGCCATGTTGATCATGGGAAAACATCGCTTTTAGACAAAATTCGTTCGTCAAATATTGCCGCCGGCGAATCGGGAGGAATTACTCAACACATCTCCGCTTTTCAAATAAAAGTTAATAGTAAAAAAGCAAAGGGTCGATTGATTACTTTTATCGATACTCCGGGCCATGAAGCTTTTTCGGCAATGCGTTCTCACGGGACGGCAATTACCGACATTGTAATTTTGATTGTTGCCGCCGACGATGGAGTTATGCCTCAAACGATTGAAGTCATTGAGCAATCGAAAAAAAATAATGTTCCGATTATCGTTGCAATCAATAAAGTGGACAAACCGGCTGCCGATCCGAATAAAGTCAAACAACAGTTGACCGAATACCAATTGACGCCGGAAGAATGGGGCGGAGAAACTATCTTCGTCGAGACTTCGGCGGAAACTGGAAAGGGGATAGACGATCTGCTGGAAGCGATCGCAATCTTTGCTGATATGAAAAATTATCGTGCAAATCCGAACGAGAAGGCGACTGGAGTAGTAATCGAATCGTTTATGCAAAAAGGATCGGGACCGGTAGCAACGATATTAATTGAAAATGGCAGTTTGAAAAAAGGTGATCCGATCGTCATCGGTAACCAATGGGGTCGGGTTAGAATTCTTCAAGATACATTAGAAAAAGATATCGATTCTGCCTTACCCGGTATGCCGATCCGAATTGCCGGCTTAAGAGGCTTACCGAACTTCGGCGATCGTCTACTTGTAGTCGAGAGCGAAAAAGAGGCAAAGAATCAAGCCCAGATTGATCTACACCAACCGCAGGCTATCGATTTTGTTTCTGCCCGTCGTTTGTCGTCCGATGATCAGACGGAAGACAAAGTTGTTGAATTGAATCTGGTTGTTAAGGCTGATGTGAAAGGTTCTCTCGGGGCGATAAAAAAACTTTTTAATGATATCAATCACCCGGAAGTTAAGATTAAGATTGTCCATGAAGGAATTGGCCCGATTTCCGAATCCGATGTTAATATGGCCAAGGCATCTTCAGCGATCGTGGTTGGTTTTCGGGTAAAAATCCTTGCAGTTGCCAGAAAGCTAGCTGAACTCGAAGCAGTAAAAATTTATCATCAAACAATTATTTATGATCTCCTAAAGAAAATAAAAGAAGAAATGTCTGTTCTCTTGCCGGCAGAAACGGTTGAAGAAACCCTTGGAAAATTGAAAGTTTTGGCGATTTTTCGTTATGACAAAAAGAAAACAATTTTTGGTGGTATTGTTGAAGAAGGAGAAATCAACCGAAAAGATCGGATTAAAATCCTTCGCGGACAAAAAGAAATTTATAGGGGTGAAATCAAGGCGCTTCGTCACGGCAAAGATGAAACTTCATCGGTTGGCTCTGGAAGCGAGTGTGGCATTTCAGTCGATGGTTTAGTTGATGTGATAAAAGACGATCTGGCAATTGCCTTTAAGGAACAAATTATTAAAAAAGTCGTTGAATAATTACCTAGTTTAGCTCTAATTTTCACTTTGTTTCGGAAAATAATTAAATCACCGGTTTACCTTTTTCGAGTATTCTTGTAAAATTAAGACAGAAGTAAGTTTGGAGGGAATTTGGCGGATTTTGGCAAAGTCTTGGGATCTTTTGATGAAGCCGGTTATTTCTGGAACGCTATTTCGATGTCGGTTTCTCCGTTTTCGATCATCGATATTCTCATCGTTGCCCTTTTTGTTTACTGGGTTTACGTTTTTTTGAAAGAAACTCGGGCGATGAGAATCGTTTACGGCTTAGTCTTTTTGGTTATTTTGGGAATTATTGGAAAACTTTTAAATTTAATTCTTTTAAATTGGATACTCAAATATCTGATGACAATGTTGGTAGTTGCCATTCCAATCGTTTTCCAACCGGAATTACGTTCAGTACTCGAAAGATTGGGACGGGCCCGGTTTTTAAGCGATCTTGGGAATCTCTCTCGTTACAATCAAAATAAGGTTATTGACTCTTTGGTTTCCGCTTGCCGTTACATGTCAGATAAAAAAATCGGCGCTTTAATTGTCATTCAAGGAAAAACCGGTCTTCGGGAATATGTGTCAAACGGAGTAGCGATCGAAGCTAAGATCTCTCCGGAACTTTTACTTTCAGTATTCTTTCCAAAGTCTCCACTTCATGATGGGGCGGTAATTATTGTTGGTGATCAACTAGTCTCGGCCGCCTGCACCCTACCAATCTCTGACTCGCCGTTGGAATATGCCGGTTTGGGTACTCGTCACCGAGCAGCAATTTCGATGTCGGAAATTTCTGACGCGATTGTTATTGTCGTCTCTGAAGAAAGCGGAAAGATCTCTCTGGCGATAAACGGGCAGTTGCAAAAGGGTCTATCATCCGAAGATTTGAGAAGCCAATTACAAAAAGCAATCCGCAATTTCGGACAAAAGGAACGAAGCAAATGAAGATTGAATTTTTGACAAAAAATCTTGGAATGAAATTTATCGCTTTGATATTATCGTTGGCGCTTTGGGTTTTTGTTGCCGCTTCGATAAATAGTGTTTCCAAATTTCCCGGCAGTATACCGGTAAAATCAATTAATGTACCGGATGGTTATTCGGCGATTTACGACGAAAAAGAGGTTTCAATTAAAATCGCCGCTCCTCCAAAAATTTGGAACCAACTTTCAAGCGAAAATTTCTCCGCTTTTGTCGATTTAAATGGGCTTTCAAGTGGAACGCATGAGCTTAAAGTCTATGTAAATTCCAATCAGTCAGAAGTTGAGATAATTGAAATCGAACCACGGAATTTAATGGTTAGATTGGAGCCAAATATTAGCAAGAAGGTGCCTGTAAAAGAAGTTATCTCCGGCCAGCCGGCCGAAGGAATGAGCGTTGGCGGAGTCGCTTTCGATCCGGCCGAAGCGGAGATTTTTGGTCCGAAGAGTTTAATCGATATTGTTAATAATGTGACAGCCGAAGTTGTTTTAAGTAATGAGGATCAGGGTTTTTCACGAGATATTGTTTTAAAGGTTTTAAACGAAAAATCCGAGGCGATTTCGGAAATATCGGTTTTGCCGACATCGGTTAAAGCCGATATAAAAATCGTGAAAGCAGGAAATAATAAAACTGTCGGTATCAAAGTCCTAACTTCCGGCTATCCAGCGAGCGGTTTTTATATTTCGAATATTACCGTCGATCCGGCAACGGTTGATATTGTCGGTCAAGATTCTCTTCTACGTCAGACGCAATTTATTGAAACTGAAGTTGTAGATATCACTAATCAAAATCAAACTTTGTCAAAATCAGTTAGTCTTTCTCTGCCACCCGGGATCTCGCTCCAGCGCGAGAGCAATCAGAATATTAAGATAACAATTAACTTTTTACCAACTAGCATTAATCGGGAAGTAACGGCAAAAATTGTCCCCAAAAACTTGGCTGCTGGTCTGAAAATCAGTAATTATGATCCGCCATCGGTTAAAGTAATCGTCTCCGGACCGGTTGATCAAATCAATGCTCTAGCGGCTGATCAGGTTATACTAAATATCGATTTATTAGGGAAAAATATTGGAATAATTGGCTTCGATATCAGCGATCTAATGTTCGATCTTCCGCCCGGGATTAAAGTAATTTCTTTTTTACCAAGTAGCCTTTCAATCACTTTGCAAGCCGAATAGGACTTGACATCGATGGTCTGGATTGGTAATCTATGTGTTGGAAATTGTTTGTGATTCGTTATTTTGTATTTTTTACGTTCGCCTAGTCAGCGAATAGCCGATGGCTAATTGTCGGTAGTGATTCCCGTAAGGGAGAGGAGATATTATCATCATTGATGATTTTGACCCTTTACCTAAGATAAGTAGTTTTCAGAAAAAAAATTCAAACCAGCAGATAAAAAAAGTCCTTCAACTGTTAGATCAATTGAAGGCTAAGCTTTTTTTGGCGTTTAAAAAAATCTTGAAATTGGCCTTGAGCTTTCGAAATCTTATTGAACAGAAAAAAAATCTTCTTCCCCATATCGGTATTATTCTCTTCGCGGTTATTGCAGGTTCGATTAATATTGTTTCTGCTCGACAGGTTGACGAATACTCTTCCCTAGCACTTTCTGATCCGGCATCGGCAGAGCAGATTATTACAGAAGTTGTTTCTTCTTACACGCCAAGGATAGATGACACAGAGATCTTTAACACTTCTCAAAGTTTGGCAATCGACAACGGTTTTATAAACAAACCACAAGCAGTTGAAACAAAAATTACTGATCGAAGAAGCGACCGAGAAATCGAATTGGCAAAACTAGCGGCTTCAAAAAGAACAAAAACAATTTCTTACGATGTCGCTAACGGCGACACTCTCTCGGGGATCGGTTGGCAGTTTGATGTGAAACTAGCAACATTGAAGTATATTAACAATTTATCTGATATTGATACAATTAAACCTGGGCAAACGATTAAGATTCCGCCGTCCGGTTATGAAGTTCCCCAAAAACAAATTGATCAGCAAGAACGAAAATTAGCCCTCGCTCGCTCGACGACCAGTAATGGTAGTCGTTCAACTTCAAAAATTAAGGTCGATACGAGAAAGGGCTATGTCAACAACGGCTATCCTTACGGTTGGTGCACTTATTATGTTGCTACTCGTCGCCAAGTGCCGACCAGTATGGGCAATGCCGGCCGTTGGCTTTCATCGGCAAAAGCAAGAGGGATGTCGACTGGCGAAGTTCCGGCTGTCGGATCAATTATTGTAACCAACGAAAGTTGGGCCGGTCACGTTGGAATAGTCGATGGTGTCGGTAACGGGACGATTACTATTACTGAAATGAATTATGCCGGTTGGGGTCGAGTCAGTTCAAGGACGATTTCTCAAAGTTCCGGTGTTATCAAGGGTTACATTTATTAGATGTTTAAAGACCAAACGACAATTTATCTCAAAGCGGGAAAAGGCGGCAATGGAGCCGTTTCTTTTTTAAGAGAAAAATACCGCCCGAAAGGTGGTCCTGACGGCGGCGATGGCGGCAATGGTGGCGATATCATCATTAAAACTGATCGCAACATTGTTTCTCTAACCGCGATTGATCGGCAACGCAAATTTTCTGCCGAAAACGGCTTAGGTGGAATGTCTGATCGAAAAAAAGGTCGTGATGGAGAAGATCTAGTGATCAAAGTCCCTATGGGCACAATGATCAGAGAGAAGGGAAAAACTATTTTTGATCTATCCCAAGAAGGTCAACAGGAAGTTATTTGTCGAGGTGGTCAAGGTGGCTGGGGAAACTGGCACTTCAAAAGTTCGATCAAACAGGCGCCAACTTGGTCGAAGAGTGGGCTTCTCGGAGAAGAGCGGGAGGTTGATCTCGAGTTAAAATTAATAGCCGATGTCGGGCTTGTTGGCTTACCGAATGCCGGGAAGTCAACCTTGCTTTCAGTAATTTCAAACGCCCGGCCGAAGATTGCCGAATATCCGTTTACGACACTTTCGCCAAATCTTGGTGTTGTTCGATTTGGGCGGAGAGAATTGGTTTTTGCCGATATTCCCGGATTGATTGATGGCGCAAGTAGCGGCCGAGGTCTCGGGGATCAATTCCTACGCCATATCGAGCGAACCAAGATCTTAATTCATCTAATTTCAAGCGAAGAAGCCGATTTTTTAGAAGCGTATAGAATTATTCGTTGTGAGCTTGAAAAATTCAATAAAAATCTACTAAAAAAGCCGGAAATTATTGTAATTAGCAAGTCAGATCTTCTAGATCACAAGAACCTTAAAGTAAAAATTAAAAAAATTTCTCAAAAAAACAAAAATCTGCTGGTCATTTCATCTGCTAGTCATCAGGGACTCGATAAATTAAAAGAAAAAGTCTTCTCAAACTATTAATTTAAATTTGGTATTGACAAAAACATCTGTTCTCGATAAAATTGTGAAGATGAGTTATTACTAGGGGAAAAATTTGTGCAGTTGACATGCAACTTTTGTTGTGTTATTGTTTTGTTACTTATTTTGAAAGAATCATGTTTGTCTCGTAACGCCGGTGTTTTTAATTAAAATTAGTGGGTTTATAAAACTTGGCGCTTAAGTACTCAAAAGTAAAATAAGACAGAGGCCGTTTAACGGTCTTTTCTGTCGTGCGCCATAATCTTAAATTGAGGTCATATGAAGATTCAAAAGCAAAAGGATCGATTATTTATTGGCGGGGAAACTTCACAGACCCGATTGCCAAATTTAATCGAAGTTCAAACAAAGTCATATGATTGGTTTTTTCGTGAAGGTTTAAGAGAGCTTTTTGATGAGATTTCACCGATTGAGGACTTTTCCGGTCGACTTTTCTCGCTAACCTTCGGCGATTTTCACTTAGAGAAGCCAAAAATTGATGAAAAAACCGCTAAAAATAAGAATATAAGTTATAAATCTTCACTTAAAGTAAAAGTTTCGCTTCTCAACAAGGAAACCTCGGAAATAAAAGAGAGCGAAGTCTTTCTGGGTGATTTTCCGGTTATGACCCAGAGAGGGACCTTTATTATCAATGGAATTGAGCGTGTAGTCGTTAGTCAGATTGTTCGTTCTTACGGTGTTCTTTTTACAGCCGAAGAACATGCTGGCGATAAGCTCTTCGGAGCGAAAATCATCCCAAATCGTGGCGCTTGGCTTGAGCTCGAGACCAACGCTAAAGGGGTAATCTCGGTTAAAATCGATCGAAAACGACGAATTCCGGTAACAACTTTTCTGCGCGCTTTGGGTTATCAATACAACGATCAAATCAAAGCATTATTTGCCGATGTTGATGATAATCCCGATTTTTCGTATATTGACGCATCTCTAGCCAAGGATGTTGCCAAGAATGGTGATACCGGTTTGATCGAGGTTTACAAAAAAATTCGTCCGGGCGACCTGGCGACTTTGGAAAGCGCAAAAATATTTGTCGAATCAATGTTTTATAATCAGAAGCGCTATGATCTCGGTCGAGTTGGCCGCTATAAAATTAATCAACGACTTGACATTAAAGTTGAGAATATTCCGGAAAATCGAATTTTAAGAAAAGATGATTTTGTTGCCATTGTTAAAGAGATAATTCGCCTAAATAACACTCCTGATGCCGAGCCGGATGATACCGACAATTTGAAAAATCGTCGTGTTAGAACGGTCGGTGAGCTCATACAAGGACGAGTTAGGATCGGGCTTCTTCGGGTTGAACGAATTATTAAAGACCGAATGTCGGTTGTTGATTCGGCGACGATCACTCCGGATCAGTTGATCAATTCCCGACCGATTGTTGCCGCTCTCCAAGAGTTCCTTGCCTCTTCTCAAATGTCGCAATTTATGAACCAGACTAATCCTCTGGCTGAACTTGAACACAAGCGAACACTCTCGGCAACCGGTCCTGGCGGTTTATCTCGCGATCGCGCCGGTTTTGAGGTTCGCGATGTTCATACCAGCCACTATGGTCGAATTTGTCCGATCGAAACACCGGAAGGACAAAATATCGGTCTTGTTGGCTACCTTTCAAGCTACGCCAAAGTCAACGATTACGGTTTTATTGAAACCCCGTACCGAGTAGTTGAGCATAAAAATGGAAAATCAAAGGTAACCGACGAAATTAAATATCTTGATGCCGGTGAAGAAGAACGATCATTTATCGCACCGGCTTCTGTGGAGCTCGATAAAAATAGCTGTTTTATTGAAAAAGAGATTATCGCTCGTCATCAAGGCGATCCAACAATCTGTGAAACCGGAAGAGTTGGCTATATGGACGTTTCGCCAAAACAGATTGTTTCAATCACCGCCGCTCTAATCCCCTTTATTGAACACGATGATGCCGCTCGTTCATCAATGGGTTCAAATATGCAGAGACAGGCAGTTCCATTAATTAAGCCGGAGTCGCCATATATCGGTACCGGCATGGAACGTTCAGCGGCGATCGATTCCGGTCAGATTCTTTTGAACAAAAATGATGGTCAAGTAACTCATGTCTCCGCGAATCAAATTAACGTTTTGGATAAAGATGGCCAGGTTAACGAGTATATTTTAGAGAAATTCGTCCGATCGAATCAAGGGACTTGTATTAATCAAACTCCTCGGGTCGAAGTCGGTCAAAAAGTTAAAAAGGGTGATCTTTTAGCGGATAGTTCGGCGACGGAAGGTGGCGAACTGGCGCTTGGTAAAAATTTAACTGTTGCTTTTATGTCTTGGGGCGGTGTCAACTACGAAGACGCGATTATTATCAGTGAAAGATTAGTCAATAATCATAACCTTTCTTCGGTTCATATTGAAAAATATTCAATCGATGTTCGCGACACGAAACTTGGGCCGGAAATTCTGACTCGAGATATTCCAAATGTTTCTGAAGAAGCGCTGTCAAATCTCGACGAAGAAGGAGTAATCCAAATCGGCGCTGAAGTCTCCGCTGGCGATCTCTTGGTCGGCAAAATTTCGCCGAAAGGGGAGACCGAGCTTTCGGCCGAGGAACGACTTTTGCGAGCGATTTTTGGCGAAAAGGCAAAGGATGTTCGCGACTCAAGCCTGCGATTGCCCCATGGAGAGCGTGGAAAAGTTGTTGAAGTCAAAATCTTTTCCAAAGACAGTGGCGATGAACTACCGAGCGGTGTTTACCGTCGGGTCGAAGTATCGATTGCCCAGTTGCGAAAAATCTCTGTCGGCGATAAACTTGCCGGTCGTCACGGAAATAAAGGAGTAATTGCTAAAGTTTTGCCGGTCCAGGATTTACCATTTTTGCCGAACGGCGAACCGGTTGATATTATTTTAAATCCTTTGGGTGTTGTTTCTCGAATGAATATTGGTCAGATCCTCGAAACTCATCTCGGTTGGGTTGCTAAAGACAATGGCCAGAAACTTGCTTTGCCGGTTTTTGAGAGTATCGATTTTAAATCGATTCAGGAATTGTTAAAAAATGACGGCAAACCGGAAGATGGTAAAATTCAGCTATTTGACGGTCGGACTGGTGAGCCGTTTGATCAAAAAACGGTTGTCGGGGTTATTTATATGATGAAGCTCCATCATCTGGTTGAAGATAAGATGCATGCTCGATCGGTTGGTCCTTATTCGATGATTACTCAACAACCGCTCGGCGGAAAGGCGCAGTTTGGCGGGCAACGTTTCGGTGAGATGGAGGTTTGGGCACTTGAAGCTTACGGCGCTTCTCACGCTTTACAGGAGATGTTAACAATCAAATCGGATGATGTTATCGGTCGGAGTCGGGCTTATGAATCGATTATCAAAGGTGAAAAAATCCAAAAACCGAATCTTCCAGAGGCGTTCAATGTCATGGTCAAAGAGCTTCAGAGTTTGGGTCTTTCGGTTGATATTGTCGGTCATGATGTTGACACTGAAGGTCCGGATTTGGATCTGAAAAAACTGAAGAAGGAGCGAGAAGAGGACGAAGATATTCCAGAAGAACTTGATCCGGAAGAGCTTGACGAAGAAATTACCGAAATTGCTGCCGGACAAACATCAGAGGAAGAAGACATCATTGCCGATGAAGATGAAGTTGCAAGCTAATTTTTATAAATCTACTCTCGAGGAGAATAAATGAAAAAAGTCGAAGTTAAAGATCAGGTCACGTCAAACGACTTCGAGGCGATCCGACTATTGGTTGCCAGCCCGGAAGCAATTATCGGTTGGTCGCACGGCGAAGTCTTAAAACCGGAGACAATTAATTATCGAACCCAGAAGCCGGAGCGTGACGGTCTTTTTGACGAACGAATATTCGGGCCGACGAAAGACTGGGAATGTTATTGCGGTAAATACCGGAAAATTCGCTACAAAGGAGTTGTTTGTGATAAGTGTGGCGTTGAGGTTACCAGATCAAGTGTCCGCCGAGTTCGAATGGGGCATATTGATTTAGCGGTTCCTGTCGCCCATATTTGGTATGTCCGGGGGATGCCAAGTATCTTAGGTCTTGTTTTGGATATTCCGGTTTCGGCACTCGAAAAGGTAATCTATTTCGCCTCATTTGTTGTTACCAGCATTGACGAAAAACTCTTACTTCAATCGCTTAGTGATCTTAAAAAAGATTATGAAGAAAATCGACACAAAGAAATTAACGATAACGCCGATAAAGGCAGTTTAGATCTTCGCCTTCAGCGAATGGAAGCGGCCTATAAAAAAGCCAAAAGTGATCTCGAGAGTTTAAAAGTCGGAACAATCCTTTCGGAAACCAGATTTCATGAATTATCGATCAACTACGGTTCGATTATTAAAGTAAATATCGGCGCCGAGGCGATTCTCGAACTTTTGGATCAACTCGACCTTTCAGAAGAAATTAAAAAACTTAAAATCGATATTGAAAATACTACCGGAGCTAATAAGAGAAAATATCTAAAACGGTTAAAAGTTTTAGCTAATATGGAGTCGGCGGAAGTCAGTCCATCATGGTTGATTTTAAAAAGATTACCGGTTTTGCCACCAGACCTTCGACCGATGGTTCAGCTTGACGGCGGTCGGTTTGCCGCTTCCGATCTAAACGATCTTTATCGAAGAGTTTTAAATCGCAATAATCGTCTGAAAAGATTAGTAAACCAAGGCGCCCCTGAAGTCATCTGCCGGAATGAAAAACGGATGCTTCAAGAAGCAGTTGATTCGTTGATTGATAATTCGGCCAAACAAGGAAAAGCCGCTCAAGCAACCGGAAATCGGCGAAAACTCCGATCACTTTCTGATATGCTCCGCGGTAAGCAGGGTCGTTTTCGGCAGAACTTACTTGGTAAACGAGTCGATTATTCCGGTCGCTCGGTTATTGTCGTCGGACCAAATCTAAAGCTCAATGAGTGTGGTTTACCAAAAGTTATGGCACTCGAACTATTTAAGCCGTTTGTTGTCGGTCGTCTGATCGCTGACGGATATGTCCACAACGTTAAAAATGCCACTCGTTTGATTGAGAAAGGCGAGCCTTTTGTATGGGATATTTTGGAGCAGATTACGGAAAACCATCACGTTCTCCTAAACCGGGCGCCAACGCTTCACCGTCTAGGTATTCAGGCTTTTAAACCGAAATTAATTGAAGGTCGGGCACTACAAATTCATCCGCTGGTTTGTACTGCTTTTAACGCAGATTTTGACGGCGACCAGATGGCAGTCCATATTCCGCTTTCCGAACAGGCACAGGAAGAGGCGGCTGAAATAATGCTTTCTTCTAAAAATCTTCTAAAACCATCATCGGGTGAACCGGTTGTTACTCCGCAAAAAGATATTGTTCTCGGCTGTTACTACCTTTCTTCGATTAAAGAGGGGGCTTTTGGAGAAAATCGCTATTTTTCTTCACCCGAGGAAGCAATTTCCAATTTTCATCTCGGAAAGATTAAATTGCGGGCGAAGATCAAAGTTAAGATTGGCGATCAGCTATGTGAAACTTCGGTTGGACGAATAATTTTAAATTCTGTTTTCCCGGAATCGATCGAATTCCAAAATTATCTCTTTGATCGGAAAAAAGTTTCTGCTCTTGTGGCGCGAATTTTTTCAGAAAAGGGCGTGGCGGCAACCTCGAAATTGGTTGATGATTTGAAAGATATTGGTTTTCAATATTCCGGTTTCTCCGGAATTACTTTTTCGGTTGATGATATTCAGGTTCCCGACTCAAAAAAGAGAATTATTGCCGCCGCCGAAGAAAAATTAACTCAAATCAATCACCAATACCAACGAGGGTTGATTACTAATGATGAACGTTATGCAAAGACGATTGATCTTTGGATGGCTGTCCAAGATCAATTAGAGAAGGAGATGCTCGGGAATTTTAATAAAGATAACGATATCAATATTATTTTTCTCTCTGGTGCTCGTGGTTCGGTTACCCAAATCAATCAAATTGCCGGTATGAAAGGCCTGGTCGCCAATCCGAGCGGGGAAATTATCGAATTACCGATTCGTTCAAATTTCAAAGAAGGCCTCTCGGTTTTTGAGTACTTTCTTTCTTCTCACGGTTCACGAAAAGGTCGAGCTGATACTGCTCTTAGAACTTCGGAAGCCGGTTACCTGACTCGTCGATTGGTTGATGTTTCTCAAGACACAATTATTTCCGAAAAGGATTGTCAGACCTCGGATAATTTTGTTTTTGAAAAAGAGGAAATTGAGAAATATGGCGAAAAGCTAGCGGCTCATATTGTCGGCCGGGTTTTGGCTGAAGACATTTTAGATTGGAAAAAGGGTGAAATTATCACAAATGAAATTGCCGCTCGTCTAGATTCCGATGAAAAAGTCCGGGTGGTTAAGGTTAGAAATCTTTTAACTTGCGGTAGCGAACGTGGTGTTTGCCAGAGTTGCTACGGTGTTGATTTGGCGACCGGTAAACTAGCCGAAATCGGTTCGGTTGTCGGTATTGTCGCCGCTCAAGCGATCGGCGAACCAGGAACCCAGCTGACAATGAGAACTTTTCACGTCGGCGGTGCCGCCGGTGAAGATATTATTTCCGGCTTGCCTCGAGTCCAAGAACTTTTTGAGGCTCGAAACCCTCGAGTGCCGGCTGTTTTAGCAGAAATTGCCGGTAAAGTGAAAATCTCCGAACTTGAAGATGAAAAAATTGTCGAGGTTTATTCGGATGAATATCAAAGTCAGGAAATTGTTTTAAGCGAAAAGTCAAAGCCGGTGGTTGCAGATGGAGATAAGGTAAAAATAAAAGATGTTGTCGTCCAATCTGAAAACGAGAAACCGGTTCGAGCAACAATTGATGGTGTAGTAACGATTAAAGATAATGTCATCACAATCACCAACAAAAAGAAATTTGCGGTTACCTACCATGTCGGAAAGAACGCTACTCTTTTGGTCGAAGACGGTGCAAAGGTTGCTATCGGTGATCAGATTACCGAAGGTCATCTAGACCTTTCGGAGAATTTAAGACTTTCTGGTCTTAAGAAGACCCAGAGTTATATTATGAGAGAGGTCCAAGCGATCTATGCTTCACAGGGTCAGGATATTAATGATAAGCATCTAGAGGTAATAATCCGGCAAATGTCTTCGAAGGTAAAAATTATCGAACAAGGTGAGAGCAAAAAATATTTAATCGGTCAGGTCGTAAATCGTAGCAAAATTATCGCCGAAAATGAAAAGCTTGAGAAAGCAAAGAAAAATCCGATTAAATATGAAGATTTGATTATTGGAATTTCAAGAATTGCCATTAAAACCGATAGCTTTCTCTCGGCAGCTTCTTTCCAAGAAACAACCTCGGTTTTAATCGATGCGGCAATTCAGGGTAAATACGATTACCTCAAAGGTTTGAAAGAAAATGTAATTATTGGTCGTCTGATTCCTGCCGGAACCTCTTTTAGAGCGGTTTCCGAGCTTGAAAATGATTAAAAAGTGTGATATCTTAGGTTCATTCGTAATTGCGAGTTTTTAACAGGATAAAAGTAAAGAATGCCAACAATTAATCAGTTGCTCCGCAACGGCAGAAAAAAAATTATTAAACGATCGAAAGTCGCCGCTTTAAAAAGGAGTTTTAATTTTCTGAAAAACAAACCGGTGGCGATCGAAAAAGGTTGTCCGCAGAAGCGGGGGGTTTGTGTTAAAGTATCGACGATGACACCAAAAAAACCAAACTCTGCTCTTCGAAAGTTTGCTCGAGTTCGTCTGGCGAATGGCATGGAAGTCAATGCTTATATTGGTGGCGAAGGACATAATCTCCAGGAACACTCGGTGGTAATGCTCCGTGGCGGACGAGTCAAAGATCTCCCCGGGATGCGCTATCATATTATTCGAGGCAAACTTGATTTAGCCGGTGTTAAGGATCGCAAACAAGGTCGGAGTAAATACGGCGCTAAAAAACCAAAAGAATAAAACATGCGCGGAAATTTCAATTACAAAAAACATGATTTAGAACCGGATGAAAAGCACGGTTCACTTTTAGTGACCAAATTTATAAACAAAGTGATGCTTAACGGCAAGAAAACTGTTGCTAAAAGAATTGTTTATACTGCTCTTGAAGAAGGTGCTAAAGAGCTCAAAGTTAAGCCGATGGATGTTTTTGAGATCGTTTTGCGCAATGTTGGACCATTGGTTGAAGTCAAAGGGAAACGAATTGGTGGCGCAAACTACCAGGTGCCGGTTGAAGTCGATAAAAATCGCCGAAACACTTTGGCAATGCGTTGGCTGATTGCCGCCGCTCGTGGTCGTAAGGGTACTGATATGGCAAACGCTCTAAAACTCGAGATGATTGACAGCTATAACAATACCGGTACGGCAATCAAGAAAAAAGAGGAAACTCACCGAATGGCCGAAGCAAACAAAGCCTTCGCCCACTTCGCGCGATTCTAGTTGTTATCGATCCCCGCATCTTCTAAATTCTATATTCTACAAGTTTATATTTTTAGTTCTAAACAATTAGATCAAATAATAAATATCGCGGAGGGGAGATGGAAACTGACGAATCAAATATTGAAGCGAAGCCAAAGATTTCAAAAAAAGGGAATCGACTTTGGCTGATTACTATTCCGATCGTAATTATTTTAGTGGTCGGTGGCGCGTTTGCCTATGATCGATATTTTGATAGCTATTTTAAGAAAGAAAAAGAAGCGACAAAAACGACGGCTGATAGCTCAAACACCGCAACTTCGACAACAGAATCAGATAAAGATATTTCTTCGGCCGATCAAAATGTGACTAGCGATGAGGCAATTACCACCGGCTACGAACTCTATAAAAATTATCTAAATAAATACCGGATTGAATATCCGTCGGGAGCGACGGTTGAAGATTTTTCCGACCCTGTGGCCGATAGTATTGAAAATTCCAGTTGTCTTAAAATATCAACCGATAACTATTATGTTCTCATTGGCACCAAACCGACCGAGGAAACAGCGGCTGCCTGTTTTCGAACCGGAGTCGGCTCTGATTGGACAAACGGTCCGAGCGATACTCTGACTGCCGCCGGCATGAAATACACGGCTGACGGAATGCACACCGAAGCCGCTTCCGCCGGATACTATCAGGATTTCTTTATGATTCAGCCGGTTGATAATCGGGTTTCGATCGAATACGGGACTTCGGTCAATGAAAAATACGGCACAATTTCCAAACAAGCCGCCAAAGATCTCGTTCACTCGATAATCGCCACCTACAGCCCCGCCGAGTAGGGTATAACTTTAAGTAAACTGGTAAATATAATACTTAATATATTTCCGGCACAAAACCCCGGTAACCTTCGTGACGGACTATTCCTAGCTTGTTTACAGGAAACAAGAAAACTGTTATAGTTAGAGACAACTAAAGGGGAGTTTTTTGATTAAAATTAAGAATCTAGAAGACAAGCAGTCAAAGGAGAGAATGGCCAGAGATTATTCACTTGAGAAAACTAGAAATATCGGTATCGCCGCCCACATCGATGCCGGAAAAACAACCGTCACCGAACGAATTCTTTTTTATACCGGCAAAACTCATAAAATCGGTGAAGTTCACGAAGGTGAAGCAGTTATGGATTGGATGGAGCAGGAACAGGAGCGAGGAATTACAATTACTTCGGCAGCAACGACCTGTTTTTGGAACGATCACCGAATCAATATTATCGATACCCCGGGTCACGTTGATTTTACGGTTGAAGTCGAGCGCTCGCTTCGAGTCTTAGACGGGGCGATCGTTGTTTTTGACGGCAAAAACGGTGTTGAACCGCAATCGGAAACTGTTTGGCGGCAAGCCGATAAATATGAAGTCCCGCGAATTTGTTTGATTAATAAATTAGACGCAATTGGCGGTGATTTTTATATGAGTTTCGACTCAATCAAAGAACGACTTGGTGCGAATGCGGTTGCGATGCAGTTACCGATCGGCACCGAATCCGGTTTTCGCGGGATTGTCGATATTATGGACATGAAGGCCCGGATTTGGTCTGATGACGAGCAGGGAAAAAACTTTAAAATCGAAGAAATTCCGGCTGATCTTGTAGAAAAAGCAAAAAAATATCGCGAAGAAATGATTGAAAAAATTGCCGAGACCGATGACGTATTACTCGAAAAATATTTTGATGGTCAGGAGCTTGAAATTGGAGAGTTAAAGACTGCGTTACGAAAAGCGACAATTGTCGGAAAAATTGTTCCGGTTTTTGCCGGTTCAGCTCTAAAAAACAAAGGTATCCAGGCAATTCTTGATGCCGTTATCGATTATCTGCCGTCACCACTTGATATCCCCCCGGCTCATGCTCTTGATCCGAAAACCGATCAGGAAATCGAAATCAAAACAACTGACGATGCTCCTTTCGCCGCGCTGGCCTTTAAGGTTGCCGCTGATCCTTTTGTCGGCAAATTAACTTTCTTTCGAGTCTATCGCGGTATTCTCTCCTCCGGTTCGTATGTTCTAAACGCAACAACCGGTGACAAAGAACGAGTTGGTCGAATTTTGCGAATGCATGCCAATCATCGCGAGGAAGTCAAAGAAGTCTACTCCGGTGAAATTGCCGCCGCTGTCGGACTCAAAGCAACGACAACCGGCGATTCACTTTGCGATGTCAACCAGCCGATCGTTTTGGAAAAAATTACCTTTCCCGAGCCGGTCATTTCGATCGCTATCGAACCGAAAACCAAAGAAGATCAAGAAAAGATGGGTTTGGCGCTTCAGCGGTTGGCGGAAGAAGATCCGACTTTTAGGGTCAGATCGGATCAGGAAACAAATCAAACAATTATTTCTGGCATGGGTGAGCTTCACCTCGATATTATCGTCGATCGAATGAAGCGGGAATTTAAAGTCAATGCCAATGTCGGACAACCGCAAGTTGCCTATCGGGAAACGATTCGATCGTCGGTCAAGCAAGAGGGTAAATTTATTCGTCAATCCGGCGGCCGCGGTCAATATGGTCATGTTTATTTAGAAATCGAGCCAAATGAAGCCGGTGCCGGCTTTGAATTTATTAATAAAATTGTTGGCGGGGCAATTCCTAAAGAATATATTTCTCCGGTCAATGATGGCGTTAAAGAAGCACTCGATAAAGGAATAATCGCCGGTTATCCGGTGGTTGACGTCAAAGTAACTTTATATGACGGGACTTTCCACGAAGTCGATTCCTCGGAAATGGCCTTCAAAATTGCCGGTTCAATGGCGACCCAAGAGGGAGTCAAAAAGGCCAATCCGGTAATCTTGGAGCCGATCGCCAAGGTTGAGGTAACGACGCCGGAAGAAGTCATGGGTGATGTGATGGGCGATCTAAGTTCAAAACGAGGTCAGATTGAAAAAATGTTTGATCGCGGTAATGCTAAAGTTATCGACGCCTTGGTCCCGATCTCGGAAATGTTCGGTTATGTTACTCAATTGCGAGGAATGACCAAGGGTCGAGCAAGTTATGTAATGGAATTTGATCATTACGCCGAGGTTCCGGGGAATATTGCTCAAGAGATCATTGAGGGGAAGAAAAAATAGATTTAAAATATTTTCTCTAAATACTAAAAATGAGAGTTTAAAGCTCTCATTTTTAGTATTTAACGTTTTCATTATTTCACAGAAAAGAATCGAGGGGACCGGTGCGGTCCCCTCGTCGTCGTTGGGCGCTCGCATGTGCCGTGTCCGGGGGGCGGGGGAGGCATATGCGATCACTTGTATTAGTATCAAAAATTGATCATTTTGTCAATGACCCGTACTTATTTTCTAAATTTTGCTTGGTGACTGAACAAATATCTAAAAATTTGATTTTTTATTCTGCTGATTGGATCCCAAGTATCAAAATAATATTTTAGAACTTAGGCATTTGATAAAAATGTTTATTTCTGTCGTTTCTGCTTTTTATTGTAATCTCCGTCTTTTTTTGTCACTTCTGTTTTACAATCTCGTTCACGCCACAAAGTGGACCCCTCGGGTCGAAGGTCTTCGATTTTATTCAGACTATGAGTCTTTGTTGAATGACGGAAATCTAGTACTAAGGAAGTAGATTCCCGCCTCCCTCCTTCGCAAAAAGCTTCGGCAGGGCACGGTCGCGGGAATGACAGGAGTAGTCAGGAATGACAAAGTTGCGCGGGAATGACAACAAGCGTCTAAGTTATAATCTTGTAAAAAACTAGTCGGAGACAATAAATAACCATACCGGCATTCATCGTTGACTTATTCCAAAAAATCGGCTATAATTTTTAAAGGAGCGTGAGTTAGCCGCTAATTTTTGGTTACGATCACATTATATTTAAATAAGCAATTTAATTACCTACCCTAAAAATAAGGGGAAAAGGAGAAACAAATGGCAGCGGAAAAATTTGAAAGAACCAAGCCTCATGTCAATGTTGGTACGATCGGTCATGTTGATCATGGCAAAACGACTTTGACTTCGGCAATCACGACCGTTTTGGCAAAAAAAGGAATGGCCAAAGCGAAAAAGTTTGAAGAGATCGATAATGCACCGGAAGAGCGCGAGCGTGGGATTACAATCGCCACTTCTCATCAGGAATATGAGACTGAAAAACGACATTACGCTCATGTTGACTGTCCCGGTCATGCCGATTATGTAAAAAATATGATTACCGGCGCCGCCCAAATGGACGGAGCGATTTTGGTTGTTTCCGCTCCTGATGGTCCAATGCCACAAACTCGAGAACATATTCTTCTCGCCAATCAGGTTAATGTTCCAAAAGTTGTCGTTTATCTAAATAAAACCGATATGGTTGATGACCCGGAATTAATTGATCTGGTTGAAATGGAAATTCGCGAGCTTCTAAACAAATATGAGTATCCTGGAGACGAAACGCCGATTATTCGCGGTTCAGCTCTAAAGGCGCTTGAGGGCGATCCAAAGGCCGAAGAGTCGATTATGGAATTGATGAAGGCGCTTGACGATTATATTCCGGAACCGGTCCGTGATGTCGAAAAACCGTTCTTAATGCCGATCGAAGATGTTTTCTCAATTAAAGGACGAGGTACAGTGGCAACCGGTCGAATCGATCGCGGAGTAGTCAAAGTCAACGATGAAGTTGAGATTGTCGGTATTAAAGCAACTCGAAAAGTCGTTGTTACCGGTGTAGAGATGTTTAAAAAGATGCTTGATCAAGGTCAAGCGGGCGACAATGTCGGTGCTTTGCTTCGAGGAATCGAGCGGGAAGAGATCGAACGCGGTCAGGTTTTGGCCAAACCGGGCTCAATTACTCCTCACACTGAAGTTGAAGCCGAGGTTTATGTTCTGACCAAAGATGAGGGAGGCCGACACACCCCGTTTTTCAAAGGGTACAAACCGCAATTTTATATTCGAACAACTGACGTTACCGGCGAGTGTACTTTCGATCAAGAAATGGTTATGCCTGGTGATACCGTCAAGATGACGGTTAAACTGATCGTTCCGATCGCGATTGAGGATGGTCTGAAATTCGCCATCCGTGAGGGTGGTCGAACGGTTGGTGCCGGAGTTGTTACTAAGATTATCAAGTAATAGGAGTCAAGTGGCTACAAAAACTCCTGCAAAACAGAAGATCAGAATTAAGCTCAAGGCTTACGATCACCGAATAATTGATAAATCAGCTCGAATGATAATCGAGGTTGCAGAGCGAACCGGCGCTTCAGTTGCCGGACCGGTTCCTCTGCCGACCGAGATAAATAAGGTGACTGTTCTTCGTTCGCCCCACGTCCATAAAGACAGTCGCGAACAGTTCGAGATGAGAACCCATAAGCGTCTTCTCGATGTTGTTGATCCGACCAATAAAACGATCGACTCGTTGATGAGTCTTGATATGCCGGCCGGTGTTGACATTGAGATCAAAATGTAGTACTTTTGAACGAGTAATCAGCTTCAGTACGCATTTTTAAAGACCATGGATAACATCCCGAGATTTAAGACGGGAAGGTTCCAGGTCGATTATTATTTCTTGAGAAATTTTATGACTTTTGCAATCGGTAAAAAAATCGGTATGACACGAATTTTCGATCAAGACGGCAAATCGATTGCTGTTTCAATTGTTAAAGTTGAAACAAATCTGGTTGTTGATATTAAAAATATTGAGAATAATCGAAAAAAAGTCCAATTAGCGACCATTAAATGCAAAAAGCTGAATAAACCGGAAGCCGGACATCTGAAACGAAGTACCAAAGAGCTTTATCGAGTGATTAGGGAATTTGAATCACCAGACAAAGAATACAAGGTCGGTGACCAGATTACTGTCGATGATTTTCAGAAAGATTCTAAAGTTGCTATCACCGGAGTATCGAAAGGGAAAGGTTTTGCCGGCGTGATTAAAAGACATAATTTTAGTCGCGGACCGGAAACTCACGGTTCCGATCATCACCGAAAGCCCGGAAGTATCGGATCAATGTTCCCGCAACACGTTCTTCGGGGTCAAAAAATGCCCGGAAGAATGGGCAGCGATCAGGTAACGGTCAAAAATCTTACGATCTGTGATACCGATAAAAATTCAGAAGTATTATTAATCTCCGGAGCAATCCCGGGCAATCGCGGTTCGATTGTTACAATTAAGGCTTAAGATGGCGCAAAAGATCAAAATATGCAACCAAAACGGAGAAACTCTCAAGGAGATCAGTGTCCCTAAGTGTCTCCAGATTGAATACAAGTCGGATTTAGTTTCAAGATATATTGATTTCCTGCGCAGTCAGAAGCGTGAAGCGATTGCCAACACCAAAGATCGAAGCGAAGTCTCTGGCGGCGGTCGAAAACCTTGGCGACAAAAAGGAACCGGCAACGCCCGCGCCGGCTCATCGCGATCACCGATATGGGTTGGCGGTGGAGTAACTTTCGGTCCGACGAACGAGAGGAATTATTCGAAACGAATGAACAGCAAAGAGCGGAAACAGGCCCTAATGATGCTCTTTGCCAATCGAATAAAAAATCTAACGATTATCGATAAAATCGATATTTCCGAGCCAAAAACTAAAAATGCCTTAAAAGTTTTAAATAAACTGCCTCTTCAAGAAGGCGAAATCACTCTTTTTCTTTCTCGAGATTCGCAAAATTCGATACTTGCTTTTCGCAATTTGCCGTTTCTAAACCTGATGAATGTTAAAAATATCGATGTCTTGAAGATCGGCGAAAAAAATCAATTATTGTTTGAAGAGTCTGAATTTAATTCTTTTGTTAAAATTTACGATCATGATAAATAGAATAATCAGTCTAAAACCAAATATCACCGAAAAGGCTTTTACCTTAGCCGCTGAAGGTAAGTATACCTTTATTGTTAATGAAAAAGCTGATAAAGAAACGATCAAAAACGATATCTCCAGGATTTTTAAAGTTACGGTGGAGAAGGTAAATATAATCAGAATCCCCGGTAAGATTAAGCGAACCAGAAAAGGGATCGGTAAAAGAAAAAATATTCTAAAAGCAATCGTTAGTTTAAAAAAGGGTGAAAAGATTGACATTTTCGAAAGCGAAAAAGAAAAAGAACCGGAGAAAAAAGTAGCCAAAAAGGATAAATAATGCCGGTAATTGCTAAAAAACCAACATCGCCAGGGTCTCGGGGAATGGTTCTCTCCGATTTTTCCGGTATTACAAAAAAACAACCGGAAAAAAGTCTGACAGTTCGTATTAAAAGAACCGGCGGACGAAATAATACCGGCCGAATTACTGTTGCTCATCGTGGTGGCGGAGCAAAAAAGATTTATCGTTTAATTGATTTTAAACGTGAGGCTGTGGGGACATTGACTGTCTTGGCAATCGAATATGATCCAAATCGTTCAGCGAATATTGCTTTAGTCAGTGATGAATCCGGTAGAAAAAGTTATATTTTAGCAACTTCGAAGATGAAAGTCGGGCAAAAAGTTGTTTCCGGCGAGGGTATTTATAAAGATGGCAGTCAAGTGAAGCTTATTGATTTACCGACCGCCACCTTTATACATAATATTGAAGTCAATCCCGGAACCGGTGCCAAACTTTGCCGCTCGGCTGGCGCTTACGCTTCATTCCTGGGTCTTGATGGAAAATATGCGATTATCAAATTACCATCAGGTGAAACCCGAAAACTTCTTGGAGAGTGTCTAGCGACAATCGGTGTTGTTAGCAACATCGACCACAATAAAATTGTCAGCGGTAAAGCTGGTCGGACTCGTCATCTTGGACGCCGACCTTATGTCCGCGGTAAAGCAAAAAACCCGGTTGATCATCCTCATGGTGGTGGTGAAGGCAATACTTCAATCGGAATGCCCGGACCAAAAACCCCCTGGGGTTTGCCGACGCTCGGATATAAAACCCGAAAAAAGAAAAATCGAAGCGATATTTATATATTAAAGAAACGATCGGACAAAAAGAGATAAATTATGTCAAGATCATTAAAAAAAGGACCGTTTGTTGATCAAAGACTTCTTGAAAAAGTCAAGAAGTTAAAAGATCAGAGTGGAAGAAAACCGATAAAAACTTGGTCGCGATCTTCGACTATTTTCCCGGAAATGATCGGCACAACTTTTGGCGTTCACAACGGGAAAGAGTTCGTCTCTGTTTATGTTACCGAAGAAATGGTTGGCCATAAATTGGGTGAGTTTTCGCTGACACGAAAATTTCGAAAACATGGCGGTAAGATGGCCAAAGAGCAAGATTCGAAATCAAATGGTAAATAATTTATATGAATATCACAGTCAAAGCAAAATTTATTAAAACCACCCCGAGAAAGTTACGATTAGTTGCTGACGGGGTTAAGTATAAAAAAGCGCTTGAAGCGGCGGATATTCTTCGATTTATCAATAAATCAGCCGCTAAACCGATACTTAAGGCCCTAAACTCCGCATTGGCAATTATCAAAGAGAAAAGCCTTGAAGATGATAAATTTTATCTTTCAAGGATCAACTGCGACCAAGGACCGAAATTAAAACGGCGGGTTTTCCGCTCGAGAGGTCGGGCAACGGCAATTTCAAAGGGGATGTCGCATTTGACAGTTACTCTTTCCGATGATTGGTTTGATAAGGATTTCAAGCTAAAGTCAAAAGCGATTAAAACACAAGATAAGAAAAAAGACACAAAAATTGAAACGGAAAATAGTAAAAATAAGAGTTAACTATGGGTAGAAAAGTATCACCAACAAGCTTTCGCATCAAATTTAATGAGACTTGGAAGAGCCGCTGGTTTTCTGATAAAAACTATACAAAAAATTTAATCGAAGACATCCATCTCCGAAAGGAAATTGGGAAACTCTTACCGAATGCGGCTGTTTCTCGAGTTGAAATCGAACGCGATAGTGCTCAAACGGTCGTAAATATTCATTCGGCAAGACCGGGAGTAATCATCGGTCGCAAAGGAGTTGGTACTCAAAATTTAAAGGATAAATTACAGAAACTAACTTCAACCAAATTAGTAATTAATATTTTGGAAATCAAAAATCCGGATGCGGATGCAACTTTGATTGGTCAAAATATTGCTTATCAAATTAGCAATCGAGTTGCCTTTCGCCGAGCAATGAAGCAAGCAGTCGAAAAAGCCACTCAAGCCGGGGTTTTGGGAATTAAAGTTGTTGTTTCCGGTCGTCTTGGCGGAGCAGAGATTGCTCGATCGGAAAAACTGATTGTCGGTTCAGTCCCACTTTCGGTCTTAAAGAGTAAAATCGATTATGCTCTAGCGGAAGCAAATACGACATATGGTGTTATCGGGATAAAAGTCTGGGTATATAAAGGTCAAGCGGAAAATAAAAGCTATCTTGCGGAGTAGATTATGTTGATGCCGAAAAAAATGAAACATCGAAAACAACAGCGAGGAAAGAGAACCGGAGTTGAAGTCCGCGGGACGACTCTTTCTTTCGGTGATTTCGGCATTAAATCACTTTCGTGTGCTTGGATTACCGCTCGTCAGATCGAAGCCGCTCGAAGAGCAATGACGCGACATATTAAAAGAGGGGGTGAGGTTTGGATCAGAATATTCCCCGATAAACCGGTAACAAAATCATCGGGTGAGACTCCGATGGGAAGCGGGAAAGGGGCTCTTGATCATTTTGTTGCTGTTGTTCGTCCAGGAAGAGTTTTATTCGAGATGGGCGGAGTTTCGGAAGAGTTGGCGAAAGAAGCGATGCGCTTAGCGGCATATAAATTACCAGTGAAAACAATTTTCATCAAACGAGATTAAAATGAAATTATTGGAAATTAAAAAAAATTTACGGAGCCAAAAACTAGCCGAACTCAAAAAAGCTCTTGATCTTGAATATGAAAAATTGGCGAGAATTCGAGTAAATGTCCATGCCAAGAAGGAGAAAAACTTCAATAAGATAAAAGAATCGAAACAACAAATTGCTCGAATTTTAACGATCATTGGTCAGAAAGTTGAGAATGAAAATGACAAATAAACAAACGACAATTCTTAGAAAAAAGATCGGTCAGATTGTTGCTACTAATAGCGAAATGACAGCGACAGTTTTGGTTGAAAGAATCAAAGAACACCGATTGTATAAGAAAAAATTCAGAATCGGAAAAAAATTTCTCTGTGAAAATCCTGATAATAAATACCAAGTTGGTGATTTGGTGGAAATTGTTCCGACAAAACCGTTAAGTAAAAGAAAACATTATCTAATTTCAAGACGAAAAAATGATTAGTATGCAGACACAACTTAAAGTTGCCGATAATAGCGGTGCTAAAGTAATACAATGTATTACGATTTTAGGTGGTGCCTCAAAACGAGGAGCAGAAATCGGCGATATTATTTCGGCTTCGGTCAAAGAGGCAATTCCTCGCGCCCAAGTTAAGAAAAAAGATGTCGTTCGAGCGGTAATTGTTCGCCAAAGGAAGCCTTTCCGGCGATCTGATGGTTCGTATATCAGATTTGATGAAAATGCTGCTGTTATTATCGGTGAGGATAAAAATCCCAAAGGCTCGCGAATTTTTGGATCAATCCCGAGAGAACTTCGAGAACGCGGATATAATAAAATTATTTCACTCGCCCCCGAGGTCTTATAAATGAACAAGATAAAAATCAAAAGTAAAGATTTAGTTATGGCAATTGCCGGTAAAGACAGTGGCAAGACTGGAGTTGTTGAGCGAGTTTTTCGCGATCAATTAAAAGCAACTGTTAGTGGCATTAATATTTGTAAAAAACATTTGAAGCCAAATAAAAAATCACCCCAAGGGGGGATTAGTGAATTCCCGGCAAAGATGGATATTTCGAATTTAATATTGGTTTGTCCAAATTGTCAGAAACCGACAAAAGTCGGTTACAAAATCGACAATAAAAATAAAATTCGGATTTGCCGGAAGTGTAAAGAATCGGTTGAAGGAGCAAAATAATGACTAAGTTTGATAAAAAAGAAATAAATAAAGTTTTATCGGAAAAACTCGGGAAAAACAATCCAATGGATTTACCAAAAATTGTTTTTGTCTCGGTCAATGCCGGTGTTGGTAAGCTTTTGGGTGATAAAACGGCAATCGCCAAGGTGGCTGATGACATTTCGTTAATCACCGGACAAAAAGCAGTTATCACCAAAGCAAAAAAATCAATCGCCGCCTTTAAAGTTCGTGAAGAAAATCCGGTCGGTGTTAAAGTTACTCTTCGCAGTGGAAAAATGATTGATTTTCTAATTAAGCTAATCAACATTACCTTGCCGAGAATTCGCGACTTTCAAGGAATTAAGAAAACTAGTTTTGATCAACAAGGGAACCTTTCGATCGGGTTTCGGGAACAAGTTTTTTTCCCGGAAATTAAATATGAAAATGTTGATAAAACTTTCGGTCTTCAAGTTAATATTAAAACCACTGCTAAAAATCAAGAGGAAGCAATCGCTCTCCTTTCGGCCTGGGGTTTGCCTTTCGTAAAAGAGGAGAAAAATGGCTAAAAAATCATTGATTGCCAAAGCAAACAAAAAACCGAAATTTTCAACCCGAATTATTCGGCGTTGCAAATGTTGCGGTCGGAGCCGAGCTTATCTTAGAAAATTTGGTTTATGCCGCTTATGCTTTAAAGAATTCGCGAGTCGAGGCGAAATTCCCGGAATATCAAAATCAAGCTGGTAAATTATATGGATCCAATTTCAAACTTTTTGAATCAACTTAAAACATCAACTTTTTCCGGCAAGGAGAAAATGATAACTCGTTATTCCAGCCTTAAGAAAAATATCTTAGAGGTTTTAAAGAAACATTCGTACATCATCGATTTTCAAGTTGACAGCGATAAAAGTTTTATTACAGTGACTTTGAAGAAAGATGTATTTTCCCATCTTAAAAGAATTTCTAAGCCGGGACAACGTATTTATGTCCAATCAAAGGAAATCCCAAAACCGCTTTCCGGGTATGGCTTAGTTATTGTTTCAACACCTCGTGGAGTTGTTGATGGTAAGGAAGCAAAGCGGCTCGGGGTTGGTGGTGAGTTAATATGTGAGGTCTGGTAATTATGAGTCGAATCGGAAAACTATTAATAAATATCCCCGAGGGGGTCGAAATAAAAATCGATCGTCTTCAAGTTATTGCCAAAGGGACACTCGGTGAACTTTCATTAAATTTGCCGGAAGGGATCGGGATTAAAGTTGATAATAAGAAAATTGAAATTATTCGAGAGTCGGAAGACAAAAAAGTTCGTTCACTTCATGGTTTGTATCGAATTTTAGTTCAAAATATTATTGTTGGTGTTTCCGTTGGTTTTTCAAAAACATTGGAATTTAAGGGAATCGGCTATCGGGTAGCGGTTAACGAAAATATTTTGACTTTAAATGTCGGTTATTCCCATCCGGTAGAACTTAAAATTCCCGATAATTTGAAAGTTACAGTTAAAAAATCGACAATTGAAGTTTCCGGTATCGACAAATCGAAAGTCGGTCAGTTTGCCGCAGATATTCGCGCTGTTCGAAAACCGGAAGTTTATAAAGGCAAAGGAATTCGCTATACTGATGAACATATTAAGATAAAACCGGGAAAAACGGCGGCGAAAGGTTAATATGGAAAAAGAAATCAAAAGAAATCGAAGAAAGATTAAAATCAGAAAAACTATTTATGGAGAAGCGAAAATTCCACGAATCGCTATTTTTCGAAGCAATCGCTACCTTTATCTTCAGGCGATCGATGACCGTTTAGGGAAAACGATTGCTTCTGCTAACACCCAAAAATCAAAAGAGCCGAAAACAAAACAAGCCTTAACGGTCGCTTCTTCTTTAGCAGAAAAACTTCAGAAAGCAAAAATTAACCAAGCGGTTTTTGACCGCGCCGGCTATAAATATCACGGTTTAGTGAAAACAATTGCCGATTGTCTTCGAGAAAAGAAAATTAAGATTTAACAAATGAGAAAAAACCGAAATCAGGATCCAACAATCGAAAAAGAAAAACAATTTGATGAACGGGTTTTACAAGTCGATCGGGTAACCCGAGTTGTTAAAGGTGGTCGACGTATGAGATTCCGAGCGCTGGTTGTTGTCGGTGATCGAAAAGGAAAGATCGGTTTTGGGGTTGCAAAATCAAACGAAGTTGCCGGAGCGGTTAAGAAAGCCAATAATTTGGCGATCAAGAAAATGATAAAAGTTCCGATTATAAATGGTACGATCCCACATGAAACTCGATCCGCTTACAGTGGAGCCGATGTTCTTTTAAAACCGGCATCCGAAGGAACTTCGATTGTCGCTGGTGGTGTTGTTCGGTCAATTGCCGAATTAGCGGGGATTGAAAATCTGCTTTCAAAAATGCTTGGCTCTTCAAACAAAATGAATAATGTCAGAGCAACTTTTAAAGCGCTATCAAGTTTTAAGGTTAAATAAAATGTTGAGTACCCTAAAAAAAGTGAATACCAAAGATCGAAAACGAGTTGGTCGAGGAATTTCCGCCGGCCAAGGGAAAACTGCCGGTCGAGGAACAAAGGGTCAGAAATCTCGCTCCGGTCATAATATCCCCCGAAAATTTGAAGGTGGTCAGATGCCGTTTTCAATGCGGATGCCCAAAATCAAAGGTTTTAAAAGCAGAGCGAAGGAAGTGATTGAAGTTTCTTTGGATTTGATTTCCGAAAAATTTAAAGACGGCGAAAAGGTGACTTATGAAAGTTTGAAAGAAAAGGGGATTATTAAAAGTGTCAGCGATCGGGTTAAAATTTTAAATAATGGAGAGTTAAAAGCGACGGTTGAAATTTTAGTTCCTCACTCAAAATCTATTGTTGTAAAAAATAAAGCGGAAAAAACCAAAGAGAAACCGAAAGAAGAAAAATAATTCGAATAAAACGGAAAGATAAATCTAAAAAGACCCGATACGGGTCTTTTTAGATTTGAGAAAAACTATTATTTAATAATTTTTTTAAAGAAATAGCTCGACAGAGGGTAAATCTTTCCGATAATCGCTAAAAACTCAATTAACAGGAATTTGAAAAAACCGGAATTTTCGAGGATCTTCAACAACCGATCCTGTTTTTGTTTCGAACGAATAACGGTCTTAAGTTTTTTCGGACGATAATTTTTATCAATAATTATGCGCGCAATCTCTTCACCGGAGACCAATGCCTGATAAATTCCCTCGCCGGTAATACTTGAGGCCAAGCCGGCGGCATCACCGACTAAAAATTTATTGCCAAATTGAAAACCTTGAAAATCGCAATTTATCGGCGCCGCTTGATATTTGGCGTCAGTAAAATCGATTCCGATTTTTTTTAACCAAAGATGAAAATTTTCCTTAACATTCTTGGAGCTTTTTGAATTTGCAAGACCGCCACTGCCGATTGAAAGATGATTTTTATGAGGGAAAACCCAGGCATACCAGGAGCCAAAAAACCGATAGTCATAAATAATTGTGAAATTTTTGATTGGTGATTTTGTTGGTGAGACTAAATATTGAAAGGCGAAAGCGATCGTTTTGGTTTTTAATTTTAAATATTTTCGAACAATGGAATTTGAACCATCAGCGCCGACTAAGAATCGAAACGAATATTCTTTGCCGTTCTCTGTTTTGATTATGTTTTCATCTATACTAGCTACTCGGCAATCAGTAATTATTGTTGCATGATTGTCATTAATTTGCTTCTTCTGCCAAATACCGAGAGTGGTGCGATCAATGGTAAAAAAATGATTCCAACGAGGTCTTAAGATTGTTTTTTGTAATGGAGTTTGTAGAATAATTTCTGAAAATTCTTTTTCGAGCAAGTTTTTTGGCAGTCCCAAATACTCAACATCACGTCGAAAAAGTCCGCCGGCACAAACTTTCGGACCGATGATCGGATTTTTTTCCAGAAGCAGAGTTTTAATTTTATTTTTCGATAAAATTTCGGCGCATCGAAGACCGGCTGGCCCGGCGCCAATTATGACAACATCGTATATCATACGATGATTATAGCAAAATTAAGCTCAACTGACCATGGAACGGCTCCCCGCCGAACAGATCATTCGACGGGGACAATGTTCTTGTAGAGCTCGTCAATACTGCCCTCACTCCCTTTTAGGGAGTCAATAACATCTTTGAGTCCGAGCTTTGCGACCGCTGCTTTCAAGCGAACGGTCGTTGAAACGTCCCATATCACGCTTCCGTCAGGGAGAGTTACTCCAAAACTCCCTCCACCGACCGAGTACGCTTTTCTTCCCGGAAGAACAAGAAGCAAGGCGTCTGCCTGTTCTTTGGTCAAGTACGCTGTCGTATCCGTTTCAATCCCTCTTTCCGTTTCAGATTGCCAACTAGAGAAAGATTCTCCCTAGCAGGCCGCTAAAACAAAAAACCGCCCGAGCGGCGGCTATTTTTTAGTTGATTATCCGATTCACTAAAAGCCACCGCGGAAAGGCGAGGAAATAATAATGTTAATGTTTAAGTTGGTATTGATATTCATCAAAGACAACTTATCAGATTTTTTTTTCTTTGTAAAGACGGGGTGTGGGCGTTCCGATGCAACATCGGAACGCCCACCGGATGAGGGAGATTAGACAGGAATCGGCTCAAGAAGAATAGCCCGTACCTCCTCTCGATCGGCTACCGCCGCCTTGTAGGCGGCGTAGGCAGAAGAATCGGTCATGACGCACAACAACCCCATATCATGCTCGGGATCGATATAGCCAGCCCTCTCTTTGGTCGGGATCGGTTTTGGCATGTTTCGCGGTGTTTCCACAACGATTCCTCCAATCAAAAAAGCCGCTTGTAGCGGCTGTTCGTGGACTCGGTCTTTAAACCAAAATCAAAACAAACGCCGCTCGCGGTAGCCAAGTAGAAGGACGAGAAGCATTGTTTGTCTTTGACCTTGATTCATAGCTAAAATATATCAGATTATAGAATTATGTCAAACAAAAAAATAACTAGACAATCTCTATTGGTTTATTAATTTTTCTGCCATAATTTATTTATACGATATTTAGATATAACTTTGAGGGGAATTATGGAGCAAGCTACCTCTAATGAAGTACGTCATAACGTTATTGGTAACAAGAGATATTTCGGCTCTGATTCGGGGGAATTTAATAATCCGATTGAGCATGAAAGGTAGAAAATGAAAATAAAACCTACTAAAGTAAGCAAAGTTACCGTCGGTGTAACTAAAGGAAATGATTTTTATTCGGTTTTTAAATTGATATTTATTAATAACCGTGACAGTCAATAATTGAGACCTATCCCGAGCAATGCAAAACCGAATACGGCCAAACATTTACTAGAAGATACTAATACGCTATATTTGGTTTGTTGGTTTTGATACTCTGGTCCTGCCCTTGGGGTACATTTATAAAGAGTCCAACTGTAAAAATCAAGGGTTCCAAACTATCTTTTATCCGCCTCTGGCGGACTCGGTCGAAATGATAATTTTATCAAATTATTTAATTTTGGGAGGTACAAATGCCCAGACCAATCGAAAGACCTATTGAGCCTGATGAAAGTTCATCGGAAATGATGTCGGAAGGAGAACGCGGAAAATCTAAATATTTAGCTATAGTGAAAAAAAGGGAATCAGACATCGAAACATCTCGGGGAATTTTCCATAACTCTACTCCGGAAGAACTACAACAGTCCATAGACAATTATGTTGGGGAAGGGAAACCATTTGATGTAATAAATATTTTAGAACTAACAGATAAACCAATTGAGGAAAAACTAAAATATGCAATTCTTGCTGCCGAAAAAAGAATAGCGATCATTTCAGACAAACCAGCAGAACATTTTGGAGAAGATATGGTTGGAGAAATAAATAAAGCTATAGAAATTTTGAGAGCTAAAATTTTAGTCAGAGAATTAAGAGGTGACAATTTACCATATGATGAATACATTGAAATTCAAGAATTAAATAACAAAATACGTGAACTTGAACATCCTGATTCTGAATAATTAGTATGCATAGAGAAATATTGACATAGCATTTTTCTGCGTCTTGTTTAGTTTCACTTTTCTTCCGAGTTGATGCCCTCAAACGGACTGACCGGGATTGTTTTAAACGATAATATTTGTTCCGAAATCAGACAAATCACCCAAAAGTATTTTAAAACCCCCATTGAACAAAAGAATATTTTTAATACAATCATCAGGTCTAATACCTATATAAGATTTCTGCTTTTGTAAGGGAATCAACGGTTTCTCAATCCTTCCGATTTTGTCAAATTGAGAAATAGTGTTATACTTAACGAGGATAATAAACATTGGAGGAAAAATGAAAGGTCAAGATTTCTTAAAAGGGGCTGCGATCGGGGCAATTGCTGGGGCAATTGCCGGAATATTGTTTGCGCCGCAGTCGGGAAAAGAGACGCGAGCCGATATTAAAAAGTATTACGATGAGATGAAAGACAAGATCTCAAAGGAAATTGCACAAGCGGGCGAGTTCACCAAAGAAAAATACAATCAAATCGTAAAAAAGATTGTTTCCGGTTACAAAGACGCAAAAAAAATTAGCCAAGAAGAAGCGGTTGAGGTAATCGATAAGCTTGAGTCCGGTTTTGAAAAAATTAAAGTCAAAATCGAAGAAGATAAAAAGGGGTAAGTCTTTCTCGAATCTAGGAGACGGTGATATTCCGGCGGCTAAAAATCAAGGCCGCCAGAAGGGTTGAGCCGATCATAATACCACCGAAGATGTAATAAGCGAGTGGGTCGATTTGATTATCGACGAGCGCTTTATTAGCGTTGAAATAATGGAAAAAAGAAAGATATTTGAGATCGGCAAGATTGTCTTTTAAGGAGGAAACAATATTTAGTGCGTACATAACAACAATTACTCCGACAGAAAAGAAATAAGCTTTAGCTCGTTCGCTAAAGAGGGCCGAAAATAAAGTCGTTATTGAATAAATCGCCCCGCCGAAAAGAAGTCCGAGGATAAATATCTTCGTGTGGGCTTCGAGAAAATAATCGACCCCGTGAATTTTTGCCAACGGGATGATCGAAAAGACCGTCATCGCGGTAAAGACAACAAAGATTAAAAGTCCGGAAAAATATTTGGAGATAAAAATTATGATTCGGGAGATCGGTTGCGCGAGTAGAGTTTCAATTGTTTTCCGTTCAATTTCACCGGCGATCGAATAACCTCCAATCGAAACGACCAAGGCAACGGCTAAAATTGGCCAGAGGAAACTATAGTTTTCAGTCGCCAAGAAATTTTCAATTTTGCGAAACATTGCCGCCATATCGGTGATCCCAAAAGCCTTCATTAATGATTCCGGATAAGCAGCAAAAGCTTGGGAAAGTTCATCGGCCTGATCTTCCATCGATGGAAAGATAGCAACATACATCCAGATGAAACTGATTTCACCGATAATATAAACTAAAGTCGAAACCAGCCGATCCTTGATTGTTCTCAAAAAAATTGCCAGCATTATTTATAAAACTCCATAAATATTTTATCGAGCCCGGCATGTTCAATAGTTAAATCTAAAATATCTTTTTTGGCAAACAGTTTAACCAACTGGTCAATATCGCCACGAACCGTTAAAGTGATGCTGTTTTTTTGTAAATTATTGATCTCGCAGTTTGTAATTTTCTTAACCTTTTCTCGGTCGACAGTAGTTTTAAATCGCGCTTCGACTAAGTAGATTCTTTTTTTATGAAGTTCGCGGATATCTTCAACAGCCACCAGCTGACCATTGCGAATAATTGCCGCCTTTTCACAAATTTTCTCAACCTCGGCTAAGTTATGCGAAGACATAAAGATCGTTTTCCCGCGATTTTTCATCTCGGTAAGGATTTCATAAATTGTGTTTTGAAGCAGAGGATCTAAACCGGTAGTTGGTTCATCTAGAATCAAAATTTCCGGGTCGTGCATCAAAGCGAGAATTAGAGAGATTTTTTGCTTATTTCCGGTTGAGAGAGTTTTTATTTTGTCTCCTAAATTTGCTCCAAGCTTTTCCGCTAAATCATTAACACGGTTTGATCGACCGCGAATCTTTTCAATTAGTCTGATGTGTTCTTTAGCGTTCCAGTTGTCGTAAAGTCGCGGATCGGGCGCCAAATAGCCGATTTTTGATTTCAGCTCAACGGTATTTTTTTGGGCATCAAGTCCCAAAATTCTTACTTGCCCGCCGGTTGGTCGGATAAAATCCATCAGACAACGAATTGTTGTTGTTTTGCCAGCACCGTTCGGACCTAGAAATCCAAAAATCGCTCCTCGGTCGACGGAAAAAGTCAATCCGTCAATCGCTCGAGTATTTCCAAAATATTTTTTTAAATCGACAACTTCGATTGCTTTCACAACAGTTATTATATAATATCTTCAAACTATTGGCAAAAATTATAGTCGGTCAATAAAACGATCGGCGATTTTTTGTTGCCCCGATAAATTTGGGTGGATACAATCGACTTCCGAGACATCGCCTGTTCCAAGGTCCGAATTAAAAAGATCGACAAGCATCGCCCCATTATTATTAGTTGCGGTACTGATTTTTCCGTTAAAGTAATTTATTCCGATTGCGACAAGTGAAGAATCTAAACTTTTATAAGGGTTACAGGCGCTGTAATCGGCTTGCCAGATTGTTGAATAATTCGGAATATTACCGACCAGAACAGTCCGACCGGTTCCAACGGCGCCGGCAATAATCGAATTAATATTCGATTCGAAATCTGCCGGAAGAACCGGAGTCTCTGATAAATAGGACAAAAGATCATTCCCACCGATAAGTATGGTAATATATTTCGGATTATAATCGATAATTCGGGGCACTTGAGACGACAGACAGTCACTAGTTTTTGCCCCGGAAACGGCAAGATTGATCGGGGTTAGCGATTGTCTAGCCAGAAGATATTTATAAAAACTATTGATATTAGTACCGGTTGAAAAGCTATAACTTGGATTATTACCAATCATGTTTAATTGCGGATTACTAGCGTTTGTAATGCTGTCGCCGATGGCAACGAGATGATAAGTTGTTGTTGGTAGAGTTTCTTCCACCGATGACGATTCGCCGTTAGTATTTGTTGTTGGACTGTTATCACCGGTGTTTACGGTGGTATTTGTATTGTCGGTTGCTGTCTTTGATCGGTTGTTTTTGTTTCCGGCTGACTTCTCTGGCGCTTGGTTATTATTGGGAACACTGGAATCTGGTGTTGTTGTTTCCATCTCTGATTTGGAATCTACAAAAGAGTCCGTTAAAATGTCATCACCAGTATTTTTAGGTATATAAGCATTTGCGTAAACTAGACCGACACTACCGATTAGTAAACCGGCAATTAAGACCCAGGAGATACAATAATCCCGAAAGACGATTCCCTTTACTGTGAAAATTCTCATAGTTTTATTATAACAAACATAGCAACCTCGAAACAGCAAAACAAAAAGCCCAAATTATTCTGAAGAAAGAAATGTGTAAACAACTAAAAATCAGATGAACGATTTAGAATTCTCTGGATCCGCTGGATTGCAAACTAATTGTTGTAATTGACAATTATCGTGGCATTCTTTTGAGAAGTATCAACCGAAAAATTGATTGCAAGATTGTCCTTACTCATTCCGGAAGTACTAACCGTCCCATAGGTTGAGGTTGAACTTTCTGCCCAACCTTTATCTGTTAATTGCTTTTTGTAGAGGGTAAATGCATTATCGGTTACATCATCACAAGAAACCGACCAGCTTTTATAATCAGTATTAGAGGAAGCGGCATAAATAATCGTTCCATATTTGAATTCAGGGACTACACTCGGCATATCTGCCGGCCACTTGGCGTTGCTACCGGTAGATACTGACCCGGATTCATCGCTGTATGAAGCGCCGTCATCTGAAATATCAACATTACCTCCGAGCGATGACTCGAGTATCTTCTCCGCAGTAACTTCGCTGGCCTTTTTTGCTAAGTATCTACTGACGGCATAACCGACTCCGCCCAAAAAGACCAGCACGACAACGATAATGATAATTACTTTCGGATTTGACGATTTAGTTTGCGGCTTACTGGTGCTTGCTTGGGGTTTATTTTCACTCTCTGTTGGAGTAGTAGCAGAACCTTTTTCCTCTTCCATCCTAACCTCCTTTTATAATTAATTATTAGATTGAATTGGGAACAAGTTTTTTGCGTAGACATTTTTGGCAAAAAATAACACCACGACACTTTATCATAATATTATTTTTGACTATTATACTTTATAATGATAACATAACTTTAATAAAAATAGGAGTAATTATGCTGGAGGGAAAGTCGGCGATAGTGACCGGTGCGGGACAGGGGATCGGTGAAGGAATTGCCCGGGTTTTAGGTAGAGAAGGAGCAAAAATTGTCGTTGCTGACTTAAACTTAGCAAATGCTCAAAAAGTCGCGAACAAAATAAATGAAAATGGTGGTCAGGCTTTGGCAATCGAGTGCGATGTTTCTCAAAAATCTTCAGTCGACCAAATGATCGCGGAAACACTGGCCAAGTTTGGCAAAGTTGACATCCTAGTCAATAATGCCGGTATTTATCCTTTTAAGCCTTTTTTGGAGATGACGGAGGACGATTGGGATAAAGTAATAGTGATTAATTTAAAAGGCAGTTTTCTCTGTTCTCAAGCGGCGGCGCAAAAAATGTCGGAAGGAAGCAAGATTGTTATAATTTCTTCAATTGCCGCTTTTGTCGGTTTTCCGGGGTTAGTCCATTATTGCGCTAGTAAGGGAGGTCTCGACGCTTCGATTCGGGCAATCGCCCTTGAGCTTTCAAAAAAGAAAATCAACATCAATGCTATCGCCCCGGGAGCAATTGAAACTCCGGGAGCGACTTCGACTGATGAAATTAAAAATCAAACTATTGCAAAAATTCCACTCGCTAGGATGGGTCAGCCGGAAGATATTGCCAACGCTGTCGTTTTTCTTGCTTCCGAAAAAGCCGATTACATTACCGGTCAAACTTTGATTGTCGACGGTGGTTGGACCTTGAGCTAATATAATTTGTTATAAAAAAATTGTTGGCCGATGGAGAAGAGCCAACAATAACGGTGCCACATAGAAATCGAATTCTAAATTAAAATTGTTCTATATATTAAAAATTTTGACAGCGTTTTTATATAATATGTTTTCTTTGTCGGGCATTGGGATATTTAGAGAACTAATAAGTTTTAAATGATCTTTTGTAGCGCACTCGGGGTAGTCTGTACCGAAGAGGACACTATCTGTTTTTCTCTCTAATGTTTTTTTAATAATTAACTTTATTTCGTCAATGCCGCCACTTTCCTCGATGACTTGATTATCGGCCAGCGCTGAAGTATCAAAATAGATATTTTTTTTGTCGTTTGTTTCAGAAAAACAGTACTTAAGTTTAGGCCAAAAATAATGCGATATAATAATCTTTAAATTCGATTCTTTTTTTGCAAGCGCAGAAATAAGTTTTGGATTATTATACTTCGAGCAATCCTTATCTTTGGCATTTATACCCGTATGAATCATTAAAGGAACGGTGTACTTCAAACACAGATCGATGCTCGGTCTAAAAGCCGGATCGCTTAAAAAAATCTTGTCATGACCGGGGAAAATTTTCAGCCCGATTATTTTTTTATCTGATAATAATGTATCAAAATATTTGAAATTTTTGGACGAATGATTAAACGGGTTAATCGCCCCGACAATCTTGATGTCGCTGATGTCAGAAGTGAGATCGAGTAGTTTTTTGGTATCGGCACAATTGGAATCAGACAGGTAATCAGCGATAATTACTTGTTTACTGATTTTGTTTTTCTTCATATTTAAAAGAAGTTTATTCAAAACTTCGCTCCATGACCCATTTTTAGTCATAAGTGATAAATGTGAGTGACAGTCTATAATCATGATTTTTATTTGTTACATTATGTTCTTGCCGACAGAACGATAACAAGTATGCCAACCGAATTAAGCAAAAATGAAATCAATATAAATTGCCAATTTTTTACCTTTGAAAGACCTAACAAACTAATACCTGCTTCGTCAGGAATGGGGGAAGCAATAATGAAAGCCCCAACAATCGGCAGTAGCCATATGAAATAAGGAGTCAAAAAAATTTTCTTGACAAAAGACCCCCCGAATTGATTAATTATCGGAGATAATTCCTCAAATACTTTGTCTTTTAAATAACGGAATATGAGGTAGTCACCTAAAACCGCACCGGCGCCGGCTATTAAGGCAATCATAATCGGATTAAGAATTTTTGCCAGATCGAATAATACGACTGTTGCTGGGATTACCGTGAAAATTGACACAAAGAAAATACCGGTGATAAAAGCACCAAAAAACCCAAGATTCCCGATTTGCCGTATTAAATTTTGGACCCCATCTGTTTCGGCGAAATAGAAAAATAGCCCTAGGCTCAATACCAGAAAAGTAGTATTTTTATAAGACCATCTTCGCCATTTTATAATTAAATCTTTTTCGTTCATACTTTAAGTATATCAGCAGATTGTTTAAAGAGCGACTGATCTCAATATCAAGACATAGTATTAGTCATAAGGATTTTATCATTTATTGTCTGGTCTTGCAGAATAATTGGATATATGTTTTTGCGAAGAGATTGCTTCTAAAATCATCTCTTTTGGAATAGAATCATAATTCTCGTTGCCGAATTTAATTGTTCGGCAATTTGTATCACTGTCTGCCAGACAGGAGCATGAATGGCAATAATTCTCTGATGTTTCTGCGCTTAAAATATCCTCAAGTTTTCGCCCGTTAATAATTACTGTGTTCGAATCGGGCATCTCGCTTGCGCTCAATATTGTTTCTTTGTAGTCGATTTCAATATTTTTGTAGCTAACATCTTCCGATATTTTCTGTAATGCCTCTTCTATATTTTGACCGGTGCTTTTGCATCTGACACAAGTTTTACCTTCTTTGTCATAATGCTTCCATTCGATTTCAAGTTTTTTCATTTGAGTTTCTTATTTCAAAACGAAATTAAACAAATAACCTGTAAAGACAACACCGATTCCGACAACAGTTGCAAAAATTATAATTAACTTTGTTTTCATCACTTTCTTGAGAATCAAAAATTCCGGCAGAGAAAGACCGGTAACCGCCATCATAAAAGCGAGTGTCGTTCCCATTGAAACACCTTTTTCCGTTAAAACTGAAACCAGAGGTACAACACCGGCGGCGTTAGAATAAAGGGGAATACCTAGCAAAACCGCTAAAGGCACGGCATACCATTTGTCGCTACCGGCGTAGTTGATTAGAAAATCAGTCGGAACATAGCCGTGAATCCAAGCACCAACGCCAATACCGATAATCAAATATAGCCAAACTTTTTTAATGATGCCTCGTGTATAATTCTTGGCATATCGAATCCTTTCTTTCCAACTCGATTTCCTTAAGACTGCATCTGTTTTGACTTTGTCCTGATAAATAAATTCTGCTATCAAGTTTTTAACTTTTAGTTTACCAATAATAATTCCGGAGAAAATAGCGATCAGAAGTCCGCTTGCGATGTAAAGAAGCGCAATTTTCCATCCGAATAATCCGAGAAGCAAAACAAGAGCAACCTCATTTATCATCGGAGAAGCAACAAGAAAGGAAAAAGTAACCCCAAGCGGCACACCAGCCTCAACGAAGCCAATAAATAATGGAATCGCGCTACAGGTGCAAAAAGGGGTCACAATTCCAAACAGAGAAGCGAGTATGTTACCGGTAAACTGATGTTTTCGAGTCAAAATTCCCCGTATTTTTTCGGGCGATAAAAATGAACGGATAATCGAAACGATAAAAATAATTACCGAAAGAAGAATTAGAATTTTTATAGTGTCGAAAATAAAAAAATTAACCACTTCGGCAAGGCGTGTGCCCTGCTGAAGTCCAAAGACATTATAGCTAAGCCAGTCGGTCAATAATTTTACCGGGTAAAATATAACTTCCATTTTAATATCTTCCTATATTCAATAAATTGTTAACATTTTATATTTTCCTAATAATTGAGCATTTTTAAGCTCAATTATTCCTTTCCGCTGCTAATTAGATATTTTTATATTACCAGTATTATTACACAACACACCCTGACCATTGTTGGTGAGGATTAGTTATGCTCTAGCCAAAATTGAATTTATTATGCAATCAAAAATTATTTTTCCAGCGATTTATCCAGCCAAATAGGCTAAATCCGTTCGATAATTCTTCTAACTGGTCTTTAAGTTCAAGTTGAATTTGTTGGAGAACGATTATTTGATTAGCAATCGCAATTTTTTCTGTATCGCTAGTCAGCTGTGTTATGATCTGTTCCAGCTCTTGAATTTGGACTTGATTTTCATTCATTACTTGTTTCGCTAGTTTCAATTCCTTGTAATTAGCACCAATAAAAAACTTTGCCAATTTACTTCTCGTCTCTACTTTATCAATTGATTCCCCGATTTTATCCTGGTTTTTCGTTTGAGTTTGGGCAACGAGACGAATCTGATCGCCAATCCCCTTATTTTCAATTTGAGCGGCGGAGCGGATTAATTCTTCTGTGGTGTTCGCAACGATGCTTCTTTGTTCGATCCCTTTGGAATTTTTGGGCGTGTATTGCGAAGACGCCTGGCCGATTTCCGATTGGATTTGTTCTTCGGCTTGAGTCTGGGTTTGGGTCATCACCCCCGTTTCGGGGTTATTTGTCTGTGTTTGCGTGCGAGTTTGAGTTGTTACCGTAGTTTCATCTGTTGTAAATGAGTCGGTTGACGCGCTAGAAGAGCCAGCGTTTCCGTTTGTTGACCCTTGACCATTAGTAGAAGTCGCAAAAACTAATCCCGGAGCCATAATTAAAAGTCCTAAAACGAACAAATACACTTTCTTCATAATCCTCCTCAAATATATTATCAAACACATTTTACCATACGACTAATGAAAGGGGAATGAATTAAGTATTTGATTTGCAAAAATCATTAACAATTGAGAAAATCAGGTCGGGTGTGTTAGACTGATCGTTTTATACTATTTAGGATAGAGTGCTCACTGAACGATGTCAGATTTTAGCTTTGAAATATACAACAGTGGTATGACTTATATAATTCTAGGTAGCCTTTCTGCAGTTGCGATCGGTATCGCTAACGCGCTAAGTAAAAAACACAGCTTCTGACTGTATCTTTTGTCTGGTAGAGTTTAAAATTTTTATCTAACAACTTAATCTTGCGGCATAATTAAACGAGTAAAAGTACTTTTGCCAGAGATCATCATTTGATTTGTAATCATTATCAAATACGAAATAATCAGCCAAAACCTCACGTAGACGAATCAATTCTTTTAGCCGCCCTTTATTTTTGGAGTCATCAATCGTCATATCCAAAAGTTCGAGAGTTCTGTCAAAAGCTTTATTTGAATATTCCTTATTCTTTCCCTTCCAGCTGATTGTACGAGAAACTTCACTCCCGATATTAGCCATCTGCTCAAAAAAAGGCATTTTTTTCCATTTACCATCAGCCAAATTACGATGCTTGTATATCATTGTTTTATTAATTTGTTGCAAATTTCCAAGATTTTTTCTCTAACTTTCGGATCGTCAACACTACGGCTCCTGTTGTTTTGTTTTGGTCGTAAATTAATCATTGAATCAAATTCGATTTGGTCTTCTTTGGGCAGATCAGGATAAATGTTTATTCCCCAAAGATCTTCTTGTTTTGACCCACTTTCAATTAAAACCATTTCTCCATCTGAATAAAGCTCGGTATCAACAACGATAATTTCTTTTTTGATATCGACTACTGCTTTGACCAAATTGCCAAACATTTTTTCCGACATCTCTCGTAGTTCTTTGATACTTATCTTTTCATTGACTGTTTTCATAACCCAAGTTTATGAATAAGCGCGTTTTTTGTCAATTGCCTCGCTAAGCGGGGCGGACTATAGCCCCGAAGGGGAACCTTTAGGGTGAAGGAAGTCAAGACTTTTCCCTTAGCTTAATTTGTTTATTGGCTTCTCTTAAAAAGTTTAAATCTCTATTTTGGATAATCTTTTCATATTCATTTTCTGGATGGCTACTTTCAAATTTTTTGATTGCATCTTCAATATTGAGCCATTCTAATTTAAACTCCCGACTTTTCTCCCAATCATCAAATTGAGGCTCTCCTTTATCTCCATCTAATTCTGCTAAAAAACAAATTGAATGATAATTTCTATCCTTTTCTTTGACATAAAACTGATGTTCTCCAAGTTTTTTTAATACCCGAATTTTACAACCAGCTTCCTCCGCTACCTCTCTTTCTAGGGCTTGGTCGATGGTTTCACCTTTTTCTATGCCTCCACCTGGAATTTTAAAATAACTATTAGCGCCTTTAACATTCAAAATAGCAGTGTTATTCATATCGTCAATTATTACCGCCCTAACCGCAAATTTGTTATCCATACACAAATTGTATCATATTTTAATAGTTTAAACTCGGTCTGTCGTATACAAAAAAGAACCTTCTGGAAAAACTATTTTTATGGCGGGGCGCGGCCATCCCCCACTCCGATTAAAGAATCGGAGCTGCGGCAGGGAACAAAGTTAAAAACGTCAGAGCTTTTCTACTATTTAATTTGAAGATTAGCGATTAGTGGCAGGTGATCAGAAATATCAATGTTAGGACAGCTTTTGGATATTACCTTTATTTTTGGACTAACAAATATCATATCAACCACAGCTTGTGCATAGCCCTGATCATCTTTCCTTTTCATATTAAAAGTTGTTTTTAACTCACCCGCGAATATATTGCTAAGATACTTCCCAATTCTTCTTATTGCTTCATTGGTTGGTCTAGCATTGGTATCACCCGCCAAAATTACATTCTCTTTACCGCGGATATTTTTAATGATTACATCACTCATCTTTTGGCGTCTTTCACTATAATTGTCACCATCCAAATCCCAAACACCTTGGAGGTTAAAGATATTTAAGTTTCCCTCCGGAGTATCGAGCACCACATACTCAAGGTTTCGGGGACAAGAGGGAAAGTTTTTTTCCTCTTCCGTGTAGTCTTTACGATAAGGTTCATTAAAGAATTCTATGTTGTTTTCAATGATCGGGAATTTTGATAATACAGCATTCCCTTGTTCTATTTTTCCTTCTTTTCGGTTATCCAAAAAAGCCGGGGCAAAATCGGTAAACGGATAGTTGAGTTTATCTTGGATCACCTGTAGAGAGCGGTATTTTCTTTCTAGATTCGGAGTGACACCATTATAAACTTCCTGGAGAGCAACAATGTCAGCATCTTCAGCTTTGAGGAAATCTAAAATACCATCGAAAAGATTCCCTCCCTGCCATAAATTTAAGCAAATGAATTTAATGTTCATATAAATAATATACCAGTTTCTTTCGACTCAATAAAATTACTAGTGGAAAACTAGCCATCAGAGCTATTGAGGTATAGACTAAAAAACCTTTCGATCTTTTTTTGCAAGAGCTCAATTAAATACGGGATACTCCTTCGCTCTCCGAGCTATGGTAGAGAACACGGCGGAGGAAGTTAGAACTTTTTGTTTATCCCTTTCGTCGTAATTTTCAACGACTCATCAGAACAATTTAATGTTGAGGGTGGGCTCACCGATGTGCCGGTGAGCCCGTGTTCGTTCGGGGCCAGGCTCTACAGGACCTGGGCATCCTCGGTTGCCTCGATGGCGTTGCGGTTGTCCCACTCCGATTTGGAGTAGTGCCGCTGTTCCACCTCGGCACCATCCCAAGTGTAGGTGTAGACTTCGTCGGTACGGCGACCAAACGAGTGGAAGGCGACGCTCTGGCCAACATCCAGGATGACGATGACCTCGGTGGAGGATTCGCAGTTGTTACCCGCAGAGCACTCCTTGAGCAGGTTGCCGGTCGTACCGTTAGCGAGAACGCTGACCCCGCCACGGAACCCACCAGCGCACCCGACGAAGAGGAGGCAGCGGTTGCTGGCATCGTCGCCGGGGACGACCAGAAGCGTACCCTTCTCCTTCGTCTTGATGACACGGAACTTGCCCTCGGGAAGCGTGGGCTGGCTGGCCTTCAGGCCGGCCTTGTCCCAGTCGTTATTCCTGTACTCGCCCGAGGTGGGGATGTCATCCCCCACAAGGACGACGGGGAGGCTGTCGTAGCGTGCCCTCGCTGCCTCCGCCACCGCCTTGTCGGTGCCGCTGTAGAGTGTCTCGCTGTTGCCGGCGATGACCGTGTACTGCGTCACCGGGACGACGTCCTTGGCCGGTAGGAACTCACGGTCGCGCTTGTTGCGACCGTACACCAGGTTGCAGCGGTAGGCGGGGAAGGGCTCTTCGCCGTATTCCCACGCACTCGACAGCATAACATGTTTCATCTCATCCTCCACCTCTTGGCATTGTCTTGAGGGAGCAGTTTTGGTCGGAGTTGCTCACTCCGTGATACTGCTTGTACAGTACAAGCAGTACGCTAGGCTTATACGGAGCCCAATGTACTGCTTGTATAATATCTCATTATTAAGGAGCTAATTCACGCCAGAATTCAGATTATTCAGCATATTCTAGAATTGGTACATACTATCATATTTAGCCTCAAATGTCAACTAGCGAAGGGGGGGAGACTAAAATACTAAAATAAATAGTCTGGAACTGCTTATTTTGCCATAATATGGCGGGATCCTCCTTCGCTCTTCGAGCTACGTAGGTACACAGTCGACCCTCCTCCGTCCTTCGGACTTCGGAAGAGCATTGCCGGACAATCTCGCCTACAGAAAACAAAAATAGCCAGAAAGCTATTATTTATATCCAAGTTCCATTTATCAAATTCTCTTTTTTCTTTCGTGTCCAACCTTTGATCTGCTTTTCTCGTCTAATTGCTTCAATTTCTGTATCAAATTCTTGATGCCATAGTAGTTTTTTAGGCTGATTCTGTTTAGTAAATTTGGCACCATCTTTAGATAAATGTCTCAAAAATCTTAGGTCCGGGTTTTGTGAATGACCTACATAGTATTTATTATTATCACACAGAACGATATATGTTGAGTATGACATATTACTATTTTGCCCTTCGATAAACTCAGGGCATTCTCCAATCTCTCGGTCGGAGACCATGAGCTTGTCGAATGGCGGGGTCGACACTACTTCGCTAAAGCTACGCAGTGCGTCGCCGGACTCTTCGAGTCCGTCTAGCCATGAAAAAACACCACTTTCGTGATGTCTTTTCATGGCGGGGTCGACCGGACTCGAACCGGCGATCTTCTCCGTGACAGGGAGACGTGATAACCACTACACTACGACCCCATATAAAATTTTGTAATCGACACAGGTCCCTGAACTTTATCGTTGATCAGCTAGTCTGGCGATCTAGCCGATGTCCATCGGCTCGTGATAACCACTACACTACCTGCCCGCAAATGCTACGCATTAAGCGTTGCAGGCGGGCGACCCCATATAAAATTTTGTAATCAAATTCTCTTTACGGAACACCAATCCAAAAAGTCATTTCTGCCGGGTGCACAAAATAACATAACAAAAAAACAGAGATTTGTCCACAAAAATTAGTCGATTCGTTCTTCGCGAGTGGGGGTTCTATTCGTCTCGGTTGAGTAATATATTCCAAAAGCGATCAAACCGAGTAAAACCAGAGCGATAAGTATTTTAATCAAATTTTTCATTTAAAACTTAACCAACTTTTTAATAAAGTTATCGTTTTTCAGGCTCTCAATCCAGCTTTCAAAGCTCATACTTTCATAACCTTTTTTCTCGGTGACTTTTATAATATGCCAACCGTAATCGGTTCGGATCGGTTCGGATACTTTGTCAAGTTCGAGCTGAAAAGCGGCATCTTCAAAAGGTTTAACCATTTGATCATAACCAAACCAGCCAAGGTCGCCGTTTTGTTCGTTGCTACCGGTATCATCGGAAGAATTTTTTGCTTTTTCGGCAAAATCGGCATTACTCTCGGTTAATTCTTTATAGATACCGTCGATTTTTGCTTTCGCTTCGGCAACCACTGGCTCGGCGGCATTTTTATCTACTTTTATTAAAATATGACTGGCATGGATCTGAACCGGAACGGTTTCGCTCATCCGAACGCGCAGAAGTTGGCTGTAAACTAATTTTCTAAATTCGGTTAGGTTTAATCCATAATAATTGCTTAAAACTTTTTTGACTTCTTCCTCGCCCCCGTTTTGATCAATCAAGGTTTGGATTGTTTGATCAACCTCGCCATCGGTTATTTTGACGCCATATTCCGGGGCCTTGAGTTCCAAAAGTTTATTGTCAATTATTTGATCATAAATTTCTTGTCCAGTATCTTCGGGAATTTCTTTCTGAGATTGGTTGTAAAAATGTTCAATGTAATTTTTCTCAAAAAAGAAGTCTTTTGCTAAAACCGGATTAAAATTGATCAAAGCAACCGGATAGGGGATGTAGTTCGTTATTACTTGAGTAATTTTTGAATCATTCTTAAACGCATAGATCAAGATTGCGAAGACAAATTCAACCAAGAAAAGAATCGTTGCTAAAGATGTAAGAAAAACCGATATAAATTTCAAAGTTTTTCTTGACTGGAAGAAATGGGAGAGCGATCGATAAATTTTAACAAAAAAGTTTCCGATCGGACCAAAGCTGAACTTTGAAGAAAAGGGATTCTTGAACTTTAACTTCATATTATGCTCCTAATTATGCTTCAACACCTTATTGTACTTTTAAACTTACTATATTCCCCAGCGAGTTGTAAAGAGAACAATTAAAAAGGAAATCGCCGAAAAATAAAGATATCGAAAAAAATCTCGCCGATCTTTATCGGTCATTGTTGTCAACCAGCCACCGAAAAGATAGGAGGCAATCGCCATAATTAAACTTCGAGAGATTGGGTTGACTAACCAATAACCAAGGGCTAAAAATATTTCGAAGAGAGTCAAAACCAAAAGAAAAAAGTAAATTCCGTGAGCCTTCTTCACCTGATAAATCGGAAAAATTATCCAAATGATCAAAAAAAGTAAGAGCATAATCAGATACATCGGATAAGTGTTCAAAAAGAGAAGTTGGTATAAAAAATAACAACCGGTAAATACAAGATAAAGTATCGGTAAAGTTTGAAAAGCTCTTTTCCAGATCAGATAAATTGACAAGATTCCGATGCCGACGACAGCGATCCGAATTATTTGGTTAATTCCGATTATCTCCAGACCGCGGCTTAGATCAACCCAAAAAAATCCTGCCAAAAAAACTACTAGCATTGAGGCCAACAGGTTTAAAGTCAAATTACTTTCAAGAGCCTTCTTTAAGGTTAACACTCTTCTCCTGATAATCTTTGCCGATAATAATTACAATATCTGTGGTCGAGTCTGCAGTCCGTTTCCTTTTGACAACTGAAGCATCCAGTCGATCCATTAGAAAATCAAGAGTAAATTTTTTCTCCCCATTACTGTAATCGCAAATTATTGTTTTTTCAACTTTTTCAGTGTTATCAACACGAACTATATTATAGCCATAACTTCGCAATGTTTCTGAAAGTTTAAGCGCAAGACCGGCAGTTGGGCTACCGTTTAATACTTCAATCTTGGCATTTTCACGTTTAAGATCGGGATCGGAAAATATTTCATGAGCAATTTTTTGGATAACCTCGTAATTATCACCATTCGGATAGAGATAAAAGGCTCCCGAAGAACTATCCGAGTAAAGCTCACCGCCGCTACCGGTTTGCAAAACTTTTGAAACGGTTTTGGAACGGTCGAGATCTCTGATAATCGAAACTAAGCGTTCAACCTCAAGAGTGGAAAAATCAGTTTTAACATGGTCGCCGAGGGTTGATAGAGTGTCGAGTATTTTTTTCGGGTTGCTTAAGAAACCGATCGATAACGCTTTGTCTTGAATGGCTTCGATTACCTGCTGTTGACGCCGCGAACGGTCGAAATCCGAAGTAGTTTGCCGACTTCGAGCGTATTTTAGGGCAAGAGCGCCATCCATTTTCTGTTCGCCGGCCTTAACGCGTAGAGGACTATAGCCGATCATATCATAATCTGGATAGTATGGATCGTAGAGAGCATTATCGACATTAATCGTAATTCCGCCGAGGATATCAACAAATTTAATAAATCCTTGAAAATCGACATTCAGGTAATAGTGAATCGGAAGATCTAAAATTTCACCAACGACATTTTTAATTGCCTCACCGCCACGACCCTCGCCGTTTTTTTCACCATCGGAATAAACCTGATTAATTTTCCCACCGGAGAAATCAGCAGTTTTTACATAAAGATCTCTGGGAATCGAGAGCATTGCCATCGTTTTATTAGTCGGGTCGATGCTTAGAACCATAATCGAATCGGTCAAATTACCCCCGGGATGGCCATTACCGCCAATGCCGGCAAGGAGAATGTTTATCCGTCCGTCACCCTCGCCGTTTAATTGGTCGTTTTTACCAAATAATTTCAAAAAAGCCGATCCACCGGAGAAATTGGTTGTAAACATTTTACTGGCGAAAGAATAGCCAACAGCGATCCAAAGAACAATAGCGATAACTATCCCGGCGACTGTCCAAAAAAAAATTTTTTTACGGCGACGAGTCCAGAATCGATTACCTTTTTCAAAATTTGTCGGCAGGTTTTGTTTTCTCTTAAAAAATCCCATAATTTTGTTTTTATTGAATAAAAAAAATGACCTCAAGAAAATTTTATCAAACAGCGATCCTACTGTCAAAGATTTTTGATCAAACTCTAATTGCCCAAAAAGAGTGATTACTCGATTTTTTTAAGCAAAAATTGTTAAATCCTGTAAATAATTTTTTATTGATATCGCCAGCCTCTTTACAGCTAAAAAAAATTAGGATAAAATTATCATTATGCAAAAGAAGATGAAAAAGGTTATCGAGGTTAAAAATCTGGTGAAACAATACCCGAAACTGACTGCTGTCAACGGAGTCACTTTTGATGTTTATCAGGGAGAAATATTTGGTCTTCTCGGCGAGAATGGCGCCGGCAAAACAACAACTTTGGAGATGATCGAGGGTCTAAGGAAGCCGACTGCCGGTGAAATAAAAGTCGCCGGATTTGACCGATATACTCAACTTGATCAAATAAAGCATAAAATTGGTGTTCAGCTCCAATCATCGGCGTACTATCAGTTTTTAACCCTTCGAGAAATCGTTTCCCTTTTTTGTACTTTTTACGGTTGTGATATTGACCCGATTTCGATGCTTAAAATGGTCGATCTTGAAGATAAAGCTGACTCGTTTATTAACAGTCTTTCTGGCGGTCAAAAACAACGATTTTCGATCATTGCTAGTCTGGTCAACGATCCGGAGATTGTTTTTTTGGACGAACCGACGACCGGCCTGGATCCAATTGCTCGCCGAAATCTCTGGGAATTGATAACAAAAATAAAGTCAAATGGTAAAACCGTTGTTTTAACCACTCATTATATGGAAGAAGCGGAAATCCTTTGTGACCGAGTGGCGATTATGGATAAGGGGATTATTTTGGCTCTTGATGAGACCCACCGTTTAGTTGAAAAAGTCGATTATCCACTCTCGGTTAATTTTATTGATGGGAAGATCGACAAAGCCGAACTTGAAAAACTGAAAAAGGTTGGAAAACTAACCCAAACTCTTGGCAAAGAAAAACATTTTAATCTTCGATTGCAAAAACAAGACGATTTGAATTTTGCTTTGTCGATAATCATTAAATTTAAACCAGAGAGTCTATTAGTCGGTCGGGCAACGCTCGAAGATGTCTTTGTCGAATTAACCGGCAAAAAAATTGAGGAATAGACCAATGTGGAAACTTTTTTTGACTAATTTAAAAATGATCCTTCGAAACCGCCAAGCGCTCTTTTGGAGTTTTATGTTCCCGTTAATGTTTACGGTAATTTTCGGATTATTTTTTGGCAAAAATACCAGTGTCGGTAGTGTCGGGATCATAAATCAATCCGACTCCGAACTGGCATCATCTTTGGTTAAAGTCGTTAAAGAAGCGGAAGTTTTTACCGTAACCGATATTGGTACTATCGATGAGGCTCGCGACAAGATGCAGAAAAACAGTCTTTCGGCGGCCGTCTACGTCCCTGAAAATTTTTCCAAGCCGGCGCCGTCAGCTGATAATCAAATTAGAATTTACTATGATCAAGGGAACGCCCAAGTTGGGACAGTCGTTGTCGGGTTTGTTGAAAAATTTTTAAATCAGGTCAACTTTCAGTTAGCCGGAACTCAACCGATTTTTACAGTTGTTACCGAGAAATTAAGCGATCGTGAGTTAACTTATTTTGACTTTGTTCTTGCTGGCGTACTCGGTTTGGCGCTTATGAATTCATCGATTATCGGCATTGCTGTCGGGATGAGCAAATATCGAGAAGATAAAATTTTAAAAAGAATTACAACAACACCGATTAAGAGTTGGGAATTTATAACCGCCGAAGTTCTATCGAGATTGATTTTAAATATTTTTCAAGTCGCCGTCATTTTAGTTATCGGGATCTACTTTTTTGATGCCCATATTTACGGCAGTATTCCGATGATTTTTGTAATTTCCTTGGTTGGCGCTCTCCTTTTCCAATTAATCGGTTTTGTAATTGCCAGTTTTTCAAAAACTACCGATGCCGCTCAAGGGATGGCAACGGCAATTACTATCCCAATGATGTTTTTGGCCGGTGTTTTCTTCCCGATTGATTCGCTTCCAAAATGGCTTTATTCAATTGTTCAATATTTACCTTTGGCGCCGCTCCTTCGAGTGATTCGCGGTGTTACCTTAGAAGCGGCTTCTCCATTTCTCGATCCAAAAAATTTAATAATTGTTTTTTCTTGGATTGTCGTATCGCTGATTATCTCTTCGTTTAGGTTTCGTCTCTCGGACGAGTAACAGTCTACTAAAAGACTCGCCTTGATTTAGAAAAAATTAGTTTTATTTTTTCGAGTAAATAAAACTTTCGCCGGCAAAGAGCACTTTCATCTCGGAAGCGGAATATTTTTCCTTTCCATATTTAGAAATTGCCGCCCGAAAAGTGCTCTCTGATAGTTGTTCGCGACTGTGCAGGTATTTAAAAAGATGCAGAGGCAAATGCACTTTCGGCGAAATTTCTTTGATGTTCTCTTGACTTAACATTAAATTCGCGAGCATCAGATCAATATCTTGTCGGTCGCGAAGTTTTTGTATCTCGTTTGGATTTTGAAAAGCTAACCCATCGCCGGTGTGAAGAATTGTAAAATTATCGATCTCGATCAAAAACCAAGCATTCGGTTCTTTAAAATTTCCATCGCCACGATGGTCGGTTTGAAAAGCGGTTATCAGCAGGCCGTCAACGTTGGTTTTAACCCCACTTTTTAATTTTAAAATATTTACAAGCCGACTTTCGTCGGTATCAAAATAAAAATCCTCCAAAAAAACAACTTTCTTATTATTCTTAAGTGCTTGATTGAGTAGTTTTTTATCAAAATGGTCGGCATCGTCGTGAGTTACGAGAAACAGATCAACGATTTCTGAAAGTTCATTATGAGCATTTGAAAGATAGGGGATATTGGCGGTATCAATCGCAATAATCTTATCACTTGTTTTAATCACCGCCCCCATATTTAGCATGCTCCAAATTCGAATCTCGCCTTTTCCAAGATTCGTCGTCTCGATTTCGGCAATTGCTTTCTTAATCCTGAAATCAAGTAATTTTCGCTGATTGCCGATAAAGTGGTGACCGATCGAAGGAGTCTGATCGACAGCAGGTAAAAATTTCTCCAAGTATTTTTCGTATTCGTCAGATAGAGCAAGTCTTTGACTATCAAAATCACCAGCCGTTGTCTGATCGATTTTATCACTCAAACTGATTGCCGATCGAGGAATATAAAACTGGACAAATAAAATTGTGGCGACAAATAGAACAATAATAATCAGATCGTATAAATACCTTTTTCTTCTCATTTTAAATATTTAAGAATACATATTTTTTTTCTGATTAAAATTTTTCAAATCCGATGCCGAATTTAATCAGTTCATCTTTGGCGAGCGTCTGCGGATTATCTAAAGTATTAAGTTCGGTCGCGGTGAATAATTCATCAAAAAACAGTTGGTTTTGATCAAATAATAATAAATTTTTATCGATTGAAAATGCAAAATCAGAGCCGCCGGAAAATTTGTCTACGCCTTCGTCCACTGACGCTTGAATTTCGGTTTTTGCGATTGATATTTCCCGCAGTAGGAGATAGGCAAAGCCTTTTTCCTTTTTAAGTTCGAGCCATTTTTCGGAGTAATTTTCTTTGATATTTTTAAGATGTAGCGAGAGATAATAAAGCTGTCTTGATAAGGCTTGAGGACGGCTTTCGTCGATATCACCTTTTTTAAAGTAATTATAAGCACGAGTTACCCGAGTATCCTTTGCGTAGGAGATGATTTCGTCAAGAGTTGTGTAAATATCTTGTTCAGACTTTTCTAAATAAACTTTGTCCATTGCTACCGGCTCACCGATATACTTAATCAGTTCATCACCTGTCGGCATATCTGAAGCGGTCGGATCGTTAAGAAAGCTTTGCAAATCCTTGCCGACTAACAATTTGGATTTGATCGGGAGGGTTACGAATTGGTCGTCAATAACATATCCGCGCTTCGAAATTTCTTTATGTGCGAAACCTCCGAGATGCGAAAGTTCGTGGACGGTAAGTCCGATCCGGTCATTTTCTTCGTCTGCGCGAAGGTAAAAATTTGGCAATATTTGATCTTTTTCGGCGGTTTTGAGTACGGAGTTGACGACTAAGTAATAACCTTCGGGGTAGTTTTCTTTAAGAAAATTCATATCGGATCTTGCCAATTCGATTGCCTGATCGGTTGTTAGAAGTGAAGATTTAATATCGCCGATTTCGGAAAAATTGGAGGTTCCGGAATCATATTTTTTTAAAAGTTCGACTATTTTTTGGTTGAATTTTTCTTCATCGCTAGCGGTAACAGTATAATCGGGCGGTAAATTAGTGTTGAATATCTCCGAGTAGCTTTCCGGCTTTGCCCGGTTTAAAATTTTTTTATCCTGTTTATTTTCTTCAACAAGTATTACGATTGTGACGACAACAATCATCAGCGACACAAAAATCATTGGCAAACAACAACACCAACGACGCCAATTTCTTTTAGGCTTGCTCGTTTTTCCTTCAACATCTCGGTCTGTCGGCGGTAGGTTTTCATTAACTATCTCATTCGCCATTTGAACAATCCTTTGAGCAATTATCTTTCGTTTCGCCACCGTCCGGTTCGCATATTCCATTACCGCAACGACCATTCTCGGTAGCATCATCGTCTGAAGATCCTTCGCCACTAACTATCACGTTATCGGAACTTTTTTCACCGGTAATACTTTCGGTTGTTGATGATTTTTCGGAGCTTTCCGTTGTTTCATTTTCGTCAGCAACCGTTTGTTCTTCAATTTTTGTTTTGCTATTTTGATTGTCCAAGAGATAGTAAGTCGTTGCTAGAGAAATAATAATTAGAAATGTGTTAATTATAATAAATATTTTTCTGACTGGTCGCTCTTTTCGATGGCAAATCATTAAATAAGCAATCAAGACAAATATCAATAAACCACTCGCAGATAAGGGTGCAATCACTGGCCAAGCAAGCAGATTTCTAAAATCGCGAGATTTCTCATTGTCAATTAATTTATTATCGTGGCTCCGTCCGTCTGAAAGTGAACTGTTATCGGTTGGTGGTTCGATAATCTCACTGCAAGTCGAGACCTTTTGGTTATCCAAATCAATAAGCGATTCAAAAAAATAAACTGCGCCGCTAGTACCGGCGGCAAGATAACGACCATCAGCCGAAAGATCGATCTCGCCAACGTACTCGCTTAAAACAATTTCCGATTTTACACTCGTTGCTCCTTTCTCAAAAATTCGGATTTTTTTATCAGCCGAACCGCTAGCGAAAAGCGAACCATCATCGGTGATATCAAAAGCGCCGATTGCCGAAGCGATATTTATTTTTGTAATCGGTTGATTAGAGTTTTTATTAAAGACCAAAACATCGCCGCCAAAAGTTCCGGCACCGATGTAAATGCTATCCGGTGTTATCGATAGAGCGCGAACCGATCGCCCATTATCGGTTTCGTATTTCCAAACAATTTCTTTACTATTACTATCGAAGAGATAAACCGCTCCAAAACCGGATTCGGCACCGAAAACAATCGACCGGCCATCAGCGGAGATTCTCGCCTCGTCGATCGGCGATTCTTCCGACAACGGCTCCGATTTAATTAGCGGTTCGGCTGAATCTTTCGAAAAAAGATAACCTCGTCGATCGGGACAACCGGTGGCTCCAGTGAGATATTCTCCATTATCGGAAAAATTAACTTCGTGCCAGTTACCGGAGGAGTGGTATTGCCATTTTTTATTACCATCTTTATCAAATAAAATTAAAACATTGGTATTTTCATCGCTTTCCGATCCGGCCATCGCAACGGCAGAAAAATTTCCATTGTTGTCAATATCGACCCCGTAAGCACCACCACCATTATTTTCTAAGTTGTAGTTCCAAATCGGAGTATTAGAATTTTTATCAAACATCAGAGCCTTGCCATTTAGGGCGGCAAAAATTTTATCTCCATTGTCAGAGATCGCCACCCCGCCTTTGACATCACCACCGATTTGCGATTTAGCTGGGCTTTCATAACTCCAAAGCGGTTTATTATTTTCACTCTCAAAAAAATAAAGATGATTTGAAGTTTGTGCCACTAGGTATTTGCCGTCATCAGAAAGAGCGATGCCGCCAACCCATTCCTCGCCGGTTGAAAAACGCCATTTAATAGCGCCATTATTTGGGTCAATCAGAACAATTTCGTTGTTTTTAAAATCGCTGTCAAAAAGAACCGGTCCGTTATCCGGAGAATCGATAATCGAATCCCGGGTTTTACCGACACCGTTTGAAGCCTCAAAGTAGTAAAAATTCGAACCAATCTTATTCGGGACATTTTTGTAAATATATTTAACCCCATTTTTATAATCGTTGGCATTCGGATTTTCCTTTTCCATGTCGATCATTTTGCCATTGAAATAAATTTGCACGTACTCCGGTGGTCGATTTTCTTTATCGGAATAAATGACCGAATATGTGTATCGCTGGCAAATCGGTCCCCAAAAAGGGTAAACTTTTCCATTGGATAACACCGGATCATCGGCGGTTTTTGTCAGTTTCGGAATCGTTCTACCGGCCGGTAAATCCTCGGCCAATGCCGGAAAAATTGGAATAGATATCAAAAAACCAACCGAAATAATGAACGCTAGAAACAATTTTTTTTTCATTTTTCCACGCCTCTCGATGATTGGAAACTCGAAGATCAATTAATAGAATAATTTCATTCTAACAAAAGTGATAACCGAATAAAATATAAAGTACGAGTTATGTCCATTTGTTTGTATTTAATTTCTAAATAAAATAAAATAAAATCAGTCTAATCGACAGTAACCACGGGCGGCTGACTCACTGGTTTATTTTGTTGTATTTGCCGATTGGATCGTTGAGGTTACAAGTGACGCGAAAAATTATCATCCGGGGAGGGGAAAAGTGAAAAAGAAAAATAATTGTCACAAAATGGACAATAAATCCCAAAAACCGTCTTGGTTTCGGCGCTTGTTTTTGGTTATTCAAAAAACAAACAGTTTTGATGCAGATGATATAACCTTGAGAGAATTGTCTTTATACAACTCTTTAGATAGAAAAGGTCAAAATAATTTCAACAATGTATCCGATGTCGAAAAAAAATTGACATTAATACATCGTTCTACACGGACTGCTTTTAAGCCGATGATTCCGGTCCATCATCATCTTCGGATGAGATTGGGCTGGTATTACCGTTGGCATTTAGCCTGCTGGTCTGCCCCTACTCACTGGTTAACATTAGTCGCTGTCATAGTTGTGCTAGCCGGTTATTTATTTTTTGATCTACACAAAATCTGGGATCATTACACCCGAGCCGATGAACCTCTAACGTTTACGTCGGAGAATGCTCTTTATAGCGGTGATTTTGAAGGAGTTAACGGAATAGAGGGGTTAAATCAGGGGTGGGCAAGCAACGATACGACAAGAACCGATACTACCGATTTCGGTTGGAATAGAACTAATTTCACACGCGACGCGCACGGTGGAAATTTGGCTTATATTTCAACCACCGACAGTGCTACCTACGGGACACAGTATCGTACTATGGAATTTGATTTGGCGAATGAAGAATTTACTTTGAGCGGCTGGATGAAGGCCAACGATTTAGTGGTCGACAACAATGGTGGAATAGTTATGAATTATTCCAAGGCCGGGGTAACCAATTTTTACGAAGTAAAAATAATTCCGGGAAAAAATGGTGTTGACGCCTTCACCTCTCCCGATACTTGGCAATATTTTACGACTGCACCGACTACTTTTGCCGCTGACGCTCTCGGCGCTAACTTTCAAATCGCTCTCAACGGTCCAAATTGGTCTGGCGCTACAAATGCAACTGGAGCGGCAATCACGTTTGATGATTTATCGCTGACTTTTACCAGTCATCCTACGGTTACTCTCAATGTTCTGACCCCAGACCCTCTCGGTCCGATTTATGGTGCTACAACCACTATTACCTGCCCGGATCCCACAGGCACCGTTCCTTTTACCTTTCCAAACTGCTTTACAAAAGATAGCGAAGGTGATGATGCCGAAGTCTCGGAAGTTTATGCCAGGATAACGATCCCGTCGAATGGTCAAAGCGCATATTTCAGTATCGATGGTCAAATGGGGAATTTGGCACCGGTCCAGGTTCGTTACATTTCTTATATTCCAAATTTATCATATCTGGCACCTCAAAATTCGGAACTCTATCTAGCCCCCGGTGAATCAAGCGGTTGGGTAAAAATATCCTACCCATACATTTATCTGAATGCGCTTGACGGTTCAACCGCGACTCAACAATTAACAAAATATCAACCAAAGGTTTTCTTTAATGCGTTATCCGGTGGTTCGATGGTCAGTGATGCTAAATTTGAGGTTGAGATTGCCCGTGACGCTGTCGGAGCCGATATTGTCAATAGCCACAGTGTCGACGGCGCTTCTTCGGCGATGGTTTCGATTCCGCGGCATGTTCCGTTGGTCGGGGACAGCGGCATTAATTTTGCTCTCGAAGAAGCAAGCTATCTCGATGATCAAGCCACTTCACTTGATCTTGAGAACTCGATCGCCGATCAGCTGACCGAAGTTCATTTCTCAACCGGTCATGGCTTGGGGAAAGATTACTTGGACGATAGTTTGTATAGTAAGCAAAACTCATTGCTAAGAAATATTGGAATTAACGGTCTAAACCTTGTCAGTATTCAAGGACCTCAATCCGAGGTTGAAAAACAGCAAGAAGCGGAGAATCAGGGGTTTACAAATCATGCGGCCCAGTTTTTCTTAAACGCCCAATTGGGAATTTCCGCTTATGATTATCCACTTCAACAATCAAGAATCGATACTGCGGTAGCGGCATTTGCCGCTGCTCTCGAGGACTACGATAAAGACGAAATTAAAGGCGTCTGGATTTTTGAAGAGACCGGACCGCCAAGTATTCAAAATTATGTTGCTAGTAGTATCGCCCAAGCTTCGTTTCGGCTTTGGTTGGCTGATCTCGGTCTGACCCCGGCTGATTTTAGCAAAAGTTCTTGGAACGAAGTCAGTATGGTTATCCCACAGAATGCCGAGATCGACGAAGTGGCGGAAAAAGAGTGGTACTATACAGCCAAATTCAGGTACGAGACAATTACTCGCTTTACCAAAGCCGTTTCGAGCAGTCTAAAAGCGATTGTTCCGAATGCGATTCTTGCCGCCGATCATACTGATGGCGCGATGATCAGCGGAAATGCAATTCGACATGGAGTTTTTTGGCCGGATTATGCTAGGAATTCTGGTTTAAATGGAATGATGACCGCCTATTGGCAAACTTCGGCCGGTTCGGCTTTAACCGCTTCATGGTATTCGGCAATGCTAAGAAGCGGATTAGATGAAAACGATTTTGATTTATGGGCGCGGATGGCATACGAGTGGCACGGTAAAGCAATGAAACAAGAAATTTATTCATCCCTCCTTTCGGGGGCAAAAATGTTTGATTTCTTTGACTACGGACCGGACTATCTGTCGGTAACTGACAGCGCGTCTTATGTAACAAATATGATGCAAGCGATAAAGGAATCCAGTGAAGAATTTGTACCGGTTCAGTCGCAGATCAAAAATTCAAGTCGAGCTAAATCGGAAACAGCCGTCCTCTACTCGGAAACTTCAGATATCTGGCATTGGGTTGATGATATTCGAGAGCTCGGTCTAGACAGCGGGGGAAATACGCTTGATAAGTCTTCAACTCTTGATCGCGAGCGACAAGGGATATATTTTGCGCTTGAAAATAATCAAATTCCGACTGATATTGTCACCGAGCAGAATATAAATCTTGACAATGCTTTGGACGACTACAAAGTCCTTTATGTGATTGGACCAAATATTTCTTCGGCCGCCCAGCAAAAAATCGCTGGTTGGGTTTCTGCCGGAGGGATTGTTTACGCCACAGTGGGCGCGGGAATGAAGGACGAATACAACCAGCCGTCAACTATCCTATCTGATACTCTCGGACTTGATTATTCCGGATTAAATATTAACTATATTATTCAAGAAGAAGCGACGACAAGGACCAGTTGTCAACCAACCTTGACTTTAAGATATATGGGACCGTTGCAATGGAATAACGGTCATCTCTATACCACTACTGACGAAACCCAACTGTATGGATATTGCGCCTATATGGATCCACTAAGCCCGATTAACAATATTACCGATCCAAACATGGAAATTATTGAAGAAACAGATACCGAGCCATTATTTATGAAGCGTCGGGTCGGTAGTGGCTACGCTTACTATTCAAACTTTTTTGCCGGTATCGCTTATCTGACCAAGGCCTCGATCAAATATAAGTCCGACCGACCATATATCGCCGGATTGACGTATGACACTTTAAGTTTCAGCGATTATCCCGGGGATGATGAGCTTGCCATTATGCTGACGCCCTACAATCAATCTGACCAACAGAGAACGGTAGAACTGTCAGGTGATGAAAGCAATTCACCGAAGAGTGTCCAAACGGGGGTTCTTTCCGGCACTTATTCCGGAAAATCGTATTATCTTATTCCGATGAATAATTTTAACCAAGAAGTTGATGGCGATCCGATAAGTAAGACATTGAAAGTGACGATTAACACCGATCCCGACCTGGTTGATACGGTTTATTCTGTGAAACTTGGGAGTCTTTCTTTCAGCAAAGTTACCGACGCGATAGAAATTAATTCTTACATTCTAGGTGACACCGATATTTTAAAAGTGGAATTTAATTCGCCGGTCATTCCACCGATTTCTCCTATCGATCCGAGGGTTGATGATGACCCGGGAACGGATGACACGATAACCGACCCATCAACCACAGATACCACTGCCGCCACTTCCGACACAACTACTTCGGCATCGACCTCCGGAAGGACCGCCACGAGATCGAGTCAGACTGATTTACAAACAAACAAGAGGGTCATTTTTGGTCAATCGATTACTCTGGTAGCACCAAATATCCAAAGCGATAGCACTTACTCTTGGGATTTCGGCGACGGAACGAAAGCTACCGGTGCCAGCGTTACTCATTATTATCAACAAGTAAATCGTTATACCGTAACTTTGACTGTTAAGAATTCTGCCGGGACTTCCACGGTGACGACCTACACTGTTGATGTTGTTCCACCGCAACCGGAATTAACTCATATTTCTTCAGACAAAAAAGATGTTACACTTGAGGGGAAGGCTCTAGCGGAAACCGAGATTTTGATAATGGTTCATTCCGATCCTTTCGTCACTTCCTCCGATTGCGGGACTGACGGAAATTTTAAAAGTGTTTTTGACTTTGGAACGACTGGACTGGCTTATGGCGATCACAAAATTGTTTTGATCGCCAGAAAAACATTAGATAATGGCACTACGCTCGATAGTGATCCGAAAAATTATGATGCTTTTTTCAACCTGACCGAAGAAAACACAATCACCGCCGGTCTGAAAGAGGCTAAACCTTGGTATAAACAATGGTATTGGATTGTTTGCGGCGCCGTCGTGTTGGCTTCGATTGTATTCTTTGTTTTTTATTATATTTATATTCGGAAAAATGACATTGATCATCAAGATTTTAGCGGATCAACACCGATTTTTAAATATTAAGCGTTTCTTAATAGAAAACGGCTCTTTCTACGCTCTGTCGAAGTCTAGTTTGGACTGACAAAAAGGAGTTTAGTTATGGTTTCGATATCTTGGAAATTCTTTGGAAATAAAAATTAATTCGAACAATTAGATTACATCAAAAAAGACATTAGTGTCTGATTTGTAAACTTTTTGTAGCTCACCGTAAGCGTCGAGCGAAGCGGAACAAAAACACATAAATGAAATATGGTGGTAAATAGGACGAGAAAAACTCGGCCTTCTACAATATTCGAGCTACACAGGTGCTCAAGAGTCATACTTTGGTGATGATTTTTTCACCAAAAAAATATTTCTGAGTATTCATTTTTAATAATTTTTTGGTATAGTCAAAGAAGAACATCCTACACTGGAGGGAAATCCATGAGGAAAAGCCAAGTTTCTCCGCGTCCTGACCCGTCCCCGGGGTTTGTGCCTTCGACCGGATCGGTTACCGACCCGGTCACCGGAGAGAGGAGGTTCCCGAGCCACTCTGCAGCCTGCCGAGCCAGATCGGCAGGCTGGGGGAATGTATTGAGATCGATCCGTTACAACAACCTCCGCCCGCGATAGCGGGCGGTGGTCCAAATACTTAATTTTTTTAAAAATATTTTTTAGTCTTAAAGGTCTAAGAGTTCCCCCAGGTTAAATTTAAATAAATCATATTTTCAAGTCACAGGCTTGTTTTTTTAGCACTTTTCTGTTTAACTTATTTTAAGCCAAAAGGCCGCCTCGAGACTGCCTCGGGGAAACAGGGAGCCTGACCCTAAACAGGTAATGGAGGTGTTCGGACAATGTCCGTGGTATCCTCTGATAAGCAAGGATGGCGCGAAATCGGTTGTTTGTCCCGGGCGATCCAACTGCTCGGGGAGCTGGGAGTGACCCCGCATCACTTACAGACGGTCATAGACAACCCGGAACGCCGGGCGACTGTCGTCGCCGCCCTACTCGGAGACATACCCGAGGGTCATATGGTTTTCGGGGGCTGGGTCGAGCGTGAGCTCGAGCTGGCAACGGAATACCTGAAGCTCATCGAGAGTCCACGGGGGAACCGAAGTGCTATTGTCGAGGATATCAGACGCATCGGATGTCTGACCCCGAACGGACGTCCAGTAGTTACTCCTGAATGCTGCGTCGTTGGCGGTCTTTCCTTGTCCGATCTCTTCCGTTTCTTCTACAACTACAGCGGATCGCCACCGCTAAGGGAAAAGCCCTGGGAAGAGTGGTGGCGAGGCGCCACCAGCATGACCGAATCATTTCCGACGCAAGCGGGTCTTTTTTACTGGTGGCCCCCCGATTCTCTTCAGCCAGACGACAGCAGTGGTCGACCTTTTCACCTTGATCGCTCTGACCACGATCAGTGGTGCAAGTCGCTCAAGGGCGCTAGGGGAATGGCGTCTGTTGAGCAGGTACTCTACTTGATCCAGCGCCACCTCCTCAAGACTGGCGGAGTGATGCCCTTTCCTCCCGGCACAACGATCCGGTGCCGCAACCGGCACGGATCTGGCCAGTCACTGGCGGTCAGTATTGGCGCCGAGTGGCGGTTGTCGGTATCGAACTCGCTCCCGAATGGGGAAAGGGGAGTGATTACCACCGTCCCGGAGAGGTTCACTCCTCTGATCGTCGGGTAGTAGTCCACCCACCCACCCGAAGCGCTGGTCACTTGTTTCCGCAAACGCGGGAGCCGTGACCAGCGCCTTTCTATTTTTTAGGCAGAGATTTATTCTGATCAGATTGTATCCGAAATCAAATGAACACGATTATTAATTGAGGTTTGATATATCTTTTTCTATCGTAATCGCGAGATAGGTGCCATTTCAACTTCAAAAAACTTGATAGTGCCGGTGGAACCGGCACTATCGGCAGTCGGCACCAAAACCCCAGCGGCTTTAGCTGGTGCTGTCCCTTGGTTTGAGCGGGGTGGGTTTATCTCTACAGTTGTTCCGGCCTACCCCCGGCAAATTCACTGCCCCGAGTACCTGGTGTTCGAAGACTTCCTTGGTCGGCTTTTGCCACCCAAGCCGTCGTCTGGTTTCTTGCCGTGCTTCGCGCTGTGCTCTTCCCGCCTTCATGTATGGCATGGGATTCCCCCTCGATCGTTTTTCTCAAAACTAAATTAATAAAATCAAAATTAATCAAAAAAATCAATAATAAGTAAGAGGGGACGATTTCCTGCCCCGCGAAGCCTTGATGTAGCGGGGTTCCCTAGGTACCATCCTTCGCATAAAGCTTTGGACGGCTCGGCGGTTTTGACATCTTAGAGATTTGGACGCTAAAATATTATCAGGATCCGTTGATTGGTGATTGCAAACGAATATTAACAGTAATGTTAGTTGAGGAGTATTGATAAATAGCTCGGAAGTTGTTTTAATTTCCGGGCTATTTTTGTGGCTGAACATGACTGACTAGATTGGGGCTAAGTAGTTGCTACATTGAACAATAAATGATATAGTGACGTGCCAGTGGACAAAAACGTACCTATCACACACAAGGAGGAATTCGGATGAACCCACTGCGTATCGTTGCGGGTGATGGTTCGATGCAGGAGGTTATCACAACCCTCCTAAAGAAGGCCGGTTTACCGGTCACCATCGAACGAGGTCGCAATAAGGTCGGGTATATCGAGGGAGTTGACTGGGGTGGAGCAGTTCGCCTTCAACCGGCCCTACGACATACCGCGTCGGCTGAACCAAGGGCAATTCGATGTTGCCATCGTCGGTGAGGATTGGATCGCCAACTGGGGTTTCGAGTTCCCCGTTCTCCTGACGCTACCGGTCGGTAGGAGCGGGAACAAGCCCGTCAGGATCGTCCTTGCAGTTTCGTTGGACAGCAACATCAACACCATCATGGAGTTGCCGATCGGTTGTGAAGTTGCTACCGAGTATGTGCAACTGGCGAAGTCGTTCTTCGCTAGCCTCGAGCGAGACGACATTCGCGTCGAGTACTCGCCTGGCAACACAGAGGACAAAATCCGCTTCGGATCCGACGCCATCATCGACGTCACCGAGAGCGGCAACTCCATTCGCGACAATGACCTCATGGTCATCTACGAGATCATGAAGTCGAGTACCGTTATCGTGGCCAACCTCGAGTCGTACGCTGACACAGAGAAGCTCACCTACATTGACCACTTTGTACGTTTGGTCAAGGGCGCGTATCAGGCGTCGTTGTATGTGATGATGACGGCCAACGTCCCGAGGTCTGTGCTCGATGCCGCTAGTGGCATCATTGGCGGGCTGAAGGGTCCATCATGTTCACCACTGTGTGGCCAAGAGGACTGGTTCGCACTACATTCCATCATCCCAAGAGAGACCGAACAGTCAGTGATCTTCGATCTCCTGCAGATCGGCGTCACCGACATCATTGTCAACCGCGAGATTTCCCTGATCATGACGTAGCCGTATCGGTCGAAAAGTGCAGGTCCGGCTGGAGAAGAACGAGCAATCGATCTTCTCCAGTTTTTTTATTCTTTCGGTTCTAATTTGGGGGACGGTTCTCCAGCAGGCACCATCCTTTGCATAAAGCTTTGGACGGCATGGCGGTTTTGACACTTTCCGGTTTTTTAGACAAAGCGGAACAAAAACACATAATAAAGGTGAGGGGAGATAAGCACCTCTCTAAAACGCTATACGTTTTTGAAAACGACGCTGAGCGTCGTAAAAACCCCTCGGTTTTTCAAACGAATTTATAATTATTCTTAATAAGAGCATCCTGTATCTGGATTTTGAGTTCGTTGTGACCTTTGCCGCCTTTTAGATACTTTTCACGACGCTTAGCGTCGCTAATCTCTAAGTATGATTCATAATAGAGAAGCTTAAATGGAATGCGATTTTTTGTAGCTAATACGTATCCAGAGTTATGTTTTTCTAGCCGCTTTTTTAAATCAGCAGTTGTACCAATATATAGTCGGTGATCATCCAAACTTATTAGAACATATACATATTGCATAGTTAAATTATAACAAAAATAACCTGTTCCAGGTTATTTTTGTTGCTTAAAGTGTCGGTGGGACGCTAAGCGTCCCTTTCACCACATTGCTTTTATTGTTTAACGAACTGGTGCGGCGCCAAGCGCCGCTTTCACCACGCTAAGCGTGGTGGAGGTGAGGGGAGTTGCACCCCTGTCCGAAAGGTAAAACCTTGATATTCTACGTGTGTAGTTCGGTTTGTATAATCGCTGTTTTGAAAAACCGAACAAAACGACAGCGATTTTTTGATCTAAATCTTAGCTTTTACCCGATCAAAAGAGCAGAAGCGCAATTCGAAGTATGACGCCTTATCCTGCTAGTCGAATAGCTAGCAAGGAGGCGGTCGCCGACTAAATTAGGCAGCGACTGGCGCAAAGGCAAAGCCTGCAAAAGCAGTTTTGACTTTGCTAACAAGTGATTTGGCACTTGAAAGTTTGCTGACTCTTATAAAGCGATCAACTTACTTACACGCAACCAAGATTTTAAGGTCCTTCCGTCGAAGCTAATACACCCCCAAAATCAATTTTCAATTTTCAATTTAAAATTTAAAAAAAGAAACTCCGAAGGTCTTTGTAATTATATAACATTTCTCAACATTTGTCAAATCAGATGTTGTTGTGTATAGTTATCTGAAACAAGGTTCTAATAAATGAATATATTTAACACTTTATAAATGAACATTAGCACATGGTTTTCTGGATATGATAGCACTAGCCCAATTTAAGATCTGATACAATAAAAACAGGGAAGAAGGCAAAAGTCGCTTGCGGATAGATGTTGCGAAAATTTGTTAAATATTACTAAATTATGTATTATTGAAAAGATTGCATTATTAACTTTAATGTAATGAGATCAAGGGTTCTGCAAAAAAAAATCAGATTAGACATGAGCGCATTGATTTTTACGTTATTTACTTTATTTTTTTTATTTGGATCATATTTATATACTCGATTAGACGATCAAAATACAATTATTGTGGCATTTTTCGGTGTTTTTTTCTCAATTTCATCAATTATCATCTCTGTTTTATCGATAGCTTTTAAAGGATATAATATAATTAATATTATTTCTTTTACGATTTCTTTTTTAGTTTTTACATTTTCTGTTCTTGAAATTATAAATAAATCAATGTTTTATAATTAATAACATTACTGAATTATGTATATCACAATTTTGACAATTCCATCGATGATTATTGGTTTTTTTGCAATTAAAAATATTGCAAATAGTAATATACTTAAAGATAATACCAGAAAAGGGGTCACATGGGTGTTGTTTATCCCTTGTCTCATTTTATTAACTTTTATTTTTTTAGATGTTTGGGAACCACTCTTTAGTAAGACTTTTTATCATCGCGGTGGAGGTGCCTTATTTGCAAGAGCAATTTTCTATTTATTTTTAATATTTATTCATAATATCTATCTGTTCTTGATATCTAAAAAATTAAAGAAACTGCCTATCGAAGATTGGTCAAAATTTTTTTTCTATGCTTTTGTGGTTATCGTTTTTCTCCCAGCAATATATTTTGATTTCAATTATTTTTTGCAAACCTTAATTTCCAATCATTAATGTATTGAGTCTCTTTTGTTTTGTGTTATCATTCAAATTTTCGAAAAACAATTACAAAACCATAATAATTGTTCTTTCCGGAGGCTTTTTCCTGTATATACTGTTCTCTTCGATAGTTGTGTTGACGGTTCTAGATTAGCTGTGCACAAAACTTATTTTTGTGATCTCAACTTTAATTATTATTTTCGAATATACGCGATTGCGTTGAAAATAATATTCTTTGCGTATCCAGAAATTTGAGGTTTAGTCGCTTTTGATCGAAGATTGATCGAAGAAACGATATTATTTAACATCCGATCGCCGGAAATAATCACCCCAGATTGGTAATACAATTTAGCCGCTCTTAAGTACGAAAGAATACTTCGATAGAGACCGACGTAGCTGATCTCACCGGAAAAATAAAGATCGGAAACAACCTTTTGTAGATCATCAAAATCAGTTGTGACCGTAAAGGTGGTTCGAGCGATTTCTTTACCTTTACCACCGCAAGCAACAGTTACTAAATGTTCGCCGAGAGAATAATCAATCAGGTTGATTTTCGAATTGTTTGCAATCGGCTGGTTGTCAATTAAAATTTCCGCTTGGAGATCAGCCGGATTTAGGACAACATTTAAATTTATTTTTTCACTTTGGAAATACTGACGATTTTCCGGCGAAATAATCTCTGCCGAAGCATTTTGACCGACAGTAATGGTTGTAACTGTCTCGGCGGTGTTGTTTTTGATGTCAACGAATTCAACCTTTAATTCATATTCGCCCGGTTTAAATTGATTCCAATCGATCTCTTTGCTATAATCCGTACTTTCAGGTGCGAGATCGATTTTTTCAATGTATAGATCGTTTAGTAAAACATCAACTTCCTTACCGGTGAGTTGGCTCTGAAAATTTCCAGAGATATATGATTTTCCGGATAAATTTTGATTTTCTATCGGTGTAAAAATCTGAACCACCGGTTGGGTTATACCATTTTGTATGATAATATCATACTCTTTCTCTGTACGATTTCCGGAAAAATCCTCGGTAACAAGTTGCAGTTTATGTTTTCCGGTAACCAGATTTGACAAGTCGGTTGTTGTTTTAAAGCCGTTTAATCCGTTGATGTCGGATCCGAGAGAAGTATTGTCGATGGCAAAAGAGACACTAGTTACCGCCTGATTGTCGCCTGCGCTTGCTTGAAATTCGACTTCCCCACTTAAATTATTTAAATCAGTCGGCGATAAAAGACTGACGGTCGGCGAGATGGTATCTTCGGGAGTTTCCGCCGATAAAGTGTAGTATGAAAAGTGATTTAGATTGGCGCTAACAGTAGAATTTGCCAGATTAACAGAACTTTCAACTTTTTGCCAAAGTTTATCGATCTCGTTGTAGGTATAAATCGATAGATTCTGAACCCCAACCGGTAGATTTAAATCTTTGAAAATGATTGAGAGATTTGTCCCCTCAAGCACGTTACCAAGAGTTGAAAGACTGTAAACAGGCGATAAATAGCCTGCCGGTGGATTTTCTTCGGGATAATTTTCGATGCTAACGGTTTCCACCGTTGTTTCCTCGGTGGAAGAAATATTTAATGTTGCTCTTGGTAGAGAAGCAGAGCTTCCGTTACCGGATACAATCTTTGCAAAGCGGATTGAATCAACAAAAATCGGTTGGCTCCAGGTTCGGCGAATACCATCGGAAACTTCAGAGCGAACATAAATTTCATCACCGGCAACTTCGTATGTTGCGCTAAAAACGTCTTTTATTGTTTTTAACTCCTCGCCGTTTTTACCGATGAATTTAAAAGTTGCTTGTCGGTCGGCGGCTACCGTTATGTATTTATCATTGTTGTTGACAGAGATTCTAGGAGCGCGAGACCCCTCAAGCGCGTAAAAGTTTCCAAAGCGAAGATTATTCAAAATATCGAATTGAGTTTTTGATTCGGAATTGACAACAACCGCACCACCATCAAAATTTCCGTCTCCAGGAGTATAATCATCGCTAGCAGTTAGATATTTTTCTATTTTTGATGAAAGCAAGCCGTCGACAGTACTAAAAGCTTCTCCATCTGAAAAATATGTTTTTTCTACAGTGTTGTTATAAGCTTCAATTAATTTATACTTCGTTGTTTGGTTTAGTTTTAAAAATGAAAAAGGGTAAACCCACGAGTTTGGATGAGCAATAATCGGTATTCCATCTTGATCGACAATTTGATTGATTCTTTCCTGTTCTGAAAGGGTTTCATTGATTGGTTTATAAATACCTACCGCTAATATATGACTGCCACGAAAATCTTGTGTATCCTCTTCGGCGTTTTCGATCTCCAAAATTCCGGCGGATACCGGCATCGGAACAACCTCATTATGTTCGGTCAGGGCAATAAAATCATATCCCTGGTCGCGATACTTGTTGACGGTAAATTCCGGGCGAATTTCACCATTTACAATATCGTTCCACCAAACAACATCCGGTCGATAGTGAGCGTGAAGCTGGCCGAGATACTGATTAAAAACCGTTCCATTATTCACGTAAGGCGAGCGAAGCGAATATTTATCATTACTGTAAACTGAAAGCTCTTTAGAGTAATTGTTAAAAGTAATCAACCGGCCGTCATCGATCAAAATACTACCTTCAAACTCTTCGGTCTCGTCAAGCTTAAGCGGTGTTGGGCTAGTAAGATTGCCTTCAGTATCGATCTTCAACAATCGATTATCGCAGGCAACTAAGTAGATAAAACCGTCAACCATTAAAGCGTTTGAACTGCGAGCCGAAGGATAAATCTCTTTCCCGGAAATTTGACTGCCGTTATTCGGTTCGCCGATTGAAAACCCAAGTCCTTTCATACTTCCGAACCCGTGTGAGTAATGATAAAACGAAATCGTTTTATCTTCAAAAAAGAACGGTTCTTCGCGGACATTTGACCAGAATTGCTGACCGGTATCAATATCAACAACCGAATTATAGCCGCTATCGGCATCGTAAACCCGGCGATTTTTTGCATCGAGAGTAATTTTATTATCCGGCCCGTCGTGACTTTTGCTCCAAAGAAATTCCCCGGTTTCGGCGCTATAAAGAAAATAACTACCGTTACTGATAAAAATTTTGTCTTCGAAAAGCAAGTAAAATAGTGATCCGCTCCCGGAGTGGTTAAAACTATTAGTCCAAAGAACTTCGCCGGTTTTAACATTGTGTTTACTAACCCGCGTCCCTTCGGTGAAAGCATAAACTATGTCCCCATCGGGCAAAATTTGGGTAAAACGGCCGGCACCCCCACCCCAGTATCTACTGACAATCGAACCGTCATCGGGGTTAATGACCAAAAGATCGCGATCGCAAGCTATCACATAACCGCCGGCAATCGCCGGCCAGCAAATATTATTAGACCCACTTGATTTGTATTCCCAGCTAACGCGACCGGTGTTTAGGTTGCGAGCAACGATTTTATTTCTCAAATAGTCGGTCCCGTTGTGAGTAATATAGAACATCTGATCGCCGAGAATTACCGGCATTTCATCATACTGATAGTCCATTGCCCACTGTTTTTGAAGATCAGGGTTAAACTGACCTTCGATTCGTCCGGTGTTTCCCGGACCGATAATTCGATAGTAAGGATGATCGGCCTTAATAACCGAAAAAGAAGCAGTAACCGACAAAAATATTGCCAAAAAAATTGCGGTTGATTTCACGATCCAACGGCGAGATTTCAGGTTCATAATAATTCGATATAACTCGATAAATTTCAATTTCATCATAGAATTATTTAGTCCCTTCGTCAATAAAACCAATTTTCTTGTGCTATAATCAGTCTATGATTTATATCTTTTATATTTTGTACATCTTATACTTACTTTTTCTTCTCGGATTCCTCTTTTGGCTAGTGTCGATGATCGTTTCCAGCCTAACCCAGGCACCGTATGTTGACTCGCAAAGAAAGGCAATCGAAGATGCGCTCGAGTTGGCAAAACCAAAAGTGGGCGAAGCGGTTTTCGATCTTGGGTGTGGTGATGCCCGAACGCTGATTTTTGCTGCCAAAAAATATGGCACAAAAGGCGTCGGTTATGAAATTTCTCCCTTTTGCGTCATCAAATCGCGACTGAAAATTTATCTTGCCGGTCTTTCCGGACAGATTAAAATTTGCCGTCAGTCTCTTTTTGCCGCCGATTTTCATCAGGCGGACATCGTTTACCTTTATTTAACAAACTCAATTTTAGACAAACTCGAACCGATAATTTTTGATAAATGTAAGGCCGGTTGCCGAATCGTCAACTTGGCATTTCCTTTTAAAAACCATCAACCGACGGCAGAAATTCCGGCAAGACAACTTGGGAGAATAACAAAAATTTATCTTTACCGAGTCTAGCCTCTTGACAAAATGTAAAGTTTACTTTACAATTTTCTTGAGGCGGTAAAGTGAATGAAAAGAAAATTATTGTAAAAATAAAAGAGTTGCGCGATCAACAGAAGATCAGCCAGAGCGAATTGGCCGATAAGCTTGGAATTTCCCGCCAATCAATTATTGCCCTTGAGCAGGGAAGATTTTTCCCGTCACTCCCGCTAACGGTCGAGATCTGCAATTTTTTTGATAAAGCCTTTGAAGAAATCTTCGAGTTTGACCACCCGAAAGTTTTGATTTGTGGAGAGGAAAATCAATCAGGAAATAAAGAATTAATTAAGAGAAAGGAGGCAGAGATGCCAGGTTTTTTAGAACCAATTCGACCGCTTCGCGACTCTTTAACCCTTCGCGAGGCAATGGATCGTTTAATGGAGGACAGCTTCGTTAATCCGCGTTCAGTTGCTAGCGGAATTATGAAGATTAATGTTCTCGATAAAGGAAAAGATATTGTTGTAAAGGCAGAGGTTCCGGGAATTGAGGAAGAAAAGATCGATATCGAAGTTGCCGACGAGATGCTAACAATCTCCGGCGAACGCGAAGATGAAAAAGAGGTTAAAGATGATGATTATTATCATCGCGAAACCCACTTTGGGTCATTCTCTCGGACGATCGCCCTTCCTTCACCGGTTGTTAGCGAGAAAGCTGAAGCCGAAGTTAAAAACGGAATCTTGATGATAACGATTCCGAAAGTCGAAGAGAAGAAAGCGAAAAAAGTCAAAGTCAAAGCATCCAAGAAATAATCATACTTTTGACAAACAAAACCCCGAGAAGTCGGGGTTTTGTTGTTGAGAGAATACTTTATTTGATTCGGATGTTAGTTATTTACTGGTTCGCCGTTCTTGCTATGGAGTGGACCCTTTTGATCGGCCGCGGGAGTCCACTTACTCAATCATGGATTCCCGCCTCCGCGGGAATGACATAATTAAAACATGACATAAATAGACTTTGCTAATTGGCGAAAGTGGCTTGCCATCTGTAGCCTTGGCGAGGGTTGGCTGCGTCATCCGTAGCTTTAGCGAAAGTGGCTTGTCATCCGTAGCTTTAGCGAAAGTGGCTTGCCATCCGTAGCTTTAGCGAAAGTGGCTTGCCATCCGTAGCCTTGGCGATGTGGCTTGCCATCCGTAGCTTTAGCAAAGGATGGTGGGCGATACTGGACTTGAACCAGTGACCTCATCGATGTCAACGATGCGCTCTAACCAGCTGAGCTAACCGCCCAAATATAAGTATTATTGTATCAGAAAAGTAGTAGTCTTTCAATCAGTTTCGTTAATACTTAAAATGCTATTTCTGATATAATTTAACAGTGACAAACACTATTATTGTTATTATCACAGCAATTCTTCTTCTCCCGGGGCTGATCGGTGTTTTTTTGCCGATTCTGCCGAGCCTGCCGTATATGGGAGCGATTGTTTTGATTTATCAAATATTCGATCGCTTTCAGCATTTATCGGCAATAGAGTCGATATCTCTACTATTAATCATAATTATCTCACTTGCAGTTGACTATTTTTCTGGAATTCTCGGTGCCAAATATAGCGGCGCTTCAAGGCGCTCAACCTACTTTGGTTTTTTGGGAATGATTGCCGGTTTGATTTTCTTTCCGCCTTTCGGTGGTTTTGTCGGTCTTTTTGTCGGGATTCTAATCGGCGAATTTTTAGATTATAAAAAACATACACAGGCATTAAAAGCGGCAACTGGTGGTTTGATCGGATCTTTAGCCGGGATTATTATCAATGCAGTTTTAGCTCTTATATTTATCGGACTTTTTATTGTTTTTGCCTTGCAATAATCACAATTATAGTATGAATAATGCATAAAAAGTATGATAAATTCATCATTTCTCTTATTGTCTTAAATTTTATCTGGGCAACGACTGCTTTTATTTACGATCTGTCGGCAATCGCTCGCGTTCCTTGGTATTTTTCCCCATTTATTGTTATTTGTCCGGTCTATCCAGCGCTTTTTATGATTTTTTGGTATCAAAGATTAAAGAAAATGCAAATTAATAATTATTTGATTGCTTTCTCCGCCTTGCCAGCTGTGGTTTATCTGATTGGCGCTTTGATCTATTATCCCCTTTATATGTACAAAAATGGTTTTGATTGGCTATTGATTGGACAGATTTTGTGGGTCGCTTTTTACGGTTTTCAAGGTTTTTTGGTTTTGGGCAAAAAGATGATTAAAAATATTTACTATCTTTGTCCAATTATTTATCTTTCAATTTCATTTTTTGTTCAGGCCAATAATCGTGCTTTCGGATATCTTGATTTTTCAAATTTTTCTGACCATGAAATCAGGACAGTTTATTTATTTTTACTGGCGATAGCAATTTTCCTTCCGACATTATTTAAATTTTTTGGAAAAAATTTTTGTTTTGATCATTTTTTTGATAATGTTTTATCAAATGCAAATATTGGCAAATCCGAAAAGGATTTCATTGCTGAACGTGGTAAACAATAAAACTTAATTAATAAAAATATATGTTTGAAGATGAGGACGGGATAACAAGAATCGACTTTCGAGGAATAAACAACCCGGAGTCTCCGACAAGAAAAGCGGCAACTTTGGAGCGAAACCCGATTAGTTTTCCTCGCGGTTTTATTTTGCCAGATGTAGTAATCGAGGAATTGAGAAATATTCAACTGGCAGAGCCAACTACACACGAAAGTTTACGGTATCGTTTGTCCTATCTGTTGAAATTTACTAACCGCGATCATTATTTGGATTTGATTAGAAAATACATCAGTGATGGTCTGGGGATTGATGATATTTCCAAGGCCTTGGCATGCGGTTTATCAAAATTTCATGTTAGCGAAGAAGCTATTAGAGAGTATTCAACCAAATTTCCGGCATCGAAGAGTTTTTTGTCGGTTATCCCCAAAGAAACGCACAAGGCGCTTGTTGCTATCGATAGTAATCTTCGGGAAAGAGCTGATTTTGACTACAAACCGGAGGGAGAAGATATTTTCGCCGCCGCCGTAGCCCTAGAAGCCTATATCGATATGATAATTTTGAGATTTAGTTCAAGTGAACAACTGTCAGGAAGCCGTGATGTCAGAATCACAGGGAAAAATCAAGAATTAGTTAGCGATTCTAAAGTAGAAATTTTTGAGGTTATGAAAAGGAATCTTGCAGAAATGATTTGCCAGATAATAATTAAAATGAAAAGCCCAACAGACGGAGATAGTTTGGAATTCGAAAACGCCGAAGTATTTATTAGATTATGTAAAGACCAAGTTTCCAAATTTCTAGAAGATCCTGACAGTAAGATTTAAAATCAACAGTTTGCCAAGTATCAGAGATACATCTCGTCGAAGTTATTAATTAGAGAATCTAAATGATCTCTATAAAAAAATAAATGAACTAATCATCTCGTCAATTTCCGGATCATGATTTCCGGCGGCATCGGAGTTAATTGCTTCCAAAGCATAACAGTTCGGGGATTGGTTGGTATAAATTGTTGTTCGATATTGAGCATCCATCATTTGGCTTGCATCAACAACGGTTGCTTTCCAGGCGCTTTGACCGATAAAAACAATATCCTCAACTTCAACCCCCTCGCCACCAATCTCGCTTAAATTACATTCCCGTTCAATCACATTAACAGCAAAATAGTGTGAACTCGGATCAGACTCGGTCGGGATCGCTTGCTCGCTTAACTCATTTTTGTCGACCCAAACGGTCTTGCCATTCGTTGGAATTCGTTGTCCGCTTTGCCGATCCCATAGCCAATCAACAATTGAAAAACCGGCCGGGTATTTAAAAGAGTAACCATAATCGACGCTTTGATAAGTCAAAAGATCGCTACCGGTAACTTCAGAGACCTCCTCCGATCCGACCGTTTTCTCGTTTTCGGTCGAAGAACCACCAGTTTGTTCGCTTCTGTTTTTTAAAAAGAAGTAACTGCCTATGGCTACAGTGATAATTAGAACTGAAACAAATATAACCAACCGCCTGCTCGCAATAATCCGCTTCATTTTTCCTCCATTATTCATACCTTTATTATAGCATTAAAAATTAATTTGTTGTACTATCGAATCAGATTTAAAAAAATTGATGCCGAAAGAAGTACTAATTAAAATCAAAAATGTTGAAAAAACCTATTCGACCGGCGAGGTTGCCGTTCGAGCGCTTTTGGGTGTTTCATTTGAAATTTTTTTGGGAGATTTTTTAATAATTGTCGGTCGCAACGGTTCTGGAAAATCGACGTTGCTCCGGCAAATTGGCCTTTTAGACACTCCGGATGCCGGCGAAATTATTATTAATAATCAAAATGTCGTCAAAATCAGCGATAAAGAACGATCGGAAATTCGTCTAAAGAAAATCGGATATGTTTTTCAGGACTATGCTTTAATGTCCGATCTGACAGCGATAGAAAATGTGATGCTTCCGGCAATGATGCTTGAGCGAACGGCCGATGCCCGAAAAATGGCTACTCGTCTGATCGAAAAAGTCGGACTAAAAGACCGGTCTAACAATCTCCCTAATCAGCTCTCCGGTGGTGAGCAACAGAAGGTGGCAATTGCTCGGGCGCTTGTAAATAATCCGGAGATTATTATTGCTGATGAACCGACCGCCAACCTTGATCTAAAAGCGGCCAGGGAGGTGATTGAAATTTTTAAGAATCTAAATCGTGAAGGCCATACGATCGTCATGGTAACTCACGAAGAAGATGAGGAGCGATCGGCTTCAAGAATTATTGAACTAATAGACGGACAAATACTAACTGAATAAAATAATGAAAAGCGAAGCGAAAATCCCTTTTTTCTTAATTAATCGCTACCTTCTACGAGGTAATAAGTGGAAGCTTTTTTTGATCATTTTCTTAATGGCGGCCGCTTTTATCAATCTGGTTTTTGTCACCTCTTTGTTTGGCGGGATTATTGAAATGACCAATCGCCAAATAATCAACACCTATACCGGAAATATTATGATTGCTCCAAAAGAGGGGAGTGATTTTATCGAAGATCTGGATAGCAAACTAAAGAAAATCGATCAAATTAATGAAGTTTTAGCAAGAAGTGCACAGGTTTCTGTTCCCGCGAGTTTGGAATCAAGAAATATTAAAAGAAGCTGGCCGATACTGGTGATCAATCCCGACGATGAGAAACGATTGACAAACATTTCAGAAAAAATAATTGAAGGTGAATACCTTGCCCAAGATGACGTCGATAAAATAATTATCGGTCGGCAAATTGCCGGTGGCGATGGCGTTGAGATGAATGCTTTTTCTTTTCGAGGGGCGAAAGTTGGTGATAAAGTTACTATGGCTTTTGACGGAGTTTCTAAAGAATACACAGTCAAAGGGATTTTCTACTCTAAGTTTCTCGATACCGATGAAAGAGCTTTTATTACCGAAAAATCGCTCAAAGAGCTTGTTCCGGATTTTTATGACAACAAGGCAAGCTCAATTATTCTGAAAACCGCCAAAGGCAATGAAGATCGGACAATCGAACTTTTAAAAGAAATGGGGCTTTCGGAAAATTTCTATACTTGGGAAGATGTTGCTGGTTTGATGAAAACGGTGACCGAAAGTTTTCTTTCGATTAATATATTACTATCAACAGTCGGGGTGTTAATTGCCGCCTTCACAATATTTATTGTTATCTATATTGATATTGTCAGTAAACGCCAGCAAATAGGAATTTTACGGGCGATCGGGATAAAACCGTACCTGATTAACGCTTTGTACGTAATGCAAACGGTTGTTTACTCTTGCTTCGGGGTGATTCTTGGGGGAATAATCTTTTTTGGAATTCTCGTCCCATACTTTAATCATTATCCTTTTTCACTGCCAATCGGTGATGCAACCCTTGTGATAAATTATGGCGAACTTATTATCCGCACCGAGACGATCATAATTGTCGCAATTCTCGCCGGCTTGATTCCGGCAGTTACAACGACTAAGATGAAACTTTTAGAAGCTATTTGGGGGAGATAGGGCAAATGGAAGAGATTTTTTTCGATTCATTGATTGATACGGCAAAAATGATTCCTTTTTTGTTGGTTGTCTATGCGGCGATCGAGGTACTTGAACATTACTATGGTGACCAATTAAAAAAAATTGTCAGTCGTGCCGGGAAAGCCGGACCAATCATCGGCGCGATTGTCGGTAGTATTCCACAGTGTGGTTTTTCGGTCGTTTTTGCCGCTCTTTACACAAAAAATTTGATTACAATCGGCACGTTGATTGCGGTTTTTCTGTCAACATCCGATGAAGCGATACCGGTGATTCTAGGTCAACCTGATCGAGCGTCAATTATTTTACCGATAATCGGAGTCAAGATAATAATTGCAATCATCTCCGGCTACATAATCGATATTTTTTTTAGGAAAGCCAACAAAAAATCTCTAAATTCAATGGAATGTCAAAATCAGGATTGCAAACTCCAATACCATCACCACAATGAAAGCGTCGAAAATCTCGGCTGTTGCGGCCATCATCCGATTGATAAAAAAATTGATTTTAAAGAAATCATTTTCCATCCGATTATTCATACTTTAAAAATATCATTTTTTATTTTTATCATCACTTTTATCATCGGTTCAGTACTAACAGCTTTTGATGAACAGCAACTGTCACAAATATTCTTTAACCAATCTTTTTTACAACCGGTCATAGCGTCATTGATCGGTTTGATTCCAAACTGTGCGTCATCAGTAGCGATAACTCAACTCTATCTCGATCAGATTATTGATTTTCCATCGGTGATTGCCGGATTACTTGCCGGTGCCGGTCTTGGACTAATCGTCCTTTTTCGAGAAAAAGGTTTCATAAAAAAGGCATTTGTGGTATTGTCAATCTTGTTTTTAGTGAGTGTCATATCAGGTATTTTTTTAGAAACTATTAATTTAGATCTATAATGAAATTCAAGCATCAGCCAATAATGACCGATGAAGTTATCGGTTTTTTTAACTACCTATCAACAATTAGTCAGCCGATTGTAATCGATGGAACTCTTGGTTTTGGAGGGCACACAAAGGTTTTTTTAAAAAACTTTAAAGAACTAAGAATTATCGGTATTGATCGCGATCAGAAGGCTCTGTCAATCGCTAAAAAAAATTTAGCGAAATATAAGTCAAGGTTCAATGTAATAAATTGCCGTTTTGAAGACACTAATCGAATTATGAAAGAAAAGGAAATTACCCAAGTCGATGGGATTTTGCTCGATCTTGGAGTTTCTTCGATGCAACTCGACGATCGTAGTCGCGGTTTTTCTTTTCTGGGCGAGGCTGATCTCGATATGCGGATGGACGAAAAACAAACAAAAAGCGCCTACCAAGTTGTCAATGAATTTCCGGAGAGCCGTTTGGTTGAAATTTTTTCCGAGTATGGGGAAGAGCGATTTTCGAAAACAATCGCCGCCAGAATTGTCGAATTTAGAAAAAAAGAAAAAATTATCACAACGGGACAATTAGCCGAGATAGTCAAAAAATCATTGCCAAAAAAATTTCAGTTCTCAAAAAATCATCCGGCAACCAATATTTTTCGAGCGATTAGGATTGAAGTTAACGATGAGCTGTCGGAGTTAAATTCTGGGATTGTTAAACTATTTGATCTTTTAAAACCAGGGGCGCGTTTAGCGGTCATTACTTTTCATTCAATTGAAGATCGAATTGTCAAAAACACTTTTAAGTTTTTAGCAATCGAATGCATATGCCTACCGAAAACTTTAGTCTGTGACTGTGGCAAAAAAATCGTTGGGAAAATAATCACTAAAAAACCGATTGTCCCGAGTGATCAAGAAATTGATGAAAATCCGCGCTCACGGAGCGCAAAATTAAGAGTAATTGAAAAAATATGAAGTCCGAAAAAAAGCTTCTACTCCACTCATGTTGCGCGCCCTGTTTGGCGGGAGTCTTCCCGCAGATCAATAGACAATTTAATCTGACGGTTTATTGGTATAACCCAAATATCTGGCCGATTGAAGAACATCAAAAAAGGTATGATGAATTCATACGATATTGTCGTATTAATAACATCCAAACGATAACCGAAAACTATGATTATCAAAGAGAGAATTTAATCTGGAAAAAATCAGTCGCAAGATTAGAATCAGAACCGGAAGGCGGAGAACGATGTAAAATCTGCTATCAAATTCGTCTTGAAAAAACCGCTATAAAAGCTTCTAAACTAGAATTCAATTTATTCGCTTCTGAACTCTCGATTTCCCCTCATAAAAACTCCGAAACGCTAAATCAGATCGGGGTTGATCTCTCAAAAAAACTCTCGATTGAATATTATAAAAACAACTTTAAGAAAAATAACGGTTTTGTGATTTCAGTTGAAAATTCTAAAAAATATAACTTATACCGTCAAAATTATTGCGGTTGCCGTTATTCTATAGGCGATCAATAAGGATATATGTTTATCTATAAATATTCGAGCTATCGGAGATCTTTTTTGCGAGCCTCGCGGTCAAGGTCTTTTTGCTTGATAGCGGCTCGCTTGTCGTGAAGCTTTTTTCCTTTTCCAAGAGAAATACTGATTTTTGCCAAACCTCGTTTCAAATAGATTTTTAAAGGAATTAACGCCAGGCCTTTTTCGTCATATTTACCGGCCAGTCGGGTGATTTCTTCTTTATGCAATAAAAGTTTTCTTGTTCGACCTTTGTCACCGGTCTTGACATCGATTTGCGAACCCAAAAGAAAGGCCTCGCCATTTACTATTCTGATGTGACTACCGGTTAAATTAGCTTTTCCGAGGCGAATCGCTTTTATCTCATCACCGGTAAGAACGATTCCGGCTTCAACCGAATCTTTAAGTTCATAATTAAAAAATGCTTTTCTGTTTAGAGCCTTCGTGTTATTACTTTTTCTCATCGTCTTAGGAAAATATTCTTTTTATTGTGTCCCAATCTTGAGCAACAACCGAGATTACGCCGGCAATCGGAATTGCAATTAGCGCGCCAGTGATCCCCATCAGTTTCGCACCGGTGATAACGGCGATAATAATAATTACTGGTGACAGGCCGACAGCCTTCTTCATTATTTGTGGGACCAAAACATGGTTTTCGAGTTGCTGAACAACAATATAAAGAACAACAACAATCAGTGCTTTGACCGGAGAAACTGTTAAGGCAACAACGGCGGCGATAATCCCGGCGATGATCGGCCCGATGACCGGAACAATTTCTAAAATTCCCGATACTAAGGCGATGACCAATGCGTAAGGAATGCCAATTATTAAAAGACCGATCAGATCGACAAGAGCGACAACTCCTCCGAGTAGTAGTTGACCGCGAAGCCAATCACCGACTTTGATTGCGATTTTTTTGGTGATTTCAGAAACGTCTTCAATTTTTCCGGGCGGCAAAAGCGAATAGAAAGTTTTCTTAAAGGCCATCTCGTCAATGAGAAGGTAAAAACTTAAAACAATAACAGTAACTAACGAAATAATTCCGCCGAAAATTCCGGTAGTTGCCGAAAAAATATTTTTTGAAGCCGTCGACAGATACTCTGACATTTTGTCGATCGAGCTTTGCACTGTCGGCAAATATTCTTCAATCGAATGATAATAAAAAGCCGACCGCTCAATATAATTCGGAAGGTTGTTGGCCAATTGCTCCGACTGATTGATTAGTGGAGGAATAATTGCATAAAGAACCCCGGCAACTAAAAGTGCTAAAACTGCAAAAACCAAAGTAACTGCCAATGTCCGATTCATTTTTTTCTGTAGGCTTTCAACAACCGGTGATAAAGCGGCAACGATAATGATGGTCACAAAAATCAGAGCTAAAACATCGCGAATAATAAAAAGTAGGTAGATAAAGAGAAGCGCACCGGCAATCTTTAGGATCGTTATGAAAGAGATATCAATTTTTAAACGTTGTTCCATTTTTTCACCTAAAAATTAATTAATTATTTTGCTATATGTAAAGTTTAGTGGATCGGCTGTCGCAAGATTAATCTGATCGCTTTCGGTGATCGAATATTCAACCCCGGTCGGGAAAAGCTGGTCCAAGAAACCGCCTTTACGGGTCAGAGCTGAACGGACAAGCGTCGGGTTGCCGATGATTTGGAATTCATAGCGATCAAGTCCGCCATCAAAATGGTAGTTTATCCCGACTCGCCGACCATTGATTGAAAAACCATCGACACCGATATTGCGGATGGTATTGGCGATGTCAACTTCATGCGGTTTGTCGAACCGATAGTCGATTTTTAAGACAACACCTCGACCGGAAATTGGCAACAAGCCATTTATTTGTTCATAAAGTTTCAAGTCGTGATCGAGTGTTTCTTTTTTTGTCTTCCAGTCACCAACCGATTTCTGGTAATTGTTAATCCGGCTTTCGGAATCAATAATTTCGCGTCGAAGTTCGGCATTGACCTTTGTTAATTTTGCAACTTCAAGAGCAATTACTTGATTATTTTCCGGCTGGGAAAGGATTTTTGCTTCTCGGCTGGCTTGATATTGGCGTACGATAAAAAACCCGACCACAATTGAAATTACTGTAAATATGTAAATATCTTGTTTCCTAAACATTACTGCTCCCAATCTTTAATTCGAAGCCGGAACTATAGGGCTCAATTGAAAGATTATTAACTTCGGCGATATCGATTACCAAACCGTTTTTATCGTGTCGACTGTAGAGATCACCGAGATTTTCCTTATTTCTGATCTGGGCAAGGATTAATTTTTGATCGCCGATAACATCAATTTTAAAAGGAGCGGCGATCCGGGTATCGTTAATTAGAATCGTATTAACGATACAATCAATCGAAGAGGTAGTAACGATCCTTTCATTATTTACGCTAATCGCTTCAGCGCCGGAACCCCAAAGTAAATTAATTATATCCCGAATATCGGAAGCATGAACAATCGATTCTTCAGTTGTCGGACCGGTTTTCGAATCATCTAAAATAATTGTTACTCCAGGGCCTTCAATTTTTGTTATCCCAGCCTTTGCCTTCTGGATTTCCAGCTCACTTAAAAGTTTTTCATCATTTGGGTTGCCTTTTAAGGCATTTTGCAGGCGGGAAATTTCTTCCTGGTTTTTCTTAACCTCTTCTTTTAAGGTTACTTGCTCCTCCTGGAGCATCTCTCTAGTTTCCTTTAGACTTGAATAAGGAGCGATCGGATTTGTCACTCTTGTTGGTAAAGAGTGCCATTGAGCGGCGACCAAAACTCCAAAAATAATCCCGACAGCTAAAAGAATCGGCGCAAAAGTTGGCAAATTTTTAATCCGTTGTAATAATTTTCGTAATCTTTTTTTATCCATATTTTCATAAAGAATTATATCATTTTTAAATTTATTTACAATTAGCCACAAAAAAGTTAAGATCAAATTGTGCCCTAGTAGCTCAATGGATAGAGCGGCTCCGTCCTAAGGAGAAGGTTGTAGGTTCGACTCCTGCCTAGGGTACCATTCGACTTACTCCGCCAGCTGGCGGAGTTCGCTCATGGCAGGCCGATTATTGGACATTTTTCGGACTGGAACGGGATGCCCATGTTCGGTGTAGTGATCTCACGGCACTTAACGTCGTACCATGTTCGTCAGTCGTTAGTCGCCAGTTGTATCGACAGCGAAGAATCCATATATCTAGAAAAAGATGGTCAATGATAAATTAATAAAAATTCAGAAAATAGCTGAAAAGGAATATCAAAAGAATCCAAACGATCACGGTTTTGATCATATTTTGCGGGTGGTAAATTTGTGCCGAAAGATTGGCCGAGCCGAAGGAGCGAAGATGAAAATTTTATTGCCAGCGGCACTTTTGCACGATCTTGGACAAGCAGAAGAAACTGCCGACAATTCTCTCGATCACGCCGAAATCGGTGCCAAAAAGGCCGAAAAAATTTTGTGCAAACTTAATTGGGACCAAAAAGAAATCGAACAAATAAAAGATGCAGTTTTAAGCCATCGTTTTCGCACTAATTATCAACCGAAAACTCTCGAAGCAAAGGTCCTGTTTGATGCTGACAAACTTGACGGTTCCGGAGCAATTGGAATTGTCCGCGGTTCGATTTGGGTCGCCAATCAGGGCGGTGTAATATATCGCGAATTTAATCTCGAAGAATATATTAGAGAGAACCTCGACGGCGATGTTAATGGTCGAATTAAAGATCGCTCGAAACATACTCTTCACACCGATTTCGAAACCAAAGGTCGCTATTTGCCAGAAAAACTGTATACAAAAATCGGACGGCAGATTGCCAAGTCAAGAGTTGCTTTTTATAAAATGTTCTTAAAACAGCTCGAAGAAGAGATCGCCGGCAGGCGGTAAGGTCGACTGAATAATCATCAAACAATTATTTTTTCGCTCTTGAAATAAGATTTTTAAAAAGTTAATCTGTAATTAAATATTTTATTCTCTGCAACGGAGAAAAAATGACTCTGACAGAAGTTACAAGAGGGACTGAATCAAAAACTGATGTAGAGGTTCTAGCGCCACTTGGGCTAAAAATCGAAGCCTTGCGTGGTCGACGAGTTTTGATTTTTGGTGAAGACCAGGAGTTGATAAAAACTTTTGAAGATGCGAACGCGGCGATCGAAGTTCCAAATAAAAAAATCGATTTTGAAGCTCTTGATCAAGAAGGCGGAATTGGAGATGAATTAAAGTCACCATTAAAAATTGAAGCCGAAAATGGTTCGGTTGATTTTATTCTCGATATTCGAGCTCCGGAAGATTTACCGGAAAGCGCCTATGCGATTGGAAGTTACCGGGAAATGCTTCGGGTATTAAACCATCGGGGAAGAATTATAATAAAAGATCCGATTGGAAAGCGAGCTTTTCCGATTACTGGATATTTGGATGAAAAATATGAGCAATATCAAGACAATCCGGAAATTGCTGAACGAACCGAAAAATTAGCCCCGGTTATTAAAAAGATATTCGCCCACCGAAATTTATCGGATGGCAATGCGATTAATGGTTCTCCTTGGTGGAAGATAATTGATGAGATGGTTGAAGAAGAATGTCAAGGTGAGAGCGATGAGAAAGAGACTATCTGCGGAGAATTGGTGCTTAATCTTTCTAGTAGATTAAAGAAAAAATTTGATTATCAGGTGATTGTTGGATTGGAGAATCGAGGGCGACCAATCGCTTCTTCTAAAGTTCGGGTAGGTCAAGTTAATAAAATGCCTTTAAAGGGTCTCGATGGTGAGGAAATTCCGGCAGACGCTCAAGATTTTTTAGGTCCACAAGAGATGGCTTTAACTATTGAAAAAAGTTCTCTTGAGGTTGTGACAACTTTTACCGCCGCTCGTTATATTCAAGATTCTTTTGATATTGAACTAAACATTTCAGAGTTAAGGATTCTTAGAGAAATTGTTTCCAGGTTACTCGGCGATATAAGAAAGGCTGATGAATACTTTTCAACCGAAGAAGGGAAAACCTTGGAAAGGGGAGATGGAATGGCGCCACCTTATATCGAAGCCGTCGCCAGATTTTTGTCAAGTGTTTACAAAGTAGAGATTGCCAATAAAAATGTTAGCTTGATCGCTAAAAAGATCGACTATTTATTTCCCATCAACGGGACGATGATTACTGTTAGTAAATATTTTTCGATCAATGGAAGAAATTATTTTGTCGAGGAAAGGGAATTTGATCAGATGAAGTTTGATTCCTATAAAGAAATGAGTAAAAGGGTAAGTGAATATCGAAGTCGCCCTTTAGATCGAGAGAAAGTTGAAGAATTTTCCAGAGATCACGACATCGACCCTGGAGAAGTCAAGACTGTTGCAGAATCTAAACGTTCTGTCAGCAGAGAACTTAAGGAGATAATTCAGAAAGCGCGTGAGAGCGTTATCGGATAATTTCTAGTGTTAAAAGGCTATTTTTATGAATTTATTGGAGCGGGTTTTTAATCATCATCGACGAGTAAGGGGGAAAATCAATCGCTTTCATTTTACACTATGCGAACGTTCTTCGGGTTATCGTAGTTGGCATGAAAATCCGCACCATCAAAAGATTCACTATATGGTTTTAGGGGTTTATCTTTTAGGGATATCTATCGGTATTTATTTCAATGTAAATTATAATTAAATAAGAAAACAATATGGCTAATGTTGGAAAAGCGGGAGAAATTTATAAATGTTCCGTTTGCGGCAATGTCGTCAAGGTGATAACTACCGGTGGTGGTGAGTTGATCTGCTGTGGTAAACCAATGGATCTTCAAAGAAAATAGGACGCACTACCAGTCTACTCGGTTGTTATTTACCTTCTTTTTTGTTATATTTTTTCAGTCGGGGATTAGCGCAGTCCGGTAGCGCGCATCGTTCGGGTCGATGAGGTCGGCGGTTCGAATCCGCCATCCCCGACCATACAAAACTTTGGTCTTTTTTTATACTTTGGAACGCTCCGCTCCGACCTGCAAAGCGGGTCTGCGCTTCGCTAGTTTTCTTCTTGTATTCCCGCAAAATTGCATAGGGAATTTTTAATTGCCATTCAATTGTTTTGTTGAAAAGTTGATGGTTCGTTCCGATTTTATTCACAAACGATTTCATTTCATGATAATCGTTTCCAAAAGCAAGTTTTTCAGCTTGGTGAGCGGAAAATATCCACTTTTTGAGTGGTTCGATCCAATTGTTTCCTTTTCGCCCAAAATCAGACTTTTGCTGAAAAAGAAACTTTTTTGTTTCAATCAGTTCTTCTTTCTTTTTGAGGTAAGTTTCTTTTTCAACATCTCCATCAAGAAAGGTGTTGATAAGTTTATCTAGCTTTTCGTCGGTGAGCTTAATTTTGTTATCAAGATTTTGGACGAAAATATGCGAGGACTCTTTTGCTTCATTCTCCCAAATTTCCACTTGAGCTAACATCTTATCGAACCAGTCCTCGCATAAAGCGATTTTTGACAACTCATTCTTTAGTTGTTCAACAAGTTGAATTTCGCTTAGATAACTTTGTGAGCAACGGCCTAATCGTTTGGTGCAACGATAATAGCGATAAGTTTTCTTAGCATGTTGAGCCGTTATCATTGCCCCGCACTCTCCGCAACGAAAAAGTCCGACAAATGGGAAACCATGACTTTTCTTGCTGTGTCTCGGTCTAGCTCGCGATTTCAAAACTTGTTGAACTTTGTCAAAAGTCGCTTTGGAAACAATAGCCGGAAAACTGCCTTCATAGCTCTCGCCGTTATGTTCGATAATTCCCAAATACACCTTATTTGTTAAAATTCTGACTATCGAAGCTTTGCAGAGCGGTTTTCCGGTTTTACTCACCAAGCCCCAAAAACCCAGACGCTCGCTGATAGTTCGCAGATTGTAGTTTCCAGTCTTAAATTCATTAAATGTTTTAGCAATAATTCTCGCTTTTGTTTCATCTGGATCGATGTTTCTAGTTTTCGGATTATTGGTATAGCCGATCGGTGCATGGGAGCACCATTCGCCTCGTCTGAGTTTTTGTCTAAATCCACGCTTAACATTTTCCGACAAATTGTCGGAATAGTATTTGGACTGGCCAAAAGCGACTTGAAGCATAAACAATCCTTGCGGAGTCGGCTCAAACCAAAAGGTCGGAAAGCGCAAAGAAGCTATCTTCTCGGTGTCGATACAATAGATGATTTGTCCGCCGTCGACACTGTTTCGGGCGAGACGATCAGGGTGCCAAGCGAGAATTCCGACTGGTTCTTTTGTCGTATATACTTTTGACATCATTTTATTAAAAATTTCTCGCCCGGGCTTCTTTGCGCTTTTTGATTCGATAAACTTTTCAGCTATTTCTATCTTTTCTCGTTTAGCAAACTCCTCCAACTCCACAAGTTGGGCTTCAATAGACATAATTTGTCGCTCCTCGTCTTCCGTAGATTTGCGAGCGTAAAGAAAATATTTAGTACCCATTTTGCCCTCCTTGTTCATACTTCTATTTTATACCGAACATTAAGCGAACACAAGTCCGAAGCGCGGGATAAAAAACTTGCTTTTATCGCCTTTGGCGCAGTGGAAAAAATCGGAGAACAAACTTGTTTGTTCTGAAACTCTCTCGAGTTTCTCGAACCATCAACTTTTCAACAAAACAATTGAATGGCAATTAAAAATTCCCTATGCAATTTTGCGGGAATACAAGAAGAAAACTAGCGAAGCGCAGACCCGCTTTGCAGGTCGGAGCGGAGCGTTCCAAAGTATAAAAAAAGACCAAAGTTTTGTATGGTCGAATTTGTTAAACGAAGTTCGAACATGTTTTAGAGAGAAAACTTTGAAACAGTATATACACTAAAGGGTATTTTCTCTGTTCTTCCGATGTTGTAATGCTTTACTTCCCCTTTCGTTCTGCGGTCTACAGATGGATAAGTGAGAAGTCGGACTTATCTTCCGACCCTTTCTTTCTGACCTGCTCTTGGTGTTCCCCGCATTGTTTTGGCGAAGTAAGGCAATAACCGACTTCCTATACTTTTTCCACGCTTGGTTTGATAATCAAGTTAAAATTTGCTAACATACCCTGTTATTGAACATTTATAATACTTGCGGGTTAGCTACTGCTTTCAGTGCACAAAACCAGTTTACTGGAAGCAGTAGCTAACTTGTATTTCACTCCTGAAAGGGGAGGTGTCGAAATGTTCGATGCTGCAGTAGCCGGTATCGATCTTGTGATCGGGCCGGAAGATGATCTTTCGCTTCCCGAGACGTTTACACTGCTGAAGGACGAGAGCGTGGAGGAGCCGGACGGCCCCATCACACTCGAAGATGTGGCAGTGCTCGAGGGTTGCGAGAGTTATGTTAAAGGAGAGAAGATGCTTGTGCGGGAAAAGGAGGCCGGCAAGCGCGCCGGTCTTCGCGCCGCCAAGGCACTTCTGCGCCAGCAACACCTGATTCCTGTCGAATGGCGAGGCAACAAGGTCCTCATCTTCACGGGAATGATCGTTCGGGACCGCGACGGCCTCCGCTTTGTCGCCTGCGCCTGCTGGGATGGCGACCGCTGGTACTTGGCCTGGGGCTGGCTCGACAACTACTTCGACTCCGGCAATCGGGCCATGCGTGTCCCCCGCAAGTAGTGGCGTTTGGTTTCTGGGGGATTTGTTCCTTTCTGATCCATTGGAAAACAAGCTGTGGACTCGAAGCTCCTGCGAAAGATCGTGGGAGCTTTTTTTTATGACCAAAACTTAATTCAGTCAACCGTCGCAACCAATTTTGCAAGAGTCTCAGATATCTACTATTCAAAGGGATCTGTGCAGAGGCGGGCAAGCACAAAACTAGGTCCCGAGAAGTAGCATTATTGCGATGCTTGTTGAACGCGCCAGCCAATTTCTTTTAAGATTAAGTATAATAAACAAAAAATCGCGCTACATAAAAACCGCGATTTTTTAATTTCAATAAAAAAATTGGGTTACATCAATATTAGAAGCAAAAATTACTTTACCTGGTCGCGAAAATCTCTTGAGGGATGAAAGCGAGGGATTCTTGTTGCTTTGATCTTTATTTTTTCTCCGGAACGAGGATTTACTCCGGTTCTCGCCTTTCTTGAACCGAGATCAAAAGTTCCAAATCCAGTCAAAGTCACTTTTTTACCCTTCTTGATTTTTTCAACGATTAAGTCAAGAGCAATACAGATTCCGGTTTTCGCCTCATTTTTCGACAAACCAGCCTTTCGTGCGACTTCTAGAATAAGTTCATTTTTGTTCACTTACTATCACCTCCTTCTTCAATCATCTCATTTTTAAAATTTAAAATCTCGATTTGTTTTGTCCGATTATCCTTACCTACATCCAATAATACCGCATTAAAGATTGTTTCGCCAAGAGGAACTTCAAGAGAAAAAGGTATTTGTTTCAAAAAAGCTTCTACTATATTCTCTTTTTTGGCGCCGATAATCGAATCAAAAACTCCGACCATCCCGACATCGGAAAGAAACCCGGTTCCCGATTCGGAGATTTGTGGATCATTTGTTTGGACATGAGTATGAGTACCGATAATCGCCGCGACTCGACCGTCAAGATATTTAAATAAGGCGTATTTTTCACTTGTCGCCTCGGCGTGAAAATCGATGATAATTGCATGATCTGAATATTTTTTAATAATCTGATCGGCAATTCTAAAAGGGTCGTCGAGAGTGACGTTTAAAAATACTCGACCCAAAAGATTTAGGATTAATATTTTTTGTCCGAGTATTTCAAAGATTTCAAAACCCCGCCCCGAGACCGTTGGAGGATAGTTTTCCGGTCGAATTATTTTTATCTTCTTGTCATCGAGGTAGGGGATGATCTCTTTCTTGTCCCAGATATGGTTACCGGATGTAAAGAGGTCGATTCCGGCTTCTATCATCTCATCATAATTCTTTTTAGTCACCCCAAGACCGGCAGAAAGATTTTCTCCGTTAGCAATTATCAGATCCGGTCGGTAATTTTTTGATAATTCTGGAATTAATTTTTTGACACTATTGCGGGCTGGTCGACCGCAGATGTCTCCGATAAATAATAATCTCATATTTTTTTATTTTGCATATTCAATCGCCCGAGTTTCGCGGATAACATTTACTTTAATCTGCCCCGGGTACTGCATTTCTTCCTCAATCCGTTTTGCAATCTCTTTAGAAATTTTTTCTGAAGTCAGATCGTCGATCTCCTCCGGTTTGACAATGATTCGGATCTCTCGACCAGCCTGAATCGCATAAGTTTTTTCGACACCCTCAAAGGAAGAAGCAATCTGTTCGAGATCTTTAAGTCGTTTAACATATGATTCCATTGTTTCTCGGCGAGCTCCCGGCCTGGCGCCGGAGATTGCATCGGCGGTTTGGACAATTGCCGCTTCAGTAGTTTTAATTTCGACATCCTCATGGTGGGCTTCAATAGCGTGAACTAGATTAGCGGGCAAACCGTACTTTCTAGCGATATCAGCGGAAATAATCGCGTGGCTACCGGAAACTTCTTGGTCGATTGCTTTTCCAAGATCATGAAGCAAGCCAGCTTTTTTTGCCAGATTAACATCGGCATGGAGTTCTTCAGCAAGCATCCCAGCGATAAAGGAAGTTTCGATTGAATGTTGGAGCTGATTTTGTCCGTAAGAAGTTCGATATTTCAATCGACCGAGAACTCGAAGAATTTCCGGTGGTAGCCCGGCAATTCCAACCTCAAAGGCGGCCTGTTCGCCGGCTTTTTTAACGTCGAGGGCAACCTCTTCTTTGGCTTTAGCGACAACCTCTTCGATTCTTGTTGGATGAATCCGACCGTCGGCAACCAATTTTTCCATTGCTACTCTGGCGATCTGTCTTCTGACCGGATCGAAAGAGGAGAGAACAATAACGTCTGGGGTGTCGTCGATAATCACATCGACTCCAGTTTCTTTTTCAAAGGCTTGGATATTTCTTCCTTCGCGACCGATTATCCGCCCTTTCATTTCGTCTGAAGGAATTGCGACCGAGGAAACAGTATTTTCGACAGTAAAATCGGGGGCCAGACGCATCATTGCTGTCGCAATAATCTTTCCGGCGTGAGCAGTTGCCTCTTCTTTGATAAATTGATTCTGAATTTTAATTTTCTCTGCCAGCTCCTCCTTGCTTTCCTTTTCAACCAAATCGAGAAGAACTTTCTTTGCGTCATCTTTTTTCATTTTAGAAATTCGCTCTAAGCTTTCCTCTTGTTTTTTACGAATTGTCCTTAAATTTTCTTTTATTTCTTCAATTTTTTTTCGCTCATCTTCAGTCGTTTTTTGGTTTTTATCAAGATCATCAAAACGACGAGAAAGTGAGTCTTCTCTTTTGCGAATATTCTTTTCGAGCTCAACTAAATAACGTTGTTTTTCCGACTCTTCTTTCTTTGCCGCTTCTTTTATTTTAAGAGCCTCATCTTTAGCGGAAACTAAGAGTTCTTTCTCCTGATTTTTAGCTTTCTCGATAATTTCCGTTGCCTTATTTTTCGATCTCTCGGTCTCTTTACCGTCGAAAATCTTTTTTATCAAAAAACCGATTATTGAACCGGCAACAACACCGGCAAAACCGATTATAATTTCGATAGACATTTGTTTTACCTTTCAGTTTTAGAAAAAATATCATTTTTACTTAATTATGACATTCTAATTCTAGCTGATTTTGAGTCTTTAGTCAATTAAAAATTAGAACCTGTGACTTGATTTATTTCCCATTTTATGTTAAAAAATAAGGATTAAAGGAAAAGATATGTTAGCCCCTATTATTGCCATTATTGGTCGACCCAATGTCGGTAAATCAACTTTATTTAATCGTCTCGTTGGGAGAAAACAAGCGATTGTTTCTGATAGTTCCGGGACAACGAGAGACTCTGTCTATGGTAATTTTGATTATAAAAACAAAAATTATCGCATAGTTGATACTGCCGGTCTTTATAATTTAAGAAACAGCAAAATCGATGAGTTGACAGACTTGATAAAAGATTCGGTTTTTGAGGCAATTTCTGAAGCTGATTTAATTCTTTTTGTTACTGATTACGATAATCAAGCTGACGATCTTGACAAAATGATTGCCGCGATTCTTCGTCGACAGAAGAAACCGGTCATCACGGTAGTTAATAAATGCGATAACAGTGAGCACTTATCACAGATTGAGCAATTCAAAAGATTTGGTAATTGGCCAACGATCGGGATTTCAGCAACATTAAAAATAAACCTCGATTGTCTGCTAGAAGAAATCTCTACGAAAATTAGTGGTCAAAAAATCAAAAAAGAAGAGCCCAAAAGTGATCTATTGTCTATCGCCATTGTCGGTCGGCCAAATGTCGGTAAATCAACACTTTATAACTCTTTTTCTCCCGGTAAAAAGGCGATAGTTTCAAAAATTGCCGGGACGACTCGCGACTTGAATCAAAAAACAATCGAATATAAAGGCGAAAAAATTGTTCTTTACGATACAGCTGGGATAATTCGTTCAGGAAAATCTGGTCGAGGGGTCGAGCGTTTTTCGCTAATCAGAACTTTACAAGCAATTGAATTTTCTGATGTTGTCATTCTTTTGATTGATCCAACCGAAGGGGTTACCGGACTCGAGAAAAAGATTGCCGGATATGTTGAAAATAGAGGCCGAGGCTTAATCCTGGCTTATAGCAAGATTGATCTTTTGGAGAACTTAAAAAATTTTGAGGATCGAAAAAATGAATTAATTTTTTTGGCCCAGAAAGAGTTCAATTTTTTGCCCTACGTACCCCTGATTTTTATTAGTGCCGAGAAACAAAAAAATATTTTTCATTTAATTAAAAATGCTATCAGAATTAAAATACGCTTAAAAACCAAGGTTAACAAAGAAGAATTGACAAAATTGATTGGGTTGGTTGAAGAATCTTTTGGCCAATTCCCAAAAGTTATTTCAGTTGAACAAACAGAAACCGAGCCGCCAACTTTTAAGTTAAAACTTAAAAAAAATGAAAAATGGCATTTTTCATTTGCTCGTTTCTTTGAGAATCGCTTAAGAGATAATTTTGATCTTAGCGGAGTTCCGATCAGAATTAAAATTGAGGTCGAAAGTACGAAAAAAAATCTTAATCGGCAAAATTCTGGTGCTTGACCAAGTCGAAATTTTTAAACGGATAAATTTCTAGCCAAGCCTTCCCTAAAATATTCGTTTTCGGGAGATTGCCCCATTCTCGAGAATCGCTTGAATGTTCACGGTTGTCGCCAAGGACAAAATATTGATCATTCCCAACAGAATAAAGTCCATCCTTTTTATCCGAAACGGTTAAATAATTGTTCGGGATATAGGACTCGTCGAGAAAAATTCCATCAGGGTATTTATTGTTATAAATTTTAATTTTATTTTCTAGAATTTCGACCCGCTCGTTTGGTAAACCGACAATTCTCTTGATGTAATTTATCGAATTCTGCCCAGGTGGATGAAAAACAATGACGTCGCCTCTTTTCGGAGAATTAAAGCGATAGCTGACTTTTTCAACCAAGAGACATTCCTGATCATCGAAATTTGGGAGCATGCTGTTGCCATCGACAATATAAGGTTGAAGCAAAAAAAACTTAACTGCAAAAGCGACAACAACAACGACAATTGCTGTTTTTAAAAGATCCCAGATAAACTCAAAAAATGAGAATTTCTCATTTAATGGGTCCTCGATCTTGTCTAAATTTTCACTCCATTTCTGATCAGCTTTGTTGTCCACCAAAAACCTCAATCTATAACTTACTTCAAGCTTAACTTATAAAAGTTTAACAATGTTGACACCTGAAGTCAACAACGTTAGACTAAAGAAAAGGAGTGCCTGAATGCATCCAGAAATTGCGAAAGTCGGTGGTGTGACAATTTATTCGCACGGTGTCTTCGTCGCTCTAGCGATTATTTTGGCCGGTAGTCTTTTTTATTTTTTGGCAAAAAAAAGAAATTTGGAGAGTGATCGTCTAATCGACAATATTACAACGATTGTTCTTGTAGGAATTATCGGTGCTCGACTTGCTTGGGTGATTTTAAATTATAGCCAGCTCCAGAGTTTTATTGAAGTTTTTTACATCTGGCAAGGAGGTTTAATATCGTGGGGTGGTTTTCTCGTCAGCTTTTTAGCCGTATTATTCCTTTTTAGAAAAGAAATAAATAGAACCAAATTAATCGACATTTTCTTTTTAAGTGGACTCTTGGGAGTGGCAATCGGTCGAATTGGTTGCTATCTTGCCCGAGACATTATCACAATTCCGACAGAAAAATATCCAGCTGGTTTTCCTGTTGCCGGTCTCGAGTCGGTGTTAGCATTTGTTTTATTTGCAATTGTCGTTATCATTTACTTCAAGTTTCAAAAATTAGCCAAAGGTTTGGTTTCTCTACAAGTGCTTTTCGGCTATTCGCTCATTAGACTATTCATTGATGGTTACCGCGATGAACAAAGCTTGTTTTTAAATCTGAAACCATCACAAATTGCTTCTATTTGTGCTTTATTTTTAATAATTATTTTCTTTATTTTCTTTATTTTCAACAATAAGAGGAAGAAAAATGGATAAAAAATTTATTTCAGAACAAAAACAGAAACTCGAACGGCAACGGGAATATCTAAATAAAAAAATAAACAAACTGGAGAAGGTCCTGGATTTTGGAGACAGTCAAGATGACAATGCCCAAGAAGTCGCCGAAGCAAGTAACAATCTAAGTTTAGAGAGAGATTTAAAAAACGAATTAAAAGAAATTAATAAGGTTTTAAAGCGAATAGATGAGGGTAGTTACGGCAAGTGTCTTTCGTGCGGAGGGATAATCGAGAAAAAACGGCTCGAGCTAGTACCGACCGCAGTAAATTGTGCTGATTGTCAGTCCAAGCTAAGGAAATAGTTTTTATGGCTATTAAGCAGAAAAATTTCTTTTTTTCAATTTTAATTTTTGTTCTTTTTCTGTTGCTGGATCAATATTTAAAGATTATTTCTTTCTTGAGAGCTGATGTTAGGCTAAACGAAATGACGGTTTTTTCTTTATTTGATAGTAATAATTTGGGAATTATTATTGGTTTTTTTGCGATATTATCAGTTTTTTATTTTATAGTCCGAGAAATAGTCGACAGCTTTTCCGCCGCCTTAATGATCTCGGCTATAACCTCCAACATTATCGATCGTTTTATCTGGGGTGGTGTGGTCGATAACTGGCAATTTTTCCAGATTTTTTGGTTTAATTTGGCCGACCTGGCGATTACTTCAGTGATTTTTTATTGGTCGTACCAATATTTAAGATTCAAAAAAAGCGCTCCTTGAAGCGCATCTCTAAAAGAAATTTGGACCCTTATCAGTTCATAATTTTTGTCAGAATTGCCTGAAAAATTTCTGGTTGATTTTTGGCTAAGAACGAAAGGGTTTTGCGGTCCAAAGAAACATTGGCTTTTGCTAGCAGACTAATAAATTGACTATATTTTATCTGGCTTTGGCTTAAAGCGGCATTAATGATAATAATCCATTGAGACCTAAAAAATCGCTTTTTTGCTCTCCGATCTCGGTAGCTATAACTGCCAGCTTTTAAAATCGCCTGTCGCGCAAGCTTGATGCTATGTTTGCGACCGGTTCGGTAACCTTTGGCTTTTGCTAAAAGTTTTTTATGTTTTAATTTTGTTAAAGTTGAAGTTTTGACGCGCATTTTAACCTTATTTATTTAATTCCGGAAACCATTTTTTTGATTTTATTAACATCCTTTGCGGAAACGACAAGCGGATTTTTATTGCGGGTCGACTTATTTGTTAAAAGATGCCGTGAAGCGGCATGTCCGGCTAAAATTTTGCCACTACCGGTAATTTTAATTCTTTTTATTGTTCCTTTATGAGTTTTTAGTTTCGGCATTGGTCTCTTTTTTCTTTATAATATTTGCTTCTATTCGATTACCTGACTTCTGTGGTCGATTTTCAAAGTCTCCCTCGGCAATTTCAGCGAAGCGGTCAAAAACGCTCATCGCTCGATCAGCGAAAATATTTTCTCTGCCGACTAATCGGAGTGATACTTTTACCGAATGTCCTTTTTCTAGAAAATCTTTTGCTCTCTTGGCCTTAAAACTAAGATCGTGATGATCGATATTTGCCGATAAACGGATTTCTTTCAGTTCGTTGTTTTTTAGATTTTGATGATTCTTTTTATCGGCCTTCGCAAGATCATATTTAAATTTTCCAAAATCCATTATTTTGCAAACCGGTGGTTGGGAATTAGGGGAAATCTCAACTAAATCCAATTGATGATCCTTGGCAATTCGCATTGCCTCAAAATTACCAATCTCACCGAGCTTGTTGCCATTTTCATCGATCAACAAAACTTTCGGTACGCGAATGTTCTCATTTACACGATAAAATTTTTTCTGTATTTGAACTCCATAAATAAATACAAGGAGATCATATCAAAATATTGCTTTCAGGTCAAGAACCAGCGATAATCTCGCGGTTAACGATTAATCGAAGTTTTTTTTGGCTAATTGAAATTAATTGCGGAGTTACGGCAACAATTTGATTATTTATTATGAAATTTGCTTTCTTTTGAGAAAAAACTCGTAATCGATGACAGAAAAAAAGAGATTTTTTGAGTTCAGGATTCTTCGATGTATTGTCTAAATAACGAAAAATTTTACCAATAATATTCCCCTCGTTCTGATCTTCGGAGACCATTTCAATCTTTAAAACCGGGTCCTGATCACTTGGTTCTCCGGAAAGGTTCGAAATACA
>Ga0265297_10000583_pt1 | contig 105741 bp, 95 predicted proteins | sample Munlanlwell13791_FD_192502 | JGI IMG/M metagenome (GOLD analysis project Ga0265297, IMG submission 192502) | Leachate microbial communities from a municipal landfill in Southern Ontario, Canada - Leachate well 137-91 | ecosystem: Engineered > Solid waste > Landfill > Unclassified | place...
TGGCACCTCGATGTCGGCTCATCGCATCCTGGGGCTGGAGAAGGTCCCAAGGGTTTGGCTGTTCGCCAATTAAAGCGGTACGCGAGCTGGGTTCAGAACGTCGTGAGACAGTTCGGTCTCCTATCTGTCGTGGGCGCGGAAATTTGAGAAAACTCTTCCCTAGTACGAGAGGACCGGGAAGGACGAACCTCTAGTGTACCAGTTGTCCTACCAAGGGCATAGCTGGGTAGCTACGTTCGGCAACGGATAAGCGCTGAAAGCATCTAAGCGCGAAGCCGGTTTCAAGATTAAATTTCATTAGACCCCTTGAAGAACACAAGGTTGATAGGTGGCAGGTGTAAGGTCCGTAAGGATTTGAGCCGAGCCATACTAATAGGTCGATTCTAACCACAAGAATTGTTCAAACATACAAAAATAAATTTCAAGCGTTTTTAGCTTGAAATCCCGGTGCTACTAGCGAGGTGGCCACACCTGTTCCCATCCCGAACACAGAAGTTAAGCACCTCAGCCCCGATGATACTCTTTGGGGAAAGTAGGACAGTGCCGGGTTTTCAAGTTAAAAACAAAAAATCGTCCGAGATTGCTTCGGGCGATTTTTTAATCTTGAAAATATTCCGCGATTCGGGTAATCTTATTTGTAAGCGAGCGGGATTCCGCCAAGGTGGGGACGAGCGAAACAAACACAGAGTATTTTAAAGCATTATAAAATATATGAACCAAGTAGTTATTCTGGCGGCAGGAAAGGGCAAAAGAATGGGAGTTGGTTTGCCAAAAGTTTTGCGCGAGGTCGGAGGGAAAACGATGATCCAAAGAGTGGTTGGATCTGTTCTGGAGTCGGGCGTGACAAAAAGGCCAATGGTTATTATTGGGTACGGCACGGAAATTATTAAAAAATATTTGGGAACAAGCTGCAGTTACGTTTTGCAGGCGGAGCAATTAGGGACAGCCCACGCCGTTTCTTGCGCGGAGAATTATTTGACTGGCGTAGATAATATTGTCGTCGTGAATGGTGATACGCCATTTTTGCGTTCGGAAACTTTAGCAAAACTTGTCGCAACGCATGAAAAAAATCAGGCGGTGCTTACCCTCGTTACTCTTCGTCTTCCCGATTTTGGCGAATGGCGGGAAAATTTTTATGATTTCGGCCGAATAGTTAGAGATTCTTCGGGAAAAGTTACGGCGATTGTGGAAAAAAAAGATGCGACAGAAGAACAATTAAAGATTACCGAAGTTAATCCATCATTTTTCTGTTTTAGGGCGAGTTGGCTTTGGGAAAATTTATCAAAAATTAATTGTGACAATGCGCAAGGAGAATTTTATATCACCGATCTCGTGAAGATGGCGATTTTGGAAAATCAAAAAATAGAAACTTTGGTGACTGACGATCCGACCGAGGCCGTGGGAGTTAATACGCCAGAGCAACTGGGCTTGGCGCAATCGTTAATAGAAAAATAAAAATATGCGCTACATCAGCGATTTACATATTCACTCAAAGTATTCCCGGGCTTGTTCGCCGCGACTGGTGCCGGAAATTATTGCGGAATGGTGTCGAAAAAAAGGAGTGGACATTGTTTCGTGCGCCGATTTTACTCATCCAAAATGGTTTGCTGAACTTAAAAGTAAATTAAAATCGGCGGGCAATGGGTTATATGAATTAGTGGAAGACAAAACCCAGCAGACGCGACCGATTTATTTTTTTATTTCTACTGAAGTAAGTTGTATTTATTCAAAAGGTGGAAAATGCCGACGGTTGCACATTATTATTTTCGCGCCAACGCTTGAAGTCGCGGCAAAAATTAATGAAAAATTAGGAACGCTTGGGAAATTGGCTTCTGATGGCCGGCCGATTTTGGGGTTGGATGCCAAAAAACTTGCAGAAATTGTTTTTGAAATTGACGAGCGATGCATGATAATTCCGGCGCACGCTTGGACCCCGTGGTTTGCAATTTTTGGATCCAAATCGGGATTTGATTCGATGGAAGAATGCTTTGATGAGCTCACGCCAAAAATTTACGCGATAGAAACCGGGCTCTCTTCAGATCCGGCGATGAATTGGCGATTGAAAAAATTAGACAAGATTACTTTGGTATCACACTCGGACGCGCACTCGCCGGAAAATATCGGACGCGAGGCAGACGTTTTTGAAATTGGTGATGGCGTGAAAAATTTCTATGATGAAATTTGTCGGATCATTAGAGAAAAAGATAAGAAAAAATTTTTGTACACAGTAGAATTTTATCCCGAAGAGGGGATGTACCATATTGACGGGCATCGGGCTTGTAAAATTAGAATGATGCCAGAAGAAACGCGAAAGCGAAAAGGGATTTGTCCGGTTTGCGGCCGGCCGGTAACGATTGGGGTGATGAATCGGGTGGAAGAATTGGCCGATCGTCCGGAAGGTGAGCAGCCGGAGAGCGCGATTGATTATAAAAGTTTAGTTGGTTTGGACGACACGATTGCCGAGGCGCTTGGAGTTTTTGGCAGAAAGACAAAAGCTGTTAATCGGGAGTATGAAAATTTAATTTTAAAAGGGGGTAGCGAGTTTCGGGTACTTTTGGACTTATCTTATGAAGAATTAGCAAAAATTACATTGCCGGAAATTGTTGAGGCCATTAGGCGGAATCGCGAAGGAAAAGTAAAAATTGAGCCGGGCTACGACGGTGTATATGGAACAGTAAGACTTTTTAATGATAAAGAGAAGAAACAAATAAAACAAGAAAAACTTTTTTAGTTTCAGTAATATTTTTTATAAATAAAAAAACTTCTCCGTGCGCACGCAGGAGAAGTTTTTTAAACGTTATCTTCGCTTTTTCTTTTTAGTCGCCTTTTTCTTTTTCGCGACTTTCTTTTTGGCTTTCTTTTTTGCCATGGTTGTTCACCTCCTCCCTTATAAGAGATAAAAACGAAAAAAGTATAAAATTTTAAAACATTATTTTATTATATAACATTTTTTTGTTGTCAACAAGAAAAAAGAGGCAAGGATGTGGATAACTTTTTAATTTTTGATTATTTATTTTTTAAAAAAATATAAAAAATCCCGCGCCATTTTTTTGTAAATGAACGCGGGTCAAGATTATCCTGGACGTTGGCAGCGCTTGGAAGGATCCCATATTTTCCTGAAATGCCGAGCAACTGCGCGGTGGAGGTCATCGGGGTTTCCTGTATCAGGAAACCGGCCCAGGTTAATTTTTGCTCCGTCGGGCAAAATTAGTTCAACTATTATTGGATTTTCATCGGGATTGCGGAAGTATGCTCGGCGGGTGAAGAAGGTGGGCCATTCCCACCAATCTGAACGGACACCTTTTCGGACTAGTTTCTTTTTGGGGCGGACGCTCATCGTTCCCTCCTTATAATAAATACAAAAACACAAAAAATATTTTAAGTCAATTAATTTATATAGATTATTTGAAATAGTTTACATTAGCCGCACTTATGGGGAAATGAAACAAAAATTTTATTTTATCATTTTTTTGATAAAAAAAGAGCAGTCTCTGACTGCTCTGGCGTTTTGAACGGGGGTTCTAGTAGTCGAAGCGCCACCAGAACCTATGTTTTGGTACAGCCCTCGGCGAGAAAGAGATAGACACCCTTCCTTCTACCGAGTCAATATGGAAGAGAAAGTTTGTGCCGTAGAACATAACGAACCAGGTGCGTAACTGGTGTGCGCTGGAATGGGAGTCGCGGGCACCTTCAGTATAGTTGCTCCAGCCCTCAAAACTCAAGAGCTGAGGGCAGATGATCTCAATCTCGGCGAGAGAAATCCCCTTCATCCGAGCCACTTCCGCAGCGAACTCGATCAGATTTTTCAACTCGCAATGAACGCGCTGAATGTTGCTCGCGAGTCCGCCGTTTCTTTCGGTTAGTTCCTTCCACATCCGTTCCGGAGAAGTCGAAGCCTGCGCGTAAGCTTCGGCGTCAGCTGGAACGACGTATTTCAGACTTTCTCGGCCAACGATAATTGGCATCATTTCCTCCATCCGTTTTGTTAGCGATACTTTATCTTAATAGATAAAATTATTTTGTCAAGTATAGAAAAGATATTTTTGCTAGTAATAAATTTTTCAATTACAAAATGGGCGTGGATGGACTCGAACCATCGACCCCAGCTTTATAGCGGCAACCTTTATATAAAATAAAAATATCGGCATTTGCCGATATATCGATAGCTACATTTATCTAAATACTACCCCTCAAATGGGCGTGGATGGACTCGAACCATCGACCCCAGCTTTATAAGAGCTGTGCTCTAACCGACTGAGCTACACGCCCATTTGAGGAGGAATATTTATGAAGGGTCATCGCCATAAGAGCCGTGTTCTGATGAGCTCTGCTACGTGTCCAATTAAATCCAGCATAACTGAAAACGGCTATTTTTACAATAGGTTTTAGCCGAAAAGTATGATAAAATAAAGAAAAGCAGTTAAATTTTTATGAAAAAATACGAAATATTAGAACATACGACAGATCTGAAAATTAGGGCTTTTGGTAAGACAAAAGAAGAGCTATTTTTGAATATGTTAAACGGAATGTTTTTTGGTGCCGGAGCAAAAACAGAAAATCAGGAATTTACGCCTCGAAAAATAAAAATTAAGTCGGCCGACGAGCAAAGTTTGCTCGTAGATTTTTTAAGTGAAGTGTTGGCGCAAAGTGATATAAATAACGAAGCATATCTTGAAGTAAAATTTGAGAAATTGGCTAAGACAGAACTCGAGGCGAAAATCTTCGGTGTCCCAGTTAAAAGTTTTGGCATAGAAATAAAAGCCGTGACTTATCACGGATTGGAAATTAAAAAAAATAGTGGAGGTTGGGAGGCGACGGTGCTTTTTGACATTTAATATGTTTGATAAATCAAATTTTAAAAAAATCAGCAATCAACTTTGGGAGATTTCGAAAGATTTTCGTTCTGACATGCGCGTGCCGGCGAGAATTTATGCGAGCGAAAAAATGTTGGAGGGAATTTTAGAAGACCGGTCGGTGGATCAGTTGATTAATGTGGCAACTCTGCCGGGAATTTTAAAATACGCTCTAGCCATGCCCGATATTCATGAAGGTTATGGTTTTCCGATTGGTGGAGTGGCTGCGATGGATGTGAAACGCGGAGTGATTTCGCCGGGAGGAGTGGGTTATGATATTAACTGCGGCGTGCGACTTCTGGCCAGCTCTTTTTTGCATAGTGAACTCGTGCCGCATTTAGTTGATTTAGCAAATCAAATTTCTCGCGATGTTCCCTCTGGCGTTGGCCGCGGTGGGAGATTGATTTTAAAAGAAAAAGAAGTGGATGAAATTTTAGAAGGCGGATCAGTAAAAGTGGTGGCGCAAGGTTATGGAGAAAAAAATGATTTGGAAAAAACGGAAGAAGGTGGATGTTTGAAAGGGGCGGATGCGAGCTTGGTGAGTGCTCGCGCGAAAGGTCGTGGGCGAGATCAACTTGGTACCCTTGGTTCGGGAAATCATTTTTTAGAAATTCAACGAGTGGAAAAAATTTTTTTGCCCGAAGTTGCTAAAATTTTTGGCATGCGCGAAAATCAAATTACGGTGATGATTCATACTGGTTCGCGCGGGCTTGGTCATCAGGTCGCGACTGATTACGTGCGTCTTATGGATGCCAAATTACCGTCATGGAAAATAGAGTTACCAGACCGAGAACTTGCCTCGGCGCCGCTTGACTCGGAAGAAGGACAAAGGTATTTTAAAGCCATGGCCGCGGCCGCCAATTTTGCCTGGGCTAACCGTCAAATGATTACAGAATTAGTTCGGCGAGCTTGGGAAAAAGTTTTGAGTCATAAAATCAGCGGCAAATATAATTTAGATTTAGTTTACGACGTGGCTCATAATATCGCGAAATTTGAAGAGCATGAAATTGATGGGGAAAAAGTAAAAGTTTGTTTGCATCGGAAGGGGGCGACGAGAGCTTTCGGTCCCGGGCGAGAAGAGTTGCCAGAAATTTATCGAGAGACTGGTCAGCCGGTTTTAATCCCTGGAAGCATGGGCACGGCTTCGTATGTTATGGTAGGAACTGATGTGGCGATGGCCGAGTCTTTCGGTTCAACTTGCCATGGCGCCGGCCGGAGAATGTCGCGGGCCGAGTCGCGACGGCGAGTCAGTGGCCAAACTTTAAAAAAAGAATTAGAAGCGCAAGGAATTATCGTCCGCTGTGCTTCACTTTCCGGGCTCACCGAAGAAGCACCTTTAGCATACAAAGATATAGATGAAGTGGTGGAAGTAGTCCACCGGGCGGGTCTTGCAAAAAAAGTAGCGCGCCTCGTGCCGCTCGCGGTTATAAAAGGAGAGTAAAATTATGTTAGAAAATATGGAAAAAAATCGGACAGCAATTTATGAAACAAGACTCGGGGAGTTCCGCGGGAAATTAGAAGCGGAGCCTAGTCTTGGTTTTGCCAAAGAATTGTTGGTAGCTTTTCCTAAAAGTGAAATATATCTCGTCGGCGGAGCAGTGAGGGACGCGGCGCAGGGTGTGGGGAAACAGAAAGATTTTGATTTTGTCGTGCGCGGTGTTTCCGCGGAAAATTTAGAGAAATTTTTGTCCGAACGCGGAGAAGTGGTTTTGGTTGGTAGAAATTTTGGCGTATATAAATTTATGCCAGCAGGATTTAAATTAGAAGAAGCAATTGACGTTGCTCTGCCGCGGACAGAACATTCTCTTGGAGCCGGCGGCGGCTATCGGGATTTTGAAGTCCAATCCAATCCAGAAATGGCCGTGGAGGAAGATCTGGCGCGGCGTGATTTTACGGTAAATGCCATGGCTTTAGATTTGAAAAATGGAAAATTGGTTGATCCCTTCCACGGATTGGAAGATTTAGGGGCAAAAGTATTGCGGGCCGTGGGAAAACCGGAAGAAAGATTTAGGGAAGATTATTCCAGAATGCTCCGGGCATTGCGTTTTGCCACCCAGTTTGGTTTTGAAATTGAAGGAAAAACTTTTATAGCCATTCAGGATATGATGAAGCATATAAATGATGAACGAGTGCGCGCTGGAAAAAAAGAAAGAGTAATCCCTTACGAAACTGTAGCCAAAGAATTACTTAAGGCTTTTTGGCACAATCCTGTCCGGGCGCTTGATTTATACGAGCGAAGCGGCGCGCTTTATGAATTAATGCCAGAATTATTTTCTATGCGCGGTTGTCCACAACCGCCGCATTTTCATTCAGAAGGAGATGTTTGGACTCATACTAGAATGGCTCTGGGGAATCTTTATTCCGAAAGATTTAAAAAACAGTTTGGCGAAGAGCGTCCAAGCGCGGAAGTGGTGATGGCTGTGTTGTTTCATGATTTGGGCAAGCCTTTAACTATAAAGACGCCGGAACGCGATGGTACTGACCGCATTCGTTTTGATGGTCATGATGAGGCTGGGGCAAGAGCGGCGGAAGAAATTTGTCGACGGTTAAAATTAGATAGTTTGCCGGAAGAGTCAACGCTCAGAGTCGAACCGAAAAAAGTCGGGCAGATGATTGGAAAACATATGTTGCTTTTGCAGGGAGAGATTGAAGGAATGAAACCGAGCACAATTGAAAAATATTTTTTCAACCCTAATTTTCCTGGGGATGGTTTATTGCAATTAACATTTGTTGACGCCCTGGCCACGATTCCCGAAGTTGGCGAACCTGATTTGGAGAATTTTTACGCAATGCAAAAAAGAATTGAGGGGCTAAGGGCTTTGGTTAAAGAAAAAAATAGATTGCCTAAGCCGGTTTTGAATGGAGATGAAATAATGAAGCGACTTAAAATAAAACCCGGCAAAAAGGTGGGAGAGTTGATTATGGTTTTACGCGAAGCTCAGCTTTCCGGACAAGTTGGCGCGGAGGATGATCCAGTTGAAGAGAGAAAGAAAAAAGGATTTGATGTTTTAAAAAAATATTTAGAAGAGTATAAATAATGTCAGGGCAAGAACCAAAAATTATATACGAAGATAAGGATATCTTGGTGGTGGAAAAGCCGGCCGGTCTTGAAGTCGCTTCAGAAAAAGAAAAAGATGAGCCGACCATGGTTGATTGGCTGGTAGAAAAATATCCCAGTATTGCTAAGGTTGGTCCAGATCCGGCGCGTCCGGGAATTGTCCACCGCCTGGATAAAAGCGCTTCAGGTTTACTCCTTGTCGCCAAGACCGAAGCAGCCTTTGAATTACTAACCAAACAATTTAAAGAGAGAATGGTAAAAAAAGAATACACAGTTTTGGTACATGGGGAATTAACGCAGGACGAAGGAATAATAGAATTCCCCATTGCTCGTGCGAATTCTGGCCGCTTTGCCGCTCTGCCCTTGGGTTCTGAAACTGGGCGAATGGCTATTACTGAGTATGAAGCTACGGAACGATTTAAAAATTTTACTTTGCTCAAGGTGCGAATCAAGACTGGCAGAACACATCAAATCAGAGTGCATCTTTTCGCTCTGGGATACCCGGTAGTTGGCGACAAACTTTACCGCCCCCGGAAAATTAAAGAGCCGGTATTGCCTCGGTTATTTTTGCATGCGTCAAAAATTATTTTTACAGATTTCAATGGCGAACAGCAAGAATTTAAAAGTGATTTACCCGCAGAACTAAAAAAATTTTTGTCAGTTATAAAATAGTTTATGATTAACCCAAAAATTAAAAAAACTATTTTTTTTATTATCTCTGGACCGTCGGGGGCGGGTGAAGATTCCGTGATTGAAGGTTTGAGCAAGAAGATAAAATTCAAGCGAGTGGTTACGACAGTAACGAGAGCCAAAAGGCCGGGTGAAACAGAGGGGAGACCATATCATTTTGTTACGGTTCCAAAATTTAAAAAGATGATTAAAAATAAAGAATTTTGGGAGTGGGCGCGGGTTTATGGAGATCATAGAGGAGTTACTCACGAAGAGCTTGATAGGTTGTCGCGGAAGAAAATATTGGCGCTTTGGAAAGTTGATTATCAGGGCGTAGAAACGATCAAGAAAAAAAAGCCAGAAGTTTTGTCCATTTTTATTTATCCGCCGTCGCTCGCCGTTTTAGAAAAAAGATTAGCAAGAAGGGGCCAAGATTCGCCTGAAGTTATAAAGAAAAGGATGCCTTTCACTAAAAGGTGGCTAAAACATCGCCGCGGTTATGATTATATTATAGTAAATAGAGAAAATAAGCTGGGAGAAACAGTTGATCGAGTTTTTCGGATTTTAATTCAGAATTTAAAGGAAAAGGCGTAAGATATTGACTTTTAAAACAATAAGAGTATAATAGTCAAATATATCATTCTTAAAGGTATTTTTTTATATGGCAGAAGAAACAAAAGAAATTCAAAAAGAAGAAGTTAAAAGAGCGGAATTGCCCGCGTTAAAACCGGGTCAGACCATCCGTGTCCATCAACAGATTAAAGAAGTTGAGATGACCGAAGAAAAGGGGAAGGCAAAAACTAAGGAAAGAAAAAGAGTACAGATTTTTGAAGGAATTATTATCAAAAAAAGTGGCACGGGAATAGGCGCCACAATCACTGTCAGAAAAATTTCTAACGGCGTTGGTGTAGAAAAAATTTTTCCTGTTAATTTGCCAACAATCGTTAAAATTGAACCGGTGAAACAGGCCAAGGTCAAAAGGTCAAAACTTTATTTTCTCCGCAGTTACAATAAGAGGCTTAAAGAAGTAGCGGCGTAAAACAAGATATCACTAAACAAAAAAACACCGAGCAACTCGGTGTTTTTTTGTTTTCTTTTTTAAATTTTCATTTTTTTCAGATATTGGCCGGTATAAGATTTTTTAGATTTAACAATTTCTCGGGGCGTGCCTTGGGCCACAAGATAGCCGCCGCAGTCGCCGCCTTCAGGTCCAAGATCTAAAACCCAGTCGGCGCATTTAATCACATCAAGATTATGTTCAATAATCAGAACGCTATTTCCCTTATCAACTAATTGATTCAAAACCACTAAGAGTTTTTTAATATCGTCAAAATGCAGGCCGGTTGTCGGTTCGTCAAGAATATAAAGAGTTTTACCAGTTGCTCTTCGAGAAAGTTCTGTGGCCAACTTAATTCTTTGTGCCTCACCGCCAGAAAGAGTGGTGGCCGGCTGACCGAGGCGCATATACCCCAAGCCGACATTCGCTAAAATTTGAAGTTTTTCATAAATGGCCGGAACGTCTTTAAAAAATTGTCTGGCTTCAAGAACGGTCATTCCCAAAATATCGGCGATATTTTTTCCTTTGTAATGAATTTCCAAAGATTCGGCATTATAACGTTTACCGTGGCATTCTTCGCATTCTACATAAACATCAGGTAGAAATTGCATTTCAATTTTTACGGCACCTTCGCCGCCGCAGGTTTCGCAGCGTCCACCGCCTTTAACGTTGAAACTAAATTTTCCCGCGTCATACCCCTTCATTTTTGCTTCCTGATTTTCCGTAAAAAGATCGCGAATGTAAGTAAAAACTCCGGTATAAGTCGCCGGGTTGGAACGAGGCGTGCGGCCGATGGGCGATTGGTCGATCGTGATGACTTTATCCAATAAATCGATTCCTTTAATTTCCTTGTGTTTGCCGGGCAAATCTTTTGTATGGTAAAAGGCACGGGTTAAAGCTTTACTTAAAATTTCCGTGATTAAAGTTGATTTTCCGGAGCCAGAAACACCCGTAACACAGACAAATTTTCCCAAGGGAATTTTAACGTCAATATTTTTTAGATTATGTTCCGCCGCGCCAGTGATAGTCAAAAATTTTCCATTTCCTTTGCGATAATTTTTAGGAACATCAATTTTTTGTTTTCCGGAAAGGTAAAGGCCGGTCAGTGATTTTTTGTTTTTCTTAATTTCTTCGGGCGTTCCTTTCCCCACGACCTCGCCGCCATATTCCCCAGCGCCAGGACCGATATCTAAAACATAATCAGCTGAAAGAATTGTTGCTTCATCATGTTCAACAACAATAATGGTATTATCAAGAGATTTTAATTTTTGTAATGTCTCAATAAGTTTTGTATTGTCGCGTGAGTGCAATCCAATTGATGGTTCATCTAGAACATAAATAATGCCGGAAAGTGAGGAACCGATTTGGCTGGCTAGGCGTAGCCGTTGCGCTTCACCGCCCGAGAGCGTGGCGACGGCTCGATCAAGCGTCAAATATCCTAAACCGACGTTATTAATATTTTTAATTCGACCCAGGATTTCTTTTACGACAGGAGTGGCAATTTTTAGCTCACGCGCTCCGAGCGGCGTTTTTTGCTTGCCGAGGCTTCCAAAAAATTCTTCTATTTGCCCGACCGACATCGCCGCGAGTTCAGCGATGGATTTGCCACTGAAGGTTACGGCCAGCACCTCCGGTTTTAACCGCGCTCCGTGGCAGGAGGGACAGATTTCTGTCCGCATATAATTTTCAATTTCCTTTCTAACATAATCAGAATCGGTTTCTTTATATTTTTTTTCGAGATTTGGAATCGCGCCTTCGTAATCCGTCCCGGGAATGCCCTGGAGTACGTAGTTTAATTGCTCTTTTTTTAAATCTTTGATTGGTACGTCAAGAGAAAAACCATATTTCGGAGCCAAAAGGCCGAGGGTTTTTAATTGTCCGGAAGCGCCACCGGAAATTTTTATCCAAGGCTTCACGGCACCCTCTGCTAAAGTTAATCGGAGATTTGGAATTACGAGCATTGGATCAATTTTTGAAGTTGTGCCTAATCCCGAGCAAGCGGGACAAGCGCCGTACGGGCTGTTAAAAGAAAAACTTCGAAGTTCGAGTTCTTTCATTTCATAACCGCATTTCGGACAAATAAAAATTTGGCTGAAAACCAGATCGCGTTCCGCGGATGGTTCGAAAACGGTAACTACGCCATCGCCAAGCTCCAGCGCGGTATCAACTATACTAGCCAGTTGTTTTTTATTGGAGTTAATAACGATTCTGTCGACAACAACTTCCAGATTTATTTTTTTGTCTTCGAAATTTTGATTTTTTATGGCGGCGAGGTCGTAAAAAACTCCATCAATCCTGACGCGAGAATATCCGGCGCGTTCTATTTTTTCCAGGATGCGCTTTAAATTATTTTGGCCATCTTTTAATGGAGCTATAATAATAATTTCCTTGCTCGGGAAGAGTGATAATATTTTTTCGGAAATTTGTTTTGAAGTTTGTTTTATAAGTTCCACCCCGCATTTTGGACAATGAGGAATGCCAGCCGTGGAATAGAGAAGTCTTAAATAATCGTAAATTTCCGTGATTGTGCCGACTGTGGAGCGGGGGTTGTGGGAAACGGTGCGCTGATCAATCGCGATAGTTGGAGAAAGGCCAGTGATTTCATCGACCGCTGGTTTATCCATCACACCCAAAAATTGTCTGGCATAAGAGGAAAGACTTTCGGCGTAACGGCGTTGGCCCTCGGCATAAATTGTGTCAAAAGCCAGCGACGATTTTCCCGATCCAGAAAGACCGGTGATAACAACAAATTTATTTTTAGGAATTTCCACACTGATATTTTTCAGATTGTGGACACGCGCCCCGCTGACTATAATTTTATTCGGCATAATTTTGGAAAATATAACCCAAAAAATAGAATTTAGAATTTATTAAAAGTTAGTATACATCAAACAGCAAAAATGGTCAAGTTCCCTTACGTGGGGATAAAAAAAGACAGGCAAAGAGCCTGTTTAAAATCAGTAACTGGGAACTAGTAATTAAAGACTTATTTCAAATTGTATTTTTTAATATTTTCTTCGGCCATTCTTTGCAAAGTGGCGATTTGTTTTTTACCATTGTTAGTTTTGAAAAGATGGGAAAATCTTTTTTGTGGTCGTAAATATTCTTCCACCTTCGGCGGGTTTTGCGGAATTTTCATCACTTTCGTTATTTTCCCGTTTTCCATTTCAAAAATTGGATAGTGGCCGGATTGAGCTGCAAGGCGGCAAAGTGAAACAGTTAATTCAGATTCATATCCCCAGCCCGGAACACAGCCGACTAAAATTTGGATGTATTTCGGACCGGTGAAAGTGAGCGCTTTTTTTATTTTTGCCGTAATGTCTTCAGGGAAACCAATAGTAGAAGTTGCGATATAAGGAACGCCGTGCGCTGCGGCAATCGCGGGAATATCTTTTTTTATAAACTCATTGCCAAAAACGGTTGTGTCAGGAGGGGTGGTCATTGTTGCCGCGCCAAAGGGAGTCGCGCCGGAATATTGGTTACCAGTATTCATATATGCTTCATTATCAAAACAAACATAAATAATGTTTTCGTGGCGCGTCCAAAGACCGGAAAGAGCGCCAAAGCCAATGTCAAAAGTTGCGCCATCACCGGCAAAGACTGCGACATTGGTTTTATTGTCTCCCTTGGCCTCGAGCGTGGTTAAAATTCCCGAAGCGACTGACGGGGCATTTTCAAAAAGAGAATGAATCCACGGAACTTTCCAGGATGATTCCGGATATGGAGTTGTCGTGACCTCTAAACATCCGGTGGCGGAGACAACAATCGTATCTTTTCCCAGAGCGTTTATTACGTGTCGTGCAGCTAAAAGTTCTCCGCAGCCGGCGCATCCGCGATGTCCCGGAGCAAGAAGATGGTTGAAGGGGTTTTTATATTTATGATTCATAAATTATTGACAACGGCGGAGGGTTTTATCTTCTTTTTTAAAAAATGTGGCGTATCTGTGATAGGCTGCGTCATCATGACAGATTGAAGAACAATTACTGCCGCCGACAACAGAGTTTGGAGCTAACCATCCCTCAGTGCATGAGGGATCGGGATCTTGATAGCCTCGGCAACGAGTTAAAACATTTTTCAAGGTAACAGTTGTCCCACTGCAAGTTAGAGGAGCTTGGCAGTCGTCGTTTGTTTCACAAAGTTGCCCAAGTTTTTGTTTTTTAGTACTACTAAAACCAGAGTAGATTGGGCCAATAACATCACGGGCACAACATTTTGCCGCAGAACTAGCACCTGGAATAGGTCTGAAAGTAAGACCGGAAGCAGAGCAGAGATTACTTGTAAAAGGTGGGGAGTAGGCAATATCTCCAATTGAACCAGAATCCGGGTTCCAGGGTGCGTAATTTCCGAGACTTCGTTGGCAGTTAAAGGGTAGTTGGCAAGGATTTTCATTACAAATTTCCGTGTGCATCTCAACGCTCGTCATTCCGAGATTATCTTCAGGAGAAATATCTTGAATATTTTTTGTTTTTTCTGATTTGATATTGATTTTGTCATAGTCATGGCAACTTTTAATCTGTTTACAATCTATGGCTGCTAGGGCACAAGCTGCGTTACCGCGCAGGGGCGCATTAACATTGCACATCACTCCTTCGTAAACACCAACAGAGGCGATTATTGATCCAACGATAAGGGCCACGGTTGGATGTTTAATTACGGCTCTGACAGCTGACCGTGTTTCCCAAGCTCCGAGGCCGACTTCAGCCCCACCGATTACTTGGCCAAATTTTGACCCAGCTTGAGTAGCCTGTATCCCGGTTTTTGCTCCGCTGTATAAACTTTTCGCCCCCGTGTAAATGGCTACGACCATCCCAGCATCTTTTAGAAAAGCCGCGCTGCCAACGTCGGAAAGTAAATCGCAAGAAGCTGTTGGGTAGACACGGTAAATTATCCCGTTTTGAGATCTGGGTGTCCACTTTTGGCAAACTTCCGTAATATCTTGTTTCTCCGCGAGGACATAAATGCTTGATAAAAACTCCGTAGGATTTGTCGTAAAGCCTGGCTCATAGCCAAGTTTTTTTCTTCGTTCCGCCAAATAGAGATCCAGTCTTACTCCTGCAACTTTTTTACATTCAGCTACTGGTCCGAGTTCCTCGGGATTAATTTCACAATTTTCTTCGGGATTAGTGCAACTGCCGTAAGTGCATTTAGTAGGGACATTCTCATTTTCATCTGAAGTTTTAGGAATGCCCAGATCTCCGCACCTTTTGCCGCCGTTTTCTGGTTCAACTTCAATTCCCGCTTCTTCTAAATCTTCACAGAATTGGGTGATGGTTACAGAGGCGACGAGCGGAACTTTGGGAAATTTTAAATCAAGAAGAGCTGGGTTTACAGTTTGCAGTAAAAAGTAAGAAGATAAAGCTAAAATTAAACCGATTAAAGCATTACTGATATAACTTTTCGCGTTGGAAACGCGTTCAGGAGATCCGCCTGCCGTGAGATATAAGAGCCCACCAATCATAATCATAATGCCGGCTAAGATTCCTGTGATGGAAATTGTCCATTCGTAAAGTTGAGAAATATATTGTGCCGGGTCAGTAACTTCGCGGAGGCCGCCTAAAGAAATTTCTAAAGTCGCCGGCACGGGTTTGGCATAACAGAAACCGCGTCCTTCGCCGCAAATTGTTTCTTGCAATTCAAAACAGGCCTCGCAGCCAGAAGTTTTTTTTACGCAGTCAGATTTTGACCAGCATCGAGAACTCGCTTCGGTTGTTTGGGCTAAAGCTGGGTTTACAGAAATAAACAGCGTTAAGGTGATTACTGGCAGCAAAATAATTTTTATTAATTTTCTTGCCATAGTTATGAACTATTTTAAAGCTTGGCTTGAAAGATAAAAAATAACAAAAAACCCAACAACTTGAAGAACAAAAATGGCGACTAGAACTCCTAAAAATATTTTTGGTAAAATTTTTAGGACTTTGTCGAGATTTGGCATAAAATTATACATTTTTAAAATTTATTTTTAAGTAAAGAAGCGAGAGGCACAAGTTTTGTCGGCAAGACTTAGCTTTACAATTTTTTCAATATGTTCCGGAGTAACATCTCTGCCTCCAAGGCCGACGATAAAATTTGAAACCATGCCGATGGGGCAAAGATTTTTTATTTCATTCGCGACGATTCCGCCTTGGCCTAAAGATACGGATCGATCAAGAACAGCGACATGTTTTGGTTTATTCCGTAAAATTATTTTGGAAATTTCTTCGCCGGGGAAAGGGCGGAAGCATTTAATTTTTAAAATCCCGATTTCATTAAATATTTTTTCCTTTTTAAAAGTTGCTTTGATTGTTCCCAAAACAGATCCCATGGCAATAATCATTAGTTTTGGATTTTTGGGGCCAATATATTCAATCAAACCGTCACCTTTTTTCTTTCTTGAAAAATTTTTATTAAATTCTATTGATATATTTTTAATCAATTTTTTGCTAGCCAGCAAATTTTCGTGTAATTGTTTTCTGGCAAAAACATAACTTTCCGGCGTAGAAATTCCGCCAATGCTGACGGGATTTTTGGGATTAAGAAATCGGCCAGCCACAGGATTTCTTTTTGGTAAAAATTTGTCTACCAGTTTTTGGTCTGGAATATCAACTGGTTCAAAAGTGTGGGTCAGACTAAATCCGTCCACGCAAACCATGACCGGCAGATTCGTCTGCTCTGAAATTTTGTATGCTTGAATGTGAAGATCTGAAGCTTCTTGATTATCCTCGGCAAAAAGCATTATCCAGCCGGCATCCCTAACGGTCATCGCGTCCTGTTCATCATTCCAAATATTAATCGGAGCGGAAACGGCGCGATTAGCGCACGTCATAACGACTGGCAGATTAAGCCCGGCGATATTGAATAAAACCTCAGTCATTAAAAGCAAACCCTGCGATGCGCTAGCTGTGTAAACCCTTGCTCCTGCGCCTGAAGCGCCCAAAACGGCGGAAGCGGCAGCCATTTCACTTTCCATTTTTAAATATTGAAAGTTAGCAAGACCTTGCGCTTTAATTTTTGCTAAATTTTCCACGATATGGGTTTGGGGCGTGATAGGGTAAGTGGCTATCACGTCGGGGCGACAGAGTTTAATGGTTTCGGCGATAGCGCGTGAGCCTTCTAAAAATTTTTTCATAAATTATTTTTCTTCAAAATGCATAGAGATGGCTTTGACAGGGCATTCTTTAGCGCAAAGCCCGCAGCCTTTGCAAAAATCTAAATCACGATCGTAAAAAGTTAAACCTTTGGAATTTTTTTGGCCAGTAGAAAAACAAACTCCTTCTGGGCAAACGCGGTCGCAAAGCCCGCAGCCAATGCATTTTTCATGGTCAACAGTAGGATAAAAAATCCGCCAAGCGCCGGTTTTATTGGCAGTCGTTGTTCCGGGTTTGGCGATGAAGTCGATTTTTTTATCTGACATTTTATTTTGATTATTTTAACAAGTGACGGAAAATTTTTGTCCGCCGTCTACAGCTATTTTACATTTTTTTGCGGTAAAACAATAATCCGAATCTGAGCTGCAATGGCAATAAGCGGTATTCATAGCTTTAAGATTTTTTTCGGCGATATCTTTTTTGAAGCGGGAGGAGATAGCCGCATTTAAAGATTTTGGATTTAGGAGATCACACACCCCCGCGAAGGCGCCGAGTAAAATAGTATTAATAATGGGTTTTTCTAAAATCGCGAGAGCAATTTGTGTCGCAGGGATTGTTTGAATGGTGTTTTTTCCGAATATTTTTTTGAAATCAGCAGGGGATTTCTCGGTATTTATAATGATAAAAGTTTTTTTTGTGACGCCGCGCCGTACTTCAACCAAATTTATTAGAGTGGGATCTTGAATAATAAGATAATCAGGCTGGTAAATTTTTGAACGAAGTGTTATCGGTTCCGAGGAAATTCTGGCATAAGCCTCAACCGGGGCGCCGCGCCGCTCAATGCCAAAAGAAGGAAAGGCCTGTGAGAATTTTCCATCAAGGAAAGCTGCTTCGGCGATCAATTCGGCAGCCGTAACTGTGCCTTGGCCGCCGCGGCCATGCAAGCGTATTTCGATCATATAATTATGTTATGGAGTTTGTTTAGCCGAGAAAAAGTCAATAACTTTTTTGAAGTCGGCAACAGAAAGAACTCCTTCAATTTTTTCACCATTTATAAACCAAGTTGGAGTTCCGACGACACCCAGGGCTTGACCGTCCACGACATCTTTTAAAACAGCGCCTTTCCCTTGATAGCTATCCAGACATTTTTTAAATTGCTCCGTATCCAAACCAATTTCAGGGGCGTAAAGTTCAAAATTTTCCCTGCTTAAAGCTGAGCCTTCAAAAATTTTATCGCTCATCAGCCAAAATTTACCTTGGGAATGAGCGCATTCACCGGCAGTCGCCGCGAGCATGGAGTTTTGATGTATGTCGGTTAAGGGGAAATTTCTAAAAACAAAATTAACCTTGTCGCCATAGAGAGTTTCGGCCTCGTGCATCGCGGTCACGGCTTCTTTTGAGTATGGACATTCAAAATCAAAAAATCCAACGATTGTAAAAGGCGCGGTGGAGGAAGTTGATGGTTCGCCAGAGGGATTTAATTTAGAAAGATCAGGCGTGCCACTCGCAGCCGTTGCGGTGTTGGATTTTTGAAACATTATTTGACTAGGCAGGGGCATTTTTCCATTTTTGATTTGGCGATAATAATAATAAACTTGGCCGCCAATAATTAATGTAAAACTTAAAATCAAGCCGCCCACGACAAGAATTAAGACACCCCACCATTTTTTATACCATTTTTTGGAAATTTCTTCCGCGAAATTTTCCTCCATAATTTTGAAATAATAAAATATATTATCTAAATATGCTACAATTAAAGTATATCATAAATTGTTAATATGGGGTATCGCGAAGAATTGGAAAAAAAGCTGGAAAAAGAACAAGAAAGGCGGGAAAAGAAAAAGCGCCGTCATCATAAGGTCAGCGGCCGCGGAGTTTTTAAATTAAGAGAAATATTGAGCAAAAAAGGTCAGAATTGACAAAAAAGGAAGGTTTTGCTATTATTCTATACGTAAGGATTTTTCTCTAAATTAATATGAAATACATCAATATTATTCAAATTGTTGCTTCTGTCTTATTAATGGTGGTAATTCTGATGCAAAGTCGCGGCGCGAGTGTTGGCGGAGTTTTTGGTGGAGAAGGCGCGGTTTATCAGACAAAAAGGGGTCTTGAGAAGAAGCTGCACGTTGCGACTATTATTCTCTCGATTATATTTTTCGGTGCCGCTTTAGCAAATTTCCTCTTATAAATTTGGGCGGCGGATTCTAAATAAAAGGTGGAGAAAAACGACAATCAAAGAGTGAGTCGTAGTTTAAGATTAGTAAATCTAATGATTAAATTTTTTTTAGGTCGTTTTAAGAAAGAAGAAAAAAATGAACAGCTGGCCGCGAGAAGGCAGACTGATTTTGATAAAAAGTTAGTTTTTGCGTTGTCAAAATCAAGGATGCCAACTTTTAGCCAGTTGAAATATCTTCCCAAATATTTGGCTCGTTCGGAAAAATTTATTTTGTTGGGGCTTTTTATTATTATGCTTTCTGGGTTTGGTTTTTTGGCAGTAAAATTTGGTTTGGAAAAAATGGAACAAGTTCCTGATTTTGGTGGGGAGTATGTTGAGGGTTTGGTCGGTACGCCGCAATACGTTAATCCTATTTTAGCCCAGACAAACGACGTTGATATGGATTTATCGCGCTTAATTTTTTCCGGTCTTTTTAAATACGATGCCGCACGAATTCTTACCCCAGACCTCGCGGATAAATTTGAAGTGAGTGAAGACAAAAAAATTTACACAATTTATCTTAAAGATAACTTGGTGTGGCATGATGGAGAGAAGTTGACGGCTTCGGACGTCGTCTTCACAATATCTTTGATTAAAGATCCGCTCTTCCGGAGTCCGCTTTATTCCAGCTTTCGCGGCATAACGGCGGAAAAAGTTGATGACAAAACTTTAAAATTTACTTTGAATGAAGCCTACGCCCCATTTTTGGGAGTTTTGACTTTTGGCATTTTGCCGGAACATCTTTGGTATAATATTCCGGCGCAAAGCGCGAATTTGGCCGAGTATAACATTAAACCTATCGGTTCAGGGCCATTTAAATTTAAATCTTTGACTAAAGATAAAAGCGGCAGCATAAAAGTTTATACTTTAACCGCGAATAAAGATTTTTACGGCCAAAAACCGTATTTAGAAAAATTAGTTTTTAAATTTTATCCCGATTATAGCTCGGCCGTGGCTGCCCTGCAAAATAAAAATATTGAGGGAGTCAGTTTTTTACCAGAAGAAACAGAAAACACAATTCAAAGCAAAAAATTTAAAAAATATTTTCTTAGTTTGCCTCAATACACGGCGATCTTTTTTGACCAAAAAAATAATGAATTTTTAAAAGATAAGGCAGTTAGAAAGGCCTTGGCGGAAGGAATAGATAAAAATAAAATTGTTGAAGAGGCCTTAGGCCAAAAGGGAGAAGTAATTGACGGTCCGATTTTGCCGGGGCATACTGGTTATTCTCCGGATGTTAAAAAAATTGTTTTTGACCAAGGTTTGGCGTGGGAGACTTTGGAAAAGGCGGGTTTTAAACTGGCAGAAGGAGAAATTTTTCGTAAAAAAGGCGATAAAGTTTTGAAGATAACTTTAACAACAGTTGATCGGCTGGAGTATACGAAGGTCGCAGAAATTATTAAAACAGACTGGGAGGCGATTGGAGTGCAAGTTGAATTAAATATTATTTCTTCAACGAGAATCCAAAGAGAAGTTATTCGTCCGCGCGTTTATGAATCATTAATGCTTGGCACAATTCTTGGTTTTGACCCAGACCCTTTTCCGTTTTGGCATTCTTCTCAAATTGAAGATCCGGGACTCAACCTGTCTCTTTATGCCAACCGCAATGCCGATAAATTGCTTGAAGAAGCAAGGCAAACAGATAATACGGAAGAACGAGCAAAAAAATACCTTGAATTTCAAAATATTTTAGCCGACGATATTCCGGCCATTTTTCTCTATAGCCCTCGCTACACTTATGTTGTCAGTGCCGATGTCCTGGGGATCGATGTCGCGCGCATCAATGTTCCGAGCGACCGTTTCGCCGGAATTTCAAATTGGCATAAAGAAATAAAAAGACAGTGGAAATAGGAAATTTTAGATTTAAGATCGGGGATTTTAGATTTTAAAAAACGATAAGTTGATTGTTAAATTTTGCCCAGGTGGCGGAATTGGCAGACGCACTGGCTTCAGGTGCCAGCGATCGTAAGGTCATGGGAGTTCGAGTCTCCCCCTGGGCATGGAAATTCAAAATTAAAAATGCAAAATTAAAAATTTTTCATTTTTCATTTTTAACTTTTAATTTTTTATATGGTGTATTATAAAAAAACAAAAAAACAAAAAGGGCAGGGCAGCGGAAAATTTTTTTCCAAAGGCCCTGGAACGCCCAAACTAAAAGTGATTGTGCTCGGCGGCTTGGAAGAAGTCGGCCGAAACATGACTCTTTTGGAATATGAAAACGATATCATTTTAATTGATATGGGTTTGCAATTTCCGGAGGAAGACATGCCGGGAATTGATTATATTATTCCCAACATTTCTTATCTGAAAGGCAAGGAAAAAAATATTCGCGGCATAATTATTACTCACGGTCATTACGATCATATTGGCGGCATCCCGCATCTTGTTCCGCGCCTTGGTAATCCTACGATTTATGGCACGCAGTTAACTTTGGCCATTATTAAAAAACGTCAAGAAGATTATAAAAGCGCGAAATTGAATTTGGCTGTGGTAAAAACCGAGGATGTTATAACTTTGGGAAAATTCAAATTAGAATTTATTCATGTAAATCATAATATTCCGGATTCTGTGGCGGTTGTGGTACATACGCCAGTCGGAACGGTCGTGCACACTGGCGATTGGAAATTTGATTACACGCCGGTTGATGAACGGCCGGCTGATTTTGCGAAAATTGCCGAAGTCGGACGGCAGGGAGTTTTGGCCTTAATGTCCGACAGCACGAACGCTCCAGAAGAAGGTCACCAAATTTCTGAACATGAAATTGGAAAAAATTTAAAAACATTAATAGAAAAAGCGCCAGGAAGAATTATTATTGGAACATTTTCTTCCTTGCTTTCAAGGGTTGAACAAATTATTCGTATTGCTGAGGAAATGGGAAAGAAAGTCGCGGTTGATGGCTTCAGTATGAAGACTAATGTGGAAATTATGAGAATGCTCGGCTACCTCAAAGTAAGGCAGGGAACATTAATTGATATTGCTGACGTTCATAATTTCCCTCAGGAAAAAATTATCATTGTCTGCACTGGTGCTCAAGGAGAGGAACGCGCGGTTTTGATGAGAATTGCTAACGAAGAACATCGATTTGTGAGAATTGAACCGAAGGACACGGTTGTTTTTTCCTCATCGGTTGTGCCGGGAAACGAGCGGACAATTCAGCGATTGAAAGATACACTTTATCGCAAAGGCGCGGATGTTGTCCACTACAAAATGATGGATATTCACGCCGGCGGCCATGCCAAAGCGGAAGATATTAAACTGATGGTTCGTTTGGTTAATCCAAAATATTTTATTCCCATTGAAGGCAGCCATTCGCATCTTCGGTTGAACGCGAAAGTTGCCGAGAGTATTGGTTTTGATCCCAAAAATATTTTTGTGGCGGATAATGGTCAGGTGATGGAGTTTCAGGCAGCGTCAAAAGATTCTTATGGCGCGACGGGACGGCTTACCCCGCAGCATGTTCCGTCCGACTACGTGATGGTGGACGGCCTTGGCGTGGGCGATGTGAGTCAAGTTGTGTTGCGCGATCGGAAGATGATGGCTGAAGACGGAATGATTGTTATTATCACTACGATTGACGCAAAGACGGGTTATTTAATTGGCAGTCCGGATATTATTTCCCGTGGGTTTGTTTATATGCGGGAAAGCAAAGAATTAATCGAACAGGTTCGCGCCAAGGTGAAAAAATTAATTTCTGATCGCGATCCGAAATCCGCGGCAGATAATGTCTTCATCAAAAATAAAATCCGCGACAACATCGGCCAATTTCTCTTTACCAAAACCGAACGCCGGCCAATGGTACTTCCAGTCATAATTGAGGTATAATATAAATATATGAAACCATGCGTTTTTTCAGGAATAAGACCATCTGGAAGATTGCACATCGGCAATTATTTTGGCGCAATTCAGAATTGGTTAAAACTTCAGGACGAAGCCGATTGCATTTTTGCTGTGGTTGATTATCACGGCATGACCACGCCCTACGATCCGAAAGAAATGATGAAGGAAAAATATGAAGTGGTGTTGGATTATCTGGCCGCTGGGATTGATCCGAAAAAAAGTACGTTGATTGTCCAGTCCCACGTTCCGGAACACGCTGAACTTGCCTGGATTTTGGGGACAATCACGCCAGTTTCCTGGCTGGAACGCGTGCCGACTTTCAAAGAAAAAGTGGCGTTGCATCCAGAATATATAAATCTCGGACTTTTATCTTATCCGGTTTTGATGGCGGCGGATATTTTGATTTATAAAGCAAATATCGTGCCGGTCGGAGAAGATCAGCTGCCGCATATTGAACTGGCGCGGGAAATTGCCAACCGTTTTAATAAAATGTTTGGCAAAACTTTTCCTTTGCCCAAAGAAGCGCTGACAAAAGGGGCAAGGATAATGTCCTTAGATGATCCGACGAAAAAAATGAGCAAGACCGGCGGCGGGGGAATTTTACTTTCTGATACGCCGGAAGAAATTTGGAAAAAATTGGCGCCGGCCGTTACTGATCCAGCAAGAAAGCGGGCGACCGATCCGGGTACTCCAGAAATTTGTAATATTTATAGTTTGCATAAAATAATGTCTTTGCCCGAGCAAATAAAAATGGTGGCGGATTCTTGCCGCCATGCTAAATTTGGATGTCTTGATTGCAAAAATATTTTAGTTAAAAATATAGCTGATGAGTTTGAGGATTTTAGAAAGAAAAGAAAAGAGTTGGAAAAGAATCCAGAAAAAGTTCAGGAAATCTTGCGAGTCGGCGCGGAGCGAGCAAGAAAATTGGCCGCCGAAACTTTGGCTGAAGTGAAAAAGAAAACGGGGTTGGGGTAGAATTCCAAAATCCAAAGCTCAAATGTCAAATCAAATCCAAAATATCAATGTCAAAATTTAGATTTTAGATTTTAATCATTGATTTGTCATTTAGATTTTGACATTTGGATTTTTAGCATCATGGTCTAGTAATTTTGAACGTGAAAAAGGTCTTGACATTATCTATAAATTGTGTTATTTTAAGAGATATTTTGGTACCTTAAAATTTATCCGAGTAATGGGTAATCGCTCTCATTTTTCCGTTTAAGATCGGGGAAAAGGGGGAGGAAAGTCCGGACACCGTTTCGACATAAAGTCGAAAGAGAGATAGTCGCTAACAGCGACGGGGAGTATGCATTGTTGTTTGTGTTGCGTCTGCCGTTTACGCGGCGGGGGCAGCTTAATCGAACATCATTTGATGAAGCCCACGGACAGTGCAACAGAAAATATACCGCTCGAATCCCGACGAAAGTCGGGGTGAGACCCCGCAGTATTGCGGGGCGGGTAAGGTTGAAATCGTGAGGTAAGAGCTCACGCGGGACAGCCTGGTGACAGGCGCCGTGGAAAACACCTATCCGGTGCAAGGCAAAAATAGCCGCTTGAGGTTGCGAGCAATCGTGATCCCAGATAGATGATTACCGTTTCGCATCATTGCGGGATACAGAATCCGGCTTATAGTTACTCGGATAAATTTTAGGGGATCACTTATGAAAGAATTTATTAAAGTTCAAGATAAAAATTTATTTTTGTTAAACACGGAATTGTTGGGGTTAAGAGAGGCGCAACTATGGATTGGTTCGAGGGTTGAAGGTCCGACTGATAATAATGACGAGCGGGTTTTAAAGGAACGAGCCGAAGAAGAAACAAACAAAAATACGCCGGGTCATCGCATTTCTGGCATTGAAGCAGTCGATCTTTTAGAGAGTGAAAAATTTCCCGGTTGGCTTGAAGTTGATACCTCTGATTGGCAACCCGGCATTTATCGATTTAATATTCATAGCAAAGCTTACGTCCAATCGGCTAAAGGAACTCCGTTGCGGCCCATTCGTGATGGCCAATATTCATGGCCAGGTTTTTCTGAAGAGGATTTAATGAATTTCTGCGACGAGCAAAAAAGTTTTCTGTATTTAGAAAAAAATAAGGCAGGGTTTTGCATGCGAATAGAAAAAACGGAAGATGGAGGAATAAGGCCGGCGGGCGATGGGCGGGAATGGATAAAAAATTGGTCAGAAATAAAAAAAGGAGTTGAACAACATCATGCTGATAAAGTAAATCTTGGCAGACAAACTAAATAACATTATTATGCTCAAAAAATCAGAACTTATTTTTTCCGTCATCTTGGTTCCTCTGGATTTTTTAATGCTCATCTTGGCAGCTCTGGCTGCTTATTTTTTAAGATTTGAAACATTTGCCGCTCTGCGACCGATTATTTATGAAATGCCTTTTGGTAATTTTTTAAATATCGCGGCGCTCACAGGTTTTCTTTGGCTTGCTATTTTTGCCCTCTCTGGACTTTACACGATTGGCGGAACGAGGCGAATTTTAGACGAACTCGCCAAAATTTTTTTAGCGTGTTCTGCCGGTTTAGCTGTCATAATTGTTTTGATTTTTTTCAATCGTGATTTATTTTCTTCCCGCTTTATAATTCTTGCTGCCTGGATCTTTGCCATTATTTTTGTGAGTTTTGGCCGGTTAGCCACGCGCTTTATTCAACGGGCGTTTTTTCGTCGAGGTATTGGCGTTCATCGAGTTGTGATTGTCGGTGAAGATAAAGCGGCTGATATTTTAGTTAATGAATTTTATAAAAATTCAGGGCTTGGCTTAAAGGTTATTAAAAGATACAAGAAATTTGATGACGAAGCGGCGAGGGAGCTTGAAGAAATTTATCGGGCTGTCGGAGTTGACGAAATAATTCAGGCGCAAGGAGGAGCGAGTCGGGAGGAGACGATGAATCTTATTGATTTCTGCAACGAGCATCACATAGTTTTTAAGTATTCGGCTGATATTTTTTCCGTACAAGCAGCTAAAATTGATATCCGTGATTATGCCGGTGTGCCGGTTGCGGAAATTAAAAGAACTCGCCTTGAAGGTTGGGGGAGAATTTATAAAAGAATTTTTGATATTATTGGTTCGTTGATTTTGATGATTCTTTTTTCGCCGATCATGATTTTAACGGCTATTGCCATTAAGCTAGATTCTCGCGGTCCGATTTTTTGGAGCAAACTGGATGATGGAACGCCCGTAGAGAGAGTCGGCCAGAATGGCACCCCCTTTCATTACTTTAAATTTCGATCCATGAAGCCGCACACCCATAATTTGCGCTACACAGCGCTGGCCGAGCAGGATTTTAGAAAAGGGCCGCTTGTTAAAATTAAAGATGATCCGCGAATCACGCGCGTGGGAAAATTTATCCGACGTTTCAGTATTGATGAGTTGCCAGAGTTTTTTTTAGTGTTGACTGGAAAAATGAGTTTGGCTGGTCCGCGGCCGCATTTGCCCGAAGAGGTTGCTAGGTATAAAAAACACCACAAAAAAGTTTTAATTGTTAAGCCGGGCATCACGGGTCTTGCTCAAATTTCCGGTCGGGCCGATCTTGATTTTGAAGAAGAAGTTAAAATTGATGTATATTATATTGAAAATTGGTCGCTAAAACTCGATTTGTATATTTTGTTTAAAACCCCTTTAGTTGTTTTATTCGGCAAGGGGAGTGCCTAGATTTATGAAAGTCGCTTTGATTCATGATCATCTGACGCAAGATGGAGGGGCGGAAAGGGTGCTTAGGGTTTTTCGGGAAATTTTTCCAGAAGCTCCGGTTTATACCCTGGTTTATGATAAGAAAAAAATGGGAGCGGAGTTTGACGGAAAAAATATCAGAACATCTTTTATTCAAAAAATTCCCGGGGGAGTAAAAAAATTTAAATGGTTTTTGCCCCTGATGCCACTGGCTACGGAAAAACACGAATTGGACAGCTACGATGTGGTTCTTTCAAATTCCAGCGCGCTTTCAAAGGGCGTGATTACGCGCCCGGATGCCCTGCACATTTGTTATTGCCATACGCCGACAAGATATCTTTGGACCGATACGCATCTTTATATCAAAGAATTGTCACATGGATCGCTCGTGAAAAAGGCCGTGTCGTTAATGCTTCCGAAACTTAGAATGTGGGATCGGATGGCGGCCGAGAGAGTTGATAAATTTGTCGCCAATTCCAAAACCGTCCAGAAAAGAATTTCCAAATATTACGGCCGGGAAAGCGAGGTAATTTATCCGCCGGTTGATGTTTCAGAATTTAAAATTTCTGAGGCGCAAAAAAGATATTATTTAGCCGGCGGGAGATTGGTGCCATATAAAAGATTCGATTTGGTTGTGCAGGCTTTTAACAAACTCGGCATTCCTTTAAAAATTTTTGGCGAAGGTCCGGAATTGCAAAAATTAAAAGAAATGGCCAAGGCTAATATTGAATTTTTAGGAAAGGTAACTGATGAAGAGAAAAAAGAGTTGTATGGAAAATGCATCGCCTTTATTCATCCGCAGGAAGAAGATTTTGGTTTAATGGTAATTGAAGCTATGGCTTCTGGTCGGCCGGTTATTGCCTATCCTAAAGGCGGAGCGACGGAAACGGTGGCCGCGGGGAAAACGGGAACTTTTTTCCCGGATCAAAGCTGGGAATCGCTCGCGCATACGATTATTAGATTTAATCCAGAAGAATATAGACCGGAGGAAATTCGGGGGCACGCGGCGCAATTTGATACAACAACCTTTAAGGATAAAATAAAAAGCTACATAGAAAATAGTTGGCAAGAATTTCAGAGTAAATAATATGAATGTCGGCATTGACGTAAGATCATTACTTGAAAAAGAGCGGAGTGGCGTTGGGGAGTATACGTATGAACTCTTGAACGCCATTTTTAATATTGATAAAGAAAATCAATATTATCTTTTTTATAATTCCTTTAAAAAAGTTGGAGATAATTTTTTGGCAGAGTGGAAAAAACATCAGAATGTTCATTTTTGTGGATTTGGTTGGCCGAACAAATTATTGAATTTTTGTTTTAAATTTTTGAAGCGGCCCAGGGTTGATAAGACAATATTGCCAAAAGGTAAAATTGATTTATTTTTTATTCCAAATCTAAATTTTATTGCTCTATCGTCTGGCCTCCGAAAAATAATCACGGTTCACGATTTATCTTTTGAATTTTTTCCGAAATTTTTTTCTTGGAAGCGGCAATTATGGCATTGGTTTATAAATCCGCGCAAATTAATCAGCGGCGCAGATAAAATTATCGCCGTTTCGGAAAATACAAAAAGAGATTTGATTAATTTTTATAAAATTCCCGCGGAAAAAATAAAAATAATCTATTCCGGCGTCGCCTGCCGTGAAAATGTTTTAGATATTGACGAAGTTAATAAAAAATATAATTTGCCAGATAATTTTATTTTATTTTTGGGGACGCTTGAACCAAGAAAAAATATTGATGGTCTGGTCCGCGCGTTTGAAATTTTAAAATCTTATCAGCCTATTGGCTTATCTGCTTATCAGCTGGTAATTGTCGGTCCGCGGGGGTGGCTTTATAAAAAAATATTGGCCCGCGCGGAAAAAAGTCCGGCGCGCGATGATATCAAATTTATAAATTATATTTCTCCCGAAGAAAAATTTTCTTTTTATAAATTGGCCAAACTTTTTGTCTACCCGTCTTTCTATGAGGGATTTGGATTTCCTCCATTAGAAGCGACCCGAGCCGGAACGCCGGCAATTGTAAGTTCAGTTTCATCTTTGCCCGAGGTTATCGGCGAAGCGGCTTTGATGGTTGATCCAAATAATCCGGCCGAGCTGGCAAAAGTAATGGCTGAATGTTTGACCGATGAAAATCTACGCGCTACCTTGATTGAAAAAGGCAAAGCGCAAGCGGAAAAATTTAGCTGGACAAATGCCGCGAGGGAATTTTTGTCGCTAATTAATCAGTAATTGTTAAATAAAAGAAAGATGCAAAGGGCCAAAGAGGCCCTCTTTTTACTTGTGTACGATTTTTTGCTATAATTAATCTATGAAAATAGGTATTGATGCTCGTTTTTTTGGGCCGGTGGGTAAGGGTTTGGGAAGATATGTGGAGCGATTGGTAGAAAATCTGGAAAAACTTGACCCCATACGAAGTTTCAGTAAACCGATGAACTCGGCTGGGCAACAGTCAGAAGAGAAATCGAATGGTGGACACACTGACAAAACCTCTACTTCGTACGGGGCGGGTCCCCAAAATGAATACATAATTTTTTTGCGAAAAGAAAATTGGGATTATTACGCTCCCAAATTTTCCAATTTCAAAAAAGTTTTGGCCGACTATCCATGGTACAGTTTAAAAGAACAGATAATGATGCCACTCGCGATCCGGCGGGAAAAACTAGACCTTGTCCATTTTCCGCACTTTAACATTCCTATTTTTTGTTCGACAAAATTTGTCGCGACAATTCATGATTTGATTTTGCTTCAATTTCCAACTCCGCGGGCGACAACTCTCGGTCCGTTACTTTATAAAATAAAATATTTTGGTTATCGGCTCGTGATCGGTCTTGGCCTTCGGCGGGCAAAAAAAGTCATTACCGTTTCCGATTGCACAAAAAAAGAATTGGTAAAATTTTTTAAAATCAATCCGGGAAAAATCGCCGTCACCTACGAAGCTTGCGACGGCGTGGAGTATGGCCAGTTAAAGATGCCGGAGAGAAAACACCTAGTGAAATTTGGAATTACAAAACCGTATTTGCTTTACGTCGGCAACGCTTATCCGCATAAAAATTTAGAAGGACTGATAAAAATTTTTCCTAAATTAAATTTGAATTGCCAGTTAGTGCTTGTCGGCCGTGAGGATTATTTTTATAAAAGGATGAAAGGGGAAATTAAAGGAACGCCGATTGAAAAAAATATTATTTTTACAGATTTTGTTTCAGAGGCGGTTCTAGCCGATCTCTACCGCAACGCGCGAGTTTATGTTTTTCCGTCATTTGTGGAAGGATTTGGTCTACCTGGCCTTGAAGCTATGAGCTATGGTTTGCCGCTTGCGGCTTCAAATTCCTCCTGCCTTCCGGAAATTTATGGTGATGCCGCGATTTATTTTAATCCAAAAGACGAGCAAGACATGATAGAAAAAATAAAATTTGTTTGGACAGACGAGCCGACGCGGAAAAACCTTATAAAATTGGGCCTGGAACAGGTTAAAAAATATAGTTGGAAAAATTTAGCCGAAAAAACTTTACAAATTTACCAAAATGCCGGCAAGAATTAAAAAAAAATTGGAGATGAAAATAGCCCCGAACATGGGAGAACACCCGTCGCCGCATGTTTTAGATTTGAAAAAAGTAGTGGCGAAAAAAAGTGAGGCAGTAAAACTTCCGGAAGAGTCGGTAAGGACAGCGGGCTTTAAGGCTCCAGTCAAACGCGAGAGAATAAACAGGTTGACTTTTGTCCGCGCAAGAATTGCCCTTACGAGAAATGTTAGAAATTTTATCTCTTTTTTCCTCCGCGGTCCGCAGAGATTATTTAAAAATTTAGGGTTGGGGATTCTTGCTGTTCCCAGATTTTTTAAATTTTTAAGTTTTGCCTTCGCTGATTGTAAAAAATTATTAAGTTTTGGAGCGTTAGCTTTTCTTTTTATCCTGCCGCTCCAAACATTTTCTTATTACGAGTCGCTCCGAGAGACCGAAAAAGCAACTCTTCAGACGGCCGAAGAGGCTTACGCAAATTTATCGGCTGGCGGCGTGGAAATTATGAGTGCTGATTTTTCCGGCGCGGCGGATAATTTCAGCCAGGCCGCGCGCGCTTTTTCCCGTTCGGGCGAAGAAATTGGACAAGTTAATTCCATTGTTTTAAATCTTCTCCGAGCTATGCCAGGCGAGGGAGAAAAATTGGAAGCGGGCGAAGCGCTCCTTTTTGCTGGAGAAAAATTAACCTTGGCCGGGGAGAATATTCTTAGAAGTTTAGCTAATTTTCCCGCGGCGGCGAGCGATAAAAAATTAACAGAAAAGTTAAAAATTTTAAGAGATCATTTGTCAATGGTCCTGCCCGACGTGGCTGCAGCATCGGATAAGGTTTATGCCATAAAAATTCAGGCCGTGCCCGAGGACAAGCGGGAGGTTTTTCAAATCTTACAAGGAAAATTACCGCAGCTCGTTTCCAGTATGAAAAATTTAATTTCGGTTTCCGATTTACTGATAAAATTTTTGGGCGACGAAATGGACAAAAGATACTTAGTGATTTTCCAAAATCCCGGAGAAATACGGCCGACAGGCGGTTTTATTGGAAGTTTAGCTCTGGTTGATTTTGATCGAGGAGAAATAAAAAATATGGAAGTGCCGGGCGGAGGGTCTTACGATTTTCAAGGATCGCTAAAAGAGAGAATTGCCTCGCCTGAACCATTGCAACTTATCGCGGCCAGGTGGCAGCTTCAGGACGCGAACTGGTTTTTTGATTTTCCGACATCTGCGCAAAAAATAAAATGGTTTTATGAAAAAAGCGGTGGACCCACTATTGACGGAGTTATTGCCGTGAACGCAGATTTAATCGCAGATCTTTTAGCCGTTGTCGGTCCGATTGAAATGCCAGAATACGGTAAAACTCTAAGTAAAGAAAATTTCATTGAAGAAATTCAAAAAGCCGTGGAAATAGAATACGACAAGGCGGAGAATAAGCCGAAGAAAATCATTGGTGATATGGCCCCGAAATTGATAGCCAAATTAATTTCCGCCGGACCGAAACAGTTTGGTGAAATTTTATCAACACTTCTTCGCGCGCAGAAGGAAAAAAATATTTTGCTTTATTCTACTTTTCCGGAAATAGAACACGAAATTAAAAATTTTGATTGGGGCGGAGAAGTAAAATCCGTTCCGGAAAAGGTGGATTATCTGGCTGTGGTTAATACTAACATAGGCGGGCAAAAAACCGATCGGGTGATAGAACAGGCAGTAAATCTTGAAACGAATATCGTTGAAGGCGGCTATATTAAAAATAAGTTAACTATTACGAGAGCGCATAAAGGAATTAAAAGAGAATTGTTTACCGGCGTTAGGAATGTCGATTACCTAAGAGTTTATGTTCCTCTTGGCAGTTCCTTAATTTCAGCTACAGGATTTGAAGCTCCGCCGGCAAGCCTGTTTGAAAAACCGGAGGGTGATTATAAAATTGATATTGATTTAAAAAATAGCGAAAGATCTTCGGTCGACGCGCCGAGTGGAACATCAATTTCCAGCGAGTCCGGCAAAACAGTTTTTGGAAATTGGGTTCAAGTTGATCCGGGTGAGACGGCTACGGTTACCCTAGAATATATTTTACCTTTTAGACTTTCTTTGTCGGTTTTGGAGAAAAGTTGGTGGGATAATTTTGAAGAGAAATTTGGACAAAAAAAGGATTCGAGCGAAGTTTATCAACTGTTAGTTCAAAAACAATCGGGAGTATTATCAAATTTCACGAGTAGCTTAAGTTTTCCTTGCGAGTGGCAGTTGGCCTGGCAATCGGGAAACGGCGTGAAAGTTGGTGCGGTGTCAATAGAATCTCAGAGCCAATTGGATTCGGATAGATTTTATTTATTCGGTTTTACTTTAGCAGATTAGATAATTTTTAAAATAATTAAATTTAAAATATGGCAGAGACAAAAGAAAAAAAGAAAAAAGTGGTTAAAGTCCGGCCGATTAAAAAAATGGCAAGCCGCAAAGGAAAAGAGGTAAAAATGATTGAGGCAGCAGAAGAAATGGTGGAATTGCCTCCCATAAAAGAAGAAAAAATGTTAGAGACTGTTCGTCGGCCCGCACTTCCCAAGGGAAAAGAAAAACATTTAAGTAAAAAAGAGCTTGAAAAAGAACTAAGAGAAATTTACGAAGACCAAGACGGTGAAATTTCGGATATGTCAAAAATTTATCATAAGAAAAAGAGCAGGGTGAAGAGATTTATGTTGGGGGCGCTGATATTTTTTGTCTGTGCCGCGGCGCTTTCCTGGGCAGGATTTTTCTTTTTTGGGCGGGGCAGGGCTTTTACTGGTGAAAATGTAAATCTGGAAATAATTTCGCCAGATACTATCGCGGGCGGAGAAAACGTGGAATTTATAATAAAATATAAAAATAACGAGACAGTCCCTCTCGGCCAGGCGGAAATAAGAGTAAGATTGCCGGATGATTTCGCACAAAGCGGAGCGGAACCCGCTTCCTCGGACGGAGAAAATATTTGGAGAATCGGAAGCATCGCCGCGGGCAAGGGAGGGGAGATAAAAATCATAGGATCACTTTTCGGCGCGGAGGAATCCCTAGAGACACTTCAGGCAGTTTTAACTTATAAGCCGGCAGATTTTAATTCTGAATTTCAAAAAGTGGCTACGGCTGTAACAAAAATACAAAGTTCCCTTTTAGACGTGTCTCTTTCCGGCCCAGAAAGAATTTTAACTAATAAGGAGACGTCTTTTAAAATAAAATATGAAAATACAGGAGAGGCAACACTTCAGGGTATAAAAATTTCTGTAATCGCCCCCGCAGATTTTTCTTTTAAAGAAAAACAGGGAGAAAAGGAAATATCAAGTTGGGAAATTCTTGAGGCAGTGCCGAATGAAGAAAAGGAGATTAATTTTTTGGGGTCGTTTGGTTCGGCCGCTGAAGGAGAAAAGGAATTCAAGGTGCAGATAGGATTTATGAAAGGAGAAAAATTTTATCTGCAGAAAGAAAATTATTTCAAGACAAATGTTTTAGCCGGGGCAATCCTCCCGACACTTATTTTAAACGGCGATTCCAAAGATCGCGCGTTAAATTTTGGGGATACGTTGAATTACGCCATTGTTTATCAAAATAAAGATAAAACAGATTTGTCTGACGTTGAAATAAAAATGGTATTTGAATCAACTTCGCGCAACAACAAAATGATTTTAGATTGGGCCACCTTCAAAGATGATTATAATGGAACAGTGCTCGGCACCCAGCTTTCTCCGGAAATTCGTCAGGGAACAATTACTTGGACGAAACGGCAGGTTACCAATCTCTCCAAACTAGCGCCCGGCGTGGAAGAAACAATTAATCTCCAGATGAGGATAAAACCTTTTTCCGAATTTCAAAATTGGGGCACTAAAGATTTTGAAGTTAAAAGCTGGGTGGAAGTTAATGTCGGGAAAAATGGGGCGGACGGGGCAGAGGAAACAATTCAAAGCAATAAAATTAATTTTAAAATAAACAGCGACATGGTTTTGCAAACAGCGGCGCGTTACTTTAACGATGATAATATCGCCGTTGGCAGCGGCCCTCTTCCTCCCAGAGTTGGAGAAGCCACGGCCTACAGAATTTTTTGGAACATAACAAACTCTTTGCACGAAATTACAGATTTGAAAATAAGCACTATCTTGCCAGAGAACATTCGTTGGTCTAATAAACATGAAATTACCGCCGGCGAACTGAAATTCAACGAGGCGACGCGTGAAGTTTCTTGGACACTAAATAGGATGCCGCTTGATGTTAATGCCCTTGGTGTTAATTTTGAAATTTTAGTTACGCCTACCGCGGCAGAAAAAGGTAAACTTTTAACTTTGCTTTTGGGAACGAATTTAACAGCGACTGATAAATCAACCGGGGCAATAATTACGAAAACCGGAGAGGCGTTAACTTCCAATCTTGACGGCGATCCGGGAGCAGAGGGCAAGGGGATTGTGCGATAAGTGATAAAGAAATTAAAATTTAAACCCGCCACAATAAGGCGGGTTTTGAGTTGACGGTTTTAAGATTTTAAACTAAGTTTATGATAGAAGGAGGATCAGCAATGTGTCGATTCGGACAGGAAGGCGGAGCGCCGATCGGAGGCGGAGATTCTTCCATGACGGAGAGGCCGGATGCGCCGAATTGGCAGGAGGCCAACGAATATCTGCGGAGGATGCTCGGTCCGAGGGCCTATGCCAATTTGAGGTTCAATCGGAGGGAACTTTCGATGCGCGACGCAGAGCTCATTGTTCGGCGATACGGCGGATCGAAGGACAAAAAATAGGGGACGGACATGAACATCGGCCAATGGATCGAGAAGGTTCGTAATTCGCCAATCGGGCGGACTCTTCTCGTACCAGTACGTACTCCAGGCGCGATAGTCAATTTCGTCTGGCAGACGTTTTCATACTGGCTGGACGAGCGGAACGCGAAGCGTGGCGTGACACTTGATGTTGAGAGTGTTCGCCAGCGGGGCGAGCCGTTTCTGCCGGATCCGAGATGCCATCACTGACGTGAGAGAGGGGGGGCGAGTGGACCAAGGGTTCACTCTTTTTTTATTGTAACAAAGATTTATTCTATTTTTCTGCCATGAATCATTATCTGTATAAAAGCCGTTTGCTCAAATCCATGGCCAAAAAATGATAAGCGGCCGGCCATTTTATAAAAATCGTCTAAATCCACGCCGCGTTCTTTGGCTAGATCTTCGAATTCGTTTATTAATTGCAGAGTAGTAACTTCTCCTTCAGTTATTGCTTCTAAGACATTGCCGCCGCGTTCTTTGATTATTTTTTTAACTCTTGTTCATGCCGAATGGCAATTTCTTTAGTTAATTCGACACCGCGTCTTGCATTAGCCATATTATCTTTTTGTTCATGTATTTTTCTCTCACCTTCCATATTATTTATTAATGCCCTCGGCAGGAATCGAACCTGCACCACCTCCTCCGGAGGGAGGCGTTGTATCCATTCAACTACGAGGGCTTTAAAATTTTTTTAGCAAGATTGTAAATTTTATACCACAAATTATTAATTGGCAAATCAAAAGTTCCGGGATAAGAAATTTCAAAACCACCAAAGCCTTTTTTAAAACGAGTGACTCCCGGCCATTTTTTTTCATCAATTCCCCAAAAATCGTAAAATTTATAACCAAGATTTTTTGCTTCCTTAATAATTTCCCAGTGCAGAAAATATGGGGCCATTAAACTTCGATACTCATGTGAGGAGGCGCCGTGAAGATAAGTGGCCGTGTCGCCAAAATATCCGACGATGGCGGCGGCGAGTGGCATGTTTTCAAAATAAGCGACCATAAGTTCCGCGCGCATTTCTGTTTTCCCATCGCCGTTTATATTTTTTAGCATGGATTCATAATATTTTTTGGGGTGTGCATGAAATTTATCACGGGCAGTAGTTTCTTCCATCAATTTCCAAAAATCTTCCAGAGCCCCGGTTTTTAAAACCAGATTTTTTTTCTCTGCCAGACGAATGTTATAGCGAGTTTTTTCGTGCATTAGAGAAAGCAATTCTTCGTTGGTTTTTAGGAGATTTAAAACGAGCGTTTGTTTTGGTTGAACGGACGCGACGCGCAGTAGTGGTGGTAGCAAGATTTCTGTCAGCGGTTCTATTTTTAAAAATATAGCTCCATCTTTTTGAGTGGTTTTTTTAATTTTGTCGATTAGCTCTTCTGGTTCGCCGACCGGGCCTCGAGGAGCATAAAAATATCCTTTCCTGAACGGCAGTAATTTTACAAGCACGCCACAGATCGCCTTAAGATTATTTTTTTCATCAACTAAACCGAGCCGGTAAATTTTATGGCCATTTATCTCCTGAAAATCCAGCCACTCGGCGCTCTGTAAAAAAATCCCAGTCTGAGTCGGCTGGTTTAATAAAAAATCATTCCATTTAATTTTATCGTCGATTTGTTTAACTTCTAACATTTTATTTGCCCAGATTTTTTAGGGCCGCTTTAATTTTGTTTTCCGCGCCTTCCACTTCTTCACCTATTTTTCCGACCGCTTCCTGTGCTTCATTTTTGGAATATCCAAGGCGGACAAGGGCATCCACAATTTCATTATCGCCCGAAACGGTTTTTCCGGTTACGAGCCTGCCTTTTAATTCCAGGATTATTTTTTGGGCGGTTTTTTTGCCCACGCCGGGAATAGTTCCGAGAATACCCAGATCGCCTTCGGAAACAGCCTTTTCTAATTTTTCCAGTTTATAAGCAGAGATAAGTTTGTGGGCCAGCTTTGGGCCAACGCCAGAGATGCCAATTAATTGCCAGAAAAATCTTAATTCTTCGGCCGTGCCAAAGCCGTAAAGTTCCCGGCTGTCTTCGCGTGCGTATTCATGGGTGAAGACCTCAATAATTTCCCCGGATTTATATTTTAAAAGATGCGATTCCGGGAGAAAAACTTGATAACCGACGCCGCCTGTCTCCACAATAGCGAAATGGCCACCTTTATAAATGATTTTTCCTTTGAGATAGGAAATCATAAAATTATTTTTTCTTTTTAAATCTTTTGATGCGAATTAATCCGGAGCATGGAATAATTTGAATTCCTCGTTTTTCCAGTTCATCTAAAAATAAATTCATACCGAGTGAATCGGATGACATGTGTCCGGCGATGATAACGTTGATGTGCGCCGCCTCGGCTTCCTTTTTATGTTCTTCGGATTGGTGCATGCCGATAATTGTGCCAACCCCGGCTTGAGCAAGCTTTTCATAAATTTTTGCTGAGGGTTCAGTTCCGCCAGTGATTTCCGTGACCGCCACTTTGCCACAATGATTTTCCGGATGGCCGGCGAAGAGCCGCGGTCCGGCGCCGAGTTTTATTGCTTCTTTATATTCAGGAATTTCTTTTAATAATTTTAAAATGTCGCCGACATATTCCGGTTTGGCCGCGGTGATTTTTTTCTTTAGAAAATTGGCTACCAAATTATCGCAAGGTGTATGGACATTTATATAGCTGATTTTTAAAAGGCGGGCAATATCAATCGGACGATAGTGATTAACAGGATTTACGCCGCGAGCCACTTCCTCAATTCGCGATTTTTGTACAGCCTCGGCGACGTTTATTGGCACACCATATTGGGCATAAACATCCGCCTGCAAATGCATTACGTCCGCCAAGTCCGTAAGGGCTTTGCCTCGCGGGTGATGGGCTAAAATTAAATCAGCGCCAAGCCGGTCAGCTAAGAAAATTTCGTCACCTTCCATATCAATGCCGGCGAGGATTTTTTTAATTGGAGTTTTTCCCGAGTCAAAATGGATTCGGCTATCCAAATATGGATTAGTCAGCGCTTCAAGATCAAACTCTTCTTTTTGTTCTTTATTTAATTTTTCGTACTGTTCTTTTTTCCGTTTTAACATTTTCAAAACCGCCGTTTTTCCGCGTAAGTCGGAATTAATGCCCATCTGTATGCTTAAATCGAAAATTTGTTTTAGGTTCATATTAGATTTTTTTAATGCCAAGCCAGACACCCGCAATTTCTTTTTGTCCTAAAACTTCGGGTCGGCCTTTTTCTAAGTTATTGCTTAGTGTTTCTTTTTTAATTTTTTCGCCAAATTCTTCTATTGCCTTTTCCGCGGATTCGCTGCCATCATAATAAATGTTAACCCGGTCAGCAATTGAAAGGCCAGCTTCTTTTCGGAGAGAATTAACCGTCCGGACAATTTCACGAACCAGACCTTGGGCTTTCAATTCCTCGGTCAATTCCGTATCTAACTTATCTTCACCGAATTTTAATTCCAAAATATTGAGTTCGTCTTTAATTATTTCAATATATTCCGTCGACAGCTCTTTTGTGAGTATAGTAGAATAAGAGGCGAGCGGCTGTCTGATTTTTATTCCGACCGAGGCGCGCGCCGCAAGTCCGGTTTCCACGATTTTTTTAGCCAAGTCCATCTGATCTAATATTTTTTGGTTAACTAATTTTTTTTCAAATTTTGGCCAAGTTTCAAGATGAACGGAAAGATTTTTTTCCGCGAGTTCCTGGTAAATCTTTTCTGAAACAAAAGGAGTAAACGGAGCGAGTATCCTCCCAAGAGTAGCAAGGACAAGGTGCAAAGTTGCGAGCGCTTCGTTTTTTTCTTCACCTTCGCTCTTGAATCTATCCCGCGAGCGTCGCAGATACCAGGTTGATAATTCATTGCTGAAATCCTGCAGACCGCGAGCGGCACCAACTACGTCATATTCATCCAACTTTTTGGTAGTATTTTTTGTCAGGAGATTTAGTTTCGCGAGGATCCATTTGTCCAAAATATGGGACGGTTTTATTTTTCCTTCTGGTTTTTTGTCGGCGTATAATTTATAAAAACTGATGATATTAAAGAGAATTAAAAAGAATTTTTTGATGACCCCATCAACTTCAACCACGCTAAAATTTTTCGGATCGCCAGGTTGGTTTATCGTGTAAAAAAACCAGCGGGCTGCGTCCGAACCATATTTATTGATAATATCCCATGGGTCAACAATGTTGCCTTTTGATTTACTCATCTTCTCACCCTTGGCGTCGCGCAGGTGGCCGAGACAGATGACGTTTTTGTAAGGAGCGCCGTGGCCCAGGAGAGTTGAAACGGCGAGCAGGGTATAAAACCACCCGCGGGTTTGATCAATTGCTTCCGAAATAAATTCGGCCGGGAATTGTTCACCTTTATCAATTTTTTCTTTATTTTCAAACGGATAATGCCACTGGGCAAAAGGCATGGATCCGGAATCAAACCAGCAGTCCAGCACTTCCGGAGTTCGTCTCATTTCGCTGCCACATTTTGGACAGGGGAAAATGACAGCGTCGATAAACGGTCGGTGGAGATCTAAAGTTTTCAGATTTTTTCCGCTTAATTTTTCAAGTTCCTCGACTGAACCCACAAAATGTTTTTCTCCGCAAGCGCATTTCCAAACAGGCAGTGGCGTACCCCAATACCGTTCACGAGTCAGAGCCCAATCCTTAACTTCCCTGAGCCATTCGCCGAACCGGCCGTCTTTGATATAGTCAGGAACCCAATTAATTGTTTGATTATTTTTTAATAAATTTTTTTTGACTGTCGGATCAGACATTTTGATAAACCAAGAACGTTTCGCGTAGTAGAGGAGCGGCGTGCCGCAGCGCCAGCAGAAAGGATAATCATGAGTGTAGGCAAGAGTCCGATAAAGCAGGTTACGAGATTTAAGATCTTCAATAATTTCCGGCTCAACATTTTTAACAAATTTTCCGGCCCACTTTTTGACACTCGGAAGAAATAATCCATTTTCATCAACCGTGTGGACTTCAGGGAGGCCAATTTTTTTACCCAAATTGAAGTCATCTTCGCCATACATGACCGCAGTGTGTACGACGCCGGTGCCGTCTTCAGTCGAAACAAAATCAGCCGAGGTAACATACCAGGCGCGTTTTTCGCCGGGATCGAGATAGTCCGGGAAAAGCGGTTCATATTCCAAATTGATTAAGTCCTTACCCCTTAGTTCTTTTTCAATTTCGTACGGCTGCCCTTCGAGCGTCTTCTCAGCCAGATCTTTGGCAACAATTAAATATTCCTCGTTTTGTTTTATGATAAGATAATCGATTTTTTCGCCAACCGCTAGGGCCACATTGCCGGGAAGAGTCCATGGTGTAGTTGTCCAAGACAAGATGTAGAGTGGTAATTTTTCTTTTAAGCCGAGTTTTTGATCCCTAACTAAAAATTTTATGTAGACCGAAGTTTCCAGAATATTTTTATAGCCCTGGGCGACTTCATGTGAAGAAAGGGCAGTCCCGCAGCGCGGACATTGCGGGACAATTTTATTTCCTTCGTAAAGTAGATCCTTATCCCAGATCTGTTTTAAAATCCACCAAAGAGATTCAATATAATAATTTTCATAAGTAATATATGGATGTTCGAGGTCAAGCCAAAAAGCGATGCGCTCGGTCATCTTTTCCCATTCTTCTTTATAATACCAAACGCTTTCTTTACACTTTTTATTGAAGGCCTCAATGCCGTACTTTTCAATGTCGGGTTTGCCTGAAAATTTTAATTCTTTTTCAATTTGGAGTTCAACCGGCAGACCGTGAGTGTCCCAGCCCGCTTTGCGACCGACAAAAAATCCTTGCATTGTTTTATAACGACAAACAATATCTTTGAAAGCGCGGGCTTCGACATGGTGCAGACCAGGTTTTCCATTAGCGGTCGGCGGCCCCTCAAAAAAAATAAAGTTACCTTTAGAACTTTTTTTTGCTAAAGTTTTTTCAAAAATTTTTTTGTCTTTCCAAAATTTTAGAATCTCTTCTTCCATCTGGGGAAAATTGATGTTTGCCATATATGATTTTACGGTATTTTCAAAATTAAAATTAGATTAAGATTTATGTATATCATAACAAAAAACTCCCGATTTAGCAAGGAGTTTATGGCAACGCGGGACCTCTTTAAATTTTAATCTTTAAGCCGTCGTAAGCTAAAATTACAGAAAATTTTATTTTGTTTTTCCGACAATAAGAGTTGATTTCTTTTTGGGCAATTTTATGCGGCGGATAATTGTGGCCGATTTGGGTTAAATATAATTTTTTAGCGTGGAATTTTTTGGCTAAAGCAATTGCCCGTTCAACTGATAAATGCCAAGCCATTTTTGTGCCAAGCCACATGGCGCTATCTAAAAATAATACTTTGGCATTTTTAAAATATTTTTCCGAAGATTTGGGAATAGAACTAACGTCCGAGGCGTAAACCAGCGGGCCAATTTTAAATCCCAGGGTTAGAAAAGTTTTTTCTCGGAGGGCGTGCTTTACGCGAAAGGGAACAATTTTTAAGCCAAAAATTTTTAGGGAACGGTTCGGTTTTATAATTCGGTTCGGCAAAAGTTTGCCATAAACTCGTTTAAGATATTTTAAAGTTTGTTTTTCGGAGAAAATTTTTAGAGCGTAGTCCGCGGCAGTCAATTTTTTTAAACCGCCCGTTGCATCCGCGTGTCCGTGGGTCAGAAGCACCGCGTCCGCCGTGACGATTTTTTCTCGTTTTATTTGTTCTAGAAAATCAGGACCACAATCGATTAAAATATTTTTTTTATGCCACGCCAAAACAATTGAACTTCTTGTTCGCCGGCTTTTGCTTTTTGGTTTACGCGAGTCAAGGCAAGTAGAACAACGGCATTTTTTTCGCGGGATTGTTTCCGATGGACCACTGCCTAAAACGGTAAGTTTTATTGACATAAGCATTAAATTATTATACCATAATTTATAACTTGGGCCGTTAGCTTAGTGGTAGAGCTTCCGGTTTGCATCCGGAGGACGGGAGTTCGATTCTCCCACGGTCCATTGTGAGTTTAATCTTAAAATAAAATTATGAACGCACAACAAATCTATATCGCGATGGCCATCGTAGCCTTAGCCATTATCGCGGGTTTGATGTTTTTTGTTAAAAAGGGAAATCATCAATATAAACTATCTCCGTTTGCTGCTTTAGCGTTTGCATTTGTTCTCGCAGGAATTGTTTTTGGGGAAAGCAGATTAGTTGGTTATGGTTTAATGGGAATTGGTGTGCTGCTCGCCGTAATTGATATGGTTCAGAAAATGAGAAAGAAATAGGATTTAAGAAAACAATAAGCCCAAAAAAATCACCTGCCGAGGAGGCGGTTTTTGTTATCCCTTGACCTTGTATAGTTTTTTTTCGCGCGGCGAGGTAAAATGAAATAACATGAAAAGAATAATTTTAATTATTTTAGCAATATTGGTTCTTAGTCTTGGCACTTGGTTTGCGGTGTATGGGCTGTCTTCGTATCGGGCACAATCGGCGGAACGGGAAAAAACAGAATTTTTAAATAAAGAAATTGAGCAGCTTCTTGATTCACGCCGTGATGGAACAGAAAAAAGCGAACCGGCCGATCCGTTTGGCGAAGATGGTGTGGCGCGCGTTCTTTTGATCGGGCTTGACCGGAGAACGGGGGATGATAAAGGTCACTGCGACGCGATCCAGCTTATTACAATTGATAAAAAAAATCAGAAAGTTTCTATTACTGCCGTGCCGCGCGGAACTTATTCGCCATTGCCGCCGGGCGAGAAACATTTGCCGACGGATTATTATGTGTCAAAGGCATGCGAGGTGGGCGGCCTTGAGTATGGTCTCGCGCAAATACAAAAAATTCTCGGGACAAAAGCTGACTATCTTGTCGTCGTTGGATTTTCTGAAGCGCTCGGCATTTTTAGAAATCTCGGTCTTCCGACCACGGAGACGCTCCAATGGCTTCGGCAGCGCCAGGGTTATGCTATCGGCGAGCCGCAGCGGGCGCACAACCATTCCACGTTTATAAAACAGATGATGATCCGGTTTATCCCCAAGAGAAATTCAACCATGAACACGGCGTTAGAATATATTATGTATAAGATAGTAAGGACTGATTTAACTTTTGCCGAGACGCAGGCATTAGTTGACACACTTTCCTCCATGGATTTGGAAAAGAATACGGAACGCGTAAGCCTCCTGATGAAGCCGGCGTATGTTGTGCAGGATATTCCTTACGCGGAGGAATACATTGGCGAATATATTGATAAAATGGTTAAGCCGATTAAAGATCTTCTTCCGGGGGGCGATTATTCCGGACTGACCGAAGAGGAAGTGCAAACAAAACTTCTGGAAATAATTGATGAAAAGAAAAATGACCCAGAGTTTGTTTCTTGGTCTTTTGAAAATAATCTTTGGCTTCAGATAGAGGATAAAGAAAAAAGATTAGCAACGCAATATGACCTTCTTGGATTGTATTTGCCGTCCCTTTCCGAAAAATCAGAGCGCGAAAGTATTTTAGCCGATTATATTTTGGAAATGGAAAATTATGGTGAAGAAGAGTGGGCAAAGAAGGGTAAAGATCTGCTCGCAAAAGAGCTCGGCCAATAACATTTTCCTCTTGGCATTTTAATTGATAGTTTGTATCAAAAAGGGATTTTTTTGATTTATTTTAAGCGACGAAAGTCGTTTTTAGTTTTCTAAAATTTTATCTTGACAAGAATTTTTTTCAATGATAATTTATTGATATTGTGTTTATGGCGTAAAGTGGGGGAAAGCTCAAGCCGAGGGAAGGAGAGGGAAGAAAGAATGACGACAAGAACGATTCTCGCTGAGGCCAAGCCGTTGGGGCATCCTTGCGGCCATTGCCGCACTCGCGGAACGTGCGGTTGTGACGTCTGTGTTCAAGGAGGCGGAGTTTGCGGGGAGTGCGGCGGACTCCGCTACTTCGTTCCTCCAACCACCATTTCCATGGATGAGTTCGATCCTCCACGAGAGGAGCCTCTTGCCAGAGTGGTCCTCGCCCGGCGGCCGAAGAAGCCACCGTTCGGGAGGAGGGTGGCTCGTCGCTAATCAGCGCTTGATGCCGCGATCGCGGTAAGCGCAGCGCTTAAAGTCGTTTGGAGGAAATCGAAAAGTCCGAAGGGAAACAGACAAAAATTGTCGTGTCGCGCTCTGGTGCTTGCATCAGGGCGTTTTTTTATTTTTAATTTATAAAAAAACCGCAAGACAGGTGTCTCGCGGCGGACTCTCCTTAATCCCCGTTTTATCTCTCAAGCGGGTTTGCCCTGACTCAAGTGGTTTCTAGGATTTCTTCTTGAGAAATCCTCTTATTTTGGATGGCGCAGGTTGTCCTTCCCGCAAAAGGGGCAATGAGTGACGTTTTCCAGGTAGCCAGACTGGCCGCCGTCTTCCCGCTTGCTCTCTTCGTAGCCGCAATGCGGACAGACGAGACAGTATTCGTCGACGATACATTGATAGTTGGCGAAATGGCGCTCGGAATTCACGTCGCCGACGTAAAGACACTTGCAGTCTTTATGGCACTTCGGACACTTTGGTTTCGTTTCGACCATCATTTTCCCTCCTTTTTCTATCTCTTGCCCTTGGGGTAAATGTAGCCCCGGTTGCCGTTCGGCAGGACGAAAGAGACTGTTCCGTCGTCCGTTTTTTTGATTAGCAGGTTTTTTCCCAGAGTGAAGTTTGAGTTGGGAAGATTTTTCCAGGGTCCGCGTTCGGCCGCGAATTGGCGGGCGAAATTCGCGAGCGTGAAGTGGACGAGAATGCCTTCCGGAAAAACCTGCGTGATGGTTCCCCGGAAAGTGAATCCGTCAGTCTGACAGGTTATCATCACCCGGCCGCAAAGGCCACTTCGGTCAATCAGTTCTCCGAGTGTCATTGGTTCCTCCTTTACCAAAAGGCCCTTGATCAATATATTTAAGTTCAAATTTTTTAAAATGTCAAGGGATCGCGTCCGGCGCGCTATTTCGTGATATAATAAAAACGTTGTTACCTTTTAAATTTTAAAACGTAGATAAGAATAGAAGCTTCTTTAATTCCGGAATTAATATGGATCCAAACCAAGAAAAACAAATCATTAAAGCCTGCCAAGCCGGAAATTTTGAGGGTTTTGGTGAGCTCTACGAAGTGTACGTTAAAAAAATATACAGCTTTGTTTTTTACAAAACATATCATAAAGAAACGGCCGAAGATATTGTCTCGATAGTTTTTATGAAAGCTCTGGAAAATATCGGCTCCTATAAACCCGGCCGCGGGAGTTTTTCCGCCTGGCTTTACGGCATCGCTCGCCACGCCGTGGTTGATCATTTTCGTGCTGTCCGCCCGAGCGTTAACATTGAAGACGTTTGGGATTTGGCTGATGAGCAAAATTTAGAAATAGATCTTGACGCACGGGAAAAACTCAATGAAGTAAAAAAATATTTGGCAAAATTCAAGCCAACGCACCGCGAAATTATAATGATGCGTCTTTGGCAGGGATTGTCTTATCGGGAGATTTCAGAAATTATCGGATTCTCCGAGGCAAATTGCAAAATGATTTTTTCTCGCGAGATGGCAAAGCTTCGGGAGGAAATGGGAATAGTCGCGTTTTTACTTTTTATGTTTTTAAATATTTAATCTTAAAAAATATATGGAAAACTTAATCAAAGAAATAATGGACGAGTTATTTGCCATTGACCCGAGTTTGAAAAAATATCAAAAAGAATTGGAGGCGGCTACGGCTAAAATGATAGCCAACAAACCCGATGATAGGTTTGATGAAAATTTTCGGCAGGAATTGAAAATGAAATTGCTCGCGCGGGCTGAAGAATTGGAAAAAGGAGAAAAAGTAAAATTTTCATTTTGGCGAAGTTTAAAATTTTGGCGGGGTTTTTCTTTGGCCGCGGTCGTGGCAGCGCTTGCCTTAATTGTCGTAATACCCGCGATTCAAAACGGTCAGTTTAGTTTATTTAATTTTAAAAGCGGCAGTCCGCTGTCTTTAATTTCCGGGACAATGAATATTGAAGAGGCGGGTGAGCGAGCTTTTGGCGATCTTGCTTCTTCCAGCCAGGCTTTAACTAATTTAGAATTAGGAGATTCATCAGACGCTTATTATAGCGCGCCCACGCCCGCCGCCGCGCCGAAAACACAGTCTTCAACTTCGCGCGAAGAAATTCTCGCGCGTGAAGTTTCGGGGCTTGGTGGAGGTAGCGGAACGAACGCCGCCGCGCCGGACGTAAAAATGTTGCCACCCGAGTACGCGACAAAATATAATTATGTTTACATTGGCGAAGATTTTTCTTTCACGGAAGAGAGTGTGGCCGTCTTAAAACGTCTTAAAAGTTATGGCAGTGAAAATCTCAGTTCGGTTTTAAACAATTTAAGCTTTGGACTTTTTGACGCGAGCAAATTAAGAAATGTTAAAGTTCAATCAATGTCTATTGCCGAGGATCGCGACGGGGGATACGTGGTAGATTTTAATCCTTATGAGGGCACGATTTCTTTTTACGAAAATTGGCAAAAAATAATGCCGGTTAATTATGAAACCCAGCCGCGACTTCGAGAGTCTGATGTTCCGACAGACGAAAAATTAATTGAGACAGCCAATGATTTTTTGTCGCGCTTTGGAATTGACCGCGGAAATTATGGCACGCCAATTGTCGGCCAAAGCTGGAAATTGGGTTATGCCAATGTCCGGGACGAAGATATTTGGATTCCTGACACGATGACCGTGCAATATCCGTTGCTCTTGGGCGGGAAGGAAGCTTGGGAGCAGGGCGGTTACGACCGAGCCGGATTTTCCGTTAACGTAAATATCAGAACAATGAAAGTCACGGGTCTTTACGGACTTACAACACAAAATTATCAAAGTTCAAATTACGCCGCGGAAACTGATAAAAATCGTCTCTTAAAATTCGCGCTGCAGGGAGATCTTTGGCCGCAGCCAACATATCCGGAAGAAAATTTTAAAGTGAAAGAAGTGGAAATAAAACTTGGCACGCCGAGCGTGCAATATATGAGATATTGGAAATATGAAGGAAATCAAAGCAGCGAACTTTTTCTTCCGGCTTTGGTTTTCCCGGTAATTGACAAGAGCCAGGCTGACGAATATTTTACAAAAAAAGTGGTGGTAGTTCCGCTCGTTCGGGAAATTTTGGATAGCGCGGAAAGAGAAAACACCATTACGCCACCAGCAATTTTAGAATATAGAAAAGACATGGGGTCATCTTCATCTCAGATTTTAACTCCTACTCAGGAGCCCTTGCCGCCAGAGAAGGTTCAGAATTAAAAATTAAAAAAGAAAAATATAGGCGCGGGGCCCCAACCCCGCGCTTTATTATTTAGATAAACTCCAGCCCCAATTTTGCAACTAATTTAGTTTTGTAGATAATTTTTTTTGCCAAGGACGGATCTAAAATTTAAATAAATAAAAAAAGAGGGACGCGCGGGGCGATCCCTCTGGAGCGGTTTCACGCTCGGTTGTCGGGATTAGTTTGTCTCTTCCGGCTGGCAGGCGCCAAGCGGCGTGCCGAAGAGCTTCGTGGCGAACGGCCCGGCCGCGATGATGCTTCGCTGCCTCTTCTCGGCATGGCTCTGGAGAGCCGTCTCGAGATGAGCCTTGAGGCCGATCTGTTCGTCCGCGGAGACTTGCATCACCGCGGCCAGACTGGCCAAAGCGCCAAGGCAGATCTCCCTGTCTGCCGGCAGCAGGTCTGTCGTGCCCATCATGATGTCGCCCTTCGCGATGGAAAAGAAGCAGCTCTGGCCGTCTTTTGTGAAAGTGATGACCAGGCTGTGCACCATGAGTTTGAAAGCACCCATCTTTCCTCCTTCCTTTTCGCGAGTAGTTGCTAGTTCAACTGCTGCGCGGCCTCGGTGCGCAGGATGTCGTTGATGATCTTTTCCGTGAAGAAGTCGCGTCCGACAGCGACCATCGGTCGCGTAGCTCTCTCGTACTCATCGAAAGCCGCGTTCAGTTGGTCCTTGAGCTTGGCGCATTCGGGCTCTGGGATTTGCTCCAGGTAAGCCACGAACTTTAGGGCCGCAAGGCAGGATCTCCTGGTCGGCCACATGAAAGGAACAGCCGCGAGCTCGACCCTATCCTTCAGGATGGCGAACGAGCCGTAACAGCAGCCGACGCCGAAGTTGAATTCCAAGGTGTAGGTTGCCTTGTTCTTCATTTTTTAACCCTCCCTCTTTGGTCCGTCCGAGCCTTTCGCGCGGGCGGCCTGATTCCAAGAACCCAAACTTTACGGTTGACGTGTCTCGGCGTCGTGTTTTCGGAAAGCTTCCTCCAGCTGTGCACGGAGATTATTCTGCTCCTCCTCCGGGACACCGTTTGACACAGCCAGGTTTTCCAGGACGCGAAAGCAGGTTTCCTGGTCTGCTTTGACCGGCGGCGCGATCGCAACCAAGATCTCGCCTTTCTGAACGATGAGAAAGCACGTCGAGTCGCCGTTCATCCAACTCACCGCCAAGGCATACCTCATGAGCTTTGCATCCATTTTCCCCATTCCCTCCAACCCTCGCTCGTTTGAGAGTACATTATTTTATATCATTTTTATCAGAGAATTGTCAAGAGGCAGGGGGTTTACTTTAAAGAGATTTTCTGGGATAATTGGGGAAAGATTTGTTAATTTATTTTATAAAATATGAATGGTCAATTCGTGAAAGAATTTGTCTCCACAATTTCGGAAAAATATAAAACCGGTCAGGCAAAAGAGATGGCCTATCGGCCGGCGCTTGAAAAACTATTTCAAGATATTACCGGCTTGAATGTGATAAACGACCCCAAGCGGAGCGAATACGGCGCGCCGGACTTTGTTTTTATAAAAGGTAAGATTGCCGCCGCTTATGCCGAAGCCAAAGACCTGGGTGTGTCGCTTGACGAAACGGAAAAGGGCGAGCAGATGGCACGTTATTTTGGTTATCCGAATTTAATTTTGACAAATTGTTTGGAGTTTAGGTTTTTTAGAAATGGAGAAAAATATGAAACCGTAAAAATTGCTGAAATAAAAAATAGCGAAATCGCGTCGGTTGAAGATAGTTTTAATCTTTTGGAAGATACACTCTTGGCATTTATCAAAGAAGCCAAAGAGCCGATTAAGTCCGGTGTTGTTCTCGCCAAAGTGATGGCCGGCCAGGCGCGGCGCATTCGCGACAATATCAAAAAATATTTAAAAGAGGGCGACGAAAAGAAAAATGAAAGTTTGATTGCCGTTTATAATACTATTAAAAAATTATTACTCGCCGATTTGGATCACGAAAAATTTGCCGATATGTACGCCCAGACAGTTGTCTACGGTTTATTCGCGGCTCGCTATCATGATAAAACGGCAGACACTTTTTCTCGTGGAGAGGCGCGCGATTTGGTGCCAAAATCCAACCCATTTTTACGTAAATTTTTTGACCACATTGCCGGAGAAGATTTTGACGAGCGCGTAGAGTTTATTGTCAATGAACTCTGCGAAGAATTTAAGCACGCCGATATTCAGGCGATCGTGCATGATTATTACAAAGTGGAAAAGGACGACAGCCGCGACCCGATTGTTCATTTTTACGAAGATTTTTTGCAGGAGTATGATGCGGCCGAACGAAAAAAGATGGGAGTTTTTTATACCCCCTTGCCGGTGGTGTGTTTTATTGTTCGCGCGATTGATGATGTTTTGAAAAAAGAATTTGGTCTAAACGGTTTGGCTGATACTTCCAGAACGGAAATAAAAGGGTTGCAGGGAATGAAGGCAAAACAGTCGGTTCACAAAGTTCAAATACTTGATCCGGCGACCGGTACCGGCACATTTTTAAACGAAGTGATTTTGCAAATTAAAAAATCATTTGTCGGACAAGAGGGCCGATGGTCAAGTTATGTTCGTGATGATTTACTGCCGCGGTTGCACGGATTTGAAATAATGATGGCGCCGTACACCATCGCCCATCTTAAACTTTCCACGCTTTTGAAAGAAACTGGAGTGGATATAAAAGACGAACGTATAGAAATTTACCTCACTAATTCTCTGGAAAAAGCGGATAAATATGATGATACGCTTTTTGCCGGTTTAGGTTTTGATAAAGCTATCACGGAAGAATCTCGTTTAGCCGGAAAAGTTAAAAATGATTTGCCAATAATGGTAGTGCTCGGCAATCCGCCGTACAATGTCAGCTCACAAAATAAAGGCGAATGGATCGGCGAGTTGATAAAAGATTATAAAAAAGATCTGGATGAAAGGAATATACAACCTTTATCCGATGATTATATTAAATTTATCCGCTTCGCCCAATATCTTGTAGACAAAAATGGCGAGGGAATTATTGGGATGATTACCAACAATTCTTACATTGACGGAATTACCCATCGCCAAATGCGTAAAAATCTTTTGGAAACTTTTGATAGTATTTATATTTTGGATTTGCACGGCAATGCTAAGAAAAAAGAAACCGCGCCCGACGGCAGCGTTGATCAAAATGTATTTAGTATAATGCAAGGCGTGTCCATCGCGCTGTTTGTCAAAAAAGCAGGCAAGAAAAAATCACTCGGCACGGTTTATCACGCTGAATTATTTGGAAAGCAAAAAGACAAATACGAGGCGTTGAATAATTTTGATTTTGAAAAGATGAAATGGAATAAGATTGATTGCAAGGATCCGTATTACTTTTTTGTGCCAAAGGATTTTAGAGCAGAGGATGAGTATAAAGAGGGGATCAGCGTAACTAATTTATTTCAAAAATGGGCTTCGGGAGTTGCTACTGCGAAAGATGACCTGATAATAAAATTTTCAGTCGATGAGATCAAGGAGCTTCGCGCCAGTTTTAGTAGATATTCAGATCAAGAGATAGCGCAGAAATACCAAGTCGACCAGAAAAAGGTTGTTCAAGTCAGAAAGGATATGGATAACGTTATTGGCGAATACACCCCTATTTTATATCGACCATTTGACACAAGATATACCCTTTACTCTCCGAACAGTGAAGGCGTGTTTCAAAGACCAAGGCCAGAAATAATGAAGCACTTGTTAAAAGACAATTTGGCAATTTTAACATGTAAACAACAGACTAGTTTTGATTTTCAGCATGTATTTTTGTCAGCGACAATTACAGATCGATGTGGTGTTTCATTACAAACCGGTGAAGTCGGATATGTTTTCCCTCTTTATCTTTATGCCGACGACGGATCAAAAATTCCGAATCTCAAAAAAGAAATTGTGGCTGAAATAGAAAAAATTGTCGGCAAGGTGACGCCGGAAAATGTTTTGGATTATATCTACGCCGTTTTGCACTCGCCGAGTTATCGCGAAAAATATAAAGAATTTTTGAAGATAGATTTTCCGCGGGTGCCGTATCCGAAAAATGAAAAGCGATTTTTCGCGTTGGCAAAATTGGGCGAGGAGTTGAGGCATCTGCATTTGTTGGAAAGTTCGAAGGTTGAAAAATTTATTACCACTTATCCCGAGGCAGGGGATAATTTGGTGGAAAAAGTTGTCTATAAAGATGGAAAAGTTTATATTAATGCTTCGCAATATTTCGGTGGCGTGCCGGAAATCGCCTGGAACTTTTCCATCGGCGGCTATCAGCCGGCGCAGAAATGGTTGAAAGATCGCAAAGGCCGCAAACTCTCCAACGCCGACATTGAACATTATCAAAAAATTGTTGTGGCGTTGGTGGAGACGGATAAACTTATGAGAGGAATTGATAAAGTTAATAAATAATTTTTTAAAAGTTATTATATGTGGAGGGTTAAACCGCATACAAGAGAAAAATTGGAATATTTCAGAAAGTATATCGAAGCATATACAACCGCAACTAAAAAACTACCTTTGAAATATTATATTGATGCTTTCGCCGGAACAGGAAAGTGTGTCCTCTGCGGTGAAAAATGCAGTTCGGAGGGGTGGTCAAGATGTGAAAAGTGTGGCAGAGGTAATTTAATTGATGGATCGGCATTGATTTCCTTAAAAATAAAAAATAAATTTAATGGTTATTTATTTGTTGAGCTAAATAAAAAAAGTTTTAAAATTTTGAATAATTTAGTGATTTCTGAAAAAAGTAATGTCTCTCCATCCATTTCAGTGAAAACACGCAATGATGATTCGAATAAACTACTAAAAGATTTGTATAAATATATACCTTCTCGGGCTGGCTGTTTGGTATTTCTAGATCCGAAGGGCGCCGAGCTTTATTGGGAAACCGTTGTCTCCTTATCAAAGATTAGAAAAGTAGACATCCTCATTTTGTATCCTTATGACATGTCTCTTGTAAGATTAATCAGAGATTATCCAAAAAAATTAGATCTTTTTTATGGCTCTACGGATTGGTCGAATGTTTATAACTCGAAAGATAATTATAATGAGAAGAGAAGGAAAGAAGCGTTATTAAGTTTTTATAGGGAAAATTTAAAAAAATTAGGATTTGAGTACGTTGTCTATAAACAGATAAGAAGAAATTTAAGATCTGGCAAGGCTCTTTATCATTTAATTTTGGTGACACATAGCTCCATCGGCAAAAAAATTATGGAGAATATCTTTGATAAAGAGATAGATGGGCAGACAAAGCTTTGCTAGAGTGGTTTTTGTTGTTATAATATAAGTATGAAAAAGGCGGGGGAGATACAAAGGAAATCGCTTTTGTATAAAAGCGGCGTGGAGTACGCCGACTATTGTATTAATCACGCCGAAGGCTGCTCACACGGTTGCAGGTTTCCTTGCTACGCCATGATGATGAAAAAACGGTGCGGTGTGATAAATAGTTATGAAGATTGGATCAAGCCCAAAATAGTTGCGAACGCCTTGGAACTTTTGGATAAAGAAATTCCAAAATTGAAAGATAAAATTAAAGTTGTTCACCTTTGCTTCACAACTGATCCATTCATGTATAAGCAAAAAGAAATTTCCGATTTGACTTTGAAAATTATAAAGAGACTGAACGACGATAATATAAAGTGCACGGTACTGACAAAAGGTGTCTACCCCAAGGAATTAATTGACGTTGAAAAATACGGCGGAAATAATGAGTATGCAATCACGCTCGTATCTTTGAATGAAGGATTTAAAAAAAGATTTGAGCCGGGAGCCGCGCCGTACGAAGATAGGGTAAAATCTTTAAAATATTTGCATGACCATGGATTGAAAACCTGGGTAAGCATGGAGCCGTACCCAACGCCGAACTTAGTGGATCAGGATTTAAAGAAAGTTTTGGCAAAGATTAATTTTGTTGATAAAATTATTTTTGGGAAATTGAATTATAACATTAAGGTGACAGAATTTCAGGACAATAAAGATTTCTACGATGGTTGCGCAAAAATTGTTATAAATTTTTGTGAGAAAAATAATATTGGATATCACATTAAATACGGAACTCAGAAAAAAGACAACAAAAAAACGGAAAAAATTTTTCGAAAGGATTTTGTTTCCGAGAAACAGAGACGGGTTGATTGTTTAGAGCCAGTATATTTATAGAAAACAGATTTTTAAAAAAGTGGCCCTTGCCACTTTTTCTTTACCGCAGCTCAAATCTCAATGTTTGTGAAGAGTGGTCTTGAATTTAAAACAAAAAGCCCCTCAAAAAGCTGACGGGAATTTTACTCAATCAACTAAATTGTGGAGTCCACAATATCAGCCGACCAAGCAATCAATTTTACTCGACTAGCAGAATTAATAGAGGCTTGCTTTGAGGAGTAAGCCTCACTCGCAGCGACCTTCTCGCCGTTTATGGCTTGAAGGCGCCATCTATGATATCCAGCAGCGTCTTTGTAAATGACGAATCGAGGATTTGTCATATTTGTTCCGTTTATTTTTATTTAATCTAGGGAGTCGACCTTTACGCTGCTCCCTTCTTCAAAACCTGTTTAGATTCTGAAGGAGAGAGGTAAAGGTGACTTAATCTAGAAAGAAATAAAAGTCCCGGAATATCCCGCCAGCTTTTCAAAGAGCTTTAACAGTAATTTTATCAAGGATTATTTTAGGGGTCAATGGTTTATGAAAAAAATATTTTATCTCATAATTTTTTCCATCGTAATTTTGAGATCAGCCGGTTGGCGCAAAGCAAAAAATTGTCCTTAAAAAATTTAGAACATCACAGACATAATAAAATATGACTCTTGAACAAAAAATCGCCAAAGCATTTAGGATGGATGAGAAAACTCGTCAACGACATTCAAATCCCTGGAGCGTCTATTCGCGTTTTTCCATGATCCCGCTCCTTGGTTTGGCATTCTGGAGCAGGGTATGGCTCGGTTGGTGGTCACTCGCGCTGATTGCTGTTGTGCTTTTATGGGTTTGGACAAATCCTCGAATTTTTTCTGCGCCAAAAAGTACTAACAATTGGGCATCTAAAATAGTGCTTGGCGAATGGGTTTGGATGAATCGAAAAAACGTACCTGTGCCGACACATCATCAATACGCGCCCAATATCCTTTCCGCAATCGGAGCGATTGGCGCAATCCCTTTTATCTGGGGCCTGTACGCGCTTGAAATATGGCCGGCGGTTTTTGGCGGCGTTGTTATTGTCATAAGTAAATTGTGGTTTGCGGACCGCATGGTATGGTTATATGAAGATATGAAAGACGCCACGCCAGAATACAAAAGTTGGCTTTATTGATTAGTTTAGTGATGTTTTTTACCCTGCAAAATTGTCCTTAAAAATAATTTAAAAATCCATGAATAAATCTTTTTCAATATTTATTACAATCATTATTATCTTTGTCTTTGCCGCAATGGCGTATTGGTTTTTAAGCACACAAATTAATCTTTCCGAAGTAAATAACCCAATTACAAATCTTGTAAACAACGCAGCGCCTAGCGCGGTTTCCGGAAATAATTTGAATCAAAATCAGCCGAGTGGTGAAAACGTTTTGGCCACTGATGATTTTTCTTTAACTTATCCGGCTGGCTGGCGGTCGGCTCCGGCAATAACTGGCGTGTCGGCTATGATTGTCAAGGAAAATGAAAACATTGCCGATCCCGAGGCCAAGAAAATGAATTTTCAAACTTATTTGGCTGTTGCCTATGATTCCTCTGAAGGGCAAACAAAAGACGAAGTTGTGGAATATTTGAAAAACGAGTTGCGCGCGGTAATTCCCGAAATAGTTTTTTCCCGCGAGAATTTTTTAACTGTAAATGGGCGCGAAGTCTACGCCACGGAAATAACTTTCCGTAAAAGCGGACTTGATTTTCATGTGCTGGAAGTTCTTGTTTGGGGAAAAGAAAATGACCTCTGGGTGCTTTCCTACAATACTCTGGAAGAATTGTGGCAAGGATATGTTTCTGATTTTGAAAAAATTACACAGTCGTTTATTGTGAAATAAAATATAAAAATATGAACAAAACTTTACTTATCGTCGCCGTTCTTGTTTCAATCTTAATTATCGCCGGGCTTGTCGTGGGTATTTTTATTTTGCTTCCTAAAATTTTTGTCGCGCCGATATCCGCGCCGGTGGCTTGCACTCTTGAAGCTAAACTTTGTCCGGACGGAAGTTATGTCGGCCGAGTTTTGCCGAGCTGCGAATTCGCGCCGTGTCCCGATAAAATTTCATACGAAAGCGAGCCGCGTATAGAAAATAGTGAATGGAAAATTTGGAGTGATGGTGTGATAGAATTTAGTTATCCGGAAAAATTGACAGCGAAATACATTGATACTGTTGAATGGCCGCCGAAAGTGATGATCGCGACAGGCGAATTTTCTTGCGCGGAAACTCCGGCGGAAAGCAGCCTGCCGGAATTTGTGGCGCGGCGGATGGTGGATGACAGAGTTTATTGTGTGAGAGCGGTAAATGAAGCCGCGGCTGGCAGTGTTTACTCAACTTACACATATTCCACCGCGCGCGAAGGAAACATTATTGTTTTGGATTTTATTTTGCGTTATCCGCAATGTTTAAATTATGATGATCCGCAAAAAAGTGAATGCCAAGCGGAGCGGGAAACATTTGATTTGGACAGCGTGGTAGACCGGATTGTGGAGACAGTGATAATTGAGTAATCGGTAATTAGTAATTGAAAAGCGGTCCGAGCGGCCGCTTTTTGGTTTATAAAATTTTTTGTGGTAAAATTATAAAATAAAAATAGTTTTAATTTTTAAATTTGGGAAATTATGAAAAAACTTTTTGAAGGAGGGACAAAAGGTCGAATAGATCCCGCAGCATTGCAGGACCGAATAGATCCCGCAGGATTGCGGGACAGGCTCTTTGAAAATTCCGCCTTTGGCGGGAAAGGAGAATGGAAAATGAAGAAAGGGATCATGCTCGTGACGGCACTCGTTGGCGTGCTGGTTTTGGTCGGTTGGGGTTGCGGGAATTCCGCGGCGCCCACTGACACAAACTCGGATATGAATGTTTCCGAGACTTCCTCAGACAGCGTGCCAGAAGTCACGTCCGACACGACCGGAGAAATTCCGGCCGGTTGGACAGAGTACAGGAACGAGCAGTGGGGGGTGAATTTCATTTACCCCGCGGGCTGGCAGTACCAAGAGTATAGCGAGACAGTTGAAGGCGAAGAGGTGGCGACCCTCGCTTTCTCAGACCAGGAGTTGCCAGAAACTTTGCCGCCAGAACCTTTGTTTCCGATCATGGTTTTCCGCGACGCGAGGACCGTAGAAAGCGCAATGTCTGACTACACGGAGGCTGTTGCTGCGGAAGATATCACGCTCGGGAGTAGAGTAGTAAAAAAGATTATTTACTACTCTAATATTCTCGAACAGAACGACAGGGTCTATCTAATTCCTCTGCGTGATGGGATTTTGAAACTCTTTGTACCAGATAGTGCGAGTTACGTTTCCACGGCTGAAACCATGATTGCCAACCTTACTGAGACAGAGTAGGAGACAGACAATGGAAAAGTTCAAGATGGGCGCGCTGTGCCTGGTGTTGTGGTTTTTGTTGCCGCGCAATTCCGAGGCAGAAGAGTTTCTGTACCTGCCGATTACCAGAACGCCGGTCATCACTTCAGGTTTCTGTGGTTACCGGACCGCGTCTGGCGCTTGCCATGGTGGTATTGACTATGACGTTCGCGACGACGGCGATGGAATCTTCGCCGCAGCGGATGGCGTAGTTGAGGTTGCAGAAGATGGCTGGCTAAATACCTACCATGGGAGACGGGTGTATGGCAATTACGTACAAATACTTCACGACAACGGCTATCGTACCATCTATGCCCACTTTAAAAGAGGCAGCCTGGAAGTCAGTGTGGGCGATGAGGTCAGTGTCGGTCAACTTTTAGGAATTGGTGATAACTCTGGTTGGTCAACTGGCTCGCACCTGCACTTCGAAGTCCGCGATTCGAGCGGACGCAAGGTAGATCCTTACGGCGACAGCCCATCATATCCAAACTGTGGCGCAAATCACCTTTGGGTAAATTGCCCACCAACAGTGTGGGTTGACGAGGACAGAGATGCCGACACATGGACAGTTGAAGAAGGCGACTGTGACGACACAAATCCCAACATCTATCCCGGCGCGGTAGAACGCTGCAACGGCGTGGATGACAATTGCGCGGATGGCGTGGACGAGGAACCAGCGGCGAGTTACGCTTGCCGCGACAGCGTGGACTGCACCATTGACGCCTGCATGGTTGGCGCGCACGTTTGTACCAACCGTCAAAATGACGCGGCTTGCGAAGACGGCGATCCCTGCACTACAAACCTCTGTATTATTCTGACCGGCTGTCGCGCGATTCCCAAGGACACGGACTTGGACGGTTTCGTGGATATTTCCTGCGGCGGCGATGACTGCGACGATTCCAATATGGCCATCCGCCCTGATGCCGCGGAGAAGTGCAATAACATTGATGACGACTGCGACACGGAAACCGACGAAGACTGGCTGTTACTCGGAACCAGTTGTAATGTTGGCTTTGGCGAATGTCGGCGAAGCGGCATCTGGGTTTGCGAACCTCTGGAGCGCGCCACAGTCTGCGACGCCGAGTATATTTCTGGCACGCCGGAACTTTGCGACGGCCTGGACAATGATTGCGACACAGAGACTGACGAGGATTGGCCTGAGCTTGGCACGGCCTGCGGAATTTTCCCCTGCGACGGGACATATGTCTGTTCTCTTGGCGGCTCTGGTTCATACTGCAATGCCAGTCCTGGCATGCCTGAGACTTGCGACGGCCTGGACAATGACTGCGATGGTGAAACCGATGAATCTCCGGCGGAATTTTCCTGCGGCGACGGAAATGACTGCACGGTTGATTCGTGCGTGCTTGGCGCATGCCGACATTTTTCGCGCGATCGCGACGGCGACACTCATGGCGACGACCTCTGTGGTGGTACCGATTGTAACGATCTTAACCCCGCGGTTTGGGAATACGCTTTCAGCGAATCGCGGTTGACAAACTCGGCTGGAGATTCTAATTCCCCGGCCGTGGCGTGGACAGGTTCAGAACTTGGAATTGTTTGGGAAGATTGGCGGGCGGGCATTCCCAACGCGGAAATATACTTCGCCCGGGCAGACACTTCGCTCGCGAGAATTGGCGATGAAGTCAGAGTGACAAATGCCTCATGGGGATCGCGCGAACCGTCTCTGAGCTGGACTGGCTCAGAGTATGGTGTGGCTTGGTATGACCTTCGGGTTGACTCTCGTTCCGAAGTCTTCTTTACTCGGCTTGATTCTACTGGGCTGGAAATTGGCGATGATATCCAACTGACAGACCATTTTGCTCTTTCCGGCGCGAGTTATGAACTATCTCTCACCTGGACAGGAAGTGACTATGGCATTGTCTTTCAGGATAGCCGCCTTAGCTCAATGGATATTTTCTTCGTGCGGCTGGATTCCGGCGGGATAGCGATTGCTCCCGAAGCGCCTGCTATTTCAGACAGCGGACCTGAGAGTTTTCCAGTTCTTGTTTGGACAGGGAGTCAATACGGTCTGGCTTACACTGTTTCAATCGACGGCTATCAGCAGATCTTCTTCGCGCGGTTTGATTCTTCCGGTGTAAGAACAGGCGCCGTTACGAGAGTTGCCTCGTTTGATTCGGGCGGGAGATTCTACGCTGAAACAGTCGATCTCGTTTGGCAAGGCAGAGAGTTCGCTTTGGTCTGGACAAAGAACATGGCGAGCGGCGCGAGGGAGGTTTATTTCCGGAGATTGGACGCGGCTGGTGTACCACTTGCTCCTGAGGTTCTGGTTGCGACTAGTCCGGACATAATCTATCGCGTTGCCATCGCGTGGAATGGGAGAGAATACGGGGTTATTTGGCAAGAAAGTTCTGGCATGTTGGCCAATGTTTACTTTGTCCGGCTAGCTGAAGCTGGCAGTAGGCTCGGTACGGTGATCCGGATTTCAAGTACTGCCAGAAATTCGGAAAAGGAAGTCGTGGTTTGGACCGGTCACGAGTACGTCATGGCCTGGTCGGACAATCGCGACAGCGATTGGGAGATCTACCTTGGTCGCGTCAGTTGCGGCTGGTAGGCGACGGAGAACAGCGAAGAGCCGAAACAAAACCGTTTCTCGTTGAGGGAGGAGAGACGGTTTTTATTTTTGACTTTCTGCCGATTTTGCGAGATAATTTATAGATAAGAATATTAATTTTGAATTATGAATTACGTGCAAATTCTCCAAATCACTTCTATCGCGCTTGAGGGGTTGGTCGCCCTTATTTCTGCCGTAGCCGCGTTTCGAGGCCGTTCATATATGTACGGCTTTGCTTTCACCTTCGCGATCTATGTTTTTTATGACTTGGCCAAACTTTACGGCTGGGGCGTTCCTCAAAACGCGCTATCCATAATTTTCTTTGTTGCCACACTTTCGGCTCTGGCCTCGGTTTGGCGGATTTCAAAAAGGAGATGATTGAATAACAAGTAATTGGAAATTGTAAGTTATTTTATAATGTTTCAAAAGTTAGATAAATATTTCAAACGCCCGATAGGTTTGATTTTGATTGTTCTTTACAAGGGTGTTTGGGGTCTTGTGGAAATTATTTTAGGAATCCTTGCTCTGATTTTCAGTTCTCTGATCCGCCACGCGGCGGCGAGCGATTTTATTCGCGGTCTGATCGCCCGGGGAATCGCCGAAGATCCGCAAGGGATTTTTATTAATTGGCTTGCGGCCCATGATCCAAGCGGAATTTTACAAAAATCAATTTCTTTGGGGTTGGGCCTTATAATTTTGGGCGTGATTGATTTGGCCATTGCTATTGCCGTTTGGTTCCGTTCTTGGTTTGTCCGGGACATTGGTATTGTTTTTTTCTCCGGAGTGGCGATTTATGGCATTGCCTCGCTCGCGATTAATTTTTCTTTTTTTAAACTTTTAGCCGTCGTTTTAAATATCTCCATTCTTTTTTATTTCTGGCAGATGTTGCCAAAACATTTGGGGCAGAGAGGTAAAAGAGCAGTGAATAATAATTCTAATTAATTTTTTAAAATTTAACTAACACGCGTATGCGAAATAAATTTTTTGTATGCCTGGCAATTGTGGTCATGATTTTGGTCGCCTCCCCGATTGGCGCGGCGGAATTTAAAGCCGGCGAAGAATTTGCCTTAGGTAAAGACAAAACAATTTCCGACAATCTTTATACTGTCGGAAATAACGTAATTTTGAGCGGAGTAGTCGAGGGAGATTTTCTCGCGGCGGGAGGGACAATCCTTTTTACCGGTGAAGTGGTAGAGGATTTAGCAGTGGCAGGAGGAACAGTGAGTTTGATTGGTTTGGTTGGGGGAGATATTCGGGTTATGGGCGGAACGGTGATGGTTGGCGCGGCAGTAGCCGGAGAGGCGATTGCGATAGGCGGCCAGGTAAGCGTGTCGGAAGAGGCGACTTTTGGAAAGGACGTAACTTTGGCCGGTGGAATGGTAACTTTTTCCGGTGAGACAAAAAGCGGCCTTAAAATTTATGGTGATGAAGCGGTTATTAATGGAAAAGTTTCCGGAAATGTTTTTGCGAAAATTAGAAAATTAACGATTGGTCCCGACGCGGAAATTTCGGGCTCGCTTTCTTATGAGGCGATGGAAGAAGCTAAGATTGATCCGGCGGCTGTGATTGGTGGAGCAGTTGATTTTAAAAAAACTGAAATTCAAAAAGGGGAAGATAAAGAGGCAATCTGGGGATTTCTCTTTGGAGTTTGGTTTTTGAAATTTTTGTCAATCCTTTTGGTCGGCCTGCTTCTTTACTGGATTTTTCAGCGTCAGACAAAAGAATTTGTTAAAAGGAATTTGGAAGAGTTCGGCTGGGATTTATTGCGCGGCGCAGCCATGGCGATTTGTTTGCCGATCGCGGCGATTATTTCTTTCATCACGATAATCGGCGGCGTGCTTGGCGCGGGCGGATTGCTTTTATATTTTTTCCTCATGATTTTAAGTCCAGCCTTGGGGGGTATGGCATTTGGAAGTTTGATTTGGAAGCTTTTCTCAAAAAAGAAAGAATTCAATTTTAATTGGAAAACAGTTGTGGTTGGTATTGCGTTGATGAGTTTAATTGGATTGATTCCTGTTCTTGGTTGGGTTTTTTGTCTTGTTTTCGGCGTGGCCGCTTTCGGCGGTTTGTGGGTAGCGCTTAGAATGATGTTTTTAGAGAAAAAATAAAAAAAGTTAAAAATAAAATAAAAAAATTGTCACTCCCGGGCGGCATCGGTGTTGATTTTTGGCGAATATTCTAAAAGTTAAGTTTGTGTTATAATAAACCAAAATAAGACGCGTCGCAGAGCGATAAAAAGGAGAAAATATGGAGATTCAAAAAATGAAAGATTTTATGAATCCGACTGAGCTTGAGCAAAAACATACGCCGGTCATTGAACGAGTGGGAACCGGAGGGGAAGTTTTTGTTCGGGTCGGGCTTGTGCCGCATCCAATGGAAGAGGGGCATCATATTATGTGGATTGAGCTTTACCGAAATAAGGCGCTGGTGGAACGAAAAAATCTTGAAGTCGGCAAGCGTGCCGAGGCAGTTTTTGAAATTCCGGATTTAAAACCGGAAGACATTCTTGTGGCTCGGGAGGAATGCAATATCCATGGGTTGTGGGAAAGCGTTTAAACAGTTTATGGTTCACGGTTAAAAGTTCATAGACTTTTGTACTCTATGAACTAATAACTATTAACTCAATATGGAATTTTTGACGACAGTGCCGATTCTTTTTGGCCGCCCGGCGAATATTTGGCTGGGCATTATCTTGGGCGCGCTTTTATTATTCCAAATTTATCTCGGCATAATGATGACGCGCCGCGGCAGGATGAATCTTTTAAAGCTTCATAGGATCAACGCGATGTTGCTTTTAATCGCTGTTTTTTTTCACGCTTATTGGGGTTTGGGGATTTGGTTTTTTAATTTTACAATTAAATAAATTTTATGAAGAAAATTAATTTTATCATTTTTATTTTGGCGATTTTAGTTTTGGCGGGCGCGGGCTGTTATGGAGCATCACCCAATTTGACACCCGATACTAACGCGCCGGCTGCTAATGTTCCAGCGACAAATAATATTACGCCAACAAATGAAAATATTATTCCGCCGTCAGTCAACGTGGAACAACCAACCGGAGAAACTCCTAAAACGGCCACGGTTGTGATCCAGGATTACTCTTTTAATCCGCCGAGCGTGACCATTGCCGCGGGCGGCGAAGTAACGTGGACAAATAGCGATTTGGTAAATCATACCGTGACCGGCGAGGATTGGGGTAGCGAACTTTTTGGCAAAGACCGAAGTTTTACCAAAAAATTTGAAACGCCTGGAGTTTACCCATATCATTGCGCACCTCATCCGAATATGACTGGCAGAGTGGTTGTAAAATAATTTGAAAAATCGTATGGCTCAAAAAATGTGGGTCTGTAATAATTGCGGTTTTATTCACTCCGGTGATAAGCCGCCAAAAAATTGCCCGCGATGCGGTTCGGAAGCGGAGGAATTTGATTTGATGCCGGTTAAGCCTTCTTTCGAACGCGCCAAAGTTTTGAAACCCACAGATTATTTGATTATTAATGGTTCAAAACATCGCGCTCATAACACCCGTCTCTTCACGGATATGGTTGCTGAAGTTTTCCGGGAGCAAAAAAAATCGTATCAAGTGATAAATTTGTGCGAATACAGGGTTGATATGTGTTGGCATTGTTACTCCATGTTTCAAAATCTTTGCCATGACCCTTGTCAAAATCAGGACGATGACATGAAATATTTTTATCCTTTGCTCAAAAAGTGCAAGGGATTTATCATTGTCTCTCCGATAAATTGGAATAATATGTCGGCGCTTTTGAAACATTTTCTGGATCGATTGACCGCGGTGCAAAATATGTTTTTAGTAAATGGCACAACACCAATGCTCGGAAAAACTTGTGGCATAATTATAAACGGCCACGAAGATGGCGCTTACAAAACGGCGTTTGATATTATGATGTATCTGCAAAATTTAGGTTGTGTGCTAGCGCCGTACGGGATTACTTATACAACGCACGGAGCGCAATATAAAACCGAAGAAGATAAAAATTATTTTGCGAAAGACAAGCGGGCTCGCGAATTTGTCCGGGCGGTAGCAAATAATGTGATAAAATTTTCCGAGGTAAAATTTGATTATAGAAAAATTATTCCGTCGGCAGAATAATAATTAACCTGAAAAATATGATCCAAGACAACCAGGAAAATTTTGATAAATGCGGTTGTGAGTCGTGTCCGAGCTACAATGCCTGCATGCGCGGGGGCAATCAAAAACTTTTTTGTGGCAAAGACAAAAGTTCTTGCGAAGTTCCCATGAAAGGATGCACTTGCATGAATTGCGTTGTGCATCGGGAAAATAATCTTACGTCGGGGTATTATTGTTTAAAAGGAAAAGAAGAATAATTTAATTTTTAATTTTATTTTTATGGCAGTAAAAAACATCGGAGAAAAATATCGCTGCAATGTTTGCGGAAACGAAACAACTGTCACGGAAGTTGGTGGAGGGACTTTGGTTTGTTGTGAAGAAGAGATGGAATTAATGGAAGAAGCGGGAAGCGAAGAAGAAGGGGAATCGGAAGAAGAAAAAATTTAACAACAGTTTAAATTTTTGATATGTCCAAAACTCAAGAAAATTTACGAAAAGCATTTGCCGGAGAAGCGATGGCTCGCGATAAATATACTTTCTTTGCGAAGAAAGCGCGCGAGGAAGGCTTTGAGGGAATTGCCAGAATTTTTGAAGAAACGGCAGACAACGAACGGGCGCACGCCGAGCGCGAAATTAGTTTTATGAAAGGTGAAGTGACCACAAGTTTTCTAAATTATGGTGTGGCGGAGGTCGGCAGCACGGCGGAAAATTTGGAAGCAGCGGCGGCCGGAGAACATTGGGAGTGGAATGAAATGTATCCCGGTTTTGAAAAAATCGCCCGCGAAGAAGGAGAAAATGAAATTGCCGACATGTTCAAAGAAATCGCCGAAGTTGAGGAGCAGCATGAAAAAAGATATCAGATTATTTTGGCAAAAGTGAAAGAAAAAATGGTTTTCAAAACCGAGCAGCCGATTCGTTGGAAATGTTTAAATTGCGGTTATATTCACGAAGGGCCCGAAGCGCCGGCCAAGTGCCCAGCCTGCGGCAAGCCCCGCGCTTACTACGAACCGTGGTGTCAGAATTATTAAAGTAAAAATTTGATAAATAAAAAATCCGTCTGCCAAATTAGCGACGGATTTTTTGGTGGGCGGCACAGGAGTCGAACCTGTGACCTTTACAATGTCAATGTAACGCTCTAACCAGCTGAGCTAGCCGCCCTCGGTATCTAGTAGTATTTTATACAATTATTTTTTTAAAAGCAAATTCATTTTTATCTCTTCAATAATTTCTTTTTCCGCGTCAGTGAGTTTCATGCCCGTAAGACAGAATTGTTTGAAATCTTTTCCACCCTCGGCGGCGTGGGAAATCAGCCTATCGGCGGTGGCGCCTTTTAGGGACTTGATTAGACAGCAGATTTTTGTTTCGGGAGAATTAAGGTAAGGAATTTCATAAAAAAGAACAACAATATTCGCGTCAGGAGAATTGGCAATCAGCTCGTCGATTACTTCGGGCAATTCCTCAACTTCCGCACCGGAAGTTATAAAATCATCGCGCGTTAAGAGCGACCAGACTATTTTTGCCGACGGATCGTTTTTCAAACGCATTAAAACTCTGCCCCAGAGTTTTAGGGTACCTATTGTTTTTGTCTGATAAAGATTTTTGATAATTTCTTCGCGTCGGGCGCCGCGGGCGATGAGTTGTGAAGCGATGCCCAAAGTTCTTGGCGTGACATTTGGAGATTTGAAACTTCTGGTTTTAGAAATCATTCCTGCCAAAAGTAGTGTGGCGATTTCTTCATCAATCAAACGCGGGTCAAGCGATTCTAAAAAGTTGAAAAGAGTTTCCGCGGTGGAAGTGGAATTCATTTCCACGAGATTAATTTGGCCGAATTGTTCGTTGGAAGGACTATGGTCAATATTTACGACCGGCGTGCGATAGAAAAAATCTGAATTTTGTTGATAAACATTTCCCAACGATTCAAGATCCGGCGTATCGAGAACGACGGCGAGATCGTAGCGGTAATCGGAAAGAGCGGTGGAAATATTTTTAGCGTCAATATTTTTTTCTTCCGGCGCGACAAAAATATTTAATTTGTTTCCCTGCATTTCATAATGTAGATCGCCGATTCGGTTTTCGGCCACGTCCAAGCTGATAATTAATTTTCTTAAATTATTGATAGTCGGTTTGATGGCGCCGACTTCAGGAAGAAAGGTGAATTTTTTCGGTGCGGAAAAACCATCAGAAGCAACGTCAACCATTGGTTTTCCGAGTTTTTTTAAAACGGAACGCAAAGCTAAACTAGTGGCGACGGCATCGCCGCTCCAGTTTTTGCGGAAAGCAATCAAGGGATGACTGCTTTTTTGCATTGTTTCAAATATTTGTTGGTTTAGGTTTAACGCCACAAGTGCTTCTTTAAGCTAAAAATTTAATTAGTATAGTAGTATAGTTTAAGGTTAAGATAGTGTCAATTGTGCATAAGATTGTTATTTTAAGGTTTTTTTGTTAGAATAAAGGAATTAAAATCAGTTAAATTTGGCAATATTTGTTTATTTATGCCAGAGCTAGAGAAAGCTTACAATCCAAAGGCCGTGGAAGACGGGATTTACGAGAAATGGGAGAAATCTGGGTATTTTAATCCAGATAATTTATCGCGTCAAGGAAGGCCGTATTCCATTGTTATGCCGCCGCCGAACGTCACTGGGACCTTGCATTTGGGCCATGCCGTGATGCTTGCGATTGAAGATATTTTGATTCGCTATCACAGGATGCGGGGTGATAGAACTTTATGGCTCCCGGGCACGGATCACGCGGCTATTGCCACTCAAACCAAAGTGGAAAAAATTTTAAAAGAACGAGAAGGAAAAACCCGCCATGATTTGGGCCGGGAAAAATTTTTAGCTGAAGTGGATAAATTTATCACGAGTACAAAAAGCACCATAAAAAATCAGATTCGGAAAATGGGGTCGTCTTGCGATTGGTCGCGCGAAGCGTATACATTAGACGAGCCCCGTTCGCGGGCGGTACGCACGGTTTTCAAAATGATGCATGACGACGGTTTAATTTATCGTGGCGAGCGGATTGTGAATTGGTGCCCGGGATGCGGTTCAACTTTGGCTGATGATGAAGTGGAATATAAAACGCAAAAAGCTAAATTTTATACTTTTAAATATAGTAAAGATTTTCCGTTTGCCATTGCGACGACCCGACCGGAAACAAAATTGGGCGACATGGCCGTGGCGGTTAATCCCGAAGACTCGCGTTATAAAAAATATGTTGGGAAAACATACGAGGTGAATTTTGTCGGCGTGCCATTGAAAATAAAAATTATTGCCGACCGGTCGATTGATATGGTTTTTGGCACAGGCGCGCTTGGCGTAACGCCGGCTCACTCCACGGCCGACTGGCAGATGGCCGAGAAAAATGATTTGCCGATTATAAAAGTAATTGATGAACAAGGAAAAATCAGAGATGGTTTTACGGAATATTCCGGAAAATCCACGACCGCGGCGCGGGAGATGATTGTAGAAAAAATAAAAACCGCCGGACTTTTGGAAAAAGAAGAAGAAATAGAAAATAACTTATCAATTTGTTATCGTTGCGGCACGCCGGTTGAACCGTTGCCGTCGCTCCAGTGGTTTATTGATGTAAATAAAAAAATTAAAAAATATAAAAAATCTTTAAAGGAATTGTCACTTGAGGCGGTTAAAAAAGGTGTTTTTGGCCAGAAAAAGATAGAGATTATTCCCGAGCAATTTGAAAAAGTTTATTTTCATTGGATGGAAAATTTGCGCGACTGGTGCATTTCTCGCCAGATTTGGTTTGGCCATCGCGTCCCGGTTTGGTATAAAGAAAAAGAAATTTATGTTGGCATTGAGGCGCCGCAAGGTGAGGGTTGGACACAGGATCCAGATACGCTTGACACCTGGTTTTCCTCCGGGCTTTGGACTTTTTCAACTTTGGGCTGGCCGGAAAAAACAAAAGATTTGAAAAATTTTCATCCGACAGCAGTTTTGGAGACGGGTTATGACATTTTATTTTTCTGGATCGCGAGAATGATTTTGATGACGACTTATGTTTTGGGAGATATTCCTTTCAAAAACGTCTATCTGCACGGACTGGTCCGCGACGAGAAGGGTAAAAAAATGAGCAAGTCTCTCGGCAATATTATTGATCCATTAGATATGATAGAAAAATACGGCACGGACGCGGTGCGCCTTTCTTTGGTGCTTGGCACTTCGCCGGGCAATGACATGAAATTGAGTGATGAAAAAATCGCTGGCTTCAGAAATTTTACGAATAAATTGTGGAACATATCACGTTATATATTAATGAATGTAAAGGATACAAGTATTGATACAAGGAACATAAAACCCAAAGAGAGGGCTGATAAATGGATTTTATATTACTTTAATGAACTTAAGAGCGATCAAGTCAAAAAGCATAAAGACTTTGGACAAGTTTCTGGGGGTGTAACGGGGAAATTAAACGTCTTTCAATTTTCTAACGCTGGTTTTGAACTGAGAAATTTTACATGGAGTCAGTTAGCTGATCACTATTTAGAAATGGCAAAGGGCAGAAAAGATAAAGTAAAAGACCAAATTTTGATATATATTTTGAAAGATTTATTGAAACTTTGGCACCCCTTTATGCCATTTGTGACAGAACATATTTGGCAAATGTTGGGTGAAAAAGAAATGCTTATTGTCCAAGAATGGCCCAAATTTGATAAGCGGTTTGAGAAATTTAAAAAAGAGGCAAAATTATTTGAGGACGAGATGCTTCTTGCTAATGCCGGTAAAGAAAAAATACGGTTGGAAAAAGAACTAGCAGAAGCGGAAAAATATTTAGGAATTTTAGAAAATAAATTATCTAATAAAGAATTTCTCGCCAACGCGCCAAAAGAGTTGGTGGCTGGGGAAAAAGAAAAATTGGAATCGCAGAAAGAGAAAGTTCAAAAAATTAAAGATCAATTAAAAACTTTGTCATAAATTTATGAAAGTGAGCACCGATGAAAAAAAAATCCAAGAGTTTCTGACGCGGGGGGTGGAAAATGTTTATCCGTCACGCGAAGAATTTGAAAAAGCGCTGCGAAGTGGAAAACAACTTACCATTTATAATGGTATTGACCCGACCGGTCTGACGCTTCATATTGGCCATGGCGTAGTGCTTTTAAAATTGCGCCAGTTGCAGGAACTCGGTCATAAAATAATTTTGTTGATTGGTGATTTTACCGGAATGATCGGCGATCCGACCGACAAGACGGCGACGAGAAAAAAATTAACGCGTAAAGAAGTGTTAGTAAATTGTAAAAATTACGCCAAGCAGGCCGGAAAGATTTTGGATATGAAAAAAGTCGATCTCAAATATAACAGTAAGTGGCTGGGGAAATTGAAATTTGCCGATATCGTGGAGTTGGCTTCTCATTTTACTGTACAGAGGATGCGTGAGCGAGATATGTTTTTAGAGAGAATGGCAGTATGGGCCGCATGTAGACATTGTAAAAATAAATTTATTTCCCCGATACAGTTTAGTAAAGAAAGTTTTGATACAGCTCAGCTAAGTGGAAACACCACAGTTTGCCCGAATTGTCATAAGATAACAGGTTTAGATAAAAGTGATTTAATTTTTGAAACAGAACCAGTTTATCTTCATGAATTTTTGTATCCCCTGATGCAAGCGTATGACAGTGTGGCCATGGATGTTGATGCAGAAGTTGGCGGTAACGACCAGACATTTAATATGTTGGCTGGACGCGATTTAATGAAAGAATTAAAAAATAAAGAAAAATTTGTTTTGACGACGAAATTGCTCGTTGATCCGACCGGGAAAAAGATGGGCAAGACTGAAGGAAATATGGTGACGCTTGAAGATACACCGGAAGAGATGTATGGGAAAGTGATGAGCTGGCCGGATACTTTAATGCCCGTGGCTTTTGAAATTTGTACGCGCGTGCCAACGGATGAAATAAAAAATATTTTAGCCGGCGATCCGCGCGATGCAAAAATGCGCTTGGCGCGGGAAATTGTGACGTTGTATCATTCAGCCAAGGATGCGGAGAAGGCGGAAGAAAATTTTATTAAAGTTTTTCAGAAAAAAGAAGCGCCAAGTGAAGTTTTAAGTTTTAAGTTAAAAGTTAAAAGTTTAAACATCCTTGATTTGCTTGTGGAAACTAAACTGGCGGCGAGCAAGGGCGAAGCGCGAAGATTAGTGGAACAGGGCGGCGTAAAGGTGGGCGACCAAATTATTAATGATATTAACGCCGTAATAGAAATTCCTGCCGAGGGAGTTTTGATTCAAAAAGGAAAAAGACATTTTGTAAAAGTTAAAAGTTAAAATTCCATGTGGTTAAAAATAAAAAAAGAAGTTACTGGTTTGGTTAAGAAAAATTTTCCAGATCTTCCAATCTCGGAAGAAGATTTTGCTTTTCCACCGAATCCGGAATTTGGAGACTTGTCTTTGCCATGTTTTAATTTTACCAAGGCGCTTGGAAATTCGCCGCTGGAAATCGCTAAAGAACTGGGTGAAAAAATTGAGCCATCCGGTATTGTCGGGAAAATTGTCGCGGCCGGGCCGTATCTTAATTTTTTTCTTGATAAAAGAGAAATGGCAAGATTGGTTTTAAACCAAATTTTGAAAGAAAAAGAAAAATTCGGAAACAGCAAGATAGGAAAAGGGAAGAGAGTGATGATAGAATTTTCCAATGCCAATACTCATAAAGAATATCATGTTGGCCATCTTCGAAATCTTTGTTACGGCGACGCGGTGACGCGATTGCTTTCCGCTTCCGGGCACAAAGCGATTCCCGTTTCATATATTAATGATTTTGGAATTCACGTTGCCAAGACACTTTGGTTTATGGAGAAGGATCAACATGCTCAAGGGATAATAAAGCAAAACACTGTTGAAGATAAAGGTTTCTTTTTGGGTAGGATGTATTCAGCTGCAACAAAAAAGATTGATGAAATCGGGGATAATGCAAAAAAGGAAGTTGGAGAATACATGACAAAAATTGAAAGTCGGCGCGGTCCGGAATATAAATTTTGGCAAGAGACGCGGGAGTGGAGCATCAAACAATTCGCGGAAATTTATGAAGAGATGGGCGTTAGTTTTGATAATATTTTTTACGAAAGCGAAGTGATTGATGAAGGCAGAAAAATAGTGGAGGAACTTTACCAAAAAAAATTTTTGGTAAAAAGTCAGGGAGCGATTATTGCCAATTTGGAAAAATACAATCTTGGCGTTCTGCTTTTTTTGCGCTCCGACGGGACGGCGCTTTATCCCGTGGCAGATCTGCCGCTCGCGTTAAAGAAGTTTAAAAAATATAAATTGAATGAATCGATTTATGTGGTTGACGTTCGGCAGAGTTTGTATTTTGAGCAGTTATTTAAAATTTTAGAATTGCTAGGATATAAACAAAAGATGGTTCATTTGGGATATGAATTTGTAAAATTGCCGTCGGGAATGATGTCTTCGCGCACAGGTAATGTCATTACTTATGAAGAATTACGGGAAGAGGCAATGAAGCGGGCAATTGACGAAACAACAAAACGCCATGCTAACTGGAGCGAAGAACAAATTAAGGAGACGGCGAAAAAAATTGTTGTTGGAGCGATGAGATTTGAAATGGTAAAAGTTGGTAAAGAACAAACAATCACTTTTGATATTGACAGAGCACTACATTTTGAGGGTTTTACCGCCGCGTATCTGCAATACACGCACGCGAGAATTTGTTCCATTATTCGCAAGGCGGGAATAAAGATATCGGGGAAAATTGATTTTGATAAATTCAGAGAAAAATGGGAATATAATTTAGTGATTGAATTGGCGAAGTTTCCAGAGATTTTGGAAAAAGCGGCGCGCACTTATAGCCCAGCGGTGTTGGCTGATTATCTTTATGATTTGGCAAAAATTTTCAGTGATTTTTATCGAGATGTCAAAGTGATTGGAGCTGATCCGGAAGCGGGAAAAGCGAGAATTGCCCTAATTCACGCGGTGAAAATTGTTTTAGCTAAAGGTTTGGCAATTTTGGGCATGGCCGCGCCGGAAGAAATGTAGGTCTTGTTTTAGAGATTTTAAGATGGTAAAATAAAAGAGTGATTTTAAAATTAGGTTTAAAATTAAAACTTATGTTTAAAGAAATGTATCCAAAAGAAGGAGGGGATGTAGAGACAATCATTGGGCCTTCGGTAAAAGTTGAGGGAGATTTTACAAGCAAGGGTAATGTGACCGTGGAAGGAGTGGTTCACGGGTCTTTAAAAACTGAAAAAGATTTGAAAGTCGGAGTGGGCGCGAAAATTTCCGCCAGCGTTTTTGCCAACAATGCTTTTATTGCCGGAGAGGTTAAGGGTAATGTAAAAGCGAGCGGTCGGCTGGAGCTTACTGACACTTCAAAAATTTATGGCGACATCGAAGCCAAAACAATCATAATGTCTGCTGGAGCATTGATGAATGGAAAATGTACGATGTGCAACGACGCCCTGCCGCTTCCCCATCTTCAAGATAACGACGCCCTGAAAAAGAATAACAAAAAGTAGCCACGGTTTTGTATTTTTGAGTTTCGTTTTTAGTTTTTTGTTATGTATCAATATATTTACGATGCTTTTCTCTCGGAGGAAAAGTATCTCCGCCCAATGACGATTATTGAGAATCGTCTCGCCGATCTTGGACTTCAAGGGCGGGTAAATCGCCTAAATCTTTTTAAAGATCCTCGAGAGCTTATTCTAGAAGGAATAAAAAGAGGCGTGGATACTGTGGTGGCGGTAGGAAATGATGAAACACTTTCACGGGTGGTTAACGCCGTCGGCGATTTTAATTTAACTGTCGGCATGATTCCGATAGGTCCGAAAAACGAGATAACGAGAATCCTGGGAGTTGAGGAGGGTCTTTTAGCCTGCGATTGTCTTTCCAGCCGTTTAATCAGAAAAATAGATTTAGGAAAAATTAACGATATTTATTTTCTGGCTCACCTGAAAGCAGGGTCAGAAGTAAGTTTAAGATACGGAAAAGATTATCAGGTCAGGTCGCTTACAAATAATTTGGTGGAAATTTATAATTTGCCTACGCGGGAAGAGCAAGCAGATCCGGAAGACGGTTATCTTGAGGCGCGCATCAGGCCATCGGAAAGAAAAATTTTTAAAAAAAATAGCAAGGGAGATTTTTCGCTTGATGGAAAAAGTTATTTTCCGGTGCGTAAAGTTATTTTGGAAGGAAATGAAGGATCAAAAATTTTAGTTGATGGCTTAAAGCTAGTCAGTACTCCGGCTGAAGTTCAAATTTTGCCGCGTCAATTAAAAGTCATTGTAGGGAAAAATAGGTTTTTTAAATAAAAAGTAAAATATTTAATATGAAACCAAAAATAGACAGAGATCTATGCATTGGCTGCGGACTTTGTGAATCGCTTTGTCCAGCGGTTTTTAAGCTTGATGACGGAAAGTCGGTGGTTTTGGAAGGTGTTGATTACAAGGCAAACAGGGAATGCACTCAAAAGGCCATTGAAAATTGTCCAGTGCAGGCAATCAGTTGGGAAGAAAAATAAGATATAGCCAAAATTCATGGGATGTGATAAATTGGGCGATAGGTTTGCCCAGGTGGCGGAATTGGCATACGCGCATGCTTGAGGTGCATGTTCCCGCAAGGGATTGGAGGTTCGAGTCCTCTCCTGGGCATATAAATTTTGTATCTCTTTTTAGAGATTACAAAATTTATATAGTGCTCGAGGTGGCGAGAATTTCCCCCCTGTTAAGCCTTCGGGAAATTCTTCGAGTCCTCTCCTGGGCATTTGAGGAATTCGGTTTGGCGGAAGAGCATTCCTCACTTTCTTTTATTCCGCCCTTGGGGCGGCTAGCTCAGCTGGTTAGAGCGTCTCGTTTACACCGAGAAGGCCGGGGGTTCGAATCCCTCGCCGCCCATTGTTAGTAAATAATTATGATAACAAGAATTATAGTTGGAGTTATCGGGACAGTTATTGGTTCAATAATGGTCATCAAATCAGAATGGCTTCTGTCTTTTTTCGGCCGAATTAATTGGGCAGAAATTCATCTTGGCGCTGAGGGCGGCACAAGACTTTTTTACAAATTGATCGGTATTTTGGCAATCATCATCTCGCTCATGATTATGACTGGTATGATTGAGGGTTTGCTCTTCGCGATTTTCGGTCCGTTATTTGGGCAACGTTGAGTTTAAAAAACAATAAATTAATTTTTTTAAATTTTTATGCCCGAAGAATTAAAAGTTTTAAAAATTTCCGGTGGCAATGCTTTGCTTGACCCGTATGTTATTTTTGAACAGATTGGTTTGGGAGTTGGCGCCAAAATGGCTGACTTGGGTTGTGGCGCGGCCGGTCATTTTGTTATTCCGGCGGCAAAAATCGTCGGAGAAAAAGGGGCTGTTTATGCCGTGGATCTTTTAAAGTCAGTTCTCGAAGCAGTAAAAAGCAGAGCAAGGCTTGAAGGGGTGGGCAACATTGAAACTGTTTGGTCGAATCTTGAAATCTACGGAGCAACAGACATTGAAGAGGGCAGTCTTGATTTAGTACTTTTGGCCAACACGCTTTTTCAAATTCCAAAAAGAGAAGAGGTTTTTCGGGAAGCGGTAAGACTTACGAAGAAGGGTGGAAAAATCGCGGTAGTAGAATGGGGGCTTTTGGCCGCGCCGCTTGGTCCGCCGTTAGATCGTCGCCTTAACAAAGATGCGGTAAGAGAATTGGCGCGGGCTAGTGGTTTGACTGAGGTTAAAGAATTTAAGGCTGGGCCATATCATTACGGATTAATTTTTTCCAAATAGTATAAAATAAAAAATAAATATGATTAATTTTGTGAGATTATTAGATTTAAATTTTTGGTTTGCTCTTCGGCCGGCCGCCCTAAGCGAACGGACGATGGTTATTTTAGTAGTCGGTTTCGCCGTATTTTTGGTACTGGCAATTGTTTGCGGTATTTCAGCAAAGGTTAAAAAACAAAACCCGCCTCTAGCGAAGCTTTTTCGAAAATTGAAAAAGATGCTTTCTACTATGGGCATACTCGGTTTTATTGTTTTATTTTTTAGCTATGAACAGATTTATCTTTTAGGCAGCCGTTTTTGGTTTTTGTTATGGTTTATCGGTTTTGTCGTTTGGGCAGTTTTTATTGTTCTTTACGCGGTGAAAAAAATGCCGAAAGAAAAAGATGAATTAGAAAAAAAACAAAAATACCTTAAATATTTAGCCTAGACAAATAATGTCGCACGATCGTCAGGATTTGGGGAAATTGGGAGAAGAATTGGCTTGCGATTTTTTGAAAAAACAAGGATATATAATTCTCGATAATAATTATCGGACTCGCGGCGGAGAAATAGATATTGTGGCAAAGGAAGGTGAAATGATAGTTTTTGTTGAAGTGAAAACTAGGGTGAGCAGAGAATTCGGTTATCCGGAAGAAGCGATTGACGCTCGGAAGCAGCATAAATTGGCCATGACCGCGGAGTGTTATCTTGCAACTCACGAATTATATGAAAAAGATTACCGGATTGACGCGATTGGTATAGAAATGGAGCGCGATGGCCGATTAAAAAATTTGCGCCACGAAAAAGACGTTGTGGGGTGGTAGCACTTGATTTATTTATTATCATGTGTTATGATAAAAATGTAACTAGTTCCTTCCGGACTAGTTTATTTAATAAGTAAAAGTAAATATTAGAAATTATGGCTTCACCCATTTATCAGGCGATCAAGCAAATTTGCGAAGAAAAAAATATTAAACCAGAATCAGTTATCGAAACTATCGAGGCGGCGCTCGCAGCGGCATACCGCAAAGATTTTGGTACTAAAAATCAAAATATTAAAGTTGAATTTAATTCAGAAAGCGGAGATTTTCGGGTTTTTGATATAAAAACTGTGGCGACCGATGAGCTCGCCGCCAAATATGAAGAAGAGAAAAAAGAAAGAGAAGAAAGAATTAAGGAGGGGCTGCCAGAAGAGAAAAAAGAAAGAGAAGAAAAGCCAGAGGAAACTGAAGGCGAAGAAGAATTGAAATTTAATCCAAAATTAAATTTAAGTCTTGCTGAAGCGCGGGCGTTGAAAGCCGATGCGAAATTAGATGAAGTTATTAAAACCGAACTTGAGGTACCGGGAGCGTTTGGCCGTATGGCTGCTCAGACCGCGAAACAGGTAATTATCCAAAAATTAAGAGAAGCCGAGAGGGATACTTTATATAATGAATTTAAAGGTAAAGAGGGGGAGATTTTGCAGGGAGTCATTCAAAGAACCGAAGGCAAGATGGTATTGGTTGATCTTGGCCACGTGACCGCCCTTTTACCTCCTGATGAACAAATCGAAAAAGAAAAATATGCGCCAGGTTCGCGTATGAAATTTTATTTGAGGGAGGTAACCATGACGACAAAAGGACCGCAACTTATTGTTTCCCGCGCGCATCCGGAAATTCTCAATAAACTTTTTACTTTTGAAATTCCAGAAATCGCGAATGGCGTGGTAAAAATTAGAGCGATCGCAAGAGAGGCTGGCTCCAGATCTAAAGTCGCGGTTTCAACCGAGGATGAAAATATTGATCCGATTGGCTCATGCATCGGACAGAGAGGCACGCGTATTCAGACAATCATAAACGAATTAAACGGCGAAAAAATAGATGTTATCCAGTGGAGCGATGATATAAAAGATCTTATCGCGAATGCCCTTTCTCCGGCTAAAATTTCCAACATTGAAATTAAGGAGGAAGAAAAATCCGCTTTCGTCGAGGTCAAGGCGGACCAGCTTTCTTTGGCGATTGGCCGCGGTGGACAAAATGTTCGTTTAGCCGCCAAGTTAACTGGTTGGAAAATCAACATCGGAGGCGGAGAAGCGGCAACTGAAGAAGGGAGAGAAGAAAAAGCGGAGACGGGAGAAGATTTGCCAAAAGAAAGTTCAGAAGAAAAAAAAGAGGAAGAATCAAAATAATAAATTTAAACTTCGCTTATAATTATTTAATATTTTAAATTTTGTGATTGCACTTTTTAACACAATTTTTTATCAGCCGCTTTTTAATTTATTAGTTTGGTTTTATAATGTTATTCCTGGACATGATATTGGCATAGCGATCGTGCTTCTGACAATTTTGATAAAATTAATTCTTTATCCGTTTTCCCTGCAGGCGATTCGCGCTCAAAAAGCGCTTGCCGAACTTCAGCCAAAGATGGAGGAATTAAAAGTCAAATACAAAGGTCAAAAGGAAGAGATGTCAAAGGCGATGATGGCTCTTTATAAGGAACATAAGGTTAATCCACTGTCGTCTTGTTTCCCAGTTTTAATTCAGTTGCCGTTTTTAATCGCCGTATACCAAGTTTTTATTCACGGTTTGAGCTCACAGGGATTAGAAAACCTTTATTCTTTCGTGGCTAATCCAGGTCATATCAATGCTGTTTCTTTCGGATTTCTTGATCTTTCAAAATCAAATATAGTTTTGGCAATCCTCGCTGGCGCGGCGCAGTTCTGGCAGGCAAAAATGATGCCGAGGGCCAAACCGAGTCCAAAAGTTCCGGGATCAAAAGATGAGAGTATGACAGCGATGATGAATAAACAGATGTTGTATTTTATGCCAGCCATTACTGTTTTTATCGGGGCGACCTTGCCTGGCGGTCTTACTTTTTATTGGTTTCTTACTACGCTTTTGACTGCTCTTCAACAATATTTTTATTTTAAAAAAGATAAGAAGTCTGATAATAAGCAACAAATAATGCCATAATTTTGGTGATAAGTTATTTATGACCATAAGTCATAAAAATTTAATTGGTTTGCCGGTACAAACAAAAAGCGGTTTGCTTTTGGGAAAGATTGGAAGTTTTGAAATTGAAAGTGATACCCAAACCGTTTTGCGTTATATTGTTAAAAGTAGAAATTTGATCAGCAAATTATTATCTGAAAAGGTTAGCGAAATAATAATCAGCCGAAACCAGGTAATATTTTTAGATGAGGAAAAAATGATTGTTGACGACGCTTCGGTTAAAGAATTCGGCGGCGTTAATGTGCTCCAAAGAGCGGAGAAAAATGCGCCGGCGCTCGGAAGCCGTTTAAGCATTTCAAAAATTAATGGAGAATGTTCAAAATAATTTGGAAAAATCCATTTTGGCTACCATTGCCTATTTTGATATTTTTGATTATCCACTAACGATTACAGAAATTTGGAAGTGGCTGTATTTAGAAAAAGCAGAAGAAAACTCACCGACCATTGGAGAAATTTGGAAAATTTTGGAAAATAGTCAATTATTAAAATCCTTGGTTCAAAACAGCCGGGGATTTTATTTTTTAAAGAATCGTGAAGGATTATTGACAACTCGCGAAGAGAGATATGTTTTAGCTTTTAAAAAATTAAAGAGGGCCAAGCGAATCGCGGGAGTTTTAAAATTTATTCCTGGAATAAAAATGATTGCGATTTGCAATAGCCTTGCTTGGACAAACGCTCGGGAAGAAAGTGACATAGATTTTTTTATTGTTACGGATAAAAGTAAAATATGGACAGCTCGTTTTTGGGCAGCCGGATTTTTACAGATTTTCGGCATGCGCCCGAGTAAAAAAAATAATAAAGATAAAATTTGTTTAAGTTTTTTTGTTAGTGAAGATTCCTTGAATTTAGAATCATTAGCTCTGGGGATTCCGGACATTTATTTAGTCTATTGGATCGCGCAGATCGCTCCACTTTTTGATTGCGGAGGAATTTATAATAGATTTTGGCGAGTAAACGACTGGATTAAAAAATTTTTACCGAATGTTTTTTCAAGAGAAGGAACGGATAAAGTTAGTGAAAATCGGCCGACCAAAATCGGACTGGGAGAAAATTTTTTCCGCTGGCTGCAAATTAAAATGTTGCCGGAAAATTTAAAAGAAATGGCTAATCGCGACAGCCGGGTTGTAATTACTGATAAAATTTTGAAATTTCACGCCAACGACCGACGCGAAGAATATAAAAAAATGTGGGAAGAAAAAATAGCTGAATTATTATGAAAATTTTGGAAAAAATTATAGAATATGGATTATATCTCTTTGTTTTTCTCTTGCCTTGGCAGACGAGGTTAATTATCCGCGAAGGAAGCTTAAATGGCTACTGGGAATATGGAACAATAAGTATTTATGCCACGGAAATTTTATTGTGGACAATATTTATGCTGGCGGCGGTTTGGTGGGTAATAAGAAAGTTTAGAGTTAAAAGTGAAAAGTTAAAAGTTCCAGTTGAAGATTTAAATTTAGAGGCAAACACTAAATACAAAATACTGAATACAAAATATTTTATTTTAAGTATTTTTGTCGTTTGGTCACTAATTTCTTTTCTTTGGTCCGATTCAAAAATTTTATCACTTTATGTTTGGCATTGGCTCGCGGAAGTAGCCGGATTATTTTTAATTTTGCGAACCGTTAAATTAGACGTCGCAAAATTGATGTGGGCGTTTGTGTTTTCCGCCGTGCTCCAGGCCGGACTTGGTCTCTGGCAATTTTTATCGCAATCAACATTTTCTTTCAAATGGCTCGGAATGGCTTTCCATAATCCGGCCGTACCCGGAACAGTCGTCGTGGAAACAGCGGTTCGCCGTTGGCTTCGCGCTTATGGCGCGCTTCCGCATCCAAACATGCTGGCGGGATTTTTGGCCGCGGCGATGTTTTTTTCTTTCAGACTTTATCAGAAGATTGGTTACGGCGTTAAAAAAATTTTTATACCCGTTATTTTTTCGATTTTATCTCTCGGACTTTTTGCCACATTTTCTAAAAGTGTAATTTTAAGTTTTTCCGTAGTTTTAATTTTATCGTGGTTATTGTTTTTTATTTTTAAGCAGTCTAGGGAATTTAAAATTGATTTATTAAAATTTACTTTGATTTTCTTAATAATCGCCGTGATTTTTTTCGCGATTTTTTGGGAACCGGTGGAAACGAGAATTCTCGGTACGGAAAGATTGGAAATAAAATCAACCACGGAAAGATTAAGTTATTTTGGTGAAGCGTGGCAATTAATAAAAAGTCATCCGGTTTTTGGCGTAGGTCTTGGCAACTATACCTTGGCCGTGCATAATGAGATTAACCCGAATTTACAATCTTGGGACTACCAACCGGTTCATAATATTTATTTGCTTGGATTGGCAGAGCTTGGGATTATCGGGTTTATTTTATGGTTGGTTTTGATCTTTTTCGTTATAAAAAAATTACCAATTACCAATTACCAATTACCAATTATTTTTTTAATAATTGGTTTTTTTGACCATTACCTTTGGACACTTTATTTCGGAGTAATGCTATTTTGGTTGGCTTTGGGGTCAATACAAAAGGATCTTGACAACCCGCTTGACAGATCATAAGATATAACATAAAATACTATGATAAAACAGACAATTAAGTCTGATTTTTATCTCTAAAATTAATATTAAATTAAAGGAAAATATGAACATCAAACCATTGGGTGATCGGGTAATTATTAGACCAATTGCCGAAGACATTACCACAAAATCAGGCATTGTTTTGCCGGAAACCGTGGAAAAGGAAAAGGCCGAAAAGGGTGAAGTTTTGGCTGTGGGTCCAGGTCGCGTGCTTGATAATGGATCTCTTGCGCCAATGTCTATTAAGGTCGGCGACAAAGTGATGTTTAAAAAATATAGTCCTGATGAAATAAAAATTGAGGGCGAAGAACTTTTGATTATTTCTGAGTCGGATATTTTAGCGATTATTTAAAAATAAAATTAAATTTAAAATATTATGGCAAAACAAATATTATTTAGTGAAAAAGCGCGGCAGGCCCTGAAGCGAGGCGTGGATAAATTGGCCGATGCCGTAAAGGTGACTCTTGGTCCGCGTGGGAAAAACGTCGTTTTGGATAAAGGTTTTGGCACGCCGCAAATTGTAAATGACGGCGTGACGATCGCCAAAGAAATTGAACTGGAAGACAAGTTTGAAAATATCGGCGCGGAACTTGTGAAAGAAGTTGCTTCAAAAACTAATGATGTAGCCGGAGACGGGACTACGACCGCCACGGTTTTGGCGCAAGCCATTGTCGCCGAAGGTTTAAAAAATGTTGCCGCCGGATCCAATCCGATTTTAATTAAATCAGGCATCGAAAAGGGCGTAAAAGCAATTGTGGAAGAATTGCAAAGAATGAGGCAGGACATCTCCACCAAAGAAGAGCGGCAGCAAGTCGCCTCAATTTCCGCGAACGATCCAGAGATCGGCCGGGTAATTGCCGAAGCCATGGAAGAAGTCGGACCAGAGGGCGTAATCACCGTAGAAGAATCGCAAACTTTCGGCATGCAAAAAGAAATTGTGGAAGGAATGCAGTTTGACCGCGGTCTCCTTTCTTCTTATATGATTACGAATGCTGAAAGAATGGAAGCGGTTTATGAGGATCCTTACATTTTAATTACTGACAAAAAAATTTCCGCCCTAAACGATATTTTGCCCTTGCTCGAAAAGTTGGCGCAGAGCGGCAGAAAAGAATTAGTAATAATTGCCGAAGAAGTTGATGGTGAAGCCCTAGCGACACTTGTTGTTAATAAACTTCGCGGAACTTTCAGCACGCTGGCCATTAAAGCTCCGGGATTCGGAGATCGCCGAAAAGAAATGTTGGAGGACATTGCTGCTTTGACTGGCGGGAAAGTTATTACCGAAGATTTGGGTTTGAAAATCGAAAATACGGAAATTACTGATCTTGGCCAGGCAAGACGCGTGGTCGCTACAAAAGAAAACACAACTATTATTGAAGGCAAGGGAGACGAAGAGAAAATAAAAGCCCGTGTCGGACAGATTAAAAAAGAAATTGAAACGATCGAATCGGAATTTGATAAAGAAAAATTACAGGAAAGATTGGCGAAATTGTCCGGCGGCGTGGCGGTTTTGAAAGTTGGCGCCGCGACAGAGACGGAAATTAAAGAAAAGAAATTACGGATTGAAGACGCGCTTGCGGCGACCAAGGCCGCGGTGGCCGAAGGAATTGTGGTGGGCGGCGGCGTAGCCTTGTTGCGTGCTTCCAAAACGTTGGATGGTGTCAAAGTGGAAGGTGAAGAAGAAATTGGTGTTGATATTTTACGTCGAGCTCTTCTTGAGCCGGTTCGCCAGATCGCCAATAACGCCGGCAAAAATGGAGATGTGGTGGTTGAAGAAGTAAAACGTCAACCGGGAAATTACGGATATAATGTCGTGACTGATAAATACGAAGATTTAATTGAGGCAGGCATCATTGATCCGACCAAAGTGACGCGTACCGCGCTCCAAAACGCGGCTTCCATCGCAGCCATGCTTTTAACGACTGAAGCGGTTGTGACCGATTTGCCGACAAAAAAAGAAGAGCATAATCACGGCGGCATGGGTGGGGGCATGGAATATTAAAAAGTAACTTTTATAAAAAGCCGGGGTTTAAATCCCGGCTTTTTTGTATGTCAAATTTATGTTATAATTATCTTGTTGTTTAATTTTTTCTTCATTTTTTATGTTGAAACGCACAAAGATCGTTTGTACCATTGGTCCGGTCTCGGAGAAGCCGGCTATCTTAAAAAAGATGATAAAGGCCGGCATGAATGTTGCCAGACTTAATTTTTCCCATGGCACGCATGCTTGGCATGGTAAAGTTATAAAAATTATCAGAAAAATTTCCAAAGAATCAGGCCAGCCGGTGGGCATTATCGCCGACCTGCAGGGACCGCGCATTAGGGTTGGAGAACTTCCGACGGCGGGAGTGAAACTTAATCCCAAAGAGAAAATTACCTTGACGACCAATTTAAAAAATGCAAAAAATAAAATTCCAGTAACTTACGCAAATTTACATAAAGATTTATCTTCGGGCAACAGAATTCTTCTGGACGAGGGTTTGCTTGAATTGAAAGTTTTAAAAATTTTAGGTCGTGATATTTTTTGCGAGGTTGTGGTTGGCGGAATTTTGACTTCGCACAAAGGCATTAATTTACCGGATTCGTCAGTCAGTCTTCCTCCACTTACGGAAAAAGATAAAGACGATCTTTTATTCGCAGTTAAAGAAGGTGTTGATTGGGTCGCCCTTTCTTTTGTTTCTCGTGCTTCGGAAATTTATGATTTACGTTACTTAACTCGTTCTCTGGAAAAAAAATTAAAATTGCCCAAGAACGCTCCAATTAAAATTATCGCTAAAATAGAGAAACATGAAGCTGTCAAAAATTTAGATGAGATTTTGGAGGCGGTGGACGGAATTATGATTGCTCGAGGTGATTTGGGTATTGAAACCCCAGCCGAAGATGTTCCGCTTTGGCAGAAAAAAATTATTGATAAATGTTTGGCCGTGGCCAAGCCCGTGATCGTTGCCACGCAGATGCTCGATTCCATGATTAGGAAACCTCGGCCGACAAGAGCCGAGGTTTCAGACGTTGCTAACGCCGTGATTGATCACACCGACGCAGTAATGCTTTCCGGAGAAACAGCAAGCGGCCTTTATCCGCTTCTCGCGGTGGAAACAATGGCAAAAATAGTAAGTGAAACGGAAAAATCAATCTATGATGATTTGGTGATGGCGGGAATAGTGAAAAAGATAAAAAATATTGATGATGCCGTGAGCCAGGTGGCTAAAATTTTGTCAAAAACGGTGGAGGCTAAAGCGATTTTAGCAGCATCTCTTTCTGGTTACGCAGGCCGTATCGTTGCCCGTTATCGGCCGGAACTGCCCATTCTTGTCACAACCGACAATCTTCGGGTTCAAAGGCAGTTAACGTTGTCTTGGGGCGTTATCCCTTTTGTCCTTCCGTCTTGTCGTTCGGTTGAGGAATTAGTTGATCGTTCTATCGGCTATATTAAAAAAAATAAATTTGTGGCTCGGGGAGAAAAAATTATCATCATCGCCGGAGAGCCAGTCGGCCGTTCGGGAAATATTAATTTGATCGAAATCAAAGAATTATAGTTTATGAATAAAAATAAAAAATTAATTCTCTGGTTTAACGAGATAAATATTAAAGATATCGGATTGGTCGGAGGAAAGAATGCGTCGCTCGGCGAGATGTACCAAAATTTAGAATCAAAAAAGATTGCCATCCCAAATGGTTTTGCCATAACTGCCTATGCTTTTAGGCAGTTTTTGGAATTTAATAATTTAGAAAAGAAAATTGAGGATTTGCTTTCTACTGCCGATTCGGGAAGTATTAAAAATCTTCTCGCTGCCGGACATCAAATCAGAAATTTGATTATTAAGGGAAAACTTCCCCGTGTTCTTGTTTCCGAAATTAGTCACGCGTATAAAAAATTAACCGGGCGGGGCGGCTCGGGAGTGGCAGTTCGTTCTTCGGCTACGGCAGAGGATTTGCCTGTGGCTTCATTTGCCGGCCAGTTGGAAAGTTTTTTAAATATAAATGGAAAAAATCTTCCAGAGGTTGTTAAAAAATGTTTTGCCTCCCTTTATACGGACCGCGCCATAGCCTATTCTGTTAGCCATAAATTTAATCACGCGGAAATATCAATTTCTGTTGGAGTTCAAAGAATGGTTCGTTCGGATTTGGCTTCCGCGGGGGTAATTTTTACTTTGGACACAGAAACTGGATTTAGAGACGCGATTTTGGTGAGTGCCGGCCTTGGGCTTGGAGAAAATGTTGTAAAAGGAAGAATTATTCCCGATCAGTATTATATTTTTAAACCGACCCTGCGGAAAGGTTTTCTGCCGTTAATCGGTAAAAATTTAGGAGCGAAAGAATTAAAATTAATTTATGGGAAAGCCGGCGCGTCCACGATTAATTTGAAAACTAGCGCCCGGGAAAGAGAAAAATTTGCGCTTACCGATAATGAGGTTTTGGAGTTAGCCCGCTGGGCGGAAATTATTGAACATCATTATAAAAAACCAATGGATATAGAGTGGGCTAAAGATGGAATAGAAAATAAATTATATATTGTCCAGGCGCGTCCGGAAACTGTCCACGCGGAAAAAAACGGTAAAATTTTAGAAGAATATAATTTAGAAAGAAAAAGTGAAGTGCTTTTGACTGGCACGGCGATTGGCACAAAAATCGGTAAGGGTTGGGTTAAAATTTTAGGAAGTATCAAAGAGATTGATAAATTTAAGGATGGCGAAGTGCTCGTTACCCAAATGACCGATCCGGATTGGGTGCCGATTATGAAAAAGGCAAGCGCTATTATTACCGAATCCGGTGGTCGGACATGCCACGCCGCGATTGTTTCCCGCGAACTCGGCGTTCCTTGCGTGGTGGGCGCCGTCCGGGCGTGCGAGATTTTGAAAAATGGCCAGGGAGCCACGGTCAGTTGCGCCGAGGGAGAAGAAGGAAAGATTTATCAAGGTCTTTTACCGGTAAAGATTAAAAAAATTGATTTAGAAAAAATTAAGCGGCCAAAAACAAAGATTATGATGAATGTTGGCGAACCTGAAAGGGCATTTGATTTTTCTTTTATCCCAAACGACGGAGTTGGTTTGGCTCGCGAAGAATTTATTATTTCCAATTATATCAAGATACATCCGCTTGCGCTGTTAAAAGTTAAAAATTTAAAATTAAAAGATCAAAGAATAATTGAGAGATTAACTTACGGATATAAAAATAAAACAAAATTTTTCGTTGATAAATTGGCCGAGGGCGTCGGCCGTATCGCCGCGGCGTTTTATCCGAAGCCGGTCATTGTTCGTTTTTCCGATTTTAAATCTAATGAATACGCCGGTCTTGTTGGCGGCGCGGAATTTGAGCCGAAGGAATCCAACCCCATGATGGGTTGGCGCGGCGCTACGCGTTATTTTGATAAAAATTATAAAAAAGCTTTTGCCCTGGAATGCGAGGCAATCAAAAAAGTTCGTAAGATTTTTGGATTAGATAATATTATTGTAATGGTTCCTTTTTGTCGAACCGTTTCTGGCGGGAAAAGAGTTGTTTCTCTCATTAAGGAATCTGGTTTGGGAAAATCTCCAAAATTAAAGCCATTAAAAATTTATATGATGGTAGAAATACCCTCTAATGTTATTTTAGCCGATCAATTTGCTAAAGTTTTTGATGGATTTAGCATAGGCTCAAATGATTTAACGCAATTAATTTTGGGTGTTGATCGCGATTCGGAATTGGTTAGTCATCTTTTTGATGAAAGAAATGAGGCAGTAAAAAGGGCAATCCGGCAAGTAATTCAAGTAGCGCACAAAAGTAAGGTTAAAATTGGCATTTGCGGTCAAGCGCCGTCGGATTTTCCAGACTTTGCTGAGTTTTTGGTAAAAAATAAAATTGATAGTATTTCCCTAAATCCCGACTCAGTTTTAAAAACAACTTTAAGAATTTTAGAAACAGAGAAAAAATTAAAACATAAATAGGAAAGACTTGACAGTAACCGAAGATTACGGTAAGATGAAAATCGGTTGCTGTTTTTGTTTTGGCTCATACTGAGGGATGGGTCAAGCGGCCAAGAAGCCGTGAGAAAGGAGAGAAGGGAAGGAATGGTGAATTCGCAATTGGGATGGAAAGTGGTCGTGCGAGATTCTGCAGGGGATATCCTGAAGGTGCACCGTCGCCTTTCGAAGGAGAAGGCGGAAGAGAAGAGGAGGCGCGCTCTGAAGCGTGGCTGCAAGGTCGAGATGACGGAAGAGCACCACGGCCGTTTCCGGCGGAGCGAGTCGTACGTCAACCGCCATCCCAAGGCGAGGCGGGCGGCCTAGCCAGAAAGCGGGACAAGAACAACTAAAACCAAGACCCCGTTGCAAAAAGGGTGAATAACTCAATTGCCGGGGTCACTTTTATATCCAAAAGACATTGACAGATAAAATTTTTATTGGTAAAGTTATATAAATCAAGAGTATTTTATTTTTGATTTTTTATATAAAGATGGGTCCGTGGTGTAGTCCGGTCTAACACGCCCCGCAGTACTGCGGGGAGATCGAGGGTATGAAATATTTTGTTTAGGTGTTACAAAATAAAGAGGGAAGATATTATGTGGGCTTTACGAATGATAGATAGTTCAATTATTGCCAAAAGACGTGAAAGTGAAATAAAAAAGAAAAAGAGAAAAACGTATATAGATTGGTTAATAAATAAAAATCTTGGGTCCGTGGTGTAGTCCGGTCTAACACGTCTCCCTGTCACGGAGAAGATCGAGGGTTCAAATCCCTTCGGACCCGCCATTAAATTAAAAAGATATGGCTAAATCTCGCAAAAAGTCCGCCGCCGAATCATTTGAATTTGGAAATTTAGGTGATCTTGAGGCGAAGAGGCGAGCGGCCAGACGAGAAAGAAAAAATCTAGAAAAATCACCTAAAGAGGCGAAAGACTGGAGAGAAGAGTTGGCAGAGGTGGGCGGCAAAGAATTGGTGGAAAAAAGAAGAAGGGGAAAAGCCCGGGAAGCGGCGATATATTCTAATTTACGAACCAAGTATGACCAGGGAATTCTAAGTAAGGAAGCCCTGGTTGATTTTTTAGAAAGATTTCCTTCGCCGGAAGAATACGAAGCCCATGAAAGACTCGCTGAAGCTATCCGGGAGGGAGAGGTGAAGGCAGACATTGCAGATTTGAAAAGAGATCCGGCGGAAACATCCCGTACGAGAACCATAACCCAAAGAATAAGAGCGCCGAAAGAAGGAAGATGGGTTGATGAGAAAAAAAATGTGGAGGTAATACGAAGGTCGGGGATCGTTGTCCCGACCGGTACAAAAGCAGAGCAAACGACAGAAGAATGGTATAGAAAAATTTTAAGAGAATACGCCCTTGGAGAATTATCCGATGAAGATGTCCAGTATTTTCTTTCTTCATTTTCATTAAAAGAAAAAGAAGCTTATCAAAAACTTTTAGACGAAATCAAAGAGAAGGAAACCCGAGATCGTGGACAAAAAGATAAATTAAGCAGAGAAGAAATTGAAGAGATGTTAATGAGGGGTCTTGGTTTTCGCGAAGAGCTGATTAAGAATATTCCAACCGAAGAAGGAAAAACGTTTTTTGATGAAATGTTGGACGACCAGATCGAAATTTTTAAGGGAGTGTTGCTAGACACGGTAAGCCGCGCCGATTTTGAGAGAAAAGTGCAAGAGTTGGGCGGGGACCGATCCAAGGCTGAACAGGAGACAATCACAGAGGCGGCAAAGAAGTTTTTGGCGATGCGGGAATTATTTACTCACGGAGTAACTGGTTATGACAGAGAAAAAGGACAGGTTGTTTTGCAGAGATATTCCGATTTGGATGGCAAATGTGCCATTGCCCTTTTAGGCAAAGCTGGATTGGACATAAAAAATGTTGGCTATCTTACTGCTGGCGAAAAGAAACAAGGTCAGATAACAATTGACTCGGGAAATGCTGATGGATTAGTTGTGGATTCGGCAGAAACCGTTGATCCAAAAACCGGCGAAAGAAAAGTTGAAGTAACAACGGTTTTGGACCACCACGGCCCATATTCTGACCGCGGAACTTCGGCTACAAAAAGTGTTTACAAAGTTTTAACAGAGTTGGGCTTGTTGAAATTTGAAAATGAAAAAGAGCAAAAAAATTACGAGAAAGTGGTAGAATGGATAACGCATTCGGACAACTTCAGCTTCCCGGAGATGGAAAAATATTTCCAAACTTCCGACAGAAGAATGATAGGATTTTTAAAATCTCGCTTTGTGACCTTTGATACGCTTTTGCGTTTTTCCGAATCCGGGAAGGATGTCGCAGATATTTTAGATGAAAAAGATTTGAGAAGATTTGGTTTGATTTATCAAAAGAAAAAAGGAGAGGTTGTTGACCATACAGCCGGGAGGCGGGAAATAATAAAAAGAACAATGGAATCTGTCCGCGAGCTGGCAGCCAAGGGTTGGTTAGTTTTAACTAAAGACGGCAAAAGATTTATTGTAGATACGCAAAATAAAATTGGCGGTGAGGGCCAGTGGGCCGCGGCGAGCATTGGTTGTGACGGAGTAATTCGCTATACGCCGGAAACTCATAATTTTTTCGTGGCCCTAAATAAAGGAACTTTTGATAAAGAAACCTTTTCCGGCCTACCTCAAGGAAGGTTGGTTCGCGGAAGTGTCTTTATAAAATTATCTGGAGGAGAAAAATTGACAGTAACTTTGGGAGACTTATTGGCCAAAATAGCGCCGGATTTTAAGCCCGGACCAAAAGCAGAGTTAAAAAGATTTTTAGAAACAGAGTCCCGACGGATTCGGGCAATCGTCAGCCAGTCTCCGGAAGGATGGTGGTGGACAAACGCTCCGGACGGGAAGAAAGTGATTGTGAAAAACGTGCCGAAAAATTTTAAATCTGGCGGGGAACTTTATATTAATTTAAAGGAGTCGACGGAAAGCGATCGGAAAAATTATGGAATGAGGGATTTTTACGTGGGATTTTTTGAGGGAGACGAGATTATTCTACCTAAAAAGCCCGCGGAGAAAAGAGAAGTTAAAACTCCCGCGCCAGTTGTGGAAAGACCGAAAATACCCGAGAGTGAGAGGCGAAGAGAAGCGGAACGAATAATCAAACAAACTTTAGCTGATGAAAGGAGAAGGCTTTTTGCCGAATTTCTAGATCTTCTGGAGAAGAGCCCGATTTATAAAACAAGGAGTAGGAGAGAGAAAGAAGAAATGGCGCGTAAACAAATTGGAGTAAAAATAGAGGTTGTTGAAAGAGAGTTAAGAAAAAAATACGGACTATAATTTTTATTGACAAGCGAGCGAGTGAAATGAAAATTATATTTTCATTTCCGAGCGAGCGCAGTCAACAAGGGGGAACCCCCTTATGGCCGATCAAATTCTACAAACCGCGCAGATGGTCATTAAGGACCCGAGCGTAAAAATTTTTATAGATCAGATTTCGGGCCGCTTAATAAAGGCCGTGGAAGAACGTCTATCTGCGGCTGGGATCAAGCCAGTTGAGGGAGCGACTGCCGCATCGCCCTCAGTTTCGGTTTTAACCGATGAGCAGAAAGCAAAATTGGAATTTGCTAAATATCGGTTGGTTCGTGCAGAGAAAAATTTGAAAGAATATAATGGTCTTTTAAGCAGATTTTTAGGATTTTTAAAAGGTGGAAATAGGGTTGCAGTAGAAGAGGAATTTGAAAAGGCAAAAAATGATTATGAAAAAGTAAGAAAAGAGTTGGGAGTATAAATTTTCTAAAATAAAAAAAGTAAAACGGGCAAGTAGCCCGTTTTAGTATTAAAAAAAGAGGGCGAGCGGGAAAAAGATTTTCATCTTTCCCCGCTCGCCCTTGCGCGTCTAGCGACGCGCACGTTCGAGCTGATCGATCCGACGATCGATGTCGCGGAACTTGTCTGCGACTTCATCCAGCCGAAGCCGGACGAGGCCGCGACCCTCGACCACTGTGACGCCGGGCCTTCTCGGCTGCGGCGCCGTTGCCGCGGGTGCGGCGGGCGGCGGTTCGGTCGCTGCCGGCGCCTCCGCTTCGGGGGTCAGTGCGACGACGGGCGTCACGGCCGAGAGGAACTCCTCGTCGGCCTTGAGAGCCGTCACGATCTCCGCCGCGACTTCCGTCGCCGTGGGCGAAGCGCCCATTGCGCCTTCGGGGCCCTGCGGACCCTGAGGTCCGATCGGTCCCTGGATGCCCGCCGGGCCCTGTCCGCCGTCGCTTCCGCAGAAGGCATGTCCCAGGATGATGATGAGGGCCGTGAGGGAAAGGAGGACGTTCAGGATCCACGCCGCCTTCGGCGCGGGCCTGCCGGCGTCACCCTTGTCTCCCTTGGGTCCCGCCGGCCCCTGCGGACCGACCCCGCCATCGGCGCCCGCCGAACCTTTGGGACCCGGATCGCCCTTCTGGCCGTCCTTGCCGGGATCTCCCTTCGGCCCCTTGGCCGCCGCCGTGAAGGTCGGATTGGCCGTGAGCGCCGAGATGATCGACGGCAGTTCGGGCGACTTGCCGTCCTTGCCGGGCCTGCCAGTGACCTTCGCGATGAAGCTGTTGTCGCTCGAAAGCTTCGTGGCCACGTCGGCCGCGAGCTTCTCGGGGTCGACTCCCGCCTTCCGGCCACCCTTGGGGGGCGCCTTCTCGGCGAGCTGGACTCGGAGCTCACCCTCGGTAAGCTCTTCCACCTTCTCGTCGTTGAGGACCAGCGCCATGGTGGCGCTGACCTCGTCCGCGAACCAAATCTTGGCGTAGGGATTCTTTTTCCCATCGATCCGCAGCGCCACGTTCTCGATCTTGTCTTCGCCGCCGACGAGCGGGGCGAAGATGGCCTTGATCATCGCTTCGATCTCAGCCTTCTTGGCCTCATCTTCGTGCGCGGCCACGAATTCCGACTTCAGGCCCCAGACTCCGACGGCCCTGGGATCCAGATTGCTCGTCTCGCCCATTTCGTTCCCTTCCTTTCCAAACTCGTTCAACCCGGGACCCATCCCGAGTTGCTTGGACCTATGTTTTGGGTCCTTGAGTAGTTTGATTTGAAAACCAAGAGGTTGAGGAGGAGGCAACCCAGGCATCAAACCAAACTACTCCAAGACCCAGTTTTACTTTATTTGAAATGATTTTTCATCAATTTCAGAACAATTAAATATACCATATTTTTAAAGTTTTGTCAAGGGTATTTGACAGATAAAAAAAGGGCCGACGTCCGAGACGGAATGTCTCAAAGATCGTCGGCCCAGTCCTCGGGCGGGGGAGAACTCGAGAACTTTCGAACTACTGAACTACTTGGATGTCGCGGGTCGCCTCCACGATCCCGACGGTGACTCCGGCCACTCCGGCCAGTGCGCCGATGATGATCCCGGCGCACGCCCAGCCGTTCTCTTCGCACCAATTGCCTTCCTCGTCCTCTTCGGGCGGAGGAGTCGTCGGTGCGAGCGGATTGGGCGCGGATCCTCCGGCGACCTCTGCGATCGCTTCCGCGGTTCCCGGAAGGGGGGAGGCGGGCGGAACAACGGTTCCCAAGGCATCGCGCAACTGCTGTTCGCGCAGAGCCAGAAGAACGCGTAGCTCTTCGAGCGCCTCTCGGGCCGCAGCGAGCTGATTTTCCAGATCGGCGATCTGGTCGGCCTGGTCGTCGCCTTGGGCGTGTGCCGCGTCCAGTTCGCCCTGGATCCTTCCCAACTCGCTTTCGAGTTGGGGGATGCGGTTGCGCAACCTGTCGATCTCTTCGCGAGTCGCGGCTTCGCCTCGGCACTCGCCGTCCATGAGCTGCGTGCCGAGCGGGCACCGACATCCGCCGCGGCAGCTGAAGCTGCCGCCGGAATCCCGGCATTCCTGCATCTGCCGCTCGTACCTGCGCGTGCTGGGCACGCAGCAGGATTCGTCCGAACCGAACCAGTGGTTCGGCTCGGCACAGAGACACTGGTTCCCGTCCCAGGTTCCCCGCCTGGAACGGCAGTCGGCGGCGAGCATCTCGTCCACTGACGAGAAACCCATCCGCTCGGCGAGTGCCGCGAGAAGAGCCGTGCTGTCGGCCCCGGCTGTGGCGATGTCTTCGAGGCACTGCCGGAGGTCGGTCCGGCACCGTTCGAGGGACATCTGATCGATGTATCCCTCGGCGGCGGGCTGGTTCGTCGAAGAGTATTGGGCCAGCGCGTTGCCAGCCGAGAAGAGCACCATCATCGCCACCACGATTACGAGTTTCATGGTTTTCTCCTTTGAAAAGAGAGGCCCCTTGCCTCCCCTGGCTCACTATTTTGAGCACCCTTTATCTAACCATATAATAAAATTTTTGTCAAGTTGAGATAGCATGATAAAAAAAGAGGGCAAACACTAGCGTGATTTTTGATCACGTTTTGTGTTTACCCTCGAAGCCTCACCGGAGGCCGCGGAGCTTGCCCTCCACCAGAGCGCGCCTTGAGAGCGCGCTTGGTGGAAGAAGTTCAAGTGTCCGCGTGAAAGCGTTCCTTGCCCGATCGGTTTGTCCCCGCTCGAGACAGAGAACGTCGCCCAGCGCTTCCCAGGCGTCTGGTCCTTCGGGCCAGAGGCGAGTTGCCTCCTCGAGCTTCCGGACAGCTACGCGCCGGTTTCTGGCGCGCTTTGCCGTTTCGATTAGCTCAAAGTAGCCGGACGGGGGAGTCGGCGGTTCGGGAGCAGCGGTTTCTGCTTCTCCGTTTGCCGTGACATCTTCACCCGCGTCTTCCTCTGGCGCCTGGACCACGTCGGTCGGGGTAGGAGGAGCGGGAAGAGGAAGGGGAATCTGGATAACCACGACGTCAGGCTGGTCGCCCCTCGGAGAAGGAATCTCTTCTTCGAGGACGATTTCTGCCTCGGCGCTGGCTTGGGCTTTGGCACCAGTGGTCGGCGCGCTCCCGTCGCCCGACAGCAGCGCTGCGAGAACGAGGAGGCTGACGAGGACGAGGGCAGTGATGCCGGTTGCGATCACCGCTACCCGACGCGAGGGCGCGAGAACCCAGACCTCGGCCTGCTTCAGGTAGACCACGGCTTTGTCGAAAGCTTCGCGAGCCTGCCCTGCTGCCGAACGCCGCGTCTCCAGATCGACCGAGGAGATGGTGGGAGCCAGTGCGAGCCCTGCTGCCGGCCGCTCGCGGCTAAGCAAGCGAGTCGGAGTTTTGGAAAGGTCGGGAAAGGGCTCGGAATGCTCCGCGGTCGGCTGCTCGTCTTCGAGCACTGTCGGAGTCGGGGTACGCGGGGGAGTGATCGCGGCCATGCCGTTCACCGGCGATGGCCTTTTGCTGTCGCGGTAGAACAGCGAGTCTTCCGGAATCGCGGCTTCCAGCGCCTCACTGAATTCCACAGCATCTTGGAAGCGGTCCTCCGGATTTTTCGCGAGTGCCCGGAGAATCACCATCTCCAACTCTGGGGAGATTCCCGGGTTGATCATGCACGGCGCGTCCGGACATTCGTTCAGGTGCGCCGTCATGATCTCCGCGCCGGTCGGCTTGTTGAAGGGCAACCGACCAGTGGCCGCTTCGTAGAGCATGACGCCCACGGCGTAGATGTCGGTTCGCTGGTCGACGTCGACCTCGCCGCGGCATTGCTCTGGGGACATGTAGAACGGCGTCCCCAAAACTGTTCCGGCCAGGGTAAGACCGGGCCGCGTTCCGGGTGGTCCACCGCGGAATTTGGCAATGCCGAAGTCGATCAGCTTCACCACGTCTGTGTTGCGCTTGCCGCCGCCGAGCCGGAGAACGAAGACGTTTTCCGGCTTTAGGTCGCGGTGGATGATGCCGCGTTCGTGTACTGCATCCAGGGCGTCCAGGATCTGCGTGAAGATTCTGAGGATTTTCTGGGGGTGCAGCCGTCGTCCCGGAGAGTCGTCCAAGACGGTCTTCAGGATGGGGCCGTCGAGGAACTCCATGACGAGGTAAACCACGCCCGCTTCATTTTCCGCGGAAAAGTCGTGGATCGTCGCGATATTCGTGTGGGCGCTCCTTTTCAGGGTGTCCACTTCCTCCACGAACCGCTTGACGATCGACGGGTTCCCTTGGAGGGATGGGTTCAGCACCTTGATCGCGATGGGGGCTCCGAGTCTTAGGTCCCAGCCGCGATAGACGACTCCCATTCCGCCCTCGCCCAGGACATCGAGGACCTGCCATCGGTCGGCGAGTTTCGTGCCGGTCATTACGTTGTGAACGCCGGTTACTCGTCCGTGTCCTTCGGTTGCCATCTTCGTTTCCCTCCTTGGATGGCGGTTGTTTTACGGATAAACTAGAACTATATGAAACCTCGCCTTGCGGCAAGGGTTGTTTAAGGAACCAACATTATAGATTATAACAAAAGATCCGGTTTGTCAAGGTTCTATAACAAACTGCTCTGGTTTTAGGCCAGTTAATATTAAAACGAGATTAAATTAAAAATATTACTTAAATTTTTAAAGTAGAAAATCTATACTTATTTTGTAAATAGTTCTATAGCGAAAACAGGGTGTTTTATTAGGGAGAGTCAAAATTTTATTCCCTGAGCTAAGTCGAAGGGATAGAACTTTGACTATGCCTGGGCATGCCTTCGACAGGCTCAGGCAATAATTATTTTTCTACAGATAAAAAAAGAAGGCCAGCGATCCGGTGAAGGAAAGCTGGCCTTAGTCGAAGCAGTTCGTCGCCGCCCTAGGCGACAAACTGGAAGTGGTTGGACTTACCCGCCGCTATTCCGACCGAAGTCAGAACAAGGGATCGGACAGGCAAGTTGTTGGTAGGGCGCTACAGCGAGTAGTAGTAGTTGCCCCCGCCGTAGCCGCCGGTCGTCGCGCCGACGGGAACTCCGTTGCGTTTCAGACCGACGCTGCGAACGCTACCGTCCACGGTCACGGTGACCGCATAGGCGCCGGTTTCGCAGGGCGTTCCGGAGCACTGCTCCACGGCGTCGCGGTTCGACCCGAGGAAATGCACGTTGAACTCGCAGTAGGCGTCCGGTCCGGTGGCGCAGTCGGAGGGATCGAGCCAGTCGTCGTAGACGACCGTGTCGCTCGAGACCGCCGCACCGCACCCCCAGAAGAGATCTTCGTCGCCGTCGTCGACGAATTCGCCGCAGGCGGTGAGGGGTCCCGAGAAGCCGCCGCTCACTCGCCGCCAGGTGATGATCACGTGGCGGGTCGTGGTGCCGCAGGTGCCGCAGTCTCCGGCGCAGCTCGAGCAGGTCTCGCTTCCGTTGCAGATCCCGTCGCCGCAGATCGGCGAGCAGGAACCACAGTCGGCCGGGCAGGACGAGCAGGACTCGGTCCCGTTGCAGGTTCCGTCGCCGCAGATCGGCGAGCAGGAACCACAGTCGGCCGGGCAGGACGAGCAGGACTCGGTCCCGTTGCAGGTTCCGTCGCCGCAGTACGGTACCGGGGGGGTCGTTCCACAACGGCAACGATCGCCGTCGCAGAACCCGTCGATGCGCAAGAGGTCGTAGCACGTCCTCGCGCAGTCGGCCGGCACGCAGCCGGTGGTCGTTCCCCCGTCGCTTGCCGGAATGCACACGCACATGTCGCCAGCGCAAAGGCCGGTCAGCGTGTGGTCGTCCGACCAGCAGTCGAAACTGCAGTCGGCCGGCACGCAGCTGCTCGCGTCCGCGTCCGCATCGGCGTCCGCGTCCGCATCCGCTGCCGGAGTGACCGGGCAGCCGCGGTTTTCGGCCGGACCGCGCTCGGTGCAGCAGGCATCGCAGGCGTCGCCGATCGTGTCGCCGTCCGTATCCAGTTGGTCGGGATTCGGGGAGTGGATGCAGTTGTCGTACATCCAGGGGACGGAGTCCCCGTCCTGGTCCCCGTCGCACACCTCATCGTCGTTCGAATCCTCGCACGTGTGCAGGGGATCCGGGATCGGAATCTCCTGACCGCAGGAGGCCAGCATCACGGTCACGAACAGGCACGCGGTCACGATCATGGTCACGTTCTTCATCTTCATCCCTCCCTGCCCTCTCGGGGCAGAAGTTTCTGTGGGGCCGACGGGCTTCCGCCACATCGGCCCCGGGTTGACACGTTCAGTCCTGGGTCACAGACCACTCGGTGCCAAACCAGACACCGAGGAAGATGGCGGCACCGGCTGCCACGGTCGGCAGAACGATGCACGCCAGTACTCCGCCGAAACTGCCGGTGCACCAGTTCTCGTCGTCCTCGACGGTGAAATCGAGGGCGTCGAGGTGCTGGTGCAGTCGGACGAATTCGGGACGGTATGGGTCGAGTGCGGCGACGAGAGTCGTCGCCCGATCGGCGAGCGCTTCGTTGCGGCACTCATTCGCCTGCTCGCGCAGGTTTTCCGCTTCGGCGCGCAGAGCGCGGATCTCTTCCTCGGTGAGGACGAGAGCCGCTCCGTCGTCGATCTTCTGCTCGATGAAGGCGATGCTGTTCAGGATCTGTCGTAGCTCTTCCGTGGAGCATTGATCGCAGTCCGGGCAGGCCGGCGCGGAGCCGGGCTGAACCGGAGGCGTCGCCGTGGTCGGAGTGGTCGGAGTGGTCGTCGGAGGCGTCGCCGTGGTCGGAGTCGTCGGAGTGGTCGTGGTGCGATGGTAGTCGCAGCGACAGTCGCTTTCGTTCCAGCGCCATACGTCGCTCCGCTGTTCGCAGAGCGTCCTGGCGGTGGTACATACTTCGCTGCGCGCCACGCACCGGAGCCCGATCCCTCGGTCGCTTGCGACCGAACAGTCGAGGAGCGGCGAGCCTCGGCGGTACATGACGTTGAAGCCACCGTCGTTGCTGGGCTCGGTGCAGACCTGGATTTCTCCGGGCCCGCAAACGAGCGCCCGCGCCTCGCCATCGGAGAGCTGCTGCGCCTCGGCGACTGCCGGGACGCAGAACAGCACGAACACGAACATCGTGAAATTCTTCATTTCCCGTTCCTCCCTCGTTGTCCCGCAGGAATGCGGGACGGTTGTACTGTCCAAACTTGTAACCACCGGAGCAACCACGCCCCGGGGTTTTTGCTATATATCTCAACAGGCCTAAGCCTGAGAAAGAGGATTTTATCCCTCTATTTCATCAGGCGCGCATCAATCCCGCAATACGGCGGGAGAGCTAAAGCCCGTTGTTTTCAATTGTCAATGATCTATCCTTCGCAGGAAACCGCAGTTTAAGAGAAGTGGACTAATGTCAGAAAGTATTCCGTCATTTCAACTTTTTAATAACTTTTACTCTGTAAACTGTGGTTTATCGCGGAGTATTTTGGGGTAAAATTCCGGAGTCGTTTGGCCTGGTGATGATAAAGAACGAGGGTAGATTTGGCTTCTCAATATAAGCCAATCACCACTAAATTTTCCAAGCCAAACAGCTTCGGAATTCTATCTGAAAGGCCTTATTCTAGCGGAAAAAATACAATTTGCCTTTACTTTAAAATGAACTATTTAATTGTCAGACATTTAACTATACCATAAAATAAAAAATCTGTCAAGTGTCTTTGACAGACGAATTAAATAACAAATTAAATTTTAAAAACGAGAGTGAAAAATAAAACTAGAAGTTGAAATAAAGGTTGGCTGTAATATTATTATTTTTTATTTTTAATTTAGTGCTTATTATAATGATTATGCATGCTGATGATTTCCCGTTCTTCACTAATTTTTCTTTCTTCTTTTTCTTCCGGACGAAAATGCATTTTTGATTCAGCTATTTTAATCGGTTTCGGAGGGGCTTCTTCCCGCATGGCTGGATGGTAGGTAAGAATAGTAAAAGTAACGCCGGCAATAAGGCCCAGGAGCAACCCCATAAAAACATTAAGTAAAATATTTGGCTTGACCGGATATTTGGAAAGAAGTGGCGAGGAAACCATTGTGATTTGAAGTCCGGGTATGCCAAAATAATTGCGTCCTTCTTTGGATAAAACGTCGGCGATTGTGGAGGCGAGCATTGAAGACTGAGCTTTATCTTTGTGGTAGACAGTAATATCAAGCATGCCTGTTCCGTAGAGAACCTCGGCATCAATCATTTTTTCCCATTGCTTTCTTTTCTTATTTTCGTCCGTGCTCCAGATATTTTGGATACTGGAATTGCTTTGGATTACTTTATCAAAAAAAGAAGTGGTGTAAATAACTTGAGCAATATTTTCGCCGATTGCTTCGGCTGATTTTAAGGCACTGTAGGCATCCAAGCCGCTACCAGAAGGGATTACGAGAATTCTTGTTTTGGCGCTGTATTGAAAAGGTTGAACGAGGCTGAAAATTAGAGAAAGAGCCAGAGCTCCTCCCGTAATGAAAAAAATTGTGCGCCATTCGCGTTTTAAAATTCTTACGTAATTTGTGGACATAAAATTAGAAATTATAAAGTAGAAAAAGAATAATTTTGGCTTATTTATTATATCACATTTTTTTGCCAAGAGTAATATCAATTATTTTTTCTTCGCCGTTTCGTAAAATTGTAATTTGAATTTTATCAGCAGGGGAGTATTGAGAGATTGCTTTTGTAAGATCGATTTTTTGGCTTAAATTTTCATTATTTATTTTTATAATAATGTCGCCGTCTTTAAGATCGCTTATTGCCGCCGGACTATTTTTGACCACGCCCATGATTTTTAAATTTTTGTCGCTCCAAATAAGGGCGCCGGCTGTTTTACCTTGGCTGAACGCTTCGCTAATCCCGGGAGAATTTCCAAGGTCTAAATAATGAACGCCAAGGTAGGGCCGTCCGGTATTTTCTGTTTTTAAAATTTCCAAGAAAGCATCTCGCCAAAAACTAATCGGCACTGCTACGGCGGGTGAGATATCGGAAAGAATTCCCACGATTTCGCCGGAGAGATTTATGAGTGGCGCGCCAATTTCATTTTGAGTCAGGTTTTGGTCTAGGAGAATAAATTTAGAAAATTTTTCGGAAGATTTGAGGAGATCTTTTGGCTCGGCAGCCGGCCCATAAGACAAGTCAACGGCTTGCAGAGTTTGGAATGATTGTTTATTCCTCAAGGTTAAAACTTTTTCCCCTAAATAAATATTTTCTTCCGACCCCAATTTTGGGACAGATAAATTATCCGCTTCAATTTTTATAAAAATAGCTCCCGTCGCTTCGTCAATAATAATCTTTTTCGGCTCAAAAATCTTTTGATCTCCCGCCACGATGACAAAACCATTTTTTGAATTAATTATTTTTCCCCCAAAGCTTATAATCCATCCGTCTGAAGTGAGGGCAGTGCCTAAAGCCATCCGCTCATCAGGAAGGTAAATTTGATTTTCCGGATTATGGGAAGAGATTTTTTTAGGAAAAATTTCAAGAACTGTCGGCAGAGTGCTTTTAGCCGCTTCTATAATTTTTTCATTTTCAGCAGTTTGGCTTGCTGCTTGTTTCACGCGACTTCCCTCGCTTGTGATAAAAATTTCCTGAGGCAAAAAATACGCAGTGGCAAGCATTTGTCCGACGATGCCGGCTCCCAGGCCGAAAATGACGGCAAAAATAATAATTTTTAGATTGGAGAATTTTGTATTCATATTTTTTAAACCCACTTGGCGGTTAAAAGAATAATAAAAATTGTTAAGCCGCAGAGAATGGAATAGCGACGGATAATTTTTTTATTAAGGCTGTTAAGCAGATGAAGCCGCATTAAATTATTTATAAAATAAAATGAAATGGCAATGATTAAACCGTTGACGAAATAGGCAGTCGGTAAAAAAGAGACGGCCCAAAAAAGTTCAAAGAGAAGCAGGCAAATGACAAAAATTTGAAGAGGCGCCGCTCGAATATTTATTTTATTTATCCAGATAGTTTGGAAAGTCAAGGCGAAAGTGAAGACAAAAGAGATAAGGGAAAGCTGCCAAAGCGCGATGTTTAGAAAAACTGAAAATCCAAAAAGACTTGAGCTAAAGAGAAACATTGCGGCCAGATTCAGGTAGTTGGAAATATTTTCCAAAGAGTTGGCTTGATATTTTTCGTGCTGATAAATATAAATAAAAATATTTTCTAAAAATACTCCGCAAAAAAAAGATAAGGAAAGGGCGAGAAGATGTCTTGCCCACGGCCGTTCCAAAAACATAAGAAACAAGACGCCGCTTGTTAAAAACAATAGCGGCGTCAAAAGATAAAGCCATCGTACCGTGGTATCCATCAATCCTTTGCCGATTATTTTCCAGGTCGCGACCCCGATCGCTAAAACCAAAAAAATAAAAATAAAATAAACAAAATGAGGTTTGAAAAAAAATAACTCCAAGCCGGAGAAAATCAGGAGAGGGGTGATAATGGGAATTAAGCGATTTATCATTTTTATTTTTGGTATTAGTTTATTTAAGAAGAGATGCCGCGTCAATCAGGCCATGGAGTACAATTTTGCCGTCTGCAAGTTCAACATTTTCCAGCTTTCCATTTTTAGAGATGGTTTCTTGCGTTGAGCTAATCTGATCTTTCAAAAATTTATCAACCAAGAAATTTCCTATTGCCGGCGGCAAAGACAGATTCCCAATTTTTATTTCCTTGAAAGAAATTTTTAAATTTCCTTCCATAACTTCCGGTTTTAGGACAACAGTCAAAAATGTTTTGTTTAATTCTTTAAGCTGTCCAAAAATTTCTAAACCGTCGGGGTTGATTGAAATTTGGGAATCGGAGAAAGGAAAATTTTCGGTCGCTTCTGCGCCCTTAAGAAAACCAGTCAGTTCTTCTTCCGTAAAATCCAAAGCGATTTCTATTTTTTGGCCGTCTTTTTCAGATTTTTTTCCTGACTCAATTTGTTGTTCAAGTTTTTGAGCAAGAATATTTTCAAAACTTTTTTCTTTGTCGATATTTGCAGAAACAATTCGTTCCGGAGTTGGTGTTTTGTAAAATAGTTTAGAAAAAACGGGGATATCAACTATTCCGGTTCTTGCCACGGCGGCGGCAATGCCACCCAAAATTAAAATCACGACAAGTAATTTCAAAAAACAGCAGGTAAAAAATTTCTTATGTTTTTTCTTTTTCATTTCGGAAATTACTTCTCCGCGAATCTCTTCTTTTAATTTTTCTTTTTCGTCTACTTTTTTAATCCAAGGGTCAGGGGATTGGTTTGTAATTACAGACATTTTAAAATTGTTAAGCGTTTGTTTTTTCTTCGTCTTTATTGAAAAAGTCTTGAAGCAAAATGGAAAGGGCGCTGGCAATTGGTATGGCGAAAAGAACTCCCAAAAATCCGGCAAGTTTCGCGCCCGTGATAACCGCGAGAATGGAGATAATAGGATTTAAACCAACGGCTTTTTGCATAATTTTCGGAGCCAGCAAATTATTTTCCGACCATTGCACTAAAACAAAAAGAAGAAGAACAAAAAGAGCGAGCATTGGCGATTGCCCCAAGGCGATAAAAATTGCGAAAGCCGCGGCGACCCATGGGCCGACGTAAGGAATGATTTCCAAAAAGCCGGCGATGAGACCAAGAACCAAGGCATATTTTACCCCCAAAATAGATAAGCCTATAAAAACAGCCAGACCGATAATAAGACAGAGAATAAGTTGTCCTTTAAGCCAGGCAGACATTTTTCCCTTCATGCGGCTGGCAACCTGAAAAAGATAAGGCTGATAGTGAGAAGGAATTAGTGAGCGCGCCAGACTTTTTAATTCTTTTTCTTCCACAACCATGTAAAAGGTTAGAACCAAAACTAGGAAAAAGGAAACAACGCCGCCAAAAATTCCACCTAAACCGGTGAAAATTCCCTGAGTGAAGTTTGTTTCAATTGCTTTGAAACTATTTTGAAGGGTAGAAAGATCGTATTTAGCCAAAAGATCTTGGGCACCTAAAGATTTAAGGCGTTCCCAATAACTCGGGAGGTTGTCAGTGAGCTGTCGGAATTGAGTAGTGAGCGGCGGAATAATCAAAACGATAATGAGTCCAATGAGCGAAAGTAAAATTATATAAACTAAAAGAACTGCCAGCGTCCTCGGGATTTTTCTTTTTTCAAAGCGATCGGCTAGAGGATCAATTAAAACTGACAGGATTATCGCTATAATAATTAGCACCAGTACGTCCCACATTAAATAAGCGAAATATAAAATGAGTAAGGTTAAAATTATTTTTACAATCGTGAGAGTGGAAACGTTGAAGGTAACTGATTTTGGGTCTGACATAATGTAAATTGTTAAATGATTATATTGTTAAATTGTTTTTTAATGTTATCATAAAAATGGTTGAAAAACAAGGAGGTCGCGCGGTTGGCCGGGCCAGCCGGTTGATTGTTCGGCATTCTTTGTTTATAATTGATGGTATGGCAATTATTTCCGTAAACAAGCGAGCTGGTTTTGATTACGAAATCCTTGAGCGGTTTGAGGCGGGCATTGTTCTTTCGGGTCAGGAAGTCAAATCAATCAAAACAGGCCACATATCTTTAGCCGGCGCATTTGTTACCCTAAAAGGCAGCGAAGCGTGGCTCACAAATGCCCATGTTCCTCCTTATAAAATGGCGGGGCAGATTTTAGATTATGATCCGACGCAACCGCGGAAACTTCTCTTGCGGAAGGAAGAACTGGCTTCGCTTTATGGAAAAATTAAACAGAAGGGCTTGACTTTAGTGCCGATTAGAGTTTATACTAAAGGCAATAAGATAAAATTGGAATTCGGAATTGGCAGGGGCAAGAAGAAATATGAAAAAAGAGATCTTATTAAAAAAAGAGAAGTGAACAAAAAAATCAGGGAAGCGATGAAAGTTTAATTTTCGGGGATGACAGGCCTCGATAGGAGTTCTTTACAAAATGAGCAAGTCGAGTATTGCCACAATCTCGCAAAACTTTGGCAAAATCAATAAGTGCAAACTTATTTAACAAAGTAAAGAACGCTTTGCGCGTTCCGAGCTTTGCTCCTGTTGCTGCTTAAATAGCCGCGACACATCGGCCGCCGACGCTCGGTAGGCGGGTCCCGGTGTCATAACCGAGATAGAAAATTTCTTCGGCTTAGAGAAATTTTTGAAAATTAATAGGCCTCGAATGCAAGGATTTTTGCTAAATTTATACCTTGTTATTTTAAAAATTTAATTTAGCTAAACTTGTAGAATCGTTTTGTCGAAGGCTTCTAGACGCGGGTTCAATTCCCGCCATCTCCACCAAAATAATTTAATATTAAAATTAAAACCCTTGCGCATTTCAAGAAAACAAGTTAAGGTTCAGACGATCCAGTATTGGATTAATGAACAAATAAGAGCGTCCGAAGTTCGCGTGATTGACGAAAGTGGGCAAAATTTAGGAGTGATGGATACTCCGGCGGCAGTTCAGCTTGCTCGCGAACGCGAGCTTGATTTGGTAGAAGTTTTTCCCAAGGCCGAGCCGCCCATCGCCAAAATTCTTGATTACGGAAAATTTTTGTATCAAAAAGATAAGGAGGCGAGAAAGCAAAAAGCTAAAGCAAAAAAAGTGGAAATTAAAGGAATCCGGCTTTCTCTTCGCATCAGCGCGCACGACCGCGATTTCAGATTGAATCAAGCAAAAGAGTTTTTGGAATCGGGTGATAAAGTAAAAGTAGAAATAATTTTAAAGGGGAGGGAAAGACAGTACGCTAACACCGCGCGGGAAGTCGCCAATCAATTTATCAACGCGCTTAATAATTTAGTGCCTACAAAAATTGAACAGCCTTTAAGTTTTCAGGGAGGCAGACTCTCTGTGACAGTGGGTAAGAAGTAAATTAATTTTAAAATATGAAAGTAAAAACTCATAAGCTTGTCGCTAAAAGATTTAAAGTTACAAAAAAGTCAAAAGTTCTGAAGCGCTGCGCTGGTCAGGATCATTTTAATACCCGCGATGCGGGAAAGATTACAAGAAAAAAAAGACGCGACGTTAGTCTTTCAGATTCTTTTAATAAAACAGTAAGGACGGCAATCGCCCATTAATTTTTATCTAATTTTCATTATATGCCGAGAGTTAAAAGAGGAAAAAATCATTTGAAGAGACGAAAGAATCTTCTGAAACAAACCAAGGGTTATAAGTGGGGGAGAAAGAGTAAAATAAAATTGGCTAGAGTCGCGATGCTCAAGGCTGGAGTTTATGCTTATCGTGATCGACGCGCGAAAAAAAGGATTGCCCGTCAACTTTGGCAAGTTAAAATCGGAGCTGCGAGCCAGGCGAACAATTTGAGTTACAGCAAACTTTTGGGGGCGTTACATAAGGCAAAAATAGATTTGGATAGGAAGATTTTAGCTGATTTGGCAGAAAATCATCCGGAAGTTTTTACCAAAATTGCGGAAATGGTAAAATAACAGTAAAATAATAAAGAATAAAACGTTTTAACAAAGCAGGGTCAAAAATCCTGTTTTTGTTTTATCCTCTTGACAAATTTACAGTTTATGTTAAATTATAATGTGCGGTTTTTGACTGAGAGGGGGGATAAAAATCCTCTTTCTTGTTGTGAAACAGAGCTAAAATAAAAGGTCAAAAACTGCTGTTCGTTGACAATTAGGAATTTTGGTAATCTCTCCTTGACGCGAGTTGCGTCTGAGGAGTTTTCGCGTCGTAAGGCGCGACTTGAAATTGGTTGTTCGGAAGAAGGCGGCGGTTCTGCCGCGTGCGGCACCGCCGCACAAGGAGGGAAAGGAAGATGAGGAGCGTGAACATGAGGAACTGGACGAACTGGATCGGGTTCTTGGTGCTCGGCGTGTGTACCGTGTTCGGCGTCGCGAGCTTCGGCTGCGGCGATTCTCGCGTCGTGTACGCGGGGGCCGAGTGCGAGGCGGACGACGACTGCGTGGCAGGGGAGTGTTTCCTCGGCCAGTGTCGGTTGATCTGCAACTCGTTCATCCACTGCCCACTGGGCATGCGCTGTGACGAGACCGGTCACTGCGAAGGGACGGCGTCCTGTCCGGACGCGCGTCCCGAGATCTGCGATGGCGTGGACAACGACTGCGACGGCGAAACCGATGAAGGCGGCGTGTGCGGCGAGGGAGTTTGCCCGCTGGGTGACTTCATCGACTGCAACACTCTCATTCCCGGCGCTTGCGCGGTCGGCCAGATGCGGTGTCTCGCGGACGGTTCGGGTTACTCCGACGTTTGCGAGCCGACGAGACGACCGGACGAGAATCCGGAAGTCTGCGGCAACCGCATCGACGACAACTGCGACGGACGAGTCGACGAGAACTGCGCCTGCGGTCCCGCGGGCCTTCCCATCGACTGCGTCATCCCGGGATTCTTCGGCGCTTGCGCCGAGGGCAGGATGTTCTGCCTGGACGACGGCACGGGCTACGGTCCGTGCCAGCCCTTGCACTTCCCGTCGGCCGAAACCTGCAACGGGTTCGACGACAACTGCGACGGCCGGATCGACGAAGGACTGCTCAATGCTTGCGGCTCTTGCGGTCCGGTAACCCCGGAGTACTGCGACGGCGCGGACAACGACTGCGACGGGTCCATTGACGAAGACTGCGAGTGTCCGGACGGCCATTCGCGCGTTTGCGGCACCGACGTCGGAGCGTGTACCACTGGTATCCAGCGGTGCATGGGCGGCTACTGGGGCCTGTGCCTCGGCACGGCTCCTGCCTCCGAGACCTGCAACGGCGTGGACGACGACTGCGACACCACGATTGACGAAGGCTGCGAGTGTCGCGGCGGCGATTCCCGTCCCTGCGGCACGGACATGGGTACGTGCACGATGGGCATCCAGACCTGCGTTGGTGGGTTCTGGTCTACCTGTTCGGGCAGAGCGCCCGCCTCCGAGACCTGCGACGGCCTGGACAACGACTGCGACGGTTCGGTTGACGAAGGGTGCGCCTGCACCATTGGTACGACCGAATCGTGCGGCACCGACCTCGGCGAGTGCGTCATGGGTACCCGGACCTGTCTGGACAACGGCTTCGGAGCCGGCCAGTGGTCCGACTGCGGCGGCGTGGGCTACACGGCTCCTGCCTCCGAGACCTGTGACACCTTCGACAACGACTGCGACGGTGACGTGGATGAGGGCTGTTCTTGCGTGAACGGCACGACCCAGCCCTGCGGCGACGACACGGGCGAATGCTCCCGCGGAACCCAGACTTGCGTCATGGGCCGTTGGGGCGCTTGCGTCGGTTTCGTCGGTCCCTCTCCCGAAGTCTGCGGCAACTTGCTCGACGAGAACTGCGACGGCCGCGTGAACGAGAACTGCGTCTGCACTCCCGGGGCAACCCGAGTTTGCGGAACGGACCTCGGAGCCTGCGCGAGCGGTCTCGAGACCTGCACCGACGGCTTCTACTGGGGCGTCTGCGTCGGCTACGTCGGGCCGGCTACTTCCGAATCCTGCGACACGATCGACAACGACTGCGACGGCGACATCGACGAAGGATGCTCCTGCGTCGACGGCACCACCCAACCCTGCGGGACGGACATGGGCGCTTGCGTCCGTGGTACCGCCACCTGCAGCGGCGGTCGCTGGGGCGTCTGCGCCGGCGAGATCACGGGTTCGCCCGAGACCTGCGACGGCCTGGACAACGACTGCGACGGTTCGGTTGACGAAGGGTGCGCCTGCACCATTGGTACGACCGAATCGTGCGGCACCGACCTCGGCGAGTGCGTCATGGGTACCCGGACCTG